>ERZ857882.1381-NODE-1381-length-28638-cov-6.835287_pt1 | contig 28638 bp, 27 predicted proteins | sample MGYA00519697_ERZ857882 | MGnify/ENA primary metagenome ERZ857882 (study PRJEB31778, sample SAMEA3449373) | human gut metagenome | biome: human gut; feature: human-associated habitat; material: faeces | place: United Kingdom | collected 2010/2012 ...
ATAGCCGCCGGTGGGCGGCAAGTATTCAGTTTTTATGGCTCGTCCAGCGGGTAGTCAAACTGGAATTTGAGCAGACAGGCAATCAACCGTTCTTTCACATAGTCCTCAACTTCGGTGTTGACTTGCCCGTTCATTTTGGAAAAGTATCGGATATACCCGGCATAGTGGGAAAGAACTGCGTCCACGGCTTCCGGGTCACCCTCATGGGCTTTGACAATGGTTTCATAGGGAAGTAGCCTACTCATGGCGGCTCACCTCCATTTCCTCCCGTAACCGCCGCAAGGCAAGCTGGATATGGCGCCCTGCTGTGCTGCGTGTTTGACCAAAGTACGCACCGATCACGCGCTGCGGCTGGTGCAGGAAATAGTAGCGGAATATTTCTTCCTGCGCTTGTCCTGGTAAAGCCGAGATGGCGGCGGCAAGGGTGGCGTTGCAGAGCAGGACGGTTTGACCGCAGACGGTAAAGGGGTGTTCCTCGTCCGGCTCCGGCTCGGCAAATTGGACAAACTTCTCATTCGTCAGATAATCAAGGGAGAGCTGCCGTTTCCATTCCCTGTGTAGCTGCGAAATCTTGCTGAGGGCAGCATAGCGGATCACGGCCTTGCAAAAGGCGTTATGTCTGCGCTGTATGCATTCTTCATAGGTTTCGCACTCGTTCATGGAAAATCCCCCTTTCGGATAATAGTGCGGGGCGGCAGCACTCCTTGCTGTCGCCCCTTGATTGCCTACCAGCAAAGGCGGCGGGGCTGTCAACGGCGGTGCGTATGCGCCGTTCATCTTGACCGTTGACAGGCTCGGCTGACTTTGCTATTTAACATCGTACATTCTCTATTTTTAAGGTCATGTAATGTGTGATTAGCTTTGAGCATGATATGACGCTGGGCGCACTCATTTACATGGGGGTCATGGGTAACAACAACAATGGTTTTCCCCTGATAGTTCAACTCCTGCAAAATTTCCAGTACATAATCACGGTTTCTCTCATCAAGGCTGCCTGTAGGTTCGTCAGCGAAGATGATCTGCGGTGATTTGGCAATCACCTTTGCCAGTGCTACACGTTGCTGCTCGCCGCCGCTTAATGTGTAGACCTTTCTCCCCTCGTAGCCATGCAGTCCGACTTGTGCCAGAGCGTCAGCAATCAAGCACCGTTCTTTCTTCTTGCTGACAGATTTGAAATGCGTTGCAATCCGCATATTGCTTTCTACGGTTTCTGTATCAATCAAGCCGTAGTTCTGAAACAAATACGAAATATGACGGCGGCGCAGGTTGATTGCTGTCCGGGATGAAAATTCTGGGTTCTTCTGTCCACAAAGGACAATCGTTCCACTATCCGGGCGGTCAAGCAGCCCCATCATATTCAATAAGGTTGTCTTACCCGCACCGCTTTCACCCATTATAGAAATAAATTCCCCTTGTTCTATTTTCAGAGAAAAGTTTTCAAACAGGGTCTTGTCTCCAAATCTTTTACTGATATTTGATAAAATAATGTCTGCCATATCATTCAGCTCCTTTCACGATTTGATACAGGTTATTTCTCGTATATCCCCGGCTGACAATCAGGGTAATCATCAGTTCCCCGACAAACGCTGTCAGCAGAAGCAGATAGTTCAAAGATACCTGTGTTGTCGTACTGATAAATCGCAACCCCGCAATAACGACCGCATAATAAATGACCGTCACAATTAGGTGTTTTCGTATGCAGCGCAGCATAGAATATCCCTCAATCAAGCAACAGGCAATCTTAGTTTTATAGTTTTCGCAGTATAGCTTGGCACTGAATATGATCAGACAAATCAAACCAATCAACAATACCACCGATTGTGTACCGTACAGCATCAGCATTTGTCGTTGATGATTGACGGTTTCTGAAAATGTAGAAGCAACCGAGGGCGTTTCCAGCGTGACTGAAGCTATTCCGGTTTCCTGCAAAGTTGGAAGCAGTTTCGCATAGGCGTTTTCTGCGGGAACATTCAAAAAGTAGCCTCCTTTGGAACAATAGCTTAAAACAAAAATTCCTTCAATCTGTTCTTCCTCAATTACCAGAATGACAGGTTCATCTATCGCTCCATAATTGCCGGTTCCCGTGTTCGCATTATAAGAATAGATTTTACTGGCTGTTCCATCATAAGGGATAAAGTTTGCTTCCATCCCATAGGCTGTCTGAACAAATTCAGACCAGCTTTCCTTTTCCTGCTCTCTTGATGTGGGAAGCAGTACATTAAAACGAGTATCAGAAAGCTGCGTACTTGTGATCTGGCGTCCACTTACATCATAAATCGGGTTGAAATCAAGATAGTTTCGATTGACCGTGATAGAGGTCTGCCCAAATTCTTCCGCAAGTGTGCGCCCGCTAATCAAATCATATTCATAGTTGCTGGTATCCACCAGAATACCGTTGTAGCGGTTTACCGTAGCTGAATAAAATGCTTTATAGTTTTCAGCCAGATTTTGCGTAGAAGCGTTGCTGGTGTTGACGGGGACGGTCACATACCCGGCCATTTTATCCGCAAGAAACTGTGAAGTCTGCATGGTATGATATGAAATGGCAGCATTGCGGACGGCGATGGACAAGAAAAAAATAATAAATCCAACAAATACTCCTTTAGCAAGAATGGTGGTAATATAAATTCCCCGTCTTGGAACACGCCCCTTGATATGTTCGGCGCTATTCTGTCTGCAAATAAGCAGTGCTGAAAGCAAAAGGCCAGCAAATACCACAATAATCAGCATAGCAATGTTTGGCAGAGAGAACAAAATATATTGTGGTAGTGCTGTTTGATATAAGGTCGCCGCTGCAATCAATGTTACAGCTTCAATAATTAGGAAACTGGCAGCAAAAATCGGGAAGATGTTTGCTACTTCATCTGCCAGAATATCACGGACAGCGTAGCCCTCCATTTTCTTTAGCACATTCTTTTTCCCGCTGGAAAGAATGTAAAATGCCATGCTCGCCACCAGCATAAAAGCCGGGACGAAGCCAAACAGCAAAACCGAGAATTTGCCGGAAATGTAGGCGGTCGGATTAACCGTAACGTCATATCCGAGTTGACTTAAAGCATCTACCACGGTTGATTGCTGTCCCATTTTAACATAGTAGGTGGCGGCGGAAAGTTCGTATTTCTCTGCGTCAGCCCATGGGAAAAAAGAAATGTCCTGCATAAGTGATGAAGCGTTCAGCCGATGGATGGTATATCCAACGGGGTCTGTGGTGGAAATACATTCGCCATTTTCCAACTGATTGCTCCCAGTGCTGATGCTGACATCCAAAAAGTCTGTGGTATGGTTGGTCTTGAAATATTGATAGTGGGCTTTATCGTCCACATTCTCAACGCAACGCAGCATGATGTCTGCATTAGCCGTTTCCAGTGCATGGTCGATTTCTGCAAGAAAGTCTGTGTTGTTGATATTTTCCGGCTTTTCAATCACTATGGAAATCTTATCCTCCTCTATCCGATCAAGCGCGTCAAAAGCAAAATTGAAACAGGACAACGCTGAAAGGACGCTAAAGAGGATGACAAAGCAAAATGTCATTAGTTTTTTCATTTTGTGTGCCTCCTAACGCTAAAAAAATATCCCTGCTGTGATACTAAGTATATCAAAGCAGGGGTAAAAGTGTTTTCGGTTATTCTGCGGGGCACATGTTTTCTTTCTGATTAACTTCTTACGATTTTCTGACTGTCAACGGGAAGCTGAATTATAAATTGGACATTATCATTCTCGCTGTATGCCGCAATCGTTCCGTGGTGCAGTTCAACAATTTCTTTTGCAATCGCCAGCCCTAAGCCTGCGCCGCCGGTGTCGGAAGAACGGGAAGCATCCAGCCGGTAAAACTGTTCAAATATCCGTTCCAGCTTTTCGGGCGGTATCGTATGCCCTTTATTTTGGACGCAAATTCGGATGCCATCACTCGTTTGTGTCAATGAAATGAATATTTTCGTATTAGGATAGCTGTAATTAACGGCATTTCGTATCAAGTTATCAATCGCTCGTTCCAGTTTATCCGCATCACACACAATTTCAATATCTTCTGCGATTTGCAAATCCCATTCCAGCCCTTTTTCCGCAAGGATGGGGTTAAATTCATAAGTAATCTGCATGAGCATCCGGCTAAGATGGGTCTGCACTGGCTCTAACGACAATTTGTGTGTACGAAAGCGTGTAATTTCAAAAAATTCATTGATAAGTTCTTCTAACCGCTGGGCTTTCGTCCGAGCAATTCCACTGTATTTATGAACCAATTCCGGCGCAATCTCCTGTTCATCCTCAATCAACTTCAAATATCCGAGAACGCTTGTCAGCGGCGTTTTCAAATCATGGGCAAGATATACCAGCATATCATCTTTGTGCTGGTCGGCTATTTGCGCGCTTTTCAGACTTTGCAGCGTTTGTTCCCGCACCCGGTTTAAGTCGTCCTCTATGTTTTTCAAATTGCCGGACAGTATAATTGGTGCGTCCGTAGGATGAGCCAGCTTCTGCGCCGCCTCCGCAACCTCATCCAAATGCTCCAAAGGCCGTAGCATGAAGCGATAAGAAATATACCCGCACCCTGCAATCGACACTATGACCATAATAGGAATAAGAAAGGGCTTAAATGCCTGAAATGCTTCCGTCTGGTCAAGGCTGGTCGCACCCATGATGATTAAAAATAGCAGATTGAGCAGGATATAAGCAACTTCAAATAGAACGATTACAGCAATAAACTGAACTGTTGTTTTCAAGGCAAGCCTCTTATGGAAAGCTCTGCTTGCAAAATTGTTTTCTGTTTGCTTACTCAATGGTATAACCCACCCCCCAGACGGTCTTGATATATTTTGGTTTGCGCGGTGGCTCTTTCATCTTTTCCCTTATCCGGGCAATATGGGCCATAACTGTGTTATTATTGCTTTCAAAAAACTTTTCACCCCAGACCGTTTCAAAAAGTTCCTCCGCTGATACTACACGGCCATGATTTTTGCACAAATACCAAAGGATATTAAATTCAAAAGGGGTCAGCGGCAATACTTCTCCATTCAAAGTACATTTATGGCTGGCTGGACAGATGTAAAGCCCTTTTTCATCATACTCGGTTGATTCTGCGTCAGTGTCAACAGCATTAGCATTGTATTGCTTATAACGCCGAAGCTGTGTTTTCACTCGTGCCACGACCTCTAACGGATTGAACGGTTTGACGATATAATCATCAGCCCCTAAAGTAAGCCCCTGAATTTTATCTATATCCTCGATTTTTGCAGTCAGCATGATAATAGGGAATAAGTATTTCTGCCGTATTTTCTGACAAAGGGTAAAGCCGTCCATTTCTGGCATCATCACATCCAGTATAGCCAGACTGACAGGCTCATTTTCAAGATAAGCCAACGCATCCAGCGGATTATAAAATTTGCGGACAAGGTAATTTTCGTTTTTCAAATATATTTCAAGAAGATCGGTGATCTCCTTTTCATCATCTACAATTAGGATTGCTTCATTACTCATATACAATTAACCCTTTTCTTTCAATGCCAATTCATTTTTTGCCGCGCAATTTGCGGACAATCTACAGAACATTATACTGTATTTCGTTCCTTTTCTCAATCCTGAATAGAGAAGAAACGGGAATAGGTTGCCCCATTCACGTACTACGCATTATCGTATAAACGTGATGTTGTTATGTCTGGTATGGTATTTAACTATGGGAAACTCCCCTTGCTTTGCCCTAAAAGTATTGTACCATTCAGATGTAAATCTGTACATTGCTTTCTCTTTGTTACACGGAAATAATGGGCTGCTGTCTATCAAATTCTTGCGTGTTACTTTATGGCACATGAGCATTTGCGCCCGGATTATCATTTCCGTAACCTTCCATCAGGTTGATGACTCCCCAGACACCAAGACCTGCACCAATCGCTACGACTAATGTCTGTAAGATTGTAATTGCACTTCCGAAAAATCCCATATTCTTTTCTGAATAAACGCTGTTTCTATGGTCTGTCAGCGTTTCCTCTCTCCTTTCCCTATTATTCAGACCTCTTTTTTTACTGGTTTTATTTGCAAGGTGATCTTATTTTTATCTTCACTTCCTTCTCCTTTCTGCCTGATCATCAGGACTTTTTCTTAAAAAAACGCAAAAAAGAGCACATAGATGGATATCTACATGCTCTAACGCTTTTTATTCTGTTTTTCTTATGAAATTTGATTTATCGTTTTTTATATGTGAATGCAATTCCAATGATTGATCCCGTAAGAAGAAATGGGGCCAATCTGATAAATAAAAACTCAAAACCATGTAATAGAGTACCTACGATTGCCAACTCTGGATCATTAAAATCCCAAGTCAAATATTCACCATTCATAGCAGCAAAAGCAATAAAAATTATTGTAATGATTGCACATAATGAAATAAGCAAATAACGGACTGTATGAAGTCTCATAGAACTTCTTTTAGCAAGTTGAAGATTGATAACTTCAAGCTTCTCTGAAATGCTCTTCATATTTTCTTTATCCAAACATTCTTCCTGTACAGTTTCTCCAAGTAAGGTGCTTACAGATGTATCTAATTCCTCTGCTAATGAAATAATCATACTTGAATCAGGAACGGATAATCCTTTTTCCCATTTGGATATTGTTTGCCTTACTACATTTAACCTTATAGCTAGTTCTTCTTGCGAAAGTCCTTTTGATTTTCGCAAATTTCTAATATTCTCATTTAACATACCCTGTGCCTCCTTTGTTTTGATACAATCATTAAATATCAAAACAACCATTGCCACAAGCAACGCAAATTAACATCTCCTATTATTGCATCAAATTCATATTTTTCAGTTCTACAAACTGGAATTTACTTTCTATCCATTGCTTTGAAACAAATCACTGCGCCGAAAATAAACAATACAATACAAACAATGAATGGAATTATTAACTCTAACCCTAACAAACTTCCTAAAATACCCGTAATGCCATTATAATCCCAGCTGTGGGGTGCCGCAGAGCATAGGATAATTATTGCACCAATAAACCCCATTAGCTGCCACGCAATTCCTAATATCATTTTTTTCATACAATCACACTTCCTTGTCAAATTCTAATTCGTCTTTATAAAAACATATCACATTTCTAGCCCAAAAGATACTCTTTTTAGTTTACTTCTTCCTCTATCACTGCTTTCACATCCTCTTCTGTTACATTTACTTCATACACTTCAAATTCTGTATCCTGCGAAAAGACCAGCTTATGCTCCAGGTATTTTTCCACATCAAACGCATTCCTTTTATCCGCATCCGCCAATTCCTTATATTTCTTATGCTTTGTGATATCATATTTGTTACTAAGAAATGGCCGCACACCTCTGAGTTGTAAGATACATTTATTTCCATCCATTACAGCCAGTTCATCTCGGCTCATCAATTCTTTCCCTGTCTTCTGATAATTCAAACCATAGGACTGGCTTGTTCCTCTGGTATCAGAGGTATTGTAAAGATCGATGGTCTCTTTTCCCAGCGTTTCCGAGATTTCCTTTAACGTGGAGCTTTCTTTTCCTCCAAGAAATAATACGGTATCGCAATTCCCCGTGATGGTTTCCGCAGCATCCTTATAAATGGTTTTTAACTGGCTTTGCGACTGTAAAATAATAGAGGCGGAGATCTCACGGCTTCGAATCGTTGCGATCAGTTTGTCGAATTTCGGGATCTGACCAATATTACTGAACTCATCCAGCAGTAATCGCACATGGTACGGAAGTCTTCCACCATGCTCATCATCTGCTTTATCACAGAGCAGATTAAAAAGCTGTGTGTACATGATCGCCACCACAAAGTTGAAAGTATCATCAGTATCACTGATAATGACAAACATTGCTGTCTTCTGATCCCCGATCATATCCAGCTCCATCTCATCATAGGACATGATCTCCCGAAGTTCCTGGATATCAAATGGAGCAAGTCTGGCACCGCAGGAAATAAGGATCGACTTCGCTGTTTTTCCTGCAGCCAGCTTATATTTTCGGTATTGTCTGACTGCAAAGTGTTCCGGATTCTCTGCTTCCAATTCTTCAAACAGTTCATCTACCGCATTCTTAAATTCTTCATCGTCTTCTCTCGTTTCACTGGCATTGATAAATTCCAAAAGCGTAGAAAAATTTTGTTCTTCTTCCGGCGCTTCATACCAGATATAACCGATCAGGGCAGAGTACAGAAGGCGTTCCGCTTTGATCCAGAAATCCTCCGTAGATTTTTCTCCTTCCCCCTTCGTATTTGCTATGATGGTATTCACCAATTTTAAGATATCTTTTTCACTACGGATATAATGGAATGGATTATAGTGCATGGACTTTTTAAAATTGATCGTATTCAGCACCTTGATCCGATAGCCGCCATTTACCAGCATCTTTCCACACTCTACAATGATCGTTCCCTTTGGATCTGTCACCACATAGGATACGCGATCTGTCATCTGCATCAGATTGGGTTTGACGTAAAATCTGGTTTTACCGGATCCTGAGCCCCCAATCACGATCACATTCTTGTTTCTGGCATATTTGGGAGCCTTTGGCCTGCTGTTCATCGTAAGCCGTTCTGTTTCGGTAAGAATGATGTTATTTTCAAATATCGGATCTACAAACGGTTCAATATCCTTCCGATTTCCCCATCTGGCTGATCCATACTCTTCTCCATGCCGGAACTTCTTCGCATTCTTCGCTTTATAATACAAGATCAACCGAAAGATAAGTGCGGTCACCAATCCTTCTAACAGATCTTGCATATGAAAGCTTGGAAGCCAGTTCGTAAATGCCAGTTGGAAATTCATCAGCATCACACCGATTTTCTCAATCATACTGTCACCAATGCAATGGCGGTACAGCCAAAAGCATTTATCTGCAAGATAGAAGATGATCAGATACGGAATACTTAATATCACCACTCTCTTCATCGGGATATTCTGCATCTTTTCCCGGATCATCGTTCCTGCCCTCTGACTTTCTGCTTCCTCTTGACTCTCTGACGATGTTTTGCTTTCCTCTCCTGTGTCTTCTGCAGTTTCTTTCGGACAGAAGGCTTTTTCTTTTTAGACTGATCTAGCTCTACGCCTGCATATTCTTTAAATGCAACCGTCATTACATCTACATCTTTCGATTTGAAAAATACCAGATACAACGGCGGTTCCACATGGGAATCCTTTTTCAGACTATAATCGATCCCATATTTCCGGGCTACCCGGTCAAAAGACTTGATATTTTGATCCGTGATCTGAATATTGGTAAGCTGTGCTCCCTGTGCGATCAGTTGTTTTATCGTCTGCTTTCCATGAGGCTTTTTCATCTCCTGTCGTTTTCTTTCTTTTTCTCTGCCCTTTTCCTGTGCTTTTCCTGTTTTGACAGCCTGTTTCACCTGTACCCGCTTCTGTTTCTGTCTGCTCATTCCATCCAGAAATTTTCTCATAGATGCCTTTAGCACGCCGGTACTCATCCGGGTTGTCTGGACACACAGAGCTATGATTTTTTCATTCACTTCATCCTGCAATTAACCACTCCCTTTCTTCCCTTGATCCTTTTGGGGAAGCAAATAATAGCACTGCTTCTCAATGCAGCCCTTTTTTCTCCCTCCCCACCAATAGCAATATTTACAAGACCAGGGTTTTTCTTCACTGTATTTTCTCCCCGGCATTGCTGCATTTGTTTCCACGATCAGGTTCTTATCTCTTCTCCTGTCCATCCTCATGTTCCTCCTAACAAAAAAGCGTTCACAGATTCCCTCAAGTTTCCATGAACGCTTTCCCTTACATTATTTCTTCTTTATTTTTCTTCCAAGGACTACCACTCCACTTAAGCTCATTCCAAGTACGATCAGCCATAACAGCAAGTTGGTGTTATCCCCAGTCTTCGGTGCATCTTTAGAAGGTTTTCCACCTTCCGGAGTGCTTTCTTTTGGTTTTTCCTCATCAACCATAACAACCTTCTGCACTTCGGCGGTATCTTTTACTTCAAATTCCACATCCTTTGCAACCAGATAACCTTCCGGTGCCGTTTCTTCCCTGAGCGTGTACTTTCCGATTGGAAGCATCTCTATATAATGTGCCTCTTCTGTAGATGTCCAGCTTTCTACCACGTTTCCATCTTCATCTAAGATCGTAAGTTTTGCACCTGAAAGTTCTTTTCCTGCAATATCCTGTTTAGAGATCAACACCTTTGTCACATCATCTTTCATCTCCTGTTTCTGGATTTCTGCAGTATTTTCTACTGTAAAGGTAATGCTCTCAGCAGTTACATATCCATCTGCCGGTTTTGTTTCTGTCATCGTATAGGATTTTCCAACTGTCAGCTCCTTGATCACATGGGCTTTATCTGTAGATACCCACTCCTCGATTACATTTCCATCTTCATCTGTCACCTTCAGATGAGCTCCCGGAAGTTCTTTTCCTGTGGTAAGGTCTGTTTTCGTAAGTTCTACCGTTGTCGGCTCATTTTCAAAAACAAACTCATAGGAAACCTCAGCTTCTTCTGGTTTTCCATACTCAAAAGTGAATTCCTTTTCTTCATTCGATGTCACAAAACCATCCGGTGCATAGATTTCTTTTACGATATAGATCCCATCCACTGGAAGATCTGCTTTGAAAAGGATCTGTCCATTTTCATCTGTTGTTTTCTGCTCGATCAGCGTTCCGGCTTCCATCAGGACTTTTCCATCTCTGCCTTTGATATCTTCTTTTGTAAATAACCCGAAGATCGCACCTTCCAGCATACGTTCTGTATCCTTTTCTTTCTTAAGGACTGTTACTTTTATCTTTTGGCGGTTGTTCTGCCATTCTTCATCAAAAGTAACCACTGGCGTATCCTGATCGCGATAGATCAGATCCACAAATCTAGGCTCTCCATCCAGTACAAAACCATGTGCCGTTTTCACTTCCTTCACATAATATTTTCCTACTGGAAGGTCTTCCATTTTTGCGATCCCCTTTTCATCGGTTGTGATCGCGCCTACCAGCTCATCTTTCTTATAATGGTCTGCACTTACACCATCCGCAGCCTTGATATCTTCTGCAGCATAGACTTCAAAGGTGACTTCACTTAAGTTTCCTGTGATATATTCAAAGAAATGTTCTACCGTTCCTTTCACATTATCCAGAAGAGTGATCTTCTCTAAAAATTCTCCCTTTTTGTTGATGATCAGAAGCCCTTTTGGAACCTCATCCTTCATTTCCACTTTCTGTACTTCGGCAGTATCTTTGACCGTAAATGTCACATCCGTTGCTTTCAGATAACCGTATGGAGCAAACTCTTCATGAAGGGTATAGGTTTCTCCGACAACCAGACGCTTGATCACATGTGGCTTATCCTTTTCAGATGTCCATTCATCGATCACATTTCCATCTTTATCCATGACCTTCAATCTTGCGCCCTCCAGCTCTACGCCTGTGGTCAGATCAGACTTTGTGAACTCTGCTGTAGTCGGTTCATTCTTCTTTACGGCCTGTAAGGAAACAATCTTTGTCTCCTGTCCCTGATACTCTGCAACAAATTCCAGAACCTCATCCGAAGAAACAAAACCTTCCGGCGCTTTTAATTCTTTTACATAGTATTCTCCAAATGGAAGATCCAGGGTGCATGTTGCCATACCGTTCTCATCGGATGTCATTTCCTGTAATAAGGTATCTGCTTTCACAAGAACTTTTCCATTTGCCTGGATATCTTTCTTGTTATAGATGCCAAACACAGCCCCAGATAATACCCGTCCATTTTCTGCATCCTGCTTTTCTACGGAAATAGCGACTTTCTGTCTGTCATTTCCTACGATTGCTTCTGCTTCCACGATCGGTGTATCCTGATCCTGATAAGTTAATGCAACCTTTACCGGCTCCGGATTTAATACAAATCCTTCCGGCGCCTTTGTTTCCACTACATAGTATCTTCCAAGCGGCAGGTCCTTTGCTACAGCTTTTCCACTCTCTCCCGTTGTGATCGTTGCCACAAGCGTATCCTTTGCATAAAGTACGATACGGTTTCCATCTGCATCTTTCTGATGATCCGGAGTGCAGATATCCTCTGCAGCACGCACTTCAAATTCCGCCCCGGAAAGGTACTGTTCTTTATAGATAAAGTCGTTCTCAAAACCGGAAAGCATCTCACCTTTCTTATACACAACAAGATTTCCCTTTACCGGCTGATCTTCATAGGAAACTTCAATGATCACATCTCCACTTACTCCATCTACTTCATAGGCAGTATCCGAATCCACGGTGATCTCTACATAGTTTTTGTTCACAACATATCCATCCGGCGCTGTCACTTCTTCTGCACAATATTTATATCTACTCGAAAATGTTGCTTTTACGCTGTTTTTCGCTATCTATCTTCTGATTTACTCCATTTTTACTCCAATTTTAAGCCAATATTTTCAGTTCAGCTACTTCTTCTTTTTTCTTTTCTTCTGAAACGTGCGTGTATAAATCGGTTGTCATTGCCAATGTGGAATGACCTAAGAGTTTCTGCACTACCTGTTGGTCTACTCCATTTTCATAACACCTTGTAGCGTATGTATGTCGCAAAGTGTGACAGGTAAATAATTCAAGTATCTTTGGCTCTCTCTTTTCTTCCTTTGCCAGTTCAATCTCTATCACATTGATTTTCGCTACATAGTCTTTGATTGCACTATTGACATTGTAATAATAAACTGGCGAACCGTCCGAACAGGTAAATACCAAGTTTTGAAATTCTTTATGCTGTTTCCATATCGAGCGTTTCCACATCTTCTGTTCTGTCTGCTTTATCTTCTGATTTTGCAAAATCTCATACACTTCATCTGTCATAGGAATGACACGATTACTTGATATGGTTTTTGCAGTCGTATAGAAAAACTTTGAACCCTCAACGGAACTGGAAGCCTTTGAGTAATGAATTGTCTTATTGATTGTAATTTCTCTTTTTCCAAAATCACAATCTTCCCATTTCAGTCCAAGCACTTCTCCAATCCGACAGCCTGTTGTCACAGCAAATTTCAGAACATTGATGTGTATATAGGAAGAAGCAAATGTAAAAAATTTCTCCTGTTCCTCTCTTGTTAATACACGCCTTTCCTTTTTCACTTCTTTTGGCATTTCCACACCGATACAGGGATTTTTTCTAATGTATTCACTCAATACTGCCTTATCAAACATATCGCTTAACATAAATCTAATATTCGATACCGTTCCGTGTGCAAGACCGCTGTCTATCAAATCATTCAAAAATTTCTGAACGTGATATGTTTTAATGTCCTGCAAATACATCTTTCCGATAGAGTTTTTCACTCTTGAATTGTAGTAACTGTGGTTTTTATATATCGTAGTCATTTTGACTGTTTTCTTCTTATACAACTCCGTCCACGTTACATACCACGCATTTAAAGTGATACTTTCGCCATTGCCATTCAAACCATGTTCATCTTCATAAACCGCTTCTCGCAACTTCCGTTTTAATTCATTCAGTTTAAAATCATAAAGCGTTTTACGTTTTCCTGTTTTGCTTGTAAATCTTGCAATATAGCGTCCGTCTGCTCTCTGTGAAATTCCCTTACCGAGTTCTTTGCCCTTTAAATCTTTACCCATACCAACTTTCCTTTCTTCTACTGAAAGAAATATGGTAAAGTAAATATTTCAATTTTCATTATATCCACACCCCATTTTCTTTTCAAGCCCTTTTGCATTGATATTCCAGCCATTCATCAAGTAATTTCTTATTTGCATACAACCGATTACCAATGCGTACTGTAAATCTATTTTTCGGATTGTTCAACAGTTCTCTTGCCTTTGTTTTCCCAATCCCCATATACTCACAAAATTCATTTATATTTAGTAATGCTTTTTCGATACGATTACCCCCTTTCGTCTAATTTTCTTGCTTTTATATAATCAACATACAACTGCTTCTGTGTAATATTCATTTCTCCATTTTTTACAAGATTGCCGATATAATCTCTTTTCTCTATCTTCCCAACCTCTGCAAACAGTTTCAAAGACGGGGCAACATATTTTTCCAACCACTCCCACACCTTTTGTAAACTTTTCTTCTGTGGTTGCATGGTAAGTTTCACCTTGCCTATATCTTTCATCAGTTTTGCCCATGCTTGATAGGTTGGATAAAGTCTTTTTCGTGTTGTCATGCTGTCTGTCGGCTTTTCTAAAAATCGTATTTTACTGTTCAATACTTCCATTGCCAGTCCTGCCACATCTCTATATCTCAATAATTCCTGTACTACACTTACCGCCATTTCCTGCCGAAATCTCAACTCATATCTATTCCAATTTTCGTCTAATTCTGTTCCATACTTTTTATTCTGTTCATATCCCTTTTCATAAAATACCAATCTCAAATTACTGGCTGAACTGCCGAGATAAAGACTGCCACCTTTACTCTGAAACACATCTTCTTTCAGTTCTCCCGAGTCGTGAAAATCTATCTCCCTTAGTTTTGTGGAAAGCAATCCCTCTTTTGTCCGTACAATCAAATCGGGAATACTCAAATACGGTTTTCTGTCGTCTATCGCCAAATCAATCCGAGGAATATTGATATGATACTGGCAAACTCTGTTCAAGAAATCAAACCATGTTTCCTCATTGAGTTGTAAAAAATTCTCATAGTTGCGACAGCCTTTCCCACTCATCAAAATCTGAAAACCTTGATACTGTGCATTTCCTGTCGGTTTTAGCACCTTGATATTATCGAAGATTGCCACAACCTCATGCCCTGCAATCCCTTTTTCATAGCCTGTTACTGTCATAAGTTCCAAAGGTATTCTCAGCACATCTTCTATAACTGCTTCTAACGGAACTTCCTTAACGGTTATCTGACACCAGTCTATCAAGGCACTTAATTCTTCTTTCTGCCGTATTACTCCCCTGTTAGTGTAGGGGAGTTCTGGAAGAAAACTTCCGCTTCTTTCTTCCAAATTTATCAAACCTCCAATCTGCAACGGCGTTGCCATTGCCCTGCCCTCAACCTGCCGTTTGGTACGTCAGAACGAGGACAGGAACTTTGACTGCCTACATATTTTTGTTTGGAACTGGGCGGATACCCTTACAGGTAATCTTCTCCACTAATACTGGGAAGTTTCCTCTCTGCACATAAGGGGCATATACTGGTTCTTCCAGTTCCACCACCGCATAAGGCTCAATCTTCGGAAGTTCCGTTGCTTCCAAGCGAATATCCACGCTGTTCCCAAGCTTCATGCTTCCAAGATGAAGTTTTAAGGCTTCTACTTCCTCTGTTTTCTTCTTACTGTCTTTATCATAGCGGTAACAGTTATCCGCACCCATGAAACGAAGTTCTCCAAAGGCTTCTTTTACCTGTTCTTTTGTCAATGTAATCTGCATACACGTTCCTTTCTCCCCGTTGAACCGATAGGGCAGTTTCTCATATTTTCATTTTCATATTTACGACGTCGTTTTTAGTTCAGTTATTTCTGAACTTAATTGTATATTAGCATAGACACATTTGTTTTGCAATAGAAAGTTTAGTTTTTTATAAACTTTTTGTTTTCTTTTTTCTGAACTTGTGGTATAGTGTCCTTAGATGATAAGATATGAGAAGTTATAACGAGATATGGAAAGAGAGGTTTTTCAGATGAATACAATCGCAGAACGGATTAAATTTGCCATGAAAGCAAAAAATAAAAAACAGGTAGATATAGTCAAAGATACTGGTATCAGCAAAGGAGCGTTCAGTTCCTATCTTTCAGGACAGTACAACCCGAAAGCCGATAAAATGGAACTGATTGCCGACTCCTTAGATGTAGACTTGCGGTGGCTTTACGGACAAAATGTGCCTATGGAACATACAAGCCAAAATGACAATGCCCTGCAATATGTCTTTTATAACAACTCCTGCTCCGAGTACCTCCTTGATAATTTAGACGATATCTACATTGCCATGATGACCCAATATGCCGCCCTCATTCCACGCTTTTATGTCCTTGTCAATCGTGCTGGAAATGCAATGCACATATTACCTTTATTTTTGAAAGAGGATAGTTCCCAATTTTATGAATGTCCGTCTGATTTCTTCTATTCTGACAGGCATACCATTTTTACAAGAGATTTTGAAAGTATCCACATGGTATTAACAACCGCCACGATTTACTATTATGGAATTGATACAAAGAGTTATGAACCGAAAGTTACCATGCTTTCCTACTCACAGGCTGACGACTGCTTTTATATCGACAACGGAATACACGACGGTCACATCAAGGCATTTGAGAAAGAACTGACGAAAGAAGCACTTTACTTAAAACATAACGCCCAGTAACAGACAAGAGGACTTGCAAGGTTTCTGACCTTTCAAGTCCTCTGCTGTATCATGGTGCTGTTGGCTGTGTCCGTTCCGTCAAGGACTGCCCTACGGCGTATCGGCTTCGCCTTGTTCCTTGACCTCACTACATTTCTCTCAACTTTTTAGAAACTATGAAATTACAAAGAAATGCTACTGCTACAATAATAAAGCAAATGATTGTACACCATACGGGTACTCTCATATCTAGTTGCACTCGTAGCAAAATCGTGATTGCTAAAAATACAGCTCCAACAATTTGTATAAAGTCTAATATCTTTTTTTGAAGTGCCTGTAAATGCTTCTTGTCTTTTATTCTTTCAGATTTCCATATTCCATAATTTACTTGAATATCATTTACATCTTCATCTGATATAAGTTCGTCCATACTTACATCTAGTTCTAATGCCAGTTTTTTTGCCGTAATCAAGTCCGGACATCTTGAACCATTTTCCCAACGACAAACTGTCTGCCTTGAAACATATAACTTATCTGCAAGTTGTTGTTGAGTGAGATTTTTTTCTTCTCTGAATTTTTTGATGTTATCATTTAATGCCATACTCCATACCTCTCTTTCATTCACATCATATAACGATAGAACCCAAAATAAAAGTACCAGTATGTATTTCCTTTGTTTCCATTTTGGTAACATCTGTTTATTCCAAGTTTTCTACACCATAATACCGATATATCGCTGATCCAATGTATTTTGTAACCCCTTTTCCGTACTGTTTATCTGTGGCTTCTTCCAACTGAGAATGATTCAAATAATCTTTAGCCATTTCTAATAATAATACTCTTGCATTATCCATTTTAAAAAGATTTTTACAACTTTTCCCCAATCTTTTTACTGCTTTCATTGACATATCTTCATCTGAACTTTCCATTGCACAAGCAAACTGTTTATAAATCAAGTCCATCTCATTTTTTTGCTCTGAAACTTCTTCTCTAGTTCCTGTTGACTTCAGACTTGCTTCTACTGCTTTTTCTTTACTTCCATATATCTTAATTAAATGCTCACATGCCTTTTCACCTTTAAAGCCTTCCGCAACAGATTCTTTAAACTTCTCAATATCTCCATAATGCTCGATAATTATTTTCTTGTCTTCTTTACTCATAATTTTTAAAGAATGTTGTATTATTTTTTGAATATCATCTTCATTAAATGTTTCAAAACTCATCTTGTCCTCTCCTTTCAACACATCAGAAATCAATTCGATAATACCATTCAAACGATTCCGTTTCATTTCTAGCATCATTTTCTGTGTTTCAAGAATCTTACGATTATCACTTTCAGAATCCTTCATAATTGCTTTTATTTCTGACAATGGAACTTCCAGTTCTCGAAAAAACATAATCTGACGTAATTTTTTCAATGAGCTTTCATCATATAAACGGTATCCTGCTTCTGTTACTTTAGCAGGTTTTAACAAATCAATTTCATCATAATATCGTAATGTTCTTATGCTAATTCCAGTCAATTCTGATACTTCTTTAACTGTTTTCATAAGTCCTCCTTTCCCTTTCATCGTAAACCGTTACGCTACTAGAGAGTCAAGATGTTTTTTCTATTTTATCACAAATTCAATAAAACCGCCCCTGCTTTTACAAATGAGAAATGACGCAGATAATGTTCCCACTACCTACGCCATTTCTCATTACATCTTTGAAATATTTACTCCATTTTCTTTCAATCTTTACTCCAAATTTACTCCATTTTAAAAATCTGTTACGATATTTTACAGTATTCTATGATACCTTTCCCTTGAAGAAAAATGTCTGTAACCCTTGATTTCAAGCGAACTTTTCAATATTCCCAAGCACTTTATTCTGTTGTGAGAATTTCTTCTCAATTATTTCAATACGATAGTGCCCGATCTCTAAGTTTTTCGGCAAGATCAGGTATCCCTGGCTGTCCGTAAAGAAAGATTTATGGACTGTGACCGTAGGATAGGTTGTTACCTGTTCCACATATTTCTTATGATCCAGATCATAAATTTTGAATTCTGTGCCGGCTACTAATACCGGTTTCTTTGTTTCATCATCTTTTTTGATGATCTTTAACTTTGCGGAAAATTCTTTGTCCAACAGTACCTTCCAAACCTGTGGTTTGTTTGGATTGTTTTCACGGATGGTAATCTCAAAATCCTCTACCGGTTTATAATTATGAGGCGTGGTTGTTTCTCGTACAATATACGTTCCATATGGAAGTGGAATACTGCACGCATACCCTTTCTCATCTGTGAACATTTCCGTTTTACCATCTGCTGTAAGGATGACTGGCTCTGCATGGGAGAAATCATAACTTCCATCCTCTTTTTTCTCCAGACTGCTCTTTAAGTAAGCACTGAAACCTGCCCCTTTTAACAGATCTGCATCCGTTTGTCCATTGTTCGCAGCTTTTATGATCTGGAACGGCTGTTTCATAACAAGTTCTGTTGATTTCACAGTACGTTCTATCGTTGGAACTGTGCCACCTTCATAAGAACATTCCACATCATGCTCTGTCTCGTCTAACAGATATCCTTCCGGCGCCTGGATCTCTTTTACAAAATATTTTCCAAGATACAGGTCTTTTACCACAGCATCTCCCTTCTGATCTACTTTTAAGGTAGATACAAGATCACCGGCTTTATGTACAATTCCTGTTGTTCCATCCGGATGCACAATGTTTTCTCTCGCATAGAGGCCATACACCGCACCTTCTAAAGTCGCATCTCCTTGTGGATTTGCCCCTGTTTCTGCGTCTTCTTTGATCAGATGGATCTTTGCATAAGTACGTTCATTCAGAACATTCTTTGTACTTGTTTTACCGATATTGACATCTACCGGATAAACAGTTGGATCTGCCTGATAATTTGCCGGTGGCTGGATCTCTTTTACATACACAACATCCTGTGTTTTTTCTATGGTTACTTTAGAAGCGCCCTTTTTATCTGTCTCAGGCATCTGCGTAATCAGATCTGAGCACTCCTTATCACAGTAAACACCATAGATGGCTCCTGCCAGATGGTTTCCAGTGTCTTTATCATTCTTTACAATGGAAATCTTCGCCTGCTTTGTCCATGTAACATTCAGGCTTACTTTATTTGTTGTTTCCACACCTTCCCCGAAAAGAAAGGCAAGATCCTGGGTACTGGAATTCGTTGTCAGCTTATACGCAGAATAATCTTTTTTCAGGCTGCCTGCCATAGTAGAAGCGAATACTTCTGCGGTATCTTCTGCCTGTGTCAGAGGCGCAGAAAGATAAAACTTTGTGCCTCCCTGGATCGTTACCTTTGCTCCCGGTGTACTTGTACTTCCTGTACTCACGTTGTGAAAACGCACTCCGGATGGAAGGCTGATCGTCACACTCTGCTGTCCTGCCGCATGGAATGTGATTTCCTTTGTACGCTGTGTATTTCCTTCTACATAAGCCTTTACATTGGCATCGGAAAATGACATGGACACATCCGGTATCTCAGGCTTCTTTACACAATAATTGTAAATATCCATTGCTAGTTCCTGTCCTGTTGCATTGGTTCCATAGAACGCATCACTACTGCCATAAGCATAAGCATCCGCCATATGGACAAGGATAAATCTCTTTCCTGCTGAAAAATCACTGTGCTTGTTCGCAAAATAACTTTCTTCACCTGCCGCATCGGTACCGTAATAACAGACCTTTGCAAGAGCCTGATTATCAGCCAGCTTTGTGATGGTATAGGTACCGGAACCCGGACCTGGCTTTGCCGGCTGGATACAATAAGCCGTTGCTCTTACACTTCCATAAGAAATATAATACGGCTCTGTAAGATATGTTCCAAGCCCATAGTCTGCATATCGATATATTGGACCTTTTTCAATAGCTACCTGCTGAGATCCTACACTTGCATCTCTGGCTGCTATTGCTGAAAAAGTCGCAACTTCTCCGGTTTCCATAGACTCAAAATCAACTCCCTGATTTGCAGCCTGTTCCATTACATCATGTAATGCTAATCCCGATCCTTCATCAAAGGTATCCTGCTCTGTCATCTGTTCTACCAAAGCATCAAAAGCAGCATTTCCTTCTGATACATCCGGTGTCTCTGTTGGGATTTCTGACGGCTTCTCTGAGTCCTCCTCATCTTCTTCCGTCTCTTTTGTTTCGGAGTGCTCTGCATCTGCTGAAGGACTTTCACTCTCTTTTTCTATTTCCTTTACGACCACATTTCTGCTGATCTGATAATTCGGATGTTCCTGATTGACCGTTTCTACATAATAAACAGTTTTATAGGTATCTGCGTGGGATGTTGTAAAATCCTCTCCCTGCTCATTCTTTGCTTCCTCAAAAGTAATCTTTACCTTTGCTGCATCCTTGATCTCTAACCCTGTAAAATCTGTTTTCACGTCAAAACTTGTTCCCACTTCCACTTGATGATCCTTTGCCAGAACAATTTCATCTTCATCTAGCTGGCTTTGTACCTCTTCCAAAAGAGGCAGTTTTCTTTCTTTCGGAAGCTCCGCAGCATAACTGCTGATTGGTGATAACACCGTAGATAAAAGAGTGACCGCTGTCAGCAATCCGGATACAACCCGCTTTGCTTTTTGTTTCACTTTCATGTTCTTAAATCCTTCCTTTCTTCTGAATCTTATTTATCCGTTATACTTGTTCATCGTTTTCCATCATTCTTTCCTGAAAATAATCCCCTCCTTTTCTAGTTTTGTGCTATTTGGGACAGTCAGCACTTTGCTGAGATAACAGCACAAATATATGGCGGTATCTGCCTTTTCAAACAAACACCGCCATATGATTTCTACTGTCATCCTCATTTTGATTCAGACAATTATTTTTTATTTAAGATTTAAGCGTTTTCCTGTTCTCTTCCCCGGATCCGTTCCTGTTTTAGAGTCCATATCTCCAAAACGTTTTCTCTGTCAGGACACGCACAATGCACATTCAAGGCAGGTATCACTCCGGGCAGGCTATTCTCTTTTCAAGGTACATGAAGTGTTTCTTACAAACGTCTTCATATAACGAAAGGAAAATGGCCTGTTTTACAGGGTGCTTTTTAAATTTTTTTGATTTTTTTTAATTTTCTTCTGCATCTGCATGTTTTTTCATGACAGAAAGTGCTCTTTGCATCATTTCACAAACACTCTGCTGTCTGATCCCAAGATAGTCCGCAATCTTCTCTTGATTCATTTCTTCAAAGTAAAATAACTGGATGATTTCTTTCTGTCTGGCAGTCAGACAACCTAAGAAATCGCGGACCGTCTCTTTTTCAATATACTGGTCGAGAAAATCTGAAGCTGGATCTAGCAGTAAGATCCTGTCATCCGCATAATCGCTATACGAAACGAGTCTATGGTTTGATGCCACCTTAGTCTGATTTATTTCCATACGATCCGTTGCTTCCATTAACAAACGAATGTACCAATTTTCGTTGTCAAAAAATTCTTCGGTCATAATGCTTCGGTCTTCCTTCACATCCATGTATTGATAATCTTTACAGGAATGGAGTGGAAAGATGGTTTTCTTTCCGTTTTCCCTGTATAACACATACCCATTTGCGTAAACGGTAATATCACATTCCCCACTCAAAATTTCCTTTACTACAATCTCTTCTTTTTCTAACGCCTTTTCAGAAGGGACTCTCTTTGTCATACCTGCCACTTTTACTACTTTCTTCAATTCTTTTAATGTCAACATATGGACCACCTTTCTGCCTTACGGCTACGGGTGATCCATGAACTCTATAAAAATCTCATCACAATTAGCCACGAACTCACCCGTTTTTTTTGAACGGGAGCCCGCAGCTCCTATGTAATTACCTCCTTCGGCTATATCATACAAAATCCCGTATCATCTCTGATTTTTGCACACGAAACTTTGCCCTCTATATATAGAAAGGAAAAAGCTCTGTTTTACAGGTTAAAAACTCAACTTTTTTAAAATTTTTGAGAAAACAAAAAAAGCCGGCAAAACAAATGCTTCCACAGACACAGAATGAAATATCATCCTGCATTGTATCTGCAAATGTTTTGCCGGGCTCTTCATGATTCCAGTCAGGTTCAGCTCCTTGACAAACTCTTGCTATCAGGTGCAGCCTTGATGGTTCCAGCCAAATCCACCGCTTATCCTAATAGCTCATTTTATTTAGTTTCCTTTCGGGAATTCATCACTTTTTGAGAATATACCCGCATTCTTTCTTTCAGTTTTTCGTCTTTGATGTGCAAAGGTCGTACTGAAACAATATCATCTTTTACTAAAATCTCCAAAGTGCTTCTACATTTCTTACATTCTACTTCTGAATCGCAATGTGCGCTTTTTTCAATAAATGCTCCGCATACAGAGCAATGTACATGCCATCTGATAGCATCTGATCCCATAGGCTTCCTCCTTTAAGCAATAATAAAAAAGTCCATTTTATTACTCAACGGATCAAAGGGAAATCAAATCCGCCTTATGAGCATCATGTTGTCCATTCCGTAAGTGCCAAAGCTGCACGAACAGCATGATCATCAAATCCCAGACCTGCTTTGTTGATCTGGCGCATCCATCCTTATTCTCTCCGGATTCCCACTCACCCAGGATCCTAAGAATTTCTGCCGATTGTATTTAACAAGGTAATTCCAATTCTTCAAATATATCCCCGGATAACTCACAAAGATCCGGGATCAAAATGATCGTATCATCAATCCGTAAATGAATCGATGGATCAAAAAATTCAACGGTTCCGCAAATCGTATGATACTGGCCTGCCGGTTTCATTTCCCGGCTTTCTTTAAAATAGGTTGCCTGTATCTGCATTCCAACAGAAACCATCTGAAGCTTCCTATCCAATCCACATTTTTGTTCTTCGGATAACACCTTCCTTTGTTCATAAAGTATTTCCTGTTTCCGTACGATCTCCTCAAATCCCCGAAGTGCTGCAAAAGGGGCAAATTGCTTCGCCCTGTGCTGCACATCCATAGGATATCTTTTGGAAACTGGTCTCGGAATATATAAATATTTCTGATAAGCCTTTGCCAGCATACTTTCACCTCCTATGCGCGATGTCCTCCAACCTGATTATTTCTTTCCCGGTAGGTAGAACATTCCAACAGATTGGATCCCCGCATGATCGCATTTTTTCCATAACGCTTTTTCACCTGCAATACTGCTTCCTGCAGATGTCTTTCCTTTTCTGCTTTTATGGAATCCTGGAAAAGAGTATATTGCTGATAGCCTTCCGGTGTTATCTTATTTGCAATGATCTCTATCCGTCTGATCCCGGTATGTGGATCTGCGATCTTTCGATAAAGCGCTTCTACTGTATCGATCATTTCTTTGGAACAATTGGTACGATCCGGAAACCTTACGGTTCCTTTCGATGGCTCCCTCTCAAAACGATGATCGTAAGCGATCCACAAGGTTACAGAATTCGTTACCAGTCCCTTTTCCACCAGATCCAGAACCAGTACATCTGTCATTTCTCTTACAACAACAGCAGCTTCTTCAAATGTGTAATTTCTCATCAATACCTGTCCATTGGAAAGACTATGCTCTTCTGTATGATAATTTTTGATATCACTCATTTTACAGGATTCACAGCCCCAGGCATGATCAATCAATAGTTCTGCATCGATTCCAAACATTTTATACAGCCAGTCTTCCGACTGGATAGAGGCAAGTGCGATATCTCCCATCGTTTGGATTCCATATCCGGCTAATTTTCTCTCTGTTCTGGAACCAATGCGCCAGAAATCACTCAATGGTTTATGTCCCCATAACTGTTCCCGGTAAGAGATCTCATCCAGCATTCCGATATGATCCTCTATATGTTTTGCCACAATATCCATTGCGATCTTTGCAAGATACAGATTGGTTCCGATTCCTGCTGTTGCTGTAATTCCGGTTTCTTCCATGACCGCATCCATCAGTTTTTGTGCCATTTCTTTCGCTGTAAGGTGATACAGGGAAAGGGAAAATACAAGGGCAAAAAAATTATATAAAACAGTATAACACAAAATAAAAGTGACATGGTGAACTGATTGAAATGCTTCTGATTTTTGTAGCAAATAATTGATTGAACGATAAGGAGATAAGATACGATGAGAACAATATTTGCAGAATATAATCCCGGACGAAACAGCATTGATGTTTATACCAGTGCAGACTATATGCTTCGCATTGACTGCTGGGAAGCAGAAAAGAATTTGAGAACCACACCCGGATCAGATTGTGCATTAAACACACTTGCCATTGATGAATCACTAGAATATGCGAGACTGTATCTTGATGGGAATTTACAGATGTGGGTAGATGCAGAAGATTCCTTGACATTATAGTAATGTTCAAAAAAAGCTCTCTGTGCAATGCACAGGAGCTTTTTATATGTAGACCTCTATTTATTTGTGCTGTCTGCATCAATTACAGACTGAATCTGCTTCATAAGGGCATCATAGTTGTCCTTGTTATCAATTCCGCCGAGCATTGGTTCGCCTACAATATTGCCATTTCTGTCAACAAGTATAGTTGTTGGAAAGGCCATGATTTCTGAGGCATATTTACCGGCAGCACTAGAGGAGTCAATTGACATATTACGATATTTGACACCCTGGCTTTCAAGAACAGGGATAGCCTCTTTGATAGCTGTTTTATTGCCATCGAAGGTCTCAGTGTTGATGCCAACAACTTCTCCGCCCATTGATTTGATAGCATCATTTAATTCGTTAAGCTTGGATAATTCAGCGACACATGGTTTGCAGCCGGTAAACCAGAAATTGACGACTGTTACTGCATTACCGGAAAACAGGCTGTCATCAACCTTATTGCCATCAAAATCCTCACCGGAAAAATCACTGAATACAGATGAGGCATTAGAGCTGTCCTTCTTGTTATCGTCTGATGATGTATTTTTGTTTTCAAGCTCTGCTATCTGTTCCTCGATTTTTCGTATGGTTTCAATATCCTCATTAAGTGTTTTAAGCTCATCGTCTGTGAATGAATTCTTGTTTGATTCTACGGTACCGGCAAGATAATCAGCATAATTTCCGTTTGGATCGGCGTCACTTTTGTTCATCATGCCAAATGCCTTGTTCCACACATCAGCGTGATCTGCAAAAAGCTGATTTTCCTGCTGATATAAATCATCAAGCCTGGAATCTGATTTGCCGGATGCTTCTGAGCCGGCTTCAGTCTGAGTGTTCTTAGAATCTGTTGTGGAAGCTTGCTTTACGCCACATGCTGTAAGTGATAATGCTATGCAGAGTGTAAAAATAGAAATAAATGATAATTTGTTTTTCATGAGTAATTTCTCCTTTAAAATAATAGTAAAATGTTTAATAGCTATCTGTTGTCATTTTTTTGACATGATTTTCCCATAAACCGGTAGCAGATGGCGTCCTTCGGACAGGCCTTTATGCAGGCACCGCAGCGTATGCACTCGGGGTGATCCGGTGTCTTACACACATCCACATCCATCTTACATGCCTTTGAGCATTGACCGCATCCGACACATTTGCTGCTATCAACGGTGATTTTGAGCAGGCTGACCTTATTAAATAATGAGTAGATTGCTCCAAGCGGACAAATCCATTTACAGAAGGGCCTGTAAAATAAGATACTTAGTACAATCACTGCAATTAAAATCATACACTTGAAAGAAAAAAGCTTTCCCAGCGCAGAACGGATAGCAGCATTTCCAATAGATAACGGTATAGCACCCTCTAAAACACCCTGAGGACAGATATATTTGCAGAAGAACGGGTCTCCCATTCCTATAGAGTTCGTTACAAGCATCGGAAGAAGTATAACGAAAACAATAAGAATGACATATTTTAGGTACCTAAGAGGCTTTAGTTTGGCTGTGGATAATTTCTTTCCGGGGATTTTATGAAGTAAATCCTGAAACCATCCAAATGGGCACAAAAAACCACATATAAATCTGCCGAGAGTTACACCGAGTAAAATAAAAAATCCGGTTATGTAGTATGAAAACTTAAATTTTGATGATCCGACAACTGCCTGAAATGCCCCTATTGGACAGGCTCCTGTCGCGGCAGGGCAGGAGTAGCAGTTTAATCCGGGTACGCATACTGTTTTTGCATTGCCCTGATATATTTTACCCTTAAATAAATTTGGAATATGAATATTGGTCAGCAGCGTTGCTGCGGCCTGTATCCAGCCACGTATTTTTGCCAGTTTTCTTGATAGTAATTTCTTTTCCTTATCCAATTCCGACACACTCCAAACATAGTTTTATTGCTTTACCAAGCACTGTAGCCGCCTCACCTCTGACTGCACCATAGCTTATCATGGATACACCAAGGATAAGCAGAATGATTTGACATGTTTTTTGGTATTTCAACATAATGTTGCTCCTTTTTGTTGTATTGTTGACCAGCTGACTTTGGTATTATACAATATAGGTTGTAAAATTATTGTTAAGAAGCAGGAGAACATTTTGAGATTATTAATTGTTGAGGATGAGAAACAAATATGTGATATGGTTGCAAAGAGTCTGTATGCTGCCGGTTATGAGGTGGATACCTGTTATGATGGGAAAGAAGCTCTTGAATGTATACTGTCGGAGAATTATGATCTGATAGTTTTGGATTTGAATCTGCCGGGGATGGATGGCATGGAGCTTCTTAAGGAGCTTAGAAAATACAATGATGAAACTAAGGTTTTGATATTATCTGCAAGAGGTCAGATTGCTGATAAGGTAGAGGGACTGGATGCAGGAGCAAATGATTACATGGAAAAACCATTCCATCTGCAGGAGCTTGAGGCACGTATCAGAAGCCTGACAAGAAGGAAATTTGTACAGAATGATATATGTCTTAAATGCGGAGAAATAAAGTTTGATACGATTAAACGCGAGGCATATGCAAAGGAAGAGCCGGTTCCACTGACAAGAAAAGAGAATGGTATTTTGGAATATTTACTTATCAATATAGGCAGACCGGTGAGTCAGGAGGAGCTGATAGAGCATGTGTGGGATGCCACGGCAGACAGCTTTAGCGGAGCAATCAGGGTACATATGTCTTCACTTAGAAAAAAGTTTAAGGCGAAGCTGGGATATGATCCCATTCAGAACAAGGTAGGTGAAGGCTATAAAATACGGGAGGAGTCTGACAGATGAAAAGAATGTCGCTACAGTGGAGACTTACGTGCATTACTACATTGTGTATTGCTATTATATGTGGCTGCCTGACTATGTTTGTCTATAAAAATGGTGTACATTACATCGATTCTCTGCAGGATGCGGTAGAGTCACAGTGGGATGAAAAAGGAAACAAATCAGATGAAATATATATCAGCATACCGGACGATAAGTGGGATGAGTTTGCGGATGAATTTTCGTTTCAGGTGTACAATAATAAGGCCGACTATAAAAGAAACAGTCTGATAATCACGGTTTTGCTGGCGCTTTTGGGAGGTGTCGTCACTTATTTTATAAGCGGGCATGCACTCAGACCAATCAGGGAGTTTTCAGATAAAATTGAAGAGGTACAGGCTCAGAATCTGTCTGATTCAAGAATAGAGGAAAACAATGTTAAGGAACTGAACCAGCTGGGTATTTCTTATAATAAGATGCTTGAGCGTCTGTCGGAAGCATTTGAGATACAGAGACAGTTTACTGCAAATGCAGCACATGAGCTGCGTACTCCATTAGCGTTAATGCAGGTACAGCTTGATTTATATAATTCTGCCTCTCACCCGGGAAATGATGCAGACACTTTGCAGACCATAAAAATGGTTACGGAACAAAATGATAAATTAAACAGGATGGTAAAGACTCTTCTTGACATGAGTGAGCTTCAGACGGTGGGAAGGGATGATAAAATTATATTGGATGCTATTGTTGAAGAGGTTTTGGCAGACCTTGAGCCTCTTGCCGTGGAAAAGAATATAAAGCTGATTGGAAAATGTGAGGATGCCACTATGATAGGCAGTGATATCCTTATTTACAGGCTTGTATACAATCTGGTTGAGAATGCCATCAAATATAATCATCCGCTCGGACAGGTTACAGTAACCGCATATCAGAGAAACAAGCATGTTTATCTGTCTGTAGAAGATACGGGAAGCGGAATACCAAAGGAGCTTAGGGAGAGAGTGTTCGAGCCATTCTTCCGTGTGGATAAATCCAGAAGCCGGGAACTGGGTGGCGTAGGGCTAGGTCTTGCTTTTGTCCGTGAAATCGTTAGAGTACATGATGGCAGTATTTGTATCAAATCAGGCAAGACTGGGGGAACGATTTTCGAGGTGACTTTTGCACAGCATTCAATGTAGCGTTCCATTTTCACATTTGTCAACGCTATTAAAACAGATTTGCTAAATGAGAAAAATAGAATAATTTGTCCTAGATTATTCACGGCTATGCCGTGTGAAGTGGCTGAAAGCCACATGATTACTG
>ERZ857882.1391-NODE-1391-length-28452-cov-9.985456_pt1 | contig 28452 bp, 21 predicted proteins | sample MGYA00519697_ERZ857882 | MGnify/ENA primary metagenome ERZ857882 (study PRJEB31778, sample SAMEA3449373) | human gut metagenome | biome: human gut; feature: human-associated habitat; material: faeces | place: United Kingdom | collected 2010/2012 ...
AGCTGAGCGCCGGCCGGCCGAACGCCAGGGCCCGCACCGCCAAACCGATGGCACATACCGCCGCCGCCAGCGCCGCCAACGCCAGCACGCCCTGCCTGGCCTGCCCCCAGGCGGGCCAGGCCGCCAGCACTGCCGCCAGGGCAAAACATACCCCCGCCCCCATCCAAAAATGCCAGCGCTTCACGCCTCTCCCTCCCTTTCACAAAAAGTCTGCTGTAATTTATTATAGCACAAAGGGGCTGTTGCAACGATAATTTGCAGTAGTAAATTGCACAAAGAATCCGTTCCAAAACGCAAAAGAAAACGCCTTCATAAGCTTTTTCAGCTGTTTTCGGGCGTTTTCTTTATGCATTGCTTTTTGGCCGGGCTATTTTGTGGCAGTCCCTCTTCTCAACCGATGTTTTTTCCGGGTTACAGCCGGGCCCGCCCGCTCACCCGTTCCGGCCCGCGCCGCAGGTGATGCGGCGAATCCGTTCCAGGTCGGCCTTTGGCTGCCGGTCGTAGGTAAGCAGGCCGTTGATCTCCTGCTCCACATCCGTGAGCTGCGTGTAGCAAAAGCCCTGCACACAGGCAGAATTCAGCATTGGGCGGATCACGGCCTCATACCGCCGCAAAAAATCCTCTTCGTCCTGCGCGGTGGAATAGCCCCACCCGTTTTCGCCGCACGCGGCAAACGAAATACCGCCGAATTCGCTCACCAAAATCGGCTCGCCCCGGTACCCGCTCCCCTGCACATACAGCGGCCGCGCGGCCGGCCGGCTGGCAAGCGCCGTTTCCGCCGACCGATAGCGCGCCGCGAGCACCTCTTCCCGCGCCTCGTAGTCGTGGATGGTCAGCAGATCGCCCCCCACATGCTCCCAGCCGTCGTTGTCGCTCACCGGGCGGGTTGCGTCCAGGGCTTTGGTCATGGCCGCCATGGCCCGGCAAAATTCCTGCTCACACGGCGCGTGTGCGATCTCCTGCACCCCCCACGATTCGTTGAGCGGGGTCCATACCACGATGCAGGGGTGATTGTAGTCCCGCTGTACGGCCTGCACCCACTCCTCCATCAGCCGGCCGGCAAGCCGGTTGGAATAAGTGTAGCCCGAGCCGATCTCACCCCACACCAGCAGCCCCATCCGGTCGGCATGGTACAAAAAGCGCGGGTCCTCCACCTTCTGGTGTTTCCGCACGCCGTTGAAGCCCATGGCCTTTGCCAGGCGGATGTCCTCGGCAAAGGCCTCGTCGCTGGGCGCCGTAAGCCCTCCGTCCGGCCAATACCCCTGATCCAGCAAAAGGCGCTGGTAATAGGGGCGGTTGTTCAACAAAAAGCGCCCATTCTCCACCGATACCTTGCGCATTCCAAAATACGAGCGGGCCTCGTCCAAAACTTCGCCGCCGCGCACCAGCCGGAAGGTAACGTCAAAAAGGCGCGGCGTCTCGGGGGTCCACACCAGTTCTTCGCCCGCGTTCCAAACGCCCAGCGCCGTTTCCTCCAGCGAAACCGAAAACGCCCCCTGCGCGCTCTGTGTGCACGCCGCCGCCTGCGCCACTGGCCTGCCGCCGAACGAGAGCTCCGCTTTCAGCTCGGCGCCGCCGGTCCTGCCGGCCAGCCGGTACTCAAACCGCACCGCCTTTTCATCGTACAGCGGTGTGATGCGCACTTCTTCAATGTGCGCATCGCATACCGGCTCCAGCCACACGCTCTGCCAGATCCCCGTGGTGGCGGTGTAAAAAATGCTCTCGGATTCTTCCTTCCAGAACTGCTTGCCGCGCGGGATGTCCAAAACGCTGTGGTCGTCCCGGGCGCGCACACACAGGGTATTCACGCCTGCAATAAGCTGCTCCGTGATATCCGCCGAAAAGCCCAGCTGCCCCCCCACATGGCGCACCGCGTGGCTGCCGTTCACCCACACGTCGCACTCGTAATCCACCGCGCCGAAATGCAGCAGCACCCGCTTTCCGCGCCACTTTTCCGGCACCTCAAAGATCCTGCGGTACCACACCGTGTCGTGGAATGCGCGCTCCCCAATCCCGGAAAGCGGCGTCTCATAAGCAAAGGGAACAAGGATCTTCCGGTCGTAGCTCTCCTCGTCAAAGGAGAAATCCCATTCACCGTTCAGGGGCATCCAGTCCGCCCGCACAAACTGCGGGCGCGGATATTCCCCCCTTACAACTTCATCCATAAAGGCCTCCCAGATTTACTGTTTGATCTGCCGGAACGTGGCATCCGCCTGGTCCAGCTGTGTAGTGATCGCGGTGATGTACAGGATCCCGTCGCGGTGGCGGATGTAATTGCCGGGGATGTTGTACGATTCCAGCGACACACAGCCCGCGTCCGCAAGGCCCGGCACACTCCTCCAGGTGGCGTCCCCCCGCATCAGTGCGGTGCCATCGTCCTGCGATAGCGTCAGCCGGCCGTCCCGGTGGCGCAGGTAATACCCCGGCCGGTTGACCGCCTCAAAGCTCACACAATCTGCGTCTGCCAGGCCGGGAACGGCCCGCCATTCCGAATCCTTGAGCGGCTGTGTGGTAAAATCACCGTCGATCCGCACTGTGCCGTCCGCCGCGTGCCGGATAAAGGTGCCCCCAATGTTATACGAGCCCAGCCGCACGATCTCGTAAATGCGTTCCAGCCGCCATTTCTGGGCGGCACTGTCGCTCAGGGGCATCTGCACCAGCGGCGCGTGCAGCAGCTCCTGCGGGTCCTCCACGTCGATATACAGCCCGCCCTGCACATTTTTGATGCGGAACGCACCGTCCCCGCACGCTTCCAGCAGCCAGCGCTGGGCGGGCGCGCCATTGTCCTCCCACTGGCGCACAAGGCTGCCCGGCTGGGAAGAGCCTTCTTTGTTGTCCAGCACCAGCCCGCTGTAATTGCAGCGCAGTTTATAGGCCCCTGCGTCCTCCTCTAAATGCCAGCTTTGGGTCTTTAACGCGTTGTCGGTCCACAGGATCATCTGCGTTCCCTGCTCCAGAGAGCCCGCGGGGTCGTCCATGCAAAGGCCGGAGGCCGTGTTTACCAGCTTGTAGTCCGCACCGGAAACGATCAGCTGATCCCCGTACAGGGTCCCCGTGCCAAACCGGATCTCGTTGTACTCGCCGTTGAAATAGTTGTTAAGCTCCAGCAGCTTTGCTCCGCTCGCAGCAAACGTGCCGCTCCAGCTGCTGCCCCGGCTCTCGTTGCGCACCGCGGTGAGCGGGGCGTCAATCAGGCTCCAGGTGTCGCCGTTGTCCGTGCTGGTAAAGCAAAGGCTGGGCGAGCAGCTGTCGTTCATGCCGCGCAAAAACAGCCTGCCGCAGGGACTTCCGTCATCCACCAGCGCCAATGTGGGGCACTGAAACGCGGTGTCCGCCCCGGTGGTCACCAGGCTGCCCAGTTCCCGCGGGTCGCCCCAGCTAAGCCCATCCGCCGAGCGGCGCAGGGTGACCGCACCGTTTGGGCTCGCGTTGATATTCTCGTGGGCCATCAGGTAGGTGCCGTCCTTCAGCTTTTGCACCCGTGGCATGCCGGGCCGCCAATTGCCCTCGCTCACGCCGGGCACCCAACCCTCCTCGTATTCCCCTGCAACAATGGTGTAGCCGCCCCAACTCACCCCGCCGTCCGGGGATACCTCATAGGCGATGCACTGGTCGTAGCCGGTCTGCCGCTCGTCGGAATAATAGCACACCAGCCGCCCGTCCGCGCTCACGGCAAACTCCGGCTCCCAGGTGGATCGGCCCGCGCGCGCGGCAAGCTGGCTGTGCAGCTGCCAGGAAGTCCCGTTGTCCGTGCTGCGCCAGATGTGGATGGTATACTCGTTTTCCGTGTCCCAGTCCGACACAGCGTACAGGATCGTTCCGGCGGGCCATTCGCCCAATTGCTGCGGCAGCACGAACAGGCCGGGCATGCCGAGCTTGTCTTTTGAGATCCCGTCGTTTTCCGGCGCGATCTCACTGCGCAGGCTCCAGGTCCTGCCCCCGTCCGTGCTGGCAAAAAATTGCGGCGCCTGCATTCCGGTCCAGCCGGAATTCACCGGGAACTCGCGCAGCCAGGTGGCCAGCAGGGTCCCGTCCGGCAATTCCACCATGCGCTCATAAAAGCAGTGGGGGGTCGCCGCGTCCCCGTAGATCGTGGTGCCCTGGGCGTCCTCGGCAAAGGCGGCGGAAAGTGGGAAGCAGAGCGCCAAAAGAACCAGCATTAAAAGGGTAAGCGTGCGTTTCATCCCTTGTTCTCCTTTTTATTTGAATTCTGTCACGCGGATGTCCCTCGCGGCGGCCTGCGCGTTTTCCGCCCAAAGGCCGCAGCACCCGTGGGTCAGCGGCAGCTCGTCCCGCGCGGCGAGCAGCGGCGCATCCTTGTCCCCCACCCAAACGCGGATCGCGCCGCCCCGCACCTCGGCCCGCAGGGCAAGCCAGCTGCCCTCTGCAAGCTCATAGGGGCAGGCCGCAAGGGTCCTGCGGTCGTACTGATGGCGTGCGATGCCGCATTCCGCGCCGGTAAAATACACCGAGTATCCCAGGAAAAAGTCAATGCCCAAAACCGGGTCGGCCCCCTCTCCGCCCTCGGCGGGCTGTGTAACGCGCAGCAAAAGCCCCGCGCGCCCGTCATCGCCCAGTTTTTCGATCTTCACCTGGGCCCGCAGGTCGTAATCGCCGGCGTTCACCTCGCCCCACAGGCTCTTGCCCCAGGGGCCGGCCCGCAGCTCCGGGGCGGCGCAGGGCCGCAGAAAACCCTTTTCCGCCCTGCGCACCTCCAGCCGCGCAAGGCGGGTTTCGCCCAGCGTTTCAGTGAGCTCCAGCGCATGTTCGCCCCGCTCTAAAAACAAACCAAAGCGCAAAAGCGTATCCTGAAACGCCGCCGGGCTCAGGGCTTTGCCATCCAGCACCGCCTGCAAACCGCTGTTCCGCAGTTCACCGCCGCGCGTCACGCACAGCTCGTACCGCCCCGCCTGGGCCGCCCAAAGTGTATACCGCGCCCGATCCCCCTTTTGCAGCAGCACGCTGCCATCTGCCCCGGGGGTGCCGCCCTCGCAGCCAAACACCGGCGCAAACGGGCAGTCCACAGGAATTTTTGCAGCGCGGCACGCGGCTTCGTAAGCCGAATTCACCGCCGCGGTATACCCGCACGCGATCCGGCCGCCCCGCGAAAAGTATCCCAGCCGGGCCGGCTGTTCCCCTGCCGCGGCGTCCGCTTCCAGCTGCAGGCGGTCGTCGACCCACAGCGTCAGCTTCTTTGCTCCTTGCTCCACCCGCAGGCAGTGGAGGGCCTCAAAGCGGTAACCGTCTGGAAGGGTGCCTTTTTCCAGGGTCTTTGTGCCGTCGGCGTCCGTTTTCTGCAGCCGCACGCAGTGCCCGCGCTGCGAAAAAACAAACTCGTACCGGCGGTTCCCCTCCTGTTCCTGCAGCATGATGCCGCGTTCGCCGCACTCCTCCCCGGGCAAAGCAAGGTTCAGCTCTGCGGTAAAGCACGGGCCGAACGCCTGCTGCGTCATCGCCTCAAAGGGGCTTCCCTCACTTGAAAACAGCTCCTCTTCCCTGTGCCAGGCGTTCCCCGCAAAGCTCCACTCCAGCCGGGGCGCCCCCTCGGTGGGTGGAAACGCCCCGTCCGGCAGGCCCGGCGCAGGCTGCGGCGTCACCGTGGGGCCCAGCACCTGGGTGGCGCAGCCGTGCCACAGCTGGCGGTCCAGGTCCAGCTCGCGGGAGGCGTCCGGGTTGATGTTGTGATACAACATATAATACGACACCAGATCCGGCCCCAGCACCGTGCTGCTGTGCCCCAGGCCCGTAACACCCCCGCCCGTGCAGACCACCGCCGGGTTGCAGGCGTCGTCCCGGTAGCCCCGCAGGGGGTGCCTGCTCCAGGCGGTCTGGATGCGGTAACCGCTGCTGAGGTAGTGGTTGCCGGTATAGGTCATGTAATAAACGCCCCCGCGCTTTCGCACCAGCGGGCCTTCCGTCCAGCCGTGCAGAAACGCGCCGGTGAGCACCGGCTCTCCAAACCCGGCCGGGCCGGTCATCTCGCAGCCCCAGATGCCCTCGTCCCCCGCCCAGTAAAAGTACCATTTCCCGTCGTCGTCAATGAAAACCGAGCCGTCGATCGCGTGCCCCACATTTTCGCTGATCTTTCGGAACGGGCCGGTGGGCCGCTCGCTCTCCAGCACATAATGCCCAAAGCCCGAGGGCGAGGTGTACAGATAAAACTTCCCGTCGGAATAGACCACCTCCGGCGCAAAGGGCACAAGGCCCGGAAACACATCCGGCCCGATCACCGGCCCCTCCGGCCGCCAGTGCACAAGGTCGGCCGAACTCCAGCAGCGCAGGTCCGGGTTGGTGCAGTAAAGGTAGTACCGGCCGTTCCAGCGCAGCGCAAAGGGGTCTGCAAAGTCGCCGTTTTTCGCAATGGGGTTTTGATAGTAAGCTTGCAGCATGGTTTCTCCTCACCCCTTGATGCCCGAAAGCGCCATGGATTCCACAAAATATTTTTGGCATACGGTAAACAGGATCAGCACCGGCAGCAGCGCGATCAGCGCTGCCGCCATAATCACGGGGATGTCCGTCTGGGTTTCGTGGTACGAATTCAGCATTGCAATGGCCACCTGCACCGTTTGCTTTTTGGCGTCGTTCACAAAGATCACCGGCCCCAGGTAGTCGTTCCAGGTGGCCATAAAGATCATGATGATATTGCTCACCGCCGCCGGCTTTGCCAGGGGCATAAAAATGCGCCAGTAGATCTTAAAGTAGCTGCATCCGTCTATGCGGGCCGCCTCGATCAGCCCCGTGGGCAGCCCCTGCATGTACTGCCGCAGAAAAAAGATCATCGACGCGTTGCCCAGCGCCCCCGGCACGATCAGCGGCAGCAGGGTGTTGATCCAGTGCACCCGCGTGTAAAGGATGTACTGGGGCACCAGCAGCACCACGAACGGGATCATCATGGTGGAGAGCAGCGCCATAAAGCATAGCTTTTTGCCGGGGAAATTCAGCTTTGCAAACGAGAACGCGGCCATCGTGGAGGAGATCGTGCCGAAAAACAGCACCCCCGCCGAAACGATCACGCTGTTTTTGATCCCCGTCACCAGGTTCGACTTGGTCCACACCTCCACATAGTTGTGCCAGTCCACCGGGTCGGGGATCCAGCGCGGCGGGATCTCGTACACCAGCTTTGCTTCCTTCAGCGAGGTGGAAAGCATCCAGACAAACGGGACCACCATGGTAAAGGCCCCCAGCAGGAGCAGCAGGAACACCGCAGCGCGCCCCGGCGACGTTTTCGCTTTTTGTTTCATCGCTCATTCCCCCTCATACACCCATTTGTTCGAAATCTTGAACTGAAGCAGGGTCAGCACCAGGATCATCAGCCCAAACACCACCGCAGCGGCGCAGGCATACCCCATCTGGCTGTAATTGAAGGCCTTCTGCCAGATGTAGTAAACCACCGTGGCAACCCCGTAGCCCCGCCCGCCGTCGCTCGTGAACAGGTTCACCTCAATGAAGGTCTGCAGCGAGCCGATCACGTTCACGGTGAGCAGATAAAAAATGATCGGGGTCAGCAGCGGCAGGGTGATCCGCTTAAACTGCTGAAAGCCCGTAGCGCCGTCGATCATGGCCGCCTCATAATATTCCGCCGGCAGGTTTTTGAGCGACGCCAAAAAGTAGATCGCTGTAATGCCGATCATTTTCCAGGCAATCATGATAATGATCATGCGGCGGGTCCACACCGGGTCGCTCATCCAGTTGGGGCCCTCAATGCCAAACAGCCCCAAAAACTGGTTTACAAGGCCGAACTCCGAGTTGAACAGCCATTTCCAGATCAGCACCAGCGCCACCACCGAAGAAATATACGGCACATAATAGATCACGCGGAAGACCTTTTCCCCTTTGATCTTCCTGTTGCAGGCCATGGCAAACAAAAGGCCCAGGGTCATGTAAATGGGAATGGGAAGCATCATGTAAAGGGTGTTGCGCAGCGCGATCCAGAATTTCGGATCCTTGAACAGCTCCACAAAATTGGCAAGGCCCAAAAATGTCTTATCGCGCACCAGAACGTTCCAGTTGGTAAAAGAGGCATACACGCACAGGCCCAGCGGCAGCAAAAAGAAAAATAAAAACTGAAGCATGGACGGCACGACAAACAAAAACCCGGATACCCTTTCCTCGCGCCTGAGGCTTTTTTTCAACATAAAAACACTCATCCCCTTTATGTGCGGTCGCCTTTTACCAAGCGCTCCCACGGTTTCACACGCGCGCACCGGCAGGGCTTTCCCCGCCGGTGCGCCCGGCTTCCTTTATTGATTCAGCGCTTTCTGCTGTTCTATGCTCTTGTCCAGCAGCTGCTGCACCGGGGCCGCCATGGAATCACAATATTCCTGGGCGGTCATTTCACCGTCGTACACCGCGTCGATGCCGGAATTGAATTCGCTCCACCACTCCTGGTTGAAGGTGCGGGATTGGGTGGCCAGCCGGCCGTAATCCGCCAGCACGTTCAAAAAGCCGTTTTTGTTGGCGGGTCCCTTGTCCATCGCGCTGTACTCGCCGTAGGCCATATCCTTCAGGGTGGGCACGGACATGCCGGTGGTGTAGCTGGTGCGCTGCGCGTCCTCGTTGAACGCAAGGAATGCGGCCAGGTCACAGGCGGCCCCGGCATTTTTGCTGCTGGGCGACACCGCCAGCCCTGCGCTGCCGAACCAAACGGCCTTGTCGCCTGTGCTGGGGCTCACGGGCCAGTCCATCACATCCCAGTCAAATTCGCAGCTCCACAGGTCGGCGGTGGACCAGGACCCCACACCCATCATGCCCAGCTTTCCCTGCATAAAGCGGTCGTAGCTGCTCAGCGAGGCCTCCTCCGCAGAAGTGGGGGCCGCGTGATCCTTGCAGCGCAGGTCCGCCACATACTGCAGCGCCTCGGTGAACTTGGGGTCGGTAAAGGCCACCTTCGAGAGGTCCTTGTCCAGCCAGTCGGCGCCGTTCGACCACACCGCCGACTCCAGCGAGTACATGCCCGTGCCGTACACATCTCCGCTTGTCAGCTTCACGGCGGCCTCCCGGTAGTCGTTCCAGTCCCAGGGATCCTCCTCGGTGGGCGGGGTAATGCCCGCCGCTCTGAACAGATCCTTGTTGTACACAACGGCAAAGGCGCTCACATCCTTGGGCAGCGCATAGATGGGGCCATTGCCCAGCGAAGCGCCGTCGTAGCGGTAGATATCCAGGGCGTTCGACCAGATGTTGTCCGCCTCAAAGATCTCGTTGTTGTCCACATACGAGGTCAGGTCCAACAGGTTGCCGGTGGCCGCGTATTTCATCACCCAGTCCACGCTGCAGTAAAACACGTCCGGCTGGTCGCCCGCAGCGATCATGTTCTGCAGCTTGGTATCAAAATCGCTGTTCGGAACAACGATGTACTCCACTTCCACGTCGGGGTATTTTTCCTCAAACTGATCGATCATGGCCTGGAAGGTCGCCACCTCGGCGTCGTTGCCCCAGCCCATAAACTTCAGATGTGTTTTTTCACCGGCTGCCGAAGGGGCCGCTCCCCCTCCCTGCGGCGCGGGGGCAGAGCCGGTGTTTCCACCGCAGCCGGTCAGCACGGCCGCCCCAAGGGCCGCGGCAAGAAAGATCGACAGAAACTTTTTCATAATAATCTCCTTTTTGATTTTTCAGCGTTTTTCTTCAAACTCGGCGTGTGCGGCGGCCTCCCTCCTTTGTTTTTCTGTTTAAAACAATATTTATGTTTATTTCTGCCTCTACCTTACCACCGTCGGCGCATTTATGTCAATATATTTGTTCTTTTAGACGCAATTTTCGTATTATGCGCTATATTAAAACCATTTTTATTGTTATAAATGCTATAAAATTTGGTTAGACAGAAGTCCCTGATTATGGTATGATTATTTCAAGCAAACATCGTGGAGGAATCGTATGTCTAAAATTCTGGAATTGAATGCCGACCGGGAGGAGCAGCTCTGTGAAGTGGCCAAGGCTCTGTCCATTCCCACCCGCATTCAAATTTTAAAGCTTTTATACTATAACAGTTATAATATAGGCGAGATCGCCGAGCAGCTGCACATCCCCGCCTCCACCGCCGCGCTCCACATCCGCACGCTGGAGAGCGCGGGCCTCATCAACACCGAGCAGCAGCCCGGCAGCCGCGGCTCCATGAAGCTGTGCAGCCGCAAGAATGATTTTGTGAGCATCCGCCTGGTGGGTACCCCCACCAATGTGAGCCAGGTCTCCACTGTTTCCATGCCCGTGGGCGCCTACACCGACTGCGAGATCCTGCCCACCTGCGGCCTGGCCGATGAAAACGCGGTCATCGGCTACGAGGACCGCCCCGCGGACTTTTTCCTTCCCGCGCGCATGCGCGCGCAGCTGCTCTGGTCCTCGGGCGGCTATGTGGAATACAAATTCCCCTATTCCCTTGGGGCCGGGGCCACGCCCAAGCAGCTTCTCCTCACCTTTGAGGCCTGTTCCGAGGTGGCAAACTACCGCGAAAACTGGAAGTCCGACCTGACGATCTGGATCAACGGCAAAGAGTGCGGCACCTGGCGCTCCCCCGGCGATTTCGGCGCCCGCCGGGGGCGGCTCACCCCCGCCTGGTGGGAGAGCGGCGCCACCCAGTACGGCCTCCTTGTAACCGTGGCGGTCTCGGGCGAAGGGTGCCTCATCAACAACCAGCCCGCCTCCGGGCTGCGGCTTGGGGATCTGGGGCTTGGCGGAAGCTGCTCGGTCACGGTCCGCATCGGCAATAAAAAAGACGCCGAATATGTGGGCGGCTTCAACCTGTTCGGCGAAAAGTTCGGCGATTTCGAGCAGGACATCAAGCTCTCGTTTGTTTATTGATTCCTCGTTTCCCCGCCGCGCCGCAAAAAACCGGAAATGCAGCAAAAAGGCCCCGGCTCAAAAATGAGCCGGGGCCTTTTCCGTTTTCAGCGCCGGGGCAGGCCCCCTGCACCTTTATTTTACCTCGGGCAGGCTGGCGGCCGCCGAACTCTGGCCCACGCGGCGGGTCATCTCGTCCGGGGCTTCGGGGCGGAACGCCACCTCGGGGTACTCCTCGTCCATCACGCGGGCCGCGGTTTCCAGAATGATGTCGCCGCCCTTGCCGCTCATCACCCGGCCCATCATCTGCACATGCCGGATGTCATAGAACTGTGCATACAGGCCCATGGTGTGGCCCAGGTACACGCCGATGCTCTCGTACACCTTCACGGCGCGCTCGTCGTTCTCGGCCATCAGGCCCTGCACCACCTTCAGCTTCTGGGCGGGGGCGTCGGCCTCGTTCAGCTCAATGCCCGCGCGGGGCGCCAGCTTGATCACGCCGTCCTGGCTGAAATACTTCACGCCGCAGCCGATATCGCCGCTCCACTCGTCCTGCATGGCGTCGGGCTGGCCGTCCACCGGGGCGAAAGCCAGCTCGTTCAGCCAGCCGCAGATGTTGCCCTCGGCGTCCACATAGCCCACGGCCTCGCTGGTGCCCATGGCAATGCCCATGATGCCGTTTTCACCCAGGCCCATGGCCCCGGCCAGCGCGCTCACGTCGCCGTCGTTGGCCACCACCACCGGGATCTCATAGCCCAGGATGCGGCTCAGATCCTCGGCCGCGCGGGTGTAGATGTTCTTGACCTTTTTCGCAAAGTCCTCTTTGCCCACCTTCAAAAACAGGCTGGCCACCATGCACTTGTTGTCAATGTAAACGCCCGCGCTGGACACGCCGATGCCGTCCACCTTCCGGCCCTTTTCCAGGATCTTGGCCGCCGCCGTCTCCATGGCGGCCAGAATGCCCAGGTAGTGGTAGTCCGGGTTCGAGTTGACCTTGGGGTACCACACCACCTCTTCGCTGTAGATGGTCTCGCCGTCGATCACCGCGCTCACCTTGCGGTCGGAGCCGCCGGCGTCAAAGCCGATGCGGGCGCCGTTCACATGCCGGCCCACGCTCTCGGCCTTCTGGAACGCCTGGGGTTTCCGGTCGTAGGGCAGGGCCTCCACCTCAAAGGCGCGCTCATACACGCCCTCCATGAATTCCTTGTCGAAGGCGCGGCTGCCGGTTTCGGTGTAGGCGTTTTTAATGCCCTCGGCCAGCTTGTCGTCGCCGCAGATATACACCTTAAAGCCGCCCCAGCTCCACAAGAGGAACTTTACCAGCCGGTCCACATAGTAAGCGTCGGCCTCGGCCATATCGGGGGTGCCGTGCACCTTGCACTCCCAGGTTCCGATCTGGCCGCCGCTGCGCTCCACCGCGATGCACAGGGGCTTTGCAGCGCCCTTTTCATAGTGCTTGAAGAACAGGCCCAGGGGCACAAAGCCCGGGTCCAGCTCGGGCAGGTTCTTTACCGGGATCTCCACATTCAGGAATTTCATGATGCGTTCCTTCCTTTCAAAGCATGGCATAAACTTGGCCCGCTCGCCTGGGGCCGCTCTTTATGCCCATTGTAGCACAATCCGGCCGGGCATGTCTTGTCCGGCTTGGCTTTTGTGTTTGCACTTTTGTGCTGTTTGCCCCTTTGCACGATAGGCCCCTGCCCTGCTGCGCCTTCCGGCGGCGCTTTTTCCGGGGGCAGCTTCTGCCTTGTGCAAGGCGCGCGACACCGTTAGGCCGGTTGGACCTTACTTCGTCAAATCCGGCAAATTAAGGCAGCCGCCTCAACCTTGGCGGCTGCCCGGTCACGCTCGCTTGCCCTACATCGGCTTTAGATTTTTTTCCAAACGTCCCATCATCCATGCCAACCGTTTCAAGCGGCCATCTTCTGTTTTTGCGTCAAGATAAGCCCTTGTATATGTCTTTTTCACGGATGCCGGCATATTCTGAAAATTAGCATAGGCCGGTTCGTTTTCTTTCAATAATAGGGCGACCATCTCTATTTGCTCTTGTGCTATATCGGAAGGGGCCGCCGCACGCTCCCATTGACCATTGCGTTTCGCCTCTTCAATTTTCTTTCGCCCATACTCGGTCATCAGCCCTTTTGTTTCCAGCTCTGCGGCCAGCGCTTTGTTTTTAACAGACCATTTACTGTTTTTCTTTCTCATGGAGAAATATTTTATATACGAGTTATCATCAATCTTTTTCATCACACCATCTATCCAGCCAAAGCAAAGGGCTTCCTCCAATGCTTCACCGGCTTTTAATGTTTTCACTTCGTCTGTTTTCCCAAATTGCAGCCAAACACCTTCGCCGGACAGGCAGTTGCTCCACAACCACTCCCGGAATTCCTTACGAGTTCCAAAGCACAGTACATCTTTCTGCATGCATTCCCGCCTCCCTCACATTGCAGCTTATTTGTTTTATTGTATCACATTTCTGCGTTGTCCCCAACAAGGATCATTCCCGAGTCCCCCCTTTGGCCCCATCACATCGGGCCCCCGCACCTTTTCGGCGTAGGGGCCCTTCAAGTTAGACCACATTCATCCAATCAGAAAAACAAAATTATGCTCATAATACCTGGTGATTCCCGCCATCCACATTTACCTTCAAACGGGGCGCAGGCCCCCCTTCTTGACAAGTTCCGCCCCCGGTGTTATAGTGGGACTGCAACGTTAGCCCAGGCTAACCTTGCAGGAAAGACGAACATGGGAAAAGAGGCTGTTTTATGACCCTGGATCAACTGCCCGTCGGCAAAACCGCCATGATCCGGTCGGTGCGCGGCGCGGGTGCGCTGCGCCGCCATTTTCTGGACATGGGGCTGACCCCCCGCACCCGGGTCACCCTGCGCAAGGTGGCCCCCATGGGCGACCCCGTCGAGGTGGAGCTGCGGGGCTACGAGCTCACCCTGCGCCTGGCCGACGCCAAAAGCATCGAGATCGACGGCGTGCACGCCCCCACCGCCGAGGAGCAGGAGGCCGGGCGCCGCCGCTTGGAGGCGCAGGAGCTGCCCCCCATCCCCCACCCCGGCCACGGCGAGGACCGGCCCGAGGGGGGCCGCAAAAGCCCGGCCTTAGCGCCCGGAAGCCCGGTGGTGTTCGCACTGGCGGGCAACCAGAACTGCGGCAAGACCACCCTCTTCAACCAGCTCACCGGTGCCAACCAGCATGTGGGCAACTTCCCGGGGGTCACGGTGGACCGCAAGGACGGCCAGATCCGCAAGCACCCGGAAGCCACGGTGGTGGACCTGCCGGGCATTTATTCCCTCTCGCCCTATTCCAGCGAGGAGATCGTCACCCGCGACTTTTTGGTAAACGAAAAGCCGCAGGGCATCATCAACATTGTGGACGCCACCAACATCGAGCGCAACCTCTATCTCACCATGCAGCTCATCGAGCTGGGCATTCCCATGGTGCTGGCCCTCAACATGATGGACGAGATGCGCGCCAACGGCAACACCGTCCATGTGAACCATCTGGAGGCGGCGCTGGGCATCCCGGTGGTGCCCATCTCGGCCTCCCGCAACGAGGGCATCAACGAGCTGATCGAGCATGCCATGCGGGTGGCCGTGAACGGCGAACGCCCCCGGCGGCTGGATTTCTGCTCCGGCCCCATGCACCGCTGCATCCACGCCATCGCCCACATGGTCGAGGACCACGCCGCCCGGGCAGGGGTTCCCATGCGTTTTGCAGCCACCAAGCTGGTGGAGGGCGATCCCCTCATGCTGGACCGGCTGGCCCTCAACGAAAACGAGCGGGAGCTGATGGAGCACGCCATCACCGAGATGGAATTTGATCTCGGCACCGACCGCGAGGCCGCCCTTGCCGACATGCGCTACGATTTCATCGGCCGGGTGTGCAGCCGCACGGTGGTAAAAAAAGGCGAAAGCCGCGAGCACGCCCGCAGCGTGAAGCTCGACAACCTGCTCACCCACAAATATCTTGCGATCCCCATCTTTCTGGGCATTATGGGGCTGGTGTTCTGGCTCACTTTCGGCCTGATCGGCCAGGGGCTGAGCGACCTTTTGAGCCTGGGGCTTGGCTGGCTCACCGGCGTGTGCGACGCCGCGCTCACCTCCTACGGCATCAACCCGGTGGTGCACAGCCTGGTGATCGACGGCATTTTTGCCGGGGTGGGCAGCGTTCTGAGCTTTCTGCCCATTATCGTTACCTTGTTTTTCTTTCTCTCCATCCTGGAGGATTCAGGCTACATGGCCCGGGTGGCCTTTGTGATGGACAAGCTGCTGCGCAAGATCGGCCTTTCGGGCCGCAGCTTTGTGCCCATGCTCATCGGCTTCGGGTGCAGCGTGCCGGCCATCATGGCCACCCGCACCCTCTCCAGCGAGCGGGACCGCAAAATGACCATCCTTTTGACCCCTTTCATGAGCTGCTCGGCAAAGCTGCCCATCTACGCCATGTTCACCGCCGCCTTTTTTGCCCGGTACCAGGCGCTGGTCATGATCGGGCTGTATCTGTTCGGCATGGCGGTGGGGGTGCTGTTCGGGCTGGCGCTCAAGGGCACGGCCTTTAAAGGCGAACCGGTCCCCTTTGTAATGGAACTGCCCAACTACCGGCTGCCCAGCCCCAAAAGCGTCGGCCGCCTGATGTGGGACAAGGCAAAGGACTTTTTGACCCGGGCCTTCACGGTCATCTTTGTGGCCACCATCATCATCTGGTTTTTGCAGACCTTCGACGCCCGCCTCAATGTGGTAAGCGATTCCTCCCAGAGCCTGCTGGCGGCGCTGGGAGGGCTGCTCTCCCCCCTGTTTGCACCCCTCGGCTTTGCCGACTGGCGGGTTTCCACCGCGCTCATCACCGGCTTCACCGCCAAGGAGGCGGTGGTCAGCACGCTGGCCGTGCTCACCGGCTCCAGCCTCTCCACCCTGCCCCAGGCGCTGGCGGGGCTGTTCAGCCCCTTCACCGCCTTCGTGTTCCTCATTTTCACCCTGCTGTATACCCCCTGCGTGGCGGCCATTGCGGCAGTCAAGCGCGAGATGGGCGGCGCCAAAGCCGCCGCGGGCGTTGCATTGGCCCAATGCCTGATCGCCTGGCTGGCGGCCTTTGCCGTGCGCTGCATCGGCCTTGTGTTCGGCTTGGTCTAGCCCGTTTTCCTGTGGCGGCGCAGCCCGCCGCCCTTACCCGCCCCTTTGCGGGCGCCTGCTGAAAGGAGCGTTTTCCCATGGGCTTTGGCGATATTTTGATTTTAGGGTTGGTGCTGGCCGGCATCGCCGGCGCGGTGGCCTTTATCTGCAAAAACGGCGGCTTTTCCGGCAGCTGCGGCGGCGACTGCGCCCACTGCGCCTCCCGCTGCGGCAAAGAGCAGCAGCCCGGCCCCGGCCAAACACCGAAGCAGCGCTGACATTTTTGCGGCAAGCTGCCCATCCAGCGTCTGCCCTGTGGGCCCCTGCAAGCCGGCGGGCCTGTGCCGGCCAACCGCCCACACGGCCTTGCCGCCGCATCATTCCAGCGTGCACCGCAGCAAAAAACAGATGTACAAAATATCTTGTACGCCGCAGGCGTATAAAGCGATTTTGAACACCTGTTTTGAAGCAAGGGCACGCGGTCGGCAAGAGCGCTCTCCTCAAAAGCAAGGCCCTTTGTGAGCGCGTTTGCCTTAAAAAGAAACCGGCCGCGGCGGGGCGGGGAGGCCGCGGCTGAAACGTCCGGCGGGGCCCCATCGCAGATGGGGAGGGGCCGGTTTCGGCGGTGGCCTCCCCGGCATGCCGGGACCCAAGCCCGCCTTACAGCCGCATCGTGCCGGAATCAAAACCCGATCCGCCTCTAAAAAGCAAATCCTTTCCCAACACCCCACAAAAAACCGGCGCCGCGGCTTTTCAAAGCCAGGGCGCCGGTTTTGTATGTTTTGTGTGCTCTCTTCCGCTTACCGCCGGGTCTTTGCGCGCTTCACAGCACCCTCACCCGCACCACCGAGGGGATCGCCTCCAACCGCTGGGCCAGCTGGGAGCTCACCGGGCCGGTCACGTCCAGCAGGGTGTACGCCATGTCCTTTTTGCTTTTGTTCATCATGTTCTCGATGTTCAGCGCCGCCTCGGTGGTCACCGCCGTGATGGCGCTGATCAGGCCCGGCTCGTTTTTGTGCAGCACGCACACCCGCTTGCCCGCGGCGCGGGGCAGCACCACCTCGGGCAGGTTCACGCTGTTTTTGATGTTGCCGTTCAACAGGTAGTCGGCCAGCTGTTCGGCGGCCATCACAGCGCAGTTGTCCTCGCTTTCGGGGGTGGAAGCGCCCAGGTGCGGGATGCACACCACGCCCGGCACCCCCAGCAGCTCCTCCTTGGGGAAGTCGGTCACATAGGCCGCAAGCTGGCCGTTCGCCAGCGCGGCCAGCGCGGCGGCGTTGTCCACCAGCTCGCCCCGGGCAAAGTTCAGCAGCCGCAGGCCCGGCTTGCAGCCCCGGAATACCCCCTCGTTCATAAAGCCCCTGGTCTGGTCGTTCACCGGCAGGTGCAGGGTGATGTAGTCGCACTGGGCCAGCAATTCGGTCAGGCTCACGCTGTGGGTCACGCTGCGCGAGAGCATCCAGGCAGCATCCACCGAGATGTAGGGGTCATAGCCGTACACGTCCATGCCCAGGTGCGCGGCGGCGTTCGCCACCTTCACGCCGATGGCCCCAAGGCCCACCACGCCCAGCTTTTTGCCCGCAAGCTCAGGCCCCACAAACTGGCCCTTGCCCTTTTCCACCAGCTTTGCCACCGCGTCGCCCTCGCCCGCAAGGCCCTGCACCCACTGCATGGCGGGCCACAGGTTGCGGCTGGCCAGCACCAGGGCGCCGATGGTCAGCTCGGCCACGCCGCCCGCGTTTGCGCCGGGCGTGTTGAACACCACGATGCCCGCCTCGCTGCATTTTTCCACCGGGATGTTGTTCACGCCCGCCCCCGCCCGGCCAATGGCCAAAAGGGTATCCGGCAGCTCCATCTCGTGCATCTGGGCGCTGCGCACCAGAATGCCCTGGGCCGCCGCGCCCTCCTCGTCGATGCGGAACTGGCTGGGCCCCAGCTTTGCCAGGCCCGCGGGGGAGATATTGTTCAGGGTCTTTATATCAAACATGTCACAGGTTCCTTTCTGTAAAAGCGTCAACCGTTCTTTTTGGCGAAGTCCTCCATGAACTGCACCAGCTTTGCCACGCCCTCGGCGGGCATGGCGTTGTAAATGGAAGCCCGCATGCCGCCCACCAGCCGGTGGCCCTTCAGGTTCACAAAGCCCGCGGCCGCCGCCTCGGCGCAGAACTTTTTGTCGGTGTCCGCGTCCGGGCTGGTGAAGGTCACGTTCATAATGCTGCGGAACTCCTTCTTCACCGGGTTTTTAAAGAATGCCTGCCCGTCCAGATAGTCGTACAGCAGCGCGGCCTTGGCGTTGTTGCGCCTCTCCATCTCGGCAAGGCCGCCGATTTCCTGCTCGATGTATTTCAGGGTCAGGCCCATCATGTAAATGCACCAGCAGGGGGGCGTGTTGTACATGCTGTCCGCCTCCAGAATGGTCTGGTAATTCAGCATGCTGGGCACCGTTTCGGCCGCTTTGCCCACCAGGTCCTCCCGCACCACGGCCACCGCCATGCCCGCCGGCGCCACATTCTTCTGCACGCCAAAGTACAAAAGGCCGTACTTTGCAACGTCGGTGGGGCGCGACAGAATGCAGCTGCTCATGTCCGCCACCAGGGGCACGCCGGGCACCTGGGGCAGCTTGGTGTAGCGGGTGCCGAAAATGGTGTTGTTCTCACAGATGTGCACATAGCTTGCGCCGGGGGTGTAGGCGATCCTGTCCACATCCGGGATATAAGTAAAGTTCTCGTCCTTTGAGGAAGCCACCAGGTTCACCTTGCCGAACTTGGCCGCCTCCTTGGCCGCCCGGCCCGAAAAGTTGCCGGTCACAATGTAATCGGCCTGGCCGGTGGTCATCAGGTTCAGGGGCACCATGTCGAACTGGGTCGAAGCGCCCCCCTGGAAAAAGCCCACCTTATAATTTTCCGGGATGCCCAGCACCCGCCGCAGCGCGGCCTCGGTCTCTCGGATGATGCCCTCAAAGCTACTGCTGCGGTGACTCATCTCCATCACGGACTGGCCGGATGAACCGTAGTCCATCAGTTCCGATTGGGCGGTGCGCAGCACCTGCTCAAACAGCATGGACGGGCCCGCGCTGAAATTGTACACTCTTGCCATAGCTTTATCCCTCCGAAATCGTTTTGCCGCGCAAACGGTGCGGTAACTTTAGTATAGTATAAAGCAAAAGCAAAAGCCAGAACCAACTTGCCCAAAAAAACGGCCGTTTTTCCGCCACAGACGCACAAACGCCACAAATGTCCTTATGCTGCGCACAATTCATCCCCTGCTCACGGCGCAGAAAGGCCCTGCCTGGTTTGAAGCCGGGCAGGGCCTTTCCGCTATGAAGAAAAAGAAGGGGCTTTACTTGTCGTCCAGCACGATGGCCTGGGTCAGGTGGCGGGGGCTGTCGGCGTCGATGTTCTTTTTTTCGGCAATGTAGTAGCCCAAAAACTGGCCGATGAAGCCGATCAGGGCCGCATTCTGCTGGGCGTTGTAGCCGCAGCCCAGCTCCAGGGTGTAGTCCGCGTCCGGCATGGCCGCGGCTACCCCGTCGCCGATGGCCGCGGTCACCGCGCCGTAGCTCTTCATCTGGCGCAAAAGCTTTGCGTCGTCCTCCAGCGCGGCGGGGTGGGCCAGGGTCAGCACCAGGGTGTTTTCGTCCACCAGGCTCATGGGCCCATGGCGGTATTCCAGGCTGTAATAGGCCTCGGAGTTGGCAATGCCCATCTCCTTCATCTTGTTCATGCACTCGTTCGCCACGCCGTAATAAAGGCCCTGGCCCAGGGTGATGAACAGGTTGAGCTCGTGGTGGCGCCCAATGATGTCCCGTGCCAGATTGTCCATCTGCACCAGCAGCCGCCGGGCGTTGGCCGGGTAATCGGCCATGGCGTCGATCTCGTCCTGTTTGCCGCCCGCGTACATGCTCATAATCACCGCCAGGTACACCATGCTGGTAAAGCTGCGGGTCATGATCACGCTGTCCTCCGCCGTTTCGGGCGACAGGATATACGCGTCGTTGTACTGTTCGGAATCCTTGTCGCAGGTGATGGCCAGGCTCTTCACCCCGGGGAAGGTGCGCGCCTTGTCAATGGCCATGCGCACCTCGGTGGTGTAGCTCTTGCGGGTGATGGGCAGCACCAGGACCCTTTTCCCCTTCAGGTAAACCTCCGGGAAAAAGTACAGCTCCGAGCAGCACACCGCCTTGGCCGGGGTGGCGTTGTAGGCGCACCAGGCGTGGGCCGCGGTCTGGGCCAGGTACAGGCTGGTGCCGCAGCCGGTGAAGATTAGCTCGTCGTAGGGCTCGGCGAACACCTTGTCCAGGGTGGCAAAAATGGCGGGCAGCGCGGCGTTGATGGCCGCGAACGAGTCCGCCTGGCCGTAGATCTCACTGTAGGTGAGGGAACTGTTTTTCTTTTCCATGATAAAACTCCTTTGTTGATACAGGATGTGGTCTTTCGGTCCCTTGCCGCATCATTGGGCCGAGGAGTCAAAAATCCTTCGCTTCATGGCGGTTCCTTTCCGTTTCATGCTTTTGGGGCGGCGGCGCTCACAGCTCGATCACCGGAATGCCCAGCAGCTTTGCCAGCTGGGCCAGCTCGTCGGCCACATCCTGCCAGACCACGCTGTAGTGGTGGCTCATACCGTTCTCGGCAATCTTATGCACCAGCTCCATCACGGGGGTCTTCACCTTCACGTTCACCATGGCGCCGCGGGTGCAGCGGCTGGTGGGCAGGGCGGTGCCCCGCAGAAGGAACAATTTGTACTGTCCGTCAATGTTGGAAAACCGCGCCGCAGTCACCGGCCCTTCCTTCAGCGAACACCAGAACGCGGTTCCCTGGCCCGCCAGCGGGTGGTTGCACATGCTCACCCCGTCCGAGAGGTTGTGCACGCTGGGCGCCGCGTTGCCGCAGTGCCAGAAGGTCACGGTGTTTTCCTCTTCGTCCAGGTTGATCAGGTCGGTAATGAAGGGGGGCAGGCCGGTCAGCACGTTCTGCACCGCGCCCGCAAGGCCCGCGTCCATATCGCCCTCGCAGCTGATGAACAGCCCCTCATCGTTCAGGCGGCCCAGCACCGCGCAGGGGGTCATGTGCAGGTTGCCCATCTCGGGCCAGCACTTGATGGCCGCGCAGTCGTAGCCCTGGCGGGGCATTAGCTTTTTCAGCGTCAGGTACAGCCGGGCGTGGTTTTCCAGGTGGCCGTCCGGCAGGGCGGTGGTGTCCCAGGTCCCGGCGGTGCGCTTCATCTCGGCCTCCACCTCGGTAAAGGGCAGGGCGGCCATCTCGTCGCACACCACCTTCAGGTCGGTCTCCTCCACATTAACGCCAAAGGTTTTGCGAATGGCCACCTCGTCGAAGGCACAGTTGTAAAAGGCCGTGGGCCGGTAGCCGAACAGCCCGAAGGTGAGCCCCTGCAGGTTCTTGCGGGCGGCGTAGGCGTTCACCAGGTCGTGCAGCTCCTTTTCCACCCGCGCCTCTTCCTTGTTGCCGTACACGATGTGCCAGGGCGCGCCGATGCGCCGCAGCGAGGCGCCGTTCATGGTGGCGCTGCACAAGGCGTTCGCATACAGCCGGTCCTGCCGCACCCACTGCTCTTCGCGGGGGGCCCACAGCACCAGGGGCACCCGCAGCGCGTCCGCCAGCCCGCAGGCAATGTCGTCGCCGGTAAAAGCGCCGTACACCAGCAGGATCAGGTCAACCCCGCAGCGCTTGAAATCCCCGATGCAGGCCTGCAGGTCCTCCTTGGTGCACACCAGCCACTCAAAGCGGTGCACCCGGCTGTTGGGCAGGTGGCTTTCGGCCCAGTCGCCGTATTCCTTAAAGCGCTTTTCGGGCAGTTCCCGGGGCCACCTGCCGGACACGGTCACGATAAACCCCACGTTCAGTTGTTTTTTCATGTTGCGCTCTCTCGCTTTCTTTCAAACCTGCCGGCGCCCGCCGCAAACTCCTGCGGCGGGCAGCCGGGAAGGGCTTTTACACCGTGCCCGCAGAGCCGGACAGGCGGATGATGCCCTTGATGTCCTCGGCCAGCGCGTCGCTGGCCGCCTGGCTCAGCTTCCAGGAATGGCCCTGGTGGTCCATCTGCTCCAGCGCCTCCTGGTAATGCTGCACGTATTTGTAACGGATCTCGGTGCCGAAGTTGATCTTGGCCACCCCCAGCTGAATGGCGTCGCGCACCACGCTCTCCTCCATGCCAGTGCAGCCGTGCAGCACCAGCGGGATATCGGTGAATCGGCGCACCGCCTCCAGCACGTCCAGATGGATCTCCGGCTTGCCCCGGTAATAGCCGTGGGCGTTCCCGATGCCGATGGCCAGGGTGTCCGGCCGGCACAGCTCCAAAAAGTGCCGCACCTCGTCCGGGTCCACGATGTTCTTGTTTTCCATGGGCACGCCGTTGTCCAGCCGCAGCAGCTCGCCGATCTCGGCCTCCACCGGCACCCCAAAGCACTTTGCCACCCGCAGCACCTCGTTGGTCATGGCGGCGTTCTCCTCGATCGGGTGGGTGGAGCCGTCGATCATCAGGCTGGTAAAGCCGAGCTTCAGCATTTCCATGCAGGTCTCAAAGCTGTCGCCGTGATCCAAATGGATCGACACGGGCACATCCACCTTATTTGCGCACCACCTGGCCACCTGCACGAACCAGTCGTGCCCGGAATAGGCGCCGGTGGCCACATAGTGGGCCAGGATAATGGGGCTGCGCATCTCCTGCGCGGCCTTGCAGCAGGCCCAGATAATGTCGTAGTTGCCGCCCTGGGTGTTGATGGCGGGAATGGCAAAGCCCTCCCGCGAGGCGCGCTGCATCAGTTCCAGATTGTTGGTCAGCATAAAGCATCCTCCATTTTACAGTTTGGGGTGCCGCAGCACCGTCACAGGCGGCCGCCCGGCAATGAGCCGGGTCCCGTCCGAATAGCCCTCTTCTCTGCCCTCCAGCTCCCGGGCCAGCAGCCCGCGCAGCCGGGCCAGCGTCTGCGCGCAGGCGGCTTCGCCCGCCAGGTCGCGCAGCTCCCTCGGATCCGCCGCAAGGTTGAACAGCTGCTCACGCCCGGTGTGGGAATACCAGATGTACTTGTATTCCCCCTCCAGCAGGTAGTGGGCGGAGTGGGGCGGCCCGCTCTGGGCGGTGTGTTCGCCGTGCAGGCTCTGCCGCACCGGCACCCCCGCGCGGGCCGCGTCCAGCAGGGGCTTTCCGTCCACGCAGCCCGGAATGGGCACGCCCGCAATGGCAAGCAGGGTGGGCATCACGTCCCGCAGCTCCGCCAGCGCCGTGCACCGCCCGCCCCGGGGCAGGCCCAGGTGGCCGCCGGGGTCCCACAAAAGCAGGGGCACGTGGGCGCTGCCCTCGTAGGGCTGGCTCTTGCGCAGCATGCAGTGGTCGCCCAGCATCTCGCCGTGGTCGCTGGTAAACAGTACCACCGTGTCGTTTAAAACGCCCTCGTCCTTCAGCTCCCGGATCAGCCGCCCCACCTGGTGGTCCAGGTGGGTGATCAGCCCGAAGTACCCCGCCTGCATGGCGTGCACCTGCGGCCCGCTCAGCGCGGCGGTAAAGCCGTCGGCGGTGTTGGCCGCCGGGTCCGGCCGCACGGCCCAGTCCCCCATGGCGGGGGGCGCCAGCGCGCGCCGGTCATACAGCTCAAAATAGGGCGCCGGCGGGTCCAGGGGCGGGTGGGGCGCCACAAAGCTGGTCCAAAGGAAAAACGGCTTTGTGGGGTCGCGCCGGCGCAGAAAATCGGCCGAGCGCGTCACCGTCCAGTTGGTGGGGTGGGCCCGCTCCGGCCCGGCCCAAGGCCGCGCCGCCCAGGAATTGCAGCCCAGGCCCAGGTCGTTGATGGTGGCGTCCGCCCCCACCGCGCCCTGCAGATAGGGCAGGTAATCGTCGATGCGGCCCATCCACTGCCGCGCCGCCGTGCCGGTATTGCGGTAGGGCAAAAAGCCGTCGTGCAGGTCCACGCTGTGAAAGCCCAGCAGGCTGCGGGGCGGCCACACGTGCATCTTGCCCGCGCAGTGGGTGTGGTAACCCGCCCGGGCCAGCTCCCCCGGCAGGGTCACGGGGTAATCCCAATCCACCCCGTCCTGGTAGCCCACCCGGCCGTGCCGCTCCTGGCTCTGGCCGGTGAACAGCGCCGCCCGCGCCGGGATGCAGGTGGGGGTGGCGCTGTAGCAGCGGGTAAAGGCCACGCCCTCGTTTGCCAGGGTGTCCAGATGGGGGGTCTCCAGGTCCGGGTGGCCCAGCGCGCCGATGCAGTCGAACCGCATCTGGTCCGCGGTGATGAGCACCAGGTTCAGGCGTTTCATCTCATCATCCCTTCACGGCGCCGGCCACCAGGCCCTTGATCATGTATTTCTGGAAGAAGAAGAACAGTAGCAGCATGGGCACGGTGCCCACGATAGAGATGGTGTTGATAAGCGACCAGTCGTACGAAAGCTCGCCCAGGTACCGCAGGGCCACCCCGGCCGACATGGTGCGCAGGCTGTCGGTCTGGATCAGGGTGATGGCGTGCAGGTAGTCGTCCCAGGTCATCAAAAAGGCGTAAATGCCCACCGCCAGCATGCCGGGCTTCACCAGCGGCACCACAATCCTCCACAGCACCTTCAGGCGGCCCGCGCCATCCACATAGGCGGCCTCCTCCAGCGCCTTGGGCACCCCGTCAAAAAAGCTTGCCATCAGCATCACCGTAAAGGGCAGCATGGCGGCCGTCAGGGCGAATACCAGGCCGGTCAGGGTGTTGATCAGGTGCATCTTGTTCATCAGGCCGTACAGGCTGATCATCCGGCTCACCACCGGGAACATCTGGCTGGAAAGCAGCGCCGCCATCACCCAGCCGTTCCAGCGGAAGTGGAACCGGCTCAGCGCGTAGCCCGAAAGGATCGCCAGGCAGGTGGTGATCAGGGCCGTGGCGCCGGATACGATAAAGTTGTTTTTGTAATAGGTAAAGAAGTCGTTGTTCTTGGTGAACAGGTTCACATAGCTCTGGAAGGTGGGGCTTGCCGGGAAAAAGGTCGGCGTTGCCATATACGCTTCCATGTTGGTCTTAAAGCTGGTCACCAGCACCCAGTACAGCGGGAACAGCAAAAAGAACAAAATCAGGATCAGGATGGCGTACTTGAGAACATTTACCGGCAGATCGCGTTTTTTCATGTCGCTCTTTCCCCCTTCCTCAGTCCATCTCTTCCTTGCGGAAGAGGCGGTTGTACACAAAGATCACCACGATCATCAGCAGCATCCACACGGTGGTCACCGCCGCGCCGCTGCCCAGGTTGTTCGAAACGAACGCCTCGCGGTAGCTCAGGATCGCCAGGGTGGTGGTGGCCCCGTTCGGCCCGCCGCCGGTCATGGTCCAGAACAGCGGGAACTGCTTGAAGTTCTCAATAATGGCCATGCTCACCACAATGCTGATCACGCTCTTCATATAGGGCACCACAATGGCAAAGAACTTTTTGACCCGGCCCGCCCCGTCAATGGTGGCGGCCTCCAGGATATCGTCGGGCACGTTCTGCAGCCCCGAGAGCAGCAGCAGGGTGGTCAGCGGGATCTGCTTCCACAGCGCCGCAATGGCCACGCCCAGCATGGCGGTGGAGGGGTTGTTCAAAATGGCAAAGTCGGTCACCGCGCCGCCGGTGAACATGCCCACCACGTATTTCAGCAGGCCGTACTGCGGCTGGAAGATCCACATCCAGATCAGCGCCGAAATGATGGTGGGCACCACCCAGGGCATCATCATGGCGCTGCGGATGAACCGCGCAAATTTCACGTTGGAGTTCAGGATCAGCGCCAGCGCCATGCCCAGAATGAACTGGGCCAGCACCACGCCGATCACGAACGCGAAGGTGTTCAGCACAGCGGGCAGCATTTTGCCGCCGGTGAACAGCTTGAGGTAGTTGGCGAAATTATTCCACACGCCGGGCTTGCCCGAAATGATATTTTTAATCTTGTAATCCATGAAGCTCTTGATCACCGAGTCCACCACCGGCACCAGGATGAACATGATGGTCACGATCAGGGTGGGCGCGATCAGCGCGGCGGAGAACAGCTGGTCCCCCAGGCGCTTGCGGTTCAGGCGCAGCTGGGCGCGGCCGCCCGCCGTGACCGCTTTATTCTTTGTTCCGGTCATTCTTGACTCCCACTTTCTTTTCTTCATAAAAAGGTGGCGAACGCATGCCCGCGGCGCGGCGCCGCCGGGCAAAAAAGGCTCAACGCGCGGGGCCCGCAGGCCCTAAAAAATCCCGATAAAATGGGCGGGATAGACTCACTGCTCTATCCCGCCCGGGGGGCTATTGATCCCTGTGCGGCCCAAAGCAAGCCGCGCAGTATATTTTATCAGCCGATGATGTTGCTCGCTGCGGTGCGGAAGCTCTCGATGGCCTTATCCACGTCGGTGCCGCCCACGGTCACATCCTGCGCCAGGGTGCACAGCTCCAGGTTCAGATCGCCCAGGGTGGGGATGAACGGGGTGGTGGTCAGGTTCTCGATCGCGCCGGCGGCACCCTCCAGCACCGGGTTCAGCGCCATGGATTCCATGCTCTTGGTGGCGGGGTAGGCCGGGGTGATGTTGGTCATGTAATCCTGCAGCTGGTCGGCGGTCACCAGATATTCGGTGAACAGCCGGGCCGCGGTCTTCTGGTTCTCGCCGTTGTCCATGTAGGCCAGGATGTGGGCCTGCAGCATGGAGGCGCCGTTGCCGCTGCCGCCCTTCAGGGGCTTGGCGGTGGCGGCGAAATTCTTCGCCTCGGGGTTGATGCTCTGCACGCCGTTGAAGCCCCAGCTCTGGTCATAATACATTGCCAGCTGGCCGGTGGCGAACAGCTGCCGCAGATCCTTCAGCTTGGAGTTCTGGGGGTTATAGCCCTTCTTGTCCAGCTCCTGCAGCATGGTGATGGCGTCCTTGAAGCCCTGGTTGTCGATGCTCAGGGTGCCGTCCGGCGCCAACACAGTGCCGCCGAAGTTGTAAACCATCGCGTTGATGGACGAACCGGACACCGCCACCGAAGCGGTGGTCTGGCCAAAGGGATACACCTTGTTGCCGTCGGCGGTCTTCAGCTCCGCCAGCTTGCCGGCCATCTCCAGCATCTCGTCGTAGGTGGTGGGGGGAGCGTTCGGATCCAGGCCGGCCTGGGTGAACAGGTCCTTGTTGTAGTACAGCACGTAGGGCGAGGTGTACATGGGCAGGCCGTAAATTTCGCCGCCGATCTTGCAGCCGTCCAGCACGCTGTCATAAAAGTCCGCCAGGTAATCGGCGGTCAGCACGTCGGTCACAGGCACGGTCAGGCCCGCGTCCTCCAGGGTGGGGATCCAGCCGATCTCGCCAAAGATCATGTCCACCTTGTCGCCGCCGCCCGCCATGTTGATGACCTGGTTCACGATCTCGCCGTAGGGCGCGGTGACCCACTCGATGGTAATGTTGGGGTACTTGGCCTCAAAGCCGGTCTTCACACCCTCCCAGAAGTCGGTGTAGCCCTCTTCCAGCAAAGCGTAGTTTGCGATCTTCAGGGTCACGGTCTCGGTGAACGCCTCGCTGTTTGCCGGGGTCGAGGCAGGCTCGCCGCCGGTCGAGGCCGGGGTGGAAGCGGGGGTGCTGCTGGTGGTGCCGCCGCAGCCTGCCAGGCTGAGTGCCATGCACAGCGCCAGCGCGAGCGCTAACAGTTTTTTCATGTTCGTTTCCTCCTAAATTTATGGCTTGCGTTCTATCATCAGCGCCTCGCGGCGCCAGGGGTACCCAACCATGCGGCCAAGTCTGTAAACACGTATGTACACTCTAGAAAAAGAAATACAGACTTCCCGCCTGTGTGCCGCAGCGATGTTGTACACGGTTTTGTAAACTCGTATGTACATCTTCTGGATTTTATTATAAACACGAATGGATACACTGTCAATGCGCCCAGGGCAATTTCAGCGTTTGGCCAGTTTTTAAAGTTTTTCTCTGTGCAAGCTGCCCATTCATTTTTGCACGATCGCCGCGTTTTTTAACCGTTTTGTTGCTTTTTTTGCGGTTCTTCTCCCTCGGGGCCGCCTTTTTTGCCGCCTGCAGGCCCCGCCCGGGCTCCCGCGCCCGCCTTGCGCGGCGGCGCGCTGTATGGTATCGTATGGAAAACAGATCATAGAAAGAAGGCTTTGCCTGTGCCGCTCCTCATCCTTCTCGCCGTTCCCGCGGTCTTTGTGCTGCAGCGCCGTCTCGCAAAGCGGCCGCAGCGCTGGCCGGGCCTTGTGCTGCCGCTGCTGTGCTTTGTGTTCTCGCTGGGGTTCTGCGCCTGGCTGGGCTTTTTCTCCCACCCGTCCGGCGGGTATGTCCTGCGCACGGCTGATGGGCTGTATCACCACTTCGACACCCTTGAGGACGCAAACCGCTTTGCGGAAAAGCAGACCGACGAGCTGCTCCAGTTCTCCCACCCCACCAGCGCCGTGCCCGCGGGCGCCCTTGCGGTCCGCCTTGGCGTGGCCTTTGCGGCGGTGAACGCGGTCACGGCGGTGCTGCTGCTCCTCTATTGGCGCGCCCGGCGCGGCCCCCGGCTCTATGTCGCAAAAAACAAGCGCCCCGGCTGAACTGAACAGCCCCAGATTATGCAGACAGCACAAAAAAGCGGGGCCCTAAGTAGGA
>ERZ857882.1394-NODE-1394-length-28431-cov-5.445729_pt1 | contig 28431 bp, 27 predicted proteins | sample MGYA00519697_ERZ857882 | MGnify/ENA primary metagenome ERZ857882 (study PRJEB31778, sample SAMEA3449373) | human gut metagenome | biome: human gut; feature: human-associated habitat; material: faeces | place: United Kingdom | collected 2010/2012 ...
ATGCTGATGTAGCTCAGTCGGTAGAGCACTTCATTGGTAATGAAGAGGTAGGCAGTTCGAATCTGCTCATCAGCTCCACACCGCCATAGACAGATTGTTTATGGCGGTATTTTTTTGCAGATCATGCTTTGGTTCCTTTGGCTGGTATCCGGCCAGACCTTATATTGAGAAATAATCTGATTTTTTGTCGAATTCCCTCAAAAAAATTGCATGGTATGGAAATTTATGTCAAAATAGAAAAAGATGCTACAATGTTTGGAGGGAGGAAACGCAAATGATGGAATTGGAGAAGACGTTATTGCAAATGGGTGCGCGACCGCACCGACGTGGCTACCTTCAAGCCGTTGAATTGCTGCGGATCTTTCGGGACAAGCCCAACATTTCTAGCCTACAAGACGCTTATCAGGAGGCTGGCGCAAATCTTGAGGCGACACCGCAACAGATGGATCGGAATTTGAGGGAGATGATTCGCGAAATATGGGATGCCGGCAATCGCGAATTGCTGCTGCAGTTCATGCCATGGTGCAGGAAGAATGGACCGCCAAGCAACAAGGATTTTCTCTGCACATTTGGCGCATTGCTGCGTACTGGAGCAATACGGGAGATCGTGGAGCCTTCGTTATCCGTCCTATCCAAACCATCCGTTTGAGCGCGAGCGTGGCGATTCTTCCTGCTTTCGATTGTCAGAAAGCCGCCGCCATGCTATACTGATAGAGAAAGCGGAGGTTATTATGCCTATTTTTGCCAAGGGTGTACCCAAAGACAAACTGACCATATTGTTCTTTACACGTGCAGCCGATCTGGACATTACCCGGGAACAACTGTACCGCGCTATGGTGGAAAACGACTGTATGTCCTACTTTGATTTCCAAACCTCCATGGCGGAAATGGAGGAGGATGGTTTTTTGGCTGCGATTCCGAGAACGTTCGGACAAGGCTATCGGGTGACCTCTCGCGGTGACGAAGTGCTGGGCATGTTTGAAGAGAGCCTGCCCTATTCGCTGCGCATGCGGCTTCAGGAGTACGCGGATCAGAATCGTGCGTCCATGATCCGGGAAACGCAGCTGGTTTCCTCAATGGAGGAATTGTATGGCGGCGCATACAAGGTGCATCTGCGCGTACAGGAAAAAAACGCCGTTGTCGTAGACATTGCATTCGATGTGTTTTCCCGGGCAATGGCGCAGCGCGTGCGCGCCGGCTGGCAGGACCATGCGGAGGAGATCTACATGTATATCCTCAACAAACTGCTGGAAGAAAAGAAGGAGCCGCAGGGCGAGCAGGACGGATGAGTTTCCGGATCGCTAACGGTCGCTGAAGCTTGCCATTTCGACACAGGTTCATCTGCTGGCGGGTCACCGATGGCGCAGCCGGAATTTGAACGGTTTCGTCTGGAACGGGAATACTGCCGCGATGTGAGAAACCTGCTCAGCCACAAGCCAAAAGCTGCTTGTTTGTAACGGAGAATGGCAGGGAGGAGGCGCGGATTCTGGGGCTGCTGGCACCTTGGGGTGTGCTTGGACAGAAATACAACAATGAAAGAACAAGAAACAGCGCCATGCCGGTTATACGGCATGGCGCTTGGTTGTCCCCGTTTATCAGTGACCGCAGCGCAGTGCGGCAACCATGGCTTTGGGGTCCGCCGCGCGGAACACGCTGCTTCCGGCCACCAGCACCGTTGCACCGGCGTCTATGCACAGTCTGGCGGTTTCCGGCGTGATGCCGCCATCCACTTCGATGTCAACGGGCAGGGCGCGCGCATCGATCATGCTGCGCAGCGTTCGGATTTTGTCCAGCGTTTCCGGAATGAAAGCCTGTCCGCCAAAGCCGGGATTCACGCTCATGAGCAGCACCAGATCGCACGCCGGCAGGATGGCGTCCAGCATGCACACGGGCGTAGCCGGATTCAAAACCACCCCGCCGCGCAGTCCGGCCGCATGAATTGCCTGAAGCGTCCTATGCGCATGCGCATCCGCCTCCATGTGAAAGGTGATGCAGTCTGCGCCCGCCTTTGCAAACGGTTCTATCCAGTCGGAGGGATGCGCAACCATCAGGTGTACGTCGATCGGAAGCGATGTTTTTGGCCGGATCGCGGCGCACATGGCCGGTCCGAAGGTAATGTTCGGGACGAAATGACCATCCATTACATCAAAATGAACCCAATCCGCATGCCAGCTTGTCAAGCGCTCCACATCATTTCCCATTGCGGAAAAATCCGCGGACAGAATGGAGGGTGCAATTTTAATCATACCGGTGTTTTCTCCTTTGTTCAAATTCTTGTGCGAGCGTCTGATAGCGCGCGTAGCGGGCAGCCGTCATCCCTCCCTGCGCTACCATGGCCTTTACGGCGCAGTCGGGCTCCGTCAGATGCATACAGCCGGCAAAGCGGCACCGCTCGGGCAGAGTACCGAATTCGGGATAGCAGGCGTCAAGCGCCTCCTGTGACAGTTCATCGGGATCATAAAGCGAGAAACCCGGCGTATCGAGCACGGCGCCCGTACCAAAGGGCAGCAGCTCCGCATGGCGCGTGGTGTGCTTGCCGCGATCGGTCTTTCTGGACAGGCCGCCCGTCTCCAAAGAGATGCCGGGGATCACCGCGTTCAACAGCGAGGACTTTCCGACCGCCGACTGTCCGGCAAAGCAGGAAACGCCGTCGCTCAGACGTTCGCGAAGCGCAGCGATGTTCATGCCGGTCCTGGCCGAGACGCACATCGTATCGAACCGGGCGTAGTCCGCACGAAATGCTGCAACCACCTGCGCACCCGCCGCATCGCACTTATTGAGCAGCAGCAGCGGCCGGATACCGAGCGGCAGCGCCTGTATGAGCAGCTTGTCTGCGAGCAGCCAGTCGGGCGCCGGAACGGATGCGGACAGCACGATAATCAACCGGTCGATGTTTGCGGCCTGCGGGCGAATCAGGGTGTTGCGCCTTGGAAGAATGGTGTCGATGAGGGCGTCGCCGCTCTGTTGGGGCAGGATCCGCACGAAATCGCCCACAAGCGGCGGTTTGCCATCGCGCCGGAATCGCCCGCGCGCTCGGCATTCCACAACGGTGCCATCGGTCAACTGCACATAATAGAAGCCGCCGATGCCCTTGATGATTCGTCCCTCGTTCATCATGCGCTGCGCGCGACGAAGCTCGTTTCCTGCCGCCGCATCTCCTTGCCGTCGAGATAGAGGATCAACTCGTGCAATCCTTCGGATTGGGCGGTCGCGGTAAAGGAAACGGGAATCATGTCGCCCTTCTCCAAAGTTGCTTCGTAAAGCACGCGCTCATATAACACGCCGTTCTCCGCTTCCACAATCGTTACCATCACCTGTGCGCCGCTCTTTGGCACATTGAGATTGTATGCGATGTCCGAAACATAGTCCCGCTCCGCGGCGCGTCCGGCGACGGTCAGATTGGCGGGAATATCCTTCTGCACAAACTCCAGAGCGGACGGCGATTGCTCGATCACATTTCCCGCCTTTGCATCGGACTGCGCGGTATAGCGAACAAAGATGCGGGAGAATTCCTTCTGATCCAGCGTTTCCAATGCTTCGGACAACGACAGTCCGGTTACCGTCGGCATTTCCATCAGCGTTGTCGAGGTCGCGCTGATGCACACGTCAACCCGCTGTCCATGGGATACCTCCGTATCGGCGGCTGGCGTCTGTTCGCAGATATAGCCGATGGCTTCATCGGAGATTCGATAGGATACGTTTCCCATATTCAGCCCGTTTTCCTGTAGCAGCTTATAAGCGTCGTCGTAGGTCAGGCCGATCAGACGGGGGACAACCGGCGCGTCCGGCCCCACGCTCACCACGACTGAGATGCTCGTCCCCGGTTTTGCCTGCGCGCCGGCCACGGGAGATTGCGACAGGACACTGCCGTAGGGAATACGGTCGCTCGTGGCATAGTCGGTGACGACCAGCATAAATCCGTAGTCCTCCGCCTTTTGTGTGGCGTCTGCAACGGATTTCTCCGTCAGCATGGGGATGGAGCGCGTTGCCATAGCTGGTTGGCTGCGCGTGCCGAAAAATGTGCCGAGCAAGGCGCAGATGCAGAGCGCGACCACAAGCGCTATCTTGACAGAACCGTGCCATTTCGCCGCATGGACTGTGTGTGGAGACGGTTCGGTTTCCGATACCGCAGTGACCGTACCTGTATCCGGGCCCAGAAAGGAACCGCTGGGATCATACTGCACATGCAGCAGATCGTTGCGCATGGCCCGGGCGGTCGGATACCGCTTATCCGCGTCCTTTTGCAGCGCACGCATAATGATGCCGTTCAACGCCGGCTGAATCTTCGGGTTCAACTGAACCGGTTCTGGCGGCACGTCATGGATATGCTTCAGCGCGATCGCGACCGAGTTTTCGCCGGTAAACGGTACGCAGCCTGTCAGCAGCTCATAGAGCATGACGCCTACGGAATAGATATCGCTTGCGGCGGTGACCGGCATACCGGTCGCCTGCTCGGGAGAGAGATAGTGTACCGAGCCGATGACCGTGTCACCCGCAAAGGTTACGGTGGAGGCTTCCACATCGCGCGCAATGCCGAAATCGGCCAGCTTCGCACGCCCATCCTTGGTCAGAATGACGTTCTGTGGCTTGACGTCGCGGTGGATCATGCCGGCGGCATGCGCCGCAGACAGCGCCTCCAGGATTTGACAGACAATCCCGATTGCCGCTTTGGCAGGCATGGGCCCGTTTTCCTGAATGATCTGCTTGAGCGTTTTGCCCTCCACATATTCCATGATGATGTAGGGAAGGCCGGCATATTGGCCTACGCCGTAGGCGCGGACAATGTTGTCGTGCGAGAGGTGCAGCACCGCCCGGGCCTCCCGTTCAAACCGCCGTAAAAACTCCGGGTTGTCGCTGTATTCCTGCCGCAGCACCTTGACGGCGACGGAACGGTGCGTGGTGAGATTCACCGCGCGGTACACATGCGCCATGCCGCCGGAGCCGATCAGTTCGACAATGCGGTAGCGGTGATTGAGAATCGTTCCGGTCGTCATGCGCAGCCTCCTCGTTCACAACGGGCCAGCAGGACCGTAATATTGTCGGAGGACCCGTTTTGCAGCGCCTCGCGCACCATGGTGTCCGCAAGTACATCCAACGAACCGCCCTGCCGCAGAATGCTGCAAAGCCGCTCGTCCGTCACGCTGCCGGACAGACCGTCGGAGCAGAGCAGAAGCACATCGTCCGGCTTCCAGGAGCGGTCAAAAAGGTCGATATCCACACTGAGGCCGATGCCGATGGCGCGCGTAATCACATTGCGTCTCGGGTGTGTGCGGGCCTCCTCGCGGGAGATGCTGCCGGACTGAACGAGCATCTCTACGAGCGAATGGTCGGTTGTGACCTGTTCCATGGTTTCGCCGTCGAAATGGTACAGCCGGCTGTCGCCGACGTTGGCAACCACATATCGCCTGCTGCCGAGAACCGCGCATACGAGCGTAGCGCCCATTCCGCGCAGCGATTCGCTGTCCTGAGCGGTTCGGTAGACGTCCAGATTCACGCGCGAGATGGCGCGGCGCAGCGCGGACACGGGATTGTCCTCATGGCAGTGGCGAAGCTGCTCCAGTACGCCGTTGATGGTCATCTTGCTGGCTACTTCGCCTGCGGCATGCCCGCCCATGCCGTCGGATACGGCAATGAACGGCAGCGCGTTGGACTCCGCCGGAATATAGCCGTAATCCTCGTTGTGCGCCCGTTTTCCGGTTTCAGTTCGAATCGTGTAAATCATGCAATACCCTTCTGCGCAATTGGCCGCAAGCGCCCTCGATGTCGGCGCCCATTTCCCGGCGAACGGTTGCCGAGATATGCTCCCGCGTCAGCCAGCCCATAAACTGCATCGCCTCCTGACGCGTCGCACCGGAGAGATTGCGCTCCGGAACCGGGTTGAGCGGAATCAGGTTGACGTGGCAGCGGATGCCGCGAAGACGGCGCGCGAGCGCGACAGCATCCGCTTCCGAGGCGTTTACACCGCGGATCAGCGCATATTCAAATACCACGCGCCGCCCGGTGGTATCGGCATATCGTTTCGCGGCCTTGAGCACGCTGTCGATCGGATAGACGCGGTTCACCGGCATGATCCTGCTTCTGGTTTCATCGTCATGCGCGTGGAGCGAAACCGACAGCGTCACATGCGGCGCCTCGCGCATAAACCGCTCCATCTGCGGTACCAGGCCGCAGGTGGAAACGGAGATGTTGCGCGGACTGATTCCCATGCCGTCGGGGCTGGTAACAAGGCGCAAAAAGCGCACCACGTTATCGAGATTATCCATCGGCTCGCCGCTTCCCATCAGTACCAGATTGGTTACGGTCCGCTTCCCGTCCTCAGCCGGTTCGTCGCGCTCGATCGCGGCGATCTGGCCAAGCATCTCGCCGGCATGGAGATTGCGCACGCAGCCTTCCAGCGTCGAAGCACAAAACGCACAGCCCATGCGGCAGCCGACCTGCGTGGAAAGGCAAACGGTATTGCCGTATTTGTAGCGCATCAGCACGCCCTCAACGAGATTGCCGTCCTCCAGCGCAAACAGGTATTTTGCCGTGCCGTCGCGCGACGACACCCGCTTCTGATCGATCATAACCCCGCCAAAGGGGAGCGCGGACAATTGCTCCCGCAGAGATTTCGGCAGATTGGTCATCTGTTCCGGCCGTACCCCGCGTACAAGCCAGCCGTACACCTGCTTTGCACGATAGTTCGGTTGCCCCAGCGATTGGAGCAGCGCCGTGATTTCTTCGAGCGATTGTTCTGTCAGATACATCGTTGCATCCTCGCAAGGTAGAATCCCTCGGTCCCGTGCACATGCGGCAGAAGCTGCAGCCGCGCTTCAGGATAAAAGGGGAGGGGAATCGGGGTAAACTCGTTGCTGCGGGAAAGGAAGGCGTCGGTTTGGCGTTCATTTTCCGGCAGACTGATCGTACAGGTGGCATACACCAGCGTGCCGCCGGGGCGCACATAGCGCGAACAGGTGTCGAGCAGCGCCGCCTGTATTTCGACAAGTGCGGCGATATCCTGCTCCTGTTTGCTGTAGCGCAGATCCGGTTTTCCCGCCAACAGCCCCAACCCGGAACACGGCGCATCCAACAGAACTGCATCGAACGCGCTGTCAAAGGCGGGATCATAGATCGTGGCATCGCGCGTTGTCACGGTTGCTGAAACGTGCAGCCGCGACAGCGTGCTGCGAATCAACGCACTGCGGTGCTCATGCAGCTCAAAGCATGTCAGGTTGATGTCGTTCCCTGCCAACGAGGCGAGGTATGCGCTTTTTCCACCGGGCGCAGCGCATGCATCGAGCACGCGTTTGCCGCGGCAGTCGCCCAGCGCACGGCAGGCCAGCATTGCCCCCTCGCCCTGAACGGTCATGCGTCCCTGTAAAAACAGCGGCGAAGCGGCGGCGTCGAAACCGCCGGGAACGTACAGGCAATTCGGGTCGAGCCTGCCGGGATGCGTATTGGCGGGCAGCAACGGCAAAAGCGCGTCCGCCGTCATCGGATATTGCGGCCGGACATGGAGCGGTGCAGGGGGCTGTGCCAAAAGCGCTTCCGTGTCCCGTTCGCCCCGTTCGGCGAGCCACTTGCGCACCAGCCACAGCGGATAGCTGTACTGTATGGAAAGGCGCTCATCCGGCGCGGCGGGCAGGGGCGGCAGTTCGTCGCGTTCCCGGTCAATGCGCCGCAAAACCGCGTTCACAAAGCCGGCTACAGCGCCCTTGCCGATGGCGCGGCAAAGGGAAACATATTCGGATACGGCGGCATGCGGCGGCGTATGCAGAAACAACAATTCGCACGCGCCCAACCGCAGCAGCGCGCGCACTGCCCTTTTCTGGCGCTGCGGCGCAAAGGAAGCCAAAATGTGATCGATGCGCAGCAGGTGGTCGAGCGTCGAATAGACCAGCGCGCCGAGAAAGCGTGCCTGCTGCTCGTCAAGCCCCGCCTGCGCTTGCTTGAGGCGAAGGTTTGCATATGCGCCGCCGTCCGTAATATCGGTCAGCGTATCGAGCGCGAGACGGCGGACGTTCATGCAAGAACCTGTCCGGCCAGCGGTTTGCCGCGCAAAAACGCTTTGCCTTCCAGCCGTTTTCCGCCCGGCGCCTGCAATTCGGTGATTTCCAGCAGCCCGTCGGCGCATTGTACAAACAGGCCAGTTTTGGCGTCACCCGTACACATGCCGATCGGGAGCGCGACCGTCCGCTCATCCGACATGCGCGTTTTCCAAATTTTCAGCACCGCTCCGTCCGGGAGCAGCGCAAACGCGCCCGGCCACGGGTTCACACCGCGCACCCGGTCGTGTACCTGCTGCGCGGTCTGGGCAAAGTCCAGCTTGCCATGCTCTTTTTTCAGCATGGTGCATTTTGTAGCCTCTGCTTCCTCTTGCGGAATCCGTTTCAATTGATTGCGTTCGAGCGCATCCATCGTGCGTTCCAGTACGCGCGCGCCAATCACCGCAAGGCGCTCATACAGCTCGCCCGCGGTTTCGTCCGGGCCGATCGCCGTTTCTTCCCGCAGCAGCATGTCGCCGGTATCCATGCCGACGTCGGTGAACATCGTGGTCACGCCGGTCACGCGATCGCCGTTGATCACCGACCATTGGATCGGCGCAGCGCCGCGGTATTTGGGCAGGAGCGAACCGTGTACATTGATGCAGCCGATGCGGGGTATGGACAGGTTTTCGGCAGACAGCAACTGGCCAAAGGCCGCTGTGACCATCAGATCCGGGCCGAAATCGCGCAGTGCCGCCACACCCTCGGGGCTGCGGATTTTATTGAACTGCTGGACCGGTATGCCATGCTGCAGAGCGAGCGCCTTGACCGGCGTCGGCAGAACGGCCCCATGGCGGCCGGCGGGCCTGTCCGGCTGGGAAAATACGGTGAGCGTATGGCCATGATCGATCAGCATCTGCAACGAAGGCACGGCAAATTCCGGTGTTCCCAAAAAGGCAATTCTCATGCGTTTTCCTCTCCTGCGGCGGCGCTTGCTTCAAATCCCTTGGGAGGTTCCTTTTTGAGACGCAGAAAGACCAGACCATCGAGGTGGTCCAGTTCGTGCTGCACCGCCCTTGCCAGCAAGCCCTCCGTCTCATATTCATACAGATCGCCGTTGCGGTCATATCCCTCTACGACGACCATGTTCGCCCGCTCCACATAGCCGGACTGATTGGGGAACGACAGGCATCCCTCGGTGTCGCCCTGCACGCCCTCCGCGTGGGTGATCTTTGGATTGATCAATTCGATGGGGCCGTCGCCGACATCGATGACCACCGCGCGGCGAAGAACGCCGATTTGCGGCGCGGCCAGACCGACGCCATCGGCATGATACATGGTTTCCAGCATATCATCGAGCAGTACGCTCAACCGGGTATCAAACTGCTCCACCGGCCGGCAGACTTTGCGCAGGCAGGGGTCGTCATTGATGCGAATCGTTCTCAGTGCCATAATTGCCTCCTTTTACTACAGCTATTATACAACACCCCGGTTGTACTGTAAAGAAAACCGGTGGTTGTGAACGATTCAACCGGCGGTTGAGCGGCAAACAGCGACTCGAAAGATAGGAGATAGGCAAACCGCACGACCTGTGATATGATGTTTTCAGATCAAATGAAGGGGTGACCAACTTGGAGGAACTCAATACCATGGGGAAGCGGATCTCGTCGCTTCGAAAACAGTGTGGACTGACGCAGGATCAACTGACTGCGCGCGTGGGGGTGACGGCACAGGCGGTCAGCAAGTGGGAAAATGATATTTCCTGTCCGGATATTTCCATTTTGGCGAAGCTGGCCGAGACGCTCGGCGTGACGACGGATGAACTGCTGGGCGTGAAACCAGTGGAACCGCGCGTAGTGGTCGTCGAGAGCGAAAAGAAGAGAAGCAGCGACGCAAAAAAGCAGCAGAGCTTCACATTCCGATGGGATGGGGGGAAGCGAAGCGCAATTTTCCTTGGACTGCTGGTGGCGCTGGTTGGCCTTGCGCTGCTGCTGGAACGCTTGGGCCTGTGGCCGTTTGCCGGGCAGCTCTCGTTCTGGGGAATCGTCTGGCCCGCCACGCTGCTGGGGCTCGGTGTCGCTTGGATGTGCGAGCGATTCTCCCTGTTCAATCTCGCGCTGGCGGTGCTTGGGCTCTACTACCTGTTGTTCAATCTGGGAGCGGTGACGTACGAGCTGACCTGGAGTGTGATTTGGCCGGCGCTGCTGATTCTCTTTGGCCTATCGCTGCTGCTCGATCAGTTTCTGCCCAAGCGCAGGAAAAAATGCGGCGTGCATTGCACGAATGAGGACGGAGAGGAGCATGAACCCGTGATCGACTATTCCGACGACGAGGGCTTTGTGAACTTCGACTGTTCCTTCGCGGACGCCAACCAGGTCGTCTCGGTGGAGGAATTTGTCGGAGGGGATGTCGATATTTCGTTTGGAAAGGCGACGATCGATCTGACCGGCTGCAAGCGCTTTGCGGCGGGTGCACGTTTGAAGGTGGACGTTTCGTTTGGTTCGGGCGTCGTTCTCCTTCCGAGAACCGTGCGGCTGGACCCGAGCATGGACCGAGCGTTTGGTTCATCCACCGTGACCGGCGAGCCGCTGCCCGACGCGGTTGAAACGCTGCAGCTGCGCGGTGATGTTTCCTTCGGGAGCCTCGTATTGCGCTACGTTTGATAAAACACCAAGAAGGCCGCCGCTTCGACGATCATGAGGCGACGGCCTTTGCTTACTGATTCAGAGGTTGATTCGATTCTGCAATGCCCCCAGAATTTCTTCGCAAACGACTTCTGCCGGCTTGCCGCCGTCCACCGCAACGTCACAGTCCGTGTGGTCGAATACGCCGTGAACCGCGGCGAGCCTGTCTCTGATGACCGTCGGCAGCGTACCGCCCATGCGGCCGGCAAAACGGGACTGGATTACGCTCAGCGGCGCGGTCACGCGGACGCGCAAACAATTCTTTGGCAGCAGCGACAGATGCTTGGGCTCGGTGATGACATAGATCACGGCGCTGTCGCCGTATGCAGCCTCCTCCAGAATGGTAGCAAACGCGGCGCGGGCATTATCCTCGTTCTTCGCCAAGCGCAGATAGTCCTTTCCCGCATAGACCTTTGCGTGGAGCTTCTCCCGAAGCAGACCCGCGAGCGTTGATTTGCCCGTGCAGCTCTCTCCGAAGATCGCAATCAACATGGCATTCGTCCTCCTCAATTTCTTAGCGCCGCTCGTACAGATACGCATTGGCGCGCTTGCCGCAGCGCGCCAAAACGCCCATATCCGTGAGCAAGCTGAGCGCATACCAAGTGTTGCGGCTGTTCAGTTTGGCCTGCGAACCGAATGCCGCCGCCGTGAACGGTTCCGCCAGCGATGCGGGGATCAGCTTTCGGTAGTCTCCGGCATGATCAAGGATGACGGCGTCCCCGAACGAAACGGGGATGCGCTCCATCCGCGTTGAGCCGCGCTTTTTATCGGCGCTCCAGCCGGTTAACGAGCGATAGTCGACAACGTCCACCGGAATGATCTGTACCCGAAGATTGTCGTGGCAAAGCAGCGGCTTGATTTTATAGAGCTCCGGCAGTGCGCTGCAAACGGTGCCAGCCTTTGGCGAGCGCCGCTTTTTCGTCGTTTCTCCTGTTTCCGGGTCAACCCAAACCAACCATTTTTGCCGAACGGCGGGGAAAACGAGCGTCACCCGTACATCGGCCAGAAAGCACGAGAGCTTGCCGCGCAAGCGTTCAAAGCTGCGCGTCTGCACCTCGATGATGCCGTCCTCGTTCAGGATATCGGCGATATACCCCTTATAGCGCACCTCATGCCGCGTTTCATCCGGCTCGAGCAGCCGCTTGAGCTCGGCGTGCAGCGTGCGCTCCATATAGGTGCCGATCGAGGTTTCCATGGCTTGCCTCCCGGCGCTTTGTTATGCTTCGTCCGCCTCGACAATCCTGCGGCCCATCAGCACGCCCATGACGGAGGCCATCATCAGCCCGCGCGTCCAGCCGGAGGAATCGCCAAGGCAATGCAGCCCTTCGATGCTCGTAGAGAAATTGGCGTCCATTTTGATGCGGTTGCTGTAAAACTTCAGTTCCGGCGAGTACAGCAGCGTTTCAATAGAGGCAAAGCCCGGCACAACGATGTCCATCGCCTGAATAAAGTTGATGATGTTGGTCATGGCGCGATAGGGCATGGCCGCCGTGATATCGCCCGCAACCGCATCCGGCAGGGTGGGCTTGATGTTCGATTGCAGGAGCTCCTTCTGCCAGGTGCGCTTGCCATCCAGAATGTCGCCGAAGCGCTGCACAAGGATGTGGCCGGCGCCCAGCATATTGGTCAGTTCCCCAACCTTTTGGGCATAGGCAATCGGCTGGTTAAACGGCACGTTAAAGTTGTGCGAGCAGAGAATGGCCAGATTCGTGTTGTTGGACTTGAGCTCCTTGTAGGAGTGTCCGTTGACGACGGCAAGGTCGTTGTCATAGTTTTCCTGACTCACAAAGCCGCCGGGGTTCTGGCAGAAGGTGCGCACCTTATTTTTGAATGGCTGGGGGTAGCCGATGAGTTTGGACTCATAGAGCACCTCGTTGACCTCTTCCATGACCTCGTTGCGCACCTCGACGCGCACGCCGATGTCCACCGTGCCCGGCTCGTGCGCGATGCCATGCTCGGCACAGATGTGCTCAAGCCAATCCGCGCCCCGGCGGCCGGTCGCAACCACGGTGCGCTTTGCGTGCACGTCATAGGAGATCTTGCCGTTCGTAATGCTGACGCCGCGGCAAACCGCGCCGTCGAGCAGAAGATTTGTGCATTCAAATCCAAACAGCATTTCCACGCCATGCTCCTGCAGATAATGCTCGATGGCGAGATAGATGCCCTGTGCCTTTTCCGTTCCCATGTGGCGGATCGGGCAGTCGACCAACCGCAGACCGGCGGAAATGGCGCGTTTGCGAATCTGCTTGACCGCTTCCGTGTTTCCGATGCCCTCTACATGCTGATCGGCGCCGAACTCAAGATAGATGCTGTCCGCATAGGCAATGGTATCCTGCGCCACATCCGCGCCGATCAGTGTCGGCAAATCTCCGCCGACCTCACAGCTCAGCGACAGCTTTCCGTCTGAAAAAGCGCCCGCGCCGGAAAAGCCGGTGGTGATATGGCAGTATGGCTTGCAGTTGACACACTTTTGCGTCAAATGCTTGGGGCAGCGCCGGTTCTCAATGGCCTGTCCTTTTTCGACGAGCAGAATGCTCTTCTTGCTGCCCTTTTTGATCATTTCGAGCGCGGTGAAAATACCGGCAGGGCCGGCGCCAACGATTACAACGTCCTTGTTCATAACAGACCTCCAGAAATAGAATTCATAAGCAACCCTGTTCCAAACGAAACAGCGTTGAGCAACAGGGAAAAGCACAATGCCTGCAGGTGGGGAAGGAGTGCGAGCCGGTGTATGACATACGCTTCCGCCGCCACAACGCCCGTCTCCAGAAGAACGAGCAGCGACAGATAGAGCGCCGGCCAGCGGTGCACGGCCAGCAGCAGAAGGAAGTTCATGACCGGATTGGTCAGCAAATTGCATAGTACCGTGATATAGACAAAGCGCCAATGCCGTTTCAACAGCAGCGCCGTCAGACCTTCGGTCAGCACGGTCAGCAGCAGGCAAACGAGCAGAGAAAGCAGAGCCGTCATTTCGACGCGTCTTTTCGCTCCTTCTCGCGCTGCAGCGCCCGGCGAATCAGGAAGCAGGCCAGAAAACAAAGTCCGGCCACTGCGGCAAAGGCAAGGCAGATCACGAGTCCGGACAGCGCATTGACAATGGGCTCCGGCGCAATCGCAACGTCAAACAGCATACTTCAAAACTCCTTTCAACAGAGCGAATCTCAAATGGTTTCATGCAGCATGTTCCTGCCATCCCGTACGGCGATGGAGAGGAACAGTGCAGCGACCAGCACGGGCAGAAGCAGCAGAACCGTGCTGATTTCCCCAAGCGGGAGCAGCAGTGCCGGCAGCATGCCGACGAGCAGCGCAAGCGTCGACAGTCCGAAGGCCAAGCCGGTGTTCAGCGGCAGAAGATCGGCCAAAGCACAGAGTGTGATCGACATCGGGATATTCAACAGCGCAATACCGATCAGCGAGAGAACGGCGCTTTGATGGCCAAAGCAGAGAAGGGGGAGAGAGAGAAGCAAAGCGCCGGCGCCGATGCGCCTTGCTCCGAACAGATCCGCCAGCAAGCCGCCGAAAGCCTTTCCGACAAACGCAGCAACGGCGGCGAGCAGCAGATCGAGATTGCCAACCTTCCACGGCGAGGGTACGGCCGCGCCGACGAAGCTGCGAATTGCGATCGCAAAGAGCAGCAGCAGAAATGTGACCGGAACGCTCGTTTTACCGCTGTAAATCCAGTAGCGCTCCAAAAGGCCGCCATATTGCGTCGGCAGCCACCATTCGAGCAGCAGCGGAATCGCAACCAACAGAATGGGGATCGCCGGACTGCACTGCGCCTGCCCGGCCAGCGTTCCGAGCGCGACGCCCAGCGCGCCAGAGGAGACGAACATGCCGCTGTCCCACATGCGGCCGTGGGAGGCGAGCAGCGTATCGCTCCCCGCGCCGACGTGGAACCATGCATTACCGAGCGCAGCGAAAACCAGCCCGACAAAGGCAGCGTTCTGCGGCAGGCATACGCCGACAAGCACCAGCAGGCAGCCGATGGAAGCCGCTGGGAACGAGCGAAAGTAGTCGATGACAAACCCGAACAATGGCTGCAAACCGAATGCGATCAGGTTGTACACCAGGAACGCGACAGCGACCGTCCGGCCGGATTGCGCCTGCGCTACCCGCGCGAACAGAATGTAAAAGCAGGCAAAATCCACGGCAGCATGCGAGAATGTGTGAATCATCAACCGTTTGATATGGTGGTCGGTAGGGATTCGCAAGGATCGATCCTCCTTTTCAGTCAGTCGTTCCGCCCGGCATCGCTCTTAAGCGTGCCCTGAACCGCTTCTTCGCGGAACTGATGCGTGTACAGATCGTAATAGTATCCGCGCAGCTTCATCAGGGCTGCGTGTGTGCCGGATTCTTCGATTTCACCGTTCCGGATAACCAGTATCCGATCTGCATTGCGGATGGTCGAAAGCCGGTGTGCGACGATAAAGCTGGTTCGGCCGTCGAGCACATGCGTGATCGCCTGCTGGATCATTTGCTCCGTTTCTGTGTCGATGGAACTGGTGGCCTCATCCAGCACGAAGATGCGCGGGTCGGCCAACATGACGCGCGCAAAGGAGAGCAGCTGCTTTTGACCGGTGGACAGCCTCGCACCGCCCTCGCCGACCTCCGTCGCATAACCCTGTTCCATGCGTTCGATAAAGGCGTCCGCATGGACGAGCGAGGCGGCATGGCGCACCTGCTCGTCGGTCGCGTCCGGGCAGCCGAAGCGGATGTTATCCGCAATGGAACCGGAAAACAGGTGGGGGGACTGGAGCACATAGCCGAGATTGGATTGCAGCCATAACTGCGATCGCTCCCGATAATCCACGCCATCGATCAGAATCCGCCCCTTCGTGGGCTCATAGAAGCGGCAGACAAGGTTGACAATCGTGCTCTTGCCCGCGCCTGTTTCCCCGACGAGCGCAATGGTTTCTCCGGCGTGCACATCGAGGGAAAAATCCTTCAGCACCGGTTCCTCTTCATGGTAGGCAAAGGAAACGTGCTCAAACGTGACGTCTCCATGGATTGGTTCCCAATTCTCCTTTTTGGGGTGGAGAATGTCGCCGTATTTTGCGATAATATCCGCCGAATCCACGATTTCGGGTTCGGTATCGAGCAGCGCGATCACGCGTTCGGCCGAGGCCTGCGCATCCTGCAGCTCTGCAAAGATGTTGGCGAGCTGCTGAATTGGATCAAACATCTGTGTGGCGTAGGAGATGAAGGATACGAGCGTACCCACCGACAGCGCACCGATAAAGGCGGTTTGACCGTGCAGCGCGCCGTCGCTACCGAGCATGAGCGCAAAGCCGGTGCCGATCGCGCCAAGCGAAATCACGAGCGGGAAAAAGGCCGCGTTGAGCAGCGCCGCACGGATGGAAACGCGCCGCATGCCCTCCGTCAAGTCGTCGAATTCCGCAGCGTTGGCGTCTTCGCGGACGAGCGTTTTTGTCGTCATCGCGCCCATAATGCCCTCGTTGAACGCACCGGTGATGCGGCTGTTCTGCTTGCGGGCGTCGCGTTGATAGCGCAGGATTTTCTTTTGCAGAATCAGGCTGATGACGGCCAGCGGCGGAATGACCGCCACCACCACGAGCGCGAGCTTCCAGTTGAGCAGAAAGATTGTGATGATGCTGCTGACAACGTAGAACAGCGCATACAGCACATCCACGATGCTCCATGCGACCATCTCGGACAGCCGTCCCACATCCGCGATCATGCGCGCCATCAGGTATCCGACGGCCGTCTTGTCGTAGAAGGAGAAGGAGAGGTTCTGCAGCTTTTCAAACGCCTGCTGGCGGATGGCGTAGGCGATCTCCATTTCCATCTTTCCGGAACGGGAGATGAATAGAAACGTGCCGGCCGCCTGCAAGATCACGAGCGCAGCATAGACAGCGGCAAAGGGAACGATGCCGTCCGTTATCCGCGGCGTTACAAAGTGGTCGATCGCATAGCGGGACAGCAGCGGGTACGCGACGTCTACGAGCGATACAATGACCAGCGACGAGAGAATCAGCATCAGCAGCGGACGGTTGAGAAGCGCGAAAGCGTAGAGCCGCTTCCAAATGGTGAGGTCAACCTTTTCCGCGGTAAAATCCTGCTCTTCAATTCTGCTGCTCATTCTGCGTCACCTCCTTCGGCGTGCATATCCTGAATGGCGGCAATTCTGCTGTACAGGCCGTCGCCCGCCATGAGCTCCTGGTGCGTTCCCTCCTCAACAAGCCGGCCGCCGTCAAGGACGAGAATGCGATCCGCTTCGCAAAGCGTTGTGATGCGGTGCGAGATCAGGAACGTGATGCCATCGTGCCGCATGTCGTGCAGGGCGCGCCGGATGGCGGCGTCCGTTTCCGTATCGACGGCGCTCATGGAGTCGTCGAAAATCAGGATCGGCGCTTTCTGCATCAGCGTTCGCGCGATGGCTACGCGCTGCTGCTGCCCGCCGGACAGCGTGACGCCGCGTTCGCCGACGATCGTGTCGTAGCCTTTTTCAAACGATTCGATCACGTCGTGAACCGAAGCGATGCGCGCGACCGCGTGCACCTCATCGAGCGTGGCGTCCGGATTGACGATGCGGATGTTCTCAAGAATCGTGCGCGAGTAGAGAAACGGTTCCTGCAGTACGATGCCGATGTTGCGCCTAAGGTGGCCGTGTTCGATATCGTTGATATCCGTCCCGTTGATCCGAATGCTGCCGGCACTCGTCTGATACAGCCGCTGCAAAAGCTGCATGAGGCTGGATTTGCCGGAACCGGTGGAACCGAGGATGCCGATGGTTTCGCCGGGGTGGACGGTAAAGCTGACGTCCTTGAGTACATCGTCGAATCGATCGTATCCGAAACAAACGCGATCAAACACGATGTCGCCGTTCATATCGGGACGGAGCGCTTTGCCGGGTTCGGTTTCGATTGGAGCGGACAGGATTTCGTCAATTCTGCCGAGCGAGACCGAGGCCTTGCCCATGTCCGCAAGGATGCGGCCAAGCTGTCGAACCGGCCATGTCAGCATGCCGGTATAGGTCGCGAACAGGGTCACGTTGCCGAGTGTAAACTCGCCCTTTGCAACGAAGAAAACGCCGGCGACCAGCGATAAGCCGATCTGCAAATAGCCGGCACAATCCGAAACACCCCAATAGTAGCCGAGCAGGTGGATGAGCCGGTAGGTCTTGTCGCGAAACTCCTGATTGATCTTTGTAAACCGGTCGAACTCGGCTCGCTGCTGCCCAAACGCGCGCACAACGCGGATTCCGGTCAGGTTTTCCTGCAGCATGGTGGAAAGCCTGCCCTCCGCTTCGTCCGATTCGGTAAAGAAGCGGCGTACATAGGTGAAATAGATGAAGGAGCTCAGCGTCAGCAGCGGCATCATGGCCATGGAGATCAGCGCCATCGTCGGGTGGATGGAAAACATGACCACGACCGCAACCACGATCATGAGCACCGTGCGCACGACCTCCATGAGCTGTACGCTGATAAAACGCCGGATGGTATTGACGTCCGACGTGCAGCGCTGGATGAGATCGCCCGTGCTCACATGCTTATGGTAGTCGTACGGAACTTCCTCCAAATGACGGTAAAGCCTGTCGCGAAGGTGCTTGGCCACGCCCTCGGAGGCAAACGCGATCTCTCGTCTGCGCAAGTACATGAACAGGCCGTTCAGCATTGTGAAAGCAATTAGCGCGATGGCACAGAGATACAGGTGCGACAGGAAATAGTCGCGGCCGCCGAGCGCATCCAGCGCATGCAGCAGAAAGCCGGGCAGATGCAGCCCGGAGGCGTCCCCCTTGATCACAAAGTCCAGCGTGAAGCTGGTGACAAACGGAATGGCATAGGAAGCGCAGATCGCCAGAAAAACGGAGACAGCACCGAGCAAAAGCTGCCGCCGGCAGCCGGAGGCCAGCTCGCCGATGAGCTTCCAATTCACCTTCTTTTTATCAGTCTTTTCCATTACATATTCCTTAAAACATATCCTGTGGATTTACCTCCAGCAGCGCAAACAACTCGTTGCGGTGCGCCGCTGCGAAGGCATAGACCAGACGAATGACCGAAGATGTGCGCTTGGTGCGCAGCAGCTTGATCAGGATCTGGTAGCGATAGTTACCCTGTTTTCTGCGGATCGGCGCAGGCGATGCGGTCATCAGCAATAGATCCTGCGTCCCGTCCGGACCGAGCAGCGCCCGGATCTCGGCTTCCAACGCCGCTGCGTACCGATCCCCGGCGTCCTGCAGCACATCCTCGTCCGGACCGGAGAACAGAATGCGCAGAAAGAGCGAATAGGGGGGGAAGAGCGCCTTCCGCCGCTCGGAGAGCTCATAACGAAAGAATCCGGCATAGTCATGCTCCTTTGCAAACCGGATTGCCGGATGGTTCGGCATGTAGGTCTGCACCACGACGCGGCCGGGGCTTTCATCGCGGCCGGCGCGGCCGGATACCTGCGTCAGGAGCTGGAACGTGCGTTCCGTGCTGCGGTAATCCGGAATGCACAGCGTCGCATCCGCAGCGACGACGCCAACAAGCGTGACATTCGGAAAATCGTGCCCCTTTGCGATCATTTGCGTGCCGATGAGCACCTGCGCTTCTCCGGAGGCAAAGGCCGAGAGCATCTTGGCATGCGAATCCTTCCTTCGCATGGTGTCCGTATCCATCCGCAGCGCCTTGCTCCCGGGAAACAGTGCATGAAGCTGATCCTCAACCTGCTCGGTGCCGATGCCAAAATACTTGATAAACGGCTTTCCGCAGACCGGGCAGCGCGTCGGCACGGGGGCGCTGGCGCCGCAAAAGTGGCATTTGAGCCGCTGCTCCGCCTTGTGGTATGTCATGGAGATATCACAGTTCGGACACTGGATGACCGCGCCGCACGCACGGCAGGAAACGAAGGTGGAGTATCCGCGACGGTTCAAAAACAGCATGGCCTGCTTGCCGTTTTCAAAGCATGCGCGCAGTCTCTCTACGAGCTGCCCGGAGAATATGCCGTTGTTGCCAGCCAAAAACTCCTCGCGCATATCCACGATTTCGACCTCGGGCAGCGCGCGGTGCATCACGCGCTCCGGCAGTTCCAGCAGCCGGTAACGGCCGGTCGTGGCTCGGAAATAGGAGAGCAGGGAGGGGGTCGCGCTGCCGAGTACAAGCGGCGCGCCCATGGATGCAGAGCGGTGGAGCGCCACCTCAACCGCGTGGTATCTCGGCGTGATTTCGCTCTGATAGCTGCCCTCGTGCTCCTCGTCGATGATGATGAGGCCAAGCCGTTCAAACGGCGCAAACACGGCGCTGCGCGCGCCGACGACGACCTTTGCCTGCCCCAGACGGATGCGCCGCCACTCATCAAACCGTTCGCCGGCGCTCAGTCGGCTGTGCAGCACCGCAATATCGTCTGAAAAACGGGCGCGGAACCGGTCCACCGTCTGCGGGGTGAGCGCAATTTCAGGCACCAGCATGATCGCCTGCCTGCCGGAACGGATGCAGCGTTCGATACAGCGCAGATATACCTCGGTTTTTCCGCTTCCCGTCACGCCGTGCAGCAGGAAGGTTTCATCGGAGCCGGCGTTGATCGCACGCACAACCGCATCAACCGCTGCGCGCTGCGCTTCGGTCGGCACAACCGGTTTTTCCAGGAGCGCCGACGCATGGCCGGGACGGCGGAACGTGACGTGACCGCTCTCCACGACATAGCCGCGCTGAATCAGTGCAGAAATAGCGGCGGAGGCGCGCGGGATAAAGGCGTTCACATCCGCAACGGTCATTTCCAGCCCCGTCTTGACGAGCAGTGAGAGCACCTCGTGCTGCTTCGACGCGCGTACCTTTCCGGCCTTGTCGCAAAGCGAGGCAAGCGCCGCCTGCACATCGAGATCGGGCGCGAGCAGAACCGTCCGCTCCACCTTTTCGTGCACGCGGCCTCCGCGCATCTGCGCCGGGATCATCAGCCGCACGGCGTCGACCAGCAGACAGTTGTAGCTGCGCTGCATCCAGCCTGCAAGCTCCAGTTGATCCGGCAGCAGAATGGGGTAGGGCTCCAGCGCACGGATGACGTCTTTATAAGGCCCGATGCCGTCCGGCGCGTCCGTGATGCGGATCACAAAGCCTTCCTTCTTTGCGTTGCCGCGGCCAAAGGGAACGAGAACATGCATGCCCGGGGAGATGGAAAGCTCTTCGGGGATCCGATAAGTGAACAGTCTGTCGACCTCGGCGTGCGCGATATCGATCAATATTTGTGCGTACACGCCGCGAACCTCCCTTCCGGCGCTCCTTTTCCCAATCTTCCCAAAACACACAATAGCCCGCAAGCGGGCTCAGAGCGCTGCATAAGAACGATGCCTGCGCACCATCCATATGCTTCATTCCAGAATCATCGTCCGGCGGAATTTATCCCTGCTGTGTGTACTCCTTCGGGTAATCGAGCGTCAGCTCATCGTGATACAATTCCTCAACGGCAACGGTGACGGGCTTGCGGTCTCCGAGTTTTTCGGGATTTGCCTGAAGCTGCCGAGCGCGCTGCGCCACGGCGGTCACAAGCATATAGCGGCATCCAGCCTTCTTGATCAGATCATTCAGCGGTTGATTCATCATAATCAGTTATTTCCTCCCAACAGCTTATTTACGAGTTCTTCATTTCGCTCGCTGCGGCATTTCTCCGCATCGACAATATGCTCCATGTGACTGATGGCAACGTCGAGCACATCGTTTACCACGATATAATCATAGTTCTTCATGTATTCGAGCTCCGAAAACGCCGTCTGAAAGCGACGCTCGATCACTTCCGGCGTTTCCGTGCCGCGACCGACGAGCCGCGATTTGAGCTTGCCCATGGAGGGCGGCGCGATGAAAACGAGCACCGCGCTCGGATAGGCCTCGCGCACGCGCATCGCGCCCTGCACATCGATCTCAAGCAGCACATCGTGACCCACTGCAATCTCTTCCTCTACGAAACTGCGCGGCGTGCCGTAATAGTGCAGGTTGAACACATGCATGTATTCAAGAAACTCATTTTTTTCCACCATCTCTTTGAACTTGTTGTCCGAGATGAAGAAGTAATGCACACCGTCGAACTCGCCCGGCCGCGGTGCGCGGGTTGTTGCGGAGACGGAAAGGCGCATGTTCGTATTGCGCTCCAGCAGTACTCGATCGATCGTACCCTTTCCAACGCCGGCGGGGCCGGATACGACGAGAAGCAATCCCTTGCGATGATGCTGATTCATCCAATGTTCCTCCGAAAACTGTTCAATTGTTTGATTCATCCCCGTCCGCAGCAAAATCGCTGGCAGGGGTATCGAGACGGTTTGCAATCGTTTCCGGCTGAATCGCCGAAAGAATCACATGATCGCTGTCGGTGATGACCACTGCGCGCGTGCGTCTGCCGCAGGTGGCGTCGATCAGCCTGCCGGCCTCGCGTGCTTCCTGAACGATGCGCTTGATCGGCGCGCTCTCCGGGCTTACAATCGCGATAAGCCGGTCGGCGGAGACGATGTTTCCAAATCCGATGTTGACAAGTCGGAGCCCGGTTCCGTTGTACCTCATTCGATGTTCTGCACCTGCTCCCGTATTTTTTCAATCTCATTTTTGCCCGAGAGCACACAGGTGGTCAGCGTGCCGTCATTGGCCTTGCTGCCGATGGTGTTGAATTCCCGGTTCATCTCCTGTACCACAAAATCCAGCTTTCTGCCCACCGGTTCGGGATCGGCCATCAGCAGCCGCATCTGCGCGATATGGCTGCGAAGCCGCACGATTTCCTCATCGATGCTCGCGCGATCCGCAAACAGCGCGACCTCGGTCGCCAGCCGGGCGCGGTCGATCTCCGTTGTTTGCAGCAGCTGTTCAATCCGGTCGTTGAGCTTTTGCCTGTATTCTTCAATCACCAGCGGCGCGCGCTCCGCAACGCGTTCGGCCAGCGAGAGCACCGTGTCGGTTCGCATGGAGAGGTCGGCCCTGAGCCGCTCGCCCTCCAAAAGCCGCATCTGCTTGAGCTCGGCCACCGCGATCGCAGCGGCCTCGAGGCAAAGCGCGCTCACCGCGTCGCGATCCTCGTCCGCCTCGCAGATTTCAGCGACGTCCGGCAGCCGGAGCGCGGCGTTCAGGCCGATATCGTTGTGCAGGCCGAATTGCTCCGAGGCCTGCTCAGCAGCTGTCAGATACGCTCCCAGCAATGCCGTATCGATGCGCACCGTGCGCGCGTCGGAACGGGTGTTGCGGTAGTTGACAAACACGTCCACATGCCCGCGGGAGAGATGACCGGACAGCAGTTGACGAAGCGCATCCTCCAGAAACGCAAGGTGGCGGGGGAGGCGCATGGATATATCTAGATAACGGTGGTTCACCGATTTGAACTCCACGGTGATCTCCCGCCCGTCGCGCATGGCAGAGCCCCTGCCATAGCCGGTCATACTGTGCATACATACCCTCCTTGCAAACATAGACAAATTATCATACCATAAATCTCTTATGGAAACAAGCGGTACAATTCATCCGCTTCGGGCGGCGCAACGATAGAACCGTCCGACTGGCGGACGTCGCCTTCGACCGCCCTTGCGATCACCGTTGCCGGAATGCCGGCCGAGCGCAGACCGGCCGTCATGGCGTTGCCGTCGGGGCAAGCGATGAGCAGGCTCCCGCTGCTGATCAGCCGAAGGGGATTGATGCCGGCGGCGTCGCACAGCGCTTGGGTTTCCGGCAGGATGGGAATCGCATCAACGTCGATCCGCATGCCGCAGCCGGCCAAATGCGCCATCTCCCAGCACGCACCGAGCACGCCGCCTTCGGTGATATCGTGCATGGCCGCCGCGCCGTGCGTAACGCCGAAATGGCCCTCCGCCGTTACGCTCAGGTGCTGCTGCAGCGCCAGCGCGGAGGCACGCTGCGCCGCATCCAGCCGGCCGGCCAAAGCGGGAAAATCCTCCGCAATGATGGACGTGCCCTCAAGCCCCGCCCATTTCGTCATGACGATGTCGTCGCCTATTTGCATGCCGCGCATCCGCCGCTCGCGGGGACACCGCGCCACCACCGCCGTACTGGTAACCGGCCGCGTAACGGCGTCGGTAACCTCCGTATGCCCGCCGAGGATATCGACGTTTGCGAGCGACGCCGCTGCGGCCAGATCGTCCGCAATGCGGCCGATCTGCTCCTCCGTCAGGCTGGGCGGCGCCAAAAGGGTAACAAGCAGTCCAACCGGTTCCGCGCCGGCCGCTGCGGCGTCGTTGCAGTTGACATGCACCGTCAGCCGCCCGAGATGCGCGATGGAGGCCGAGGTGATGGGATCGCAGGAGAGCACGGCCAAATCCGTTCCCAAATCCAGCCAGGCGCAGTCCTCGCCGATCTCGGGCACGTGCAGAGATTCGGCGCGTGTTTTTTGAAACTTGCTCAGCACAAGCCTTTCCAGCGTATCGTTGTCCAGTTTCCCAAGACGCATAGATCTATTCTCCAATCAGCCGCAAAAACGCCGCTTCGTCCAGCACGGAAATGCCGAGCGCGAGCGCTTTATCCAGCTTGCTGCCGGCGTTCTCACCGGCCAATACGAAATCTGTCTTTTTGCTTACGCTGCCAGATGCTTTTCCACCCATCCGCTCGATCAGCGCTTCCGCTTCGCGGCGGCCCATAGTGGGCAGCGTTCCGGTCACGACAATGGTTTTTCCGGTCAGCGGCAGATTCGCGCCTGCGGCGGTTTCGGGCTCTGGGTCGACGCCGTGCCGGAGCAGCGCATCCACCTGCGCGGCAATCGAAGGATCCAAAAAGAAATCGAGAACGCTCTTTGCAACAATGTCCCCGACATCGTCGATAGAGAGCAGCGCCTCCGGTGAAGCCGACCGCACGGCCTCGAGCGTGCCAAAGCGCTTTGCCAGATCGCGCGCGGTTTTCACGCCGACGTTGGGAATTCCGAGCGCGAACAGAAACGCGCCGAGCGGCCGGTGCTTGCTCTGCTCCAAAGCGGCGATCAGGTTCTCCGCTTTCTTTTGCCCAAAGCGCTCCAAAGGAACCAGCCTGTCCACGGTCAGTTCGTACAGCTCGGGGATTGTCGCAATATGGAAAGCGTCCACAAGCTGTTCTGCGGTTTTGTCGCTGAGCGTTTCGACGTCCATCGCATCGCGTGAAGCGTAGTGTGCGATGCGGCCGACGATCTGCGGGCGGCAGGAGAGCGAATTGGTGCAGAACATGTGCGCGCCGCGCTGCTCGACATGCGCGCCGCACTTTGGGCAGCGCGTCGGTCGTTCAACGGCCCGCAGCGGCGCATCGTCGGGAACGCTTCCGAGGATTTCCGGAATCACATCGTTGCTCCTGCGGATGAACACGCGGGAACCGATGCCGACGCGCTTGCGCTGGATATCGTCGAAATTGTTCAGCGTCGCCCGCCGGATCGTCGCACCGGCCAGCTCCACGGGCGTCAGGTGCGCAAGCGGCGTCAGCTTGCCCGTGCGCCCGACCTCCCAGGTAACGTCCTCCACCACGGCGGTCGTTTCCTCGGCGGCAAACTTAAAGGCAATCGCCCAGCGCGGGAATTTTTCCGTCTCGCCGAGCTGGTCGCGGATGGCGAAGTCCGTCACCTTGATCACCATGCCGTCGATCAGGAAATCCAGCGTGCCGCGCGTTTTTTCAGCCGCTTGAATCTCGGCGAGCAAGTCGCCCGTGCCGGTGCAGTATCGGATGTAGGGGCTCACGGGAAATCCGTTTTCCCGGAGAAAGTCCAGCATTTCGCGCTGGTTTTGAAACGGCTTGCCCTCGATATATCCAATGTTATAGCAGAAGCAGTCTAGCATACGCTCCCGCGTCACCTGCGGATCAATGTTTCTGAGCGCACCGGCCGCCGCATTGCGCGCGTTTTTCAGTGGCTCGTCGGCGGTTTTGTTCCATGCTTCGAGAACCGACAGGCGCATGATGCATTCGCCCTGTACCTCCATGCGGCCGTCGAACGGAATGCGCTGCGGCAGGGAGCGAATGGTGCGCACCTGCTCGGTGATCGTCTCGCCAACCGTCCCGTTGCCGCGCGTCGCGCCGGTGACGAGCCTGCCGGCCTCATAGGTCAGGTTGATCGTCAGCCCATCGAACTTGTATTCCAGTGCAAAGTCCGGCTCGCCGATACCGGCGGCCAGCTTCCGCACGCGCGCTTCCCAATCCCGCACGCCCGCTTCGGTGCGCACCTTATCCATGCTCCAAAGGCGCGCCAAATGTGTGTGCGGCATAAATCCTGCCTGCGGCGCACCGCCGACGCGGCGCGTGGGAGAATCCGGCAGAATGACGCCGCTTTCCCGCTCAAGCCGTACCAGCTCATCGTACAGCGCGTCGTACTCCGCATCGGAAACGAGCGGCGCATCCGATTCATAGTAGGCTGCGCCATAATCATTCAGCAGCTCAACCAATTCCTGTTGTCTGTCCATGCCCGTTTCAATCCTCCGCTGTTGTGATCGGCGCATAGGCCGCGGCAAACTTTTTGGTCACACCGTTGTCAAACGCAATTTCCACGATCTGATTATTCCCGCTGCCGGTGAGATCGGATACCGTCCCCTTGCCGAAGGTCTTGTGCAGCACGCGCTGCCCAGCGCTGACATGGATCGGCTTTGCCGCGGGCATTGCCGCCGGCCGGGGCATGACCGGCCCGGAAGCGGCGCCGGCCGGCCGGGTCGGCGCTTTATTTGCGGCGAAGGACTGGGCGCCAAAACTGGCGAACGGGCGCTGCTGCGCGCCGCCGGCAGGCGCGAACCACGCGTTGGATTTGGATTCCTCTTTATTCCATGAATAACCGGAACCAAAGCTCTGCTGCGGCTTCTCTTCACGCTCCGGCAGGACGTCGGCCAGCTCGTCCAGGAACATGGAGGGGAGAGCGGCTTCAATGCGGCCGTAGAGCATGCGCTGCCCGGCGCGCGTGAGGATCAATTTTTTTTGCGCGCGCGTAATGCCGACATAACAGAGGCGGCGCTCCTCTTCGAGCTTTTGCGGATCGTAGCGGGATTGCTGCGAGGGGAACAGGCCGTCCTCCATGCCGGTCAAAAAAACGATTGGGAATTCCAGACCTTTGGCGCAGTGCAGCGTCATCATGGACACTTGGCCGGCATCCTCGTCCATGGTGTCGGTCGAGGCGAACAGCGCGACCGTTTCCAAAAATGCTTGCAGCACATCGTGATCGCCCTCGCCGAGATCCGACTCAAACTGTCTTGCATACCCAATGAGTTCCTGCACGATTTCGGCGCGCGTTTCATAATTTTCCTTTTTGTCCTCGCGCAGATAGGCGTCGTAGCGGATGACGGACAACAGCAGCTCAATGGAGTCCGCCAGCGGCCGCACGCCGATCGAGCTGTAGACCTCCTGCATGGCCGTACAGAACGATGCAAACCTTGCCGCCAGCTTTGGCGGAAGCACGCCGTCGCCCGCCATCGCCGCAGCAAACAGGGGAAGGCCCTGCGCGGCGGCCGCGCTCTGCAGCTGTGCAAGGGAACTCTCGCCAATGCCGCGTTTCGGCGTATTGACGGCGCGCAAAAACGCGACGTCATCGGATGGGTTTTGCAGCAGGCGCAGATAGGCAAGGATATCCTTGACCTCCGCACGCTGGAAGAAGGACAATCCGCCATAGACCTTATAGGGGATATCATAGCTCTGCAAATACATTTCGAGTACGCGGCTTTGCGCATGCGTGCGGTACAGAATCGCGTAATCGCTGTAGCGCAGGCCCTCCTGCCGAACGCCCGACAATATGCTCCCGCAGATGTGGGCGGCTTCGTCCCGCTCGTCGCGGGCCTCGAACAGCTCGATGGGATCGCCGCCCTTGTTCGCTGTCCAAAGCGTCTTCTGCTTACGGGTGCTGTTGTTGGTGATTACGCGGTTGGCCGCTTCCAGAATGCGCTCCGTGGAACGGTAATTCTGCTCAAGCCGGATGGTCTTGGTGCCGGGAAAATCCTTTTCAAACTCCAGAATATTGCGGATGTCAGCGCCGCGCCAGCCGTAGATGCTCTGATCGTCGTCTCCGACCACGCAAAGGTTGTTGTGGATGGCGGCCAGCTGCCGGACGATATGGTACTGCGCCATGTTTGTATCCTGATACTCGTCCACGAGAATATACCGGAACCGGCGCTGATATTTCTCCAGCGCCTCCGGAAATCGCTCGAAGAGCTCCAGCACCTTGAGCAGCAGGTCGTCAAAGTCGAGCGCGTTGTTTTGGTGGAGCGCCTTCTGGTAGCGCTGGAACACATCGATAACGGGCTGCGCTGCGCGGGATTCGCGCAAAAACCGCTCCGGGTGCAGCGAATGGTTTTTTGCATCCGAAATGGCCGAGGAGAGCATCCGCGGCGTATACACCTTATCGCTCAGATTGAGCTCCTTGATGATGCGCCTGAGCAGCGTTTGCTGATCCGCGTCGTCATAGATGGCGAATGTGCGCTCGTATCCGAGCCGCTCGATTTCCATCCGCAGGATTCGCGCGCAGCACGCGTGAAACGTCAGCACCCACATCTCATCGGAGCTGCCGCCGGTGAGCGTATGGATGCGCTCGCGCATTTCGCCCGCCGCCTTGTTGGTAAACGTCAGCGCCAGCACCTGCCATGGAGCGGCGCCCTTTTCGGCAAGCAAATAGGCGATGCGGTGCGTGAGCACGCGCGTTTTGCCGCTGCCCGCACCGGCAATGATCAAAAGCGGGCCCTCCGTTGTACAAACGGCCTCGCGCTGTTCCGGGTTTAGTTTTGATAAATCCAAAATTTCACTCATGATAGCATTATAACATATCCTTGGCAAAATCCGAAACTTTTTCGGATTCGCAGGCCGTCAAAAAACTATGTTTTTTGACGGGATATCTGCTGCGGCAGGGATATACTTGCAGGTTTGACGCTGCAAACCCGCAAGCAA
>ERZ857882.1405-NODE-1405-length-28293-cov-10.676748_pt1 | contig 28293 bp, 24 predicted proteins | sample MGYA00519697_ERZ857882 | MGnify/ENA primary metagenome ERZ857882 (study PRJEB31778, sample SAMEA3449373) | human gut metagenome | biome: human gut; feature: human-associated habitat; material: faeces | place: United Kingdom | collected 2010/2012 ...
CGGGCAAGCGCTTTTTTGATGAGCAGGGGTCTACACCACAAGAGCGAGGCATAACATTCCCAGATAATAGGTGATTAGATTAAGCGCTCGGAACGCCCGGCGCTTTTTATAGTAGAAATACAAAAATAGAAGCACACAGTCTGAGATAAGGAACAGGATGCCGCCCACGGCCGCCAACCAGACGCCGGTGTGCAGCGCGTAGCTCACGCTCTGCGCACACATCAAGCCTACAAAAAAGGAATAGAACAGCGCGGGTGAGGCCATGCGCCGCAGCCGAAAGCGATGCTTGTCTCGCGCGGCGAGAGCGGCGGCGCCCACCAGGCATGCGGGCAAAAGAAATTGTGAGGGGCACCAGCCGGAGGTAAAGCCGAATAAAAGGCAAAAACCGGCGTGGGCCAACACAAAACAGACGGCGCCGGCAGAAAAAAAGCGGCTGAAAAAGCCCGCATGGGCATTTGCGAGCCCTAAAAGCACATCGCCTGCCGCGCACAAAAAAAGGCAGAGAAGCAGCCCCCAAGCTTGGGCGGATCCGGAAAAACGACACAGAGCCACCAGTAAAAAACCAAGGCTGGCCGCCGCCTTGCCCCAGGGGTAATAATTTTCCAGCGGCCGGCAGTATGCCGTGACCAGCAAAAATGCCAGCGCCACCAGCGAATATACGATCGAACCGATCAACATGAGCGGTCTCCTTTTCGAAACTTTCCTTTTTTATTATCATACGGGCAATAAAGGAAAAAGAAAAGCAAAAAGGGGAAATTTTATAAGGCAGGGCTTAAACAAGTGAAAGGCTACAGGATTGGAAGGGGGACTTTGTATTTGGGAGGCACTTTTTCTATCCACACCCTCCGCGAGGAGGGCGACCTGCCAGTCGCCCCCGGCGCGTTGCTTGCGTCGGCATTTCTATCCACGCCCTCCGCGAGGAGGGCGACCAACGACCTGCGGGCGGCACTGGCCGCCCACGAGATTTCTATCCACGCCCTCCGCGAGGAGGGCGACGGCCGGATAACCTGGTAATCAACCCCCGCGAGGCATTTCTATCCACGCCCTCCGCGAGGAGGGCGACCAGCTTATCATGCATCACCCGCGATTTCAGCGTCATTTCTATCCACGCCCTCCGCGAGGAGGGCGACATCAACAGTCTGCTCTTGCACATGAAACAACAAGATTTCTATCCACGCCCTCCGCGAGGAGGGCGACGTACCACAAAGGCTTTGACCAGACGAAATGTGAATTTCTATCCACGCCCTCCGCGAGGAGGGCGACATCGTGGGGGCGTTGGCCGAGCACGGTGCCACCAATTTCTATCCACGCCCTCCGCGAGGAGGGCGACCCGCGGCAAAACGGTATACGAGCTGTACCGGAGCCAATTTCTATCCACGCCCTCCGCGAGGAGGGCGACGCGTTCGTATGGTTCGTCTCGCAGCTGCGGCGAATTTCTATCCACGCCCTCCGCGAGGAGGGCGACGCTGTTTTATAGGCTTTGACCGACCCCGCAGCGTCATTTCTATCCACGCCCTCCGCGAGGAGGGCGACTGCTGGACTTTACGGTTGGGGACAAAATCAGCGCATTTCTATCCACGCCCTCCGCGAGGAGGGCGACGGCTGGCATTTGGAGCAAATCCACACCACAGCGATTTCTATCCACGCCCTCCGCGAGGAGGGCGACGACCGGGGGCGTGTTTAATACCATGCTGATGATTATTTCTATCCACGCCCTCCGCGAGGAGGGCGACGCCGTACATAGGTGGGGCCGCCGCTCGTACCCGATTTCTATCCACGCCCTCCGCGAGGAGGGCGACCCTTTCTCCCCTCTATGGGGCAAAAATGTATAACAATTTCTATCCACGCCCTCCGCGAGGAGGGCGACGTTAACGGGTGCCTGCCCCGTCAAAAGCGCTGTAAATTTCTATCCACGCCCTCCGCGAGGAGGGCGACTAGCACTTTGGCACAAGTCATGGCGACGCAAGGCATTTCTATCCACGCCCTCCGCGAGGAGGGCGACCACTCGATTATGTGGTAGGTGACTAGCAATGATTATTTCTATCCACGCCCTCCGCGAGGAGGGCGACTTTAGCACTTTGGCACAAGTTATGGCAACGCAGGGCATTTCTATCCACGCCCTCCGCGAGGAGGGCGACGCGTTGATACGCGGGCAAGAGCAGTTCCCCGCTGATTTCTATCCACGCCCTCCGCGAGGAGGGCGACTCTCGCACATGCCTCGCGGCCACACACAGGGCTATTTCTATCCACGCCCTCCGCGAGGAGGGCGACGTGCTGCCTTCGGTGTCGATCATCAGCGCCCCCGGATTTCTATCCACGCCCTCCGCGAGGAGGGCGACTGGCCAGCGCGGACGCGCCGCGGGTCTGCTTGATATTTCTATCCACGCCCTCCGCGAGGAGGGCGACTGACAAATCGCCATCAGGATAAAGTGTGGGTTCGAATTTCTATCCACGCCCTCCGCGAGGAGGGCGACTTCGCTTGTGCCGCCTACGTTCACGCTCACCCCGATTTCTATCCACGCCCTCCGCGAGGAGGGCGACTGTCGATACATATGATCCACCACTTGGATACTCCCATTTCTATCCACGCCCTCCGCGAGGAGGGCGACGGGCTGCTATAATTGTGATTATTATGAGGAGGTCATTTCTATCCACGCCCTCCGCGAGGAGGGCGACTTGACGGGCGCCTGCCCCGTCAAAAGGGCCGTAAATTTCTATCCACGCCCTCCGCGAGGAGGGCGACTACCATCCAGTTTTACGCCGTCGTTATAGCGAGTATTTCTATCCACGCCCTCCGCGAGGAGGGCGACGTACCAAAGCAATGATAGCTACGATAATAATCAGCATTTCTATCCACGCCCTCCGCGAGGAGGGCGACAAGGACAACTTAGACGATATAGCCACGCTCCATATTTCTATCCACGCCCTCCGCGAGGAGGGCGACTTTTCTCCTGCTCAATCCCACGGATCGAAAACAGATTTCTATCCACGCCCTCCGCGAGGAGGGCGACTGGAGTCAGGAGAGAGTTGACAACATTTTTGTAAAATTTCTATCCACGCCCTCCGCGAGGAGGGCGACTGGACGACCAGTCCATCGGGAGCTTCCCTTTACATTTCTATCCACGCCCTCCGCGAGGAGGGCGACCGAAGCGGATTTAATGCCATGAAAGGGGTTGGACATTTCTATCCACGCCCTCCGCGAGGAGGGCGACAACACCTCAAGACCTTTACACGACCAGCTTTTTATTTCTATCCACGCCCTCCGCGAGGAGGGCGACTGTCGATCTTCCCGTCCTTGCCGTTGGGGAAGGTATTTCTATCCACGCCCTCCGCGAGGAGGGCGACCCTATTTTGAGGACGTTGCAGACCGTTACAAGTCCATTTCTATCCACGCCCTCCGCGAGGAGGGCGACGGTAGCCATCTGCCAGTTCGCTACTGGGTTAACAGAATTTCTATCCACGCCCTCCGCGAGGAGGGCGACTGAGGTTGTGTTTAACATTGATAGGGCTGCAAGAATTTCTATCCACGCCCTCCGCGAGGAGGGCGACCTGCATGGCTGGGCTGGCAAGATTTGAACTTGCGATTTCTATCCACGCCCTCCGCGAGGAGGGCGACCACGTTTTCGATCTCCTTTTCCACCCGCACCCGCATTTCTATCCACGCCCTCCGCGAGGAGGGCGACATACCTCCTGTTCTATTGGGTACGTTACTTCCATATTTCTATCCACGCCCTCCGCGAGGAGGGCGACGGGTAGACCGGGACGCCCGATAAGCCCCGGTGGAATTTCTATCCACGCCCTCCGCGAGGAGGGCGACATGGTGCACCACCATCACCCCAGGCGAGGCTTTTATTTCTATCCACGCCCTCCGCGAGGAGGGCGACTTAACTACAATGCGGTTAATTATGATGAGGTTGTAATTTCTATCCACGCCCTCCGCGAGGAGGGCGACATGAGGAAGCAGCGGCAAAGGGAGAATATATCCTTATTTCTATCCACGCCCTCCGCGAGGAGGGCGACCTTTGCAGCTGTTCAAGAGCTTCTACCATTTTCTTTGGAATTTCTATCCACGCCCTCCGCGAGGAGGGCGACTTGATGCGGATGGTATTTTGACTGTAGGCGCGGATATTTCTATCCACGCCCTCCGCGAGGAGGGCGACAGTTGGAATTAGTTATTTCACTGATACTCAAAGTATTTCTATCCACGCCCTCCGCGAGGAGGGCGACCCGCTCTTTTCTTATTCGGTAACTTCTTTTAGATGATTTCTATCCACGCCCTCCGCGAGGAGGGCGACCTTTGGCCTTAAAGATTATCCGATCTGGGCAGAAATTTCTATCCACGCCCTCCGCGAGGAGGGCGACGCTTTACGTATTTGTTCATCATAAAGCGGTTCAGATTTCTATCCACGCCCTCCGCGAGGAGGGCGACACAAGCCGTTCAATGCTCTGGATAATTCCAGTAATTTCTATCCACGCCCTCCGCGAGGAGGGCGACACTATGTTCGGCAGGAGTGCGGCAACGATTTTCAATTTCTATCCACGCCCTCCGCGAGGAGGGCGACGCAGCTGTTCAAGAGCTTCTACCATTTTCTTTGGATTTCTATCCACGCCCTCCGCGAGGAGGGCGACGCTTTTTTGCCAGTCCTTTAAAGCCAGCTTCCGACATTTCTATCCACGCCCTCCGCGAGGAGGGCGACCGCCTGATTGAGCTTGATCGCGCCGTCGCCAATCCCGATTTCTATCCACGCCCTCCGCGAGGAGGGCGACCGTCGGTGTATTCCTGAGCCTCATCGATAACAAATTTCTATCCACGCCCTCCGCGAGGAGGGCGACGCCAAATGTGCGCTGTGCCTTTCGGGCGGCCAGGCATTTCTATCCACGCCCTCCGCGAGGAGGGCGACCTTGCGCGCGGCGTTTTTCAGTTGGGGCGATTTGTCATTTCTATCCACGCCCTCCGCGAGGAGGGCGACAAATATTTCTACATTCGTTTGATTTTTTCCGCGATATTTCTATCCACGCCCTCCGCGAGGAGGGCGACATTACAATACCATTTTCAAAAAATCTATCGTCTAATTTCTATCCACGCCCTCCGCGAGGAGGGCGACAAAATGGACAGATTTGTACAATCGTCCACAAAAAATTTCTATCCACGCCCTCCGCGAGGAGGGCGACAGATCAAGTTCAGTATATTCAGGGTAGACTTGATATTTCTATCCACGCCCTCCGCGAGGAGGGCGACTTTCTTCCTCCAATATATTAATTGCTTGTTCAATAATTTCTATCCACGCCCTCCGCGAGGAGGGCGACCTTTTTTGCCAATCCCTTAAAGCCAGCTTCCGATATTTCTATCCACGCCCTCCGCGAGGAGGGCGACCGCAGAATTTGAGATTGCGTGGATTGAACGCGAAGAATTTCTATCCACGCCCTCCGCGAGGAGGGCGACTGCTGCCACTACAATTACTGGAGCTACTTTTTCTATTTCTATCCACGCCCTCCGCGAGGAGGGCGACCTGGCGAGGCGGGGCCCATAGGCCCCATCCCGGTCGAATTTCTATCCACGCCCTCCGCGAGGAGGGCGACACTTCGCCGTAGGTGATGTTCTTCTTCAAGGCTTGATTTCTATCCACGCCCTCCGCGAGGAGGGCGACCGTTCGCCGTGGCATTGGCTTGGTATTGCGAGGGTATTTCTATCCACGCCCTCCGCGAGGAGGGCGACATGGTGATGTTGGTAAGACCGGCGAAATCGGCGCTATTTCTATCCACGCCCTCCGCGAGGAGGGCGACCTGGCTTCTTGGCGGTGATGTCTTCGCCGCAGTAATTTCTATCCACGCCCTCCTCGCGGAGGGCGTGGATAGACGGTGTTGTCGCCCTCCTCGCGGAGGGCGACTGGGGGCTATGGCCACTGTGCTGTGCGGCAGGGTGACGGTGTTGTCGCCCTCCTCGCGGAGGGCGACGGTAAACGGTGCGGGTGGGCGTGTCGATAAGGGTGACGGTGTTGTCGCCCTCCTCGCGGAGGGCGACTGCAAAATTGCACAAAAAAGAGCGATTCTAAATGTGCAAGAAGGATAAATTCCTTTGAAAACTGCAAATGTTTTTAAAATATTAAAGGTTGGCGAGGGAAAACGAAGCAGGATAGAGGGAATAATTGCTTTTTATAAGGTGCGAACGACCCGGGCGTTTTATGTCCGCTTGCTTTTCGCACAAAGACGGATCACACCATTAAAATGCCCTCGGTGTCGTACCCAGGATGCGCGCCCACATGTTCGATGCGGGTGTGATAGCGGGCGCCCAGATTGTAAAAACGCAGACTGTCCGTTGCCGGGTCGATCAGACCCTCTAAACGATGTTTGATCGCTGCGTATTGTGCGGCATCAAGTTTACATTCGAAAACGCTGTTTTGAACCCGTTGCCCATAGTCTACACATAGTTTGGAAACTTTTCGCAGGCGCTTGCGCCCGGCAGCCGTTTCCGTGTTTACATCGTAGGTGATCAAAACCAGCATAAGCCACACTCACTTCCACAAAAAGGGCGGATAAGCGTCGAGGTCGCCGCGCAGGTAGCGGGCCAGAAGCAGGGCCTGAACATAGGGAAGCAGCCCCCAGTAAAGCTTTTCCCCCAGGAAGGGGTGTGTCAGCGTCTCCCGCTTTTTTGCCTGCCAGCCGGCGAGGACAGCTTTCCGACCATCCTCGTTCAGGTAGACCGCCCCGTTTTCCCGCAGGTCAAATTGCCTGGGGGAGATCTGCCGGCTGTTGATGAGAGAAAGCGCAAAGCGATCTCCCAATACCGGGCGAAGCTCCTCCATTAGATCCAGTGCCAAAGAAGCCCGGCCCGGCCGGTCGGTGTGCAGATACCCCACGTACGGGTCGAGCCCGCATCCGCGCAAGGCGGCGCCGCACTCGTTCGCCAGTAAGGTATAAACAAAGGAGAGCAGCGCATTCACGCGGTCAAGCGGCGGGCGGCGGGAACGGCCTCGGAAAAAGAAATCGCTTTTGTTTTGCAGGATCAGCTCGTCGAACACGGCAAAATATTGCTGCGCCGCTGCGCCTTCCACCCCGCGAAGAGAGTCTGTGTCCGGCTGGGCCGGAAGGCTGTGCAGAGCGCCTGCAAGGGCTGCGCTGGCGGACTTGAGCCGCGCGGCATCCACCCGGAGCGCATGATCCCGGGTGGCGCGTTCCAACACCCAGCGGGAGTTGTAAAGCTTGCCGGTGAGAAACCCAATGGCTAAGTCTCGGCAGGCCAATGGGCTGTCGGCACGGCGAAATTGTTCCCGGCGCAGCAGCACGTTGCCCTGGGCAGTACCGGTGGTTTGGCACAGGAATCTGCCTTGAGGGGAATAAAAAGACAGAAGGATCCCCCGTTCGGCGCAGGCGCCCATCAAGGCCGGGGAGGCGCCTTTGTAAGAAAAGCACAAGATCCCCTCCAGCGTGTGCAGCGGAAAACGCCCCACAGTTTCGCTTTCCCGCAGGACCACCACATTTTCGCCCTCCAGCGAGAGATAGACATCCTCGGAGAGAACGAAGAGGGTATTGAGAAGATTCCTCACTTCGGCGCCACCTCCTCTTCCAGCGCTTGCTGGATGTAAGCGCGTGCCGACGGTTTTCGAAGCAAAGCGGGCAGGCAGAGCTCCTTGAGCGAACAGGCGTTGCAAAAACGCCCGGGCTTCACTTTGGGGGTGTATCCGCGCTGGGCATAGCCGTGCATTTCCTGCAGCATGGCCTTGACCTGGGCCCGCAGTTCGGGGGTAAACAGCACTTCCTCGCGGCGGCGGGTCTCGCCATAGAACAGAGCCCCGGCGGCAATGGGGCAGCCCAACATCTCTTCCAGGCACAGGGCCTGGCCGCAGAGCTGCAGGCGATCAGCGTCGTTCTCTTTGGCGCGGCCGCGCTTGTATTCCACCGGATAGGGCCGCCAGTGCCCCTCGCGCCCGGCGAGGGGCACCCCCGCTTCATCGGCATAAAACTCCACCACATCACAGGCGCCGGAAACGCCCAGCGTGGCGGAAAAAATGCGCAGGTCCCGCAGGATCAAAAGATCGCCCCGCTTTTCACCGCCCGCCTCATGCGCCTTTTCGTGCAGGAGGCTGCCCTCGGTGGTGCGAAGGTTTTCGGCCCAGAGCTGTTCAAGATGAATGAGAGCCCACTGGCGGCGGCAAAAGGAAAAATGCTGTATGCCCGACAGCATCAGCCATTCTTCCTCTGGATAAACGGTCACCCCATGACCGTACAATCCACGCCCTCGGGCAGGGGCTCGGAAATGGTGACGGTATAGTCGGCATAGGCGCGCGGGACCGAGACCTCGGGTTTGCGCGCCACCTTGACGGCCTCAAACAGTTTATAGGCAGGGGCACAGCCCAGCTCGCTGTCGTGCTTAAATACGATGAGCTGCCGCACTGCCATTTTTCCCCGCGCGGCGGAATGATCGGTTTCGAACATGTTCAGGATCGCCTGCCACAGCAGGGCAAGGTCTTCCTCCGAGAAGCCGGTCGTTTTGCGCGCAAGATTGGCCGATATGTACCCCTCGGCGCGATAAAGGGCATAGGGAACGATGTATTTGCGGCCCATCTCGGTGCCTTTGCGCTCTGCGTCGGCTTCGGTGGTGATGGCCACCCGGGTAATGGTGATCTCCTGCGGCAGAATGGGATCGACGGAACGGGCAAAGCTGAGCTGCACCGGCCCGCGCACCTGGCCGCAGTTGAGGTTCCCCTTTACAAAGGTGGTCATCACGGCGCCGAAGGTGCGGATGTCGAAAAAGTTTTGGCACATGAAATCCCGCACCTTTGCGTCCAGGGCCGGGTCTGCTTTTTTTGCGTCCGTCAGATCCTTACCAGCAACGCCCAGATATTCCAGGGCTTCCTTATCGCTGCGGTTCAGGGGAACGCTGTCTTTTACATAGATGCGCCAGCCGGGGGCATCCTCTTTGGCGATCTCCACGTAATTGCGGATCTTGCGCTTCAGGCAGACGTCGCTGACCAGGCCATAGCCGCTCTCGGGGTCGACACGCGGCATGTTGCCCGCGTCCGGGTCGCCGTTGGGGTTGCCGTTTTCCACATCGAACAGGATGACGAATTCATAACGGTTTTTGATAATATCAGACATTTTCAGTTTCCTCCTTTTTTGCATAACGTTTTTGGGTCTGGTGATAATAGCCGAGCTGGAAAGCCCCTTGTTCCTGCAGAGTCATACGCGCGGGGTAAGTTTCGTCGATTCGGCCGAGCAGTTCGGTGATCTGTTTATTATAGCGAATTTGATTGCCGACAGTCAGCTTGCGCAGATGCTTTTGGGCCAGGTTGAGCAGCAGAGGGAGGATGGATGCTGGGGTGGAGGAGGCGCTGTTGAAATATTTGTCTTTGATGGTGGCATTGATGCCGGGGTTTGCATCGGCCTGTACTGCTTCCAGCACCGAGAACAAACGGCCCAGCACATAAGGGGCATAGCAACTTTCTTCGTTCAATTTCACGGTCAAAACCTCCTTGGGGATTTGATGAGGGCTACGTAAATAGTACGCTTTTATAATGCCGGCCCGCCCACGGGTGACTTCGTGTTCGGCCCGAACGCGAAGATGAACGCCATTCAACAAGGTGGCGGGATAGGGTGTGCCAGTCAAAATGGCACGAAGCACATCGCCGGCCAGCTGTGGGGAAGCTGTTTTGCTGCGGGAGTTTTGATTTACGGTTTCCTGGAGCAATTTCCACAGTGGAAGGGCTTCAAAATTGTCGAAGCTGGGGCGCACGATGTTGATATCGCTGTAATGCTGGTTCAGATTTTTGATAAAATCGCCGAAGGTATCCCGCAGGAAAAACCGCACCGACAGCCGCGCCGCATTGGGGGCAAGCCCCAAAAAGTAAAAATGTTCGCCGGGTTGCAGGGCAGCGCCCTGCCAATCGGCAGGCTCGCCTGCAGCCAGTTTGCCCAATACGCTGCGCAGATCCTGATCGGTGACGCCTTGGGGCGGGCCGAACAGGGCGGCGATGCCCGCGTCCTGGTAAGCGGTTTCGCCGTGCTCGGCCCAGCACACCACAGTGGTGTCGCCGATGGTCTGGCGGTGGCCGCGGTCGGCCAGCAGGGCGTTGAGCGCGGTGGTGTAAGCAAAGGCGGCATAATCGCCCACCGGGGCGTTCTCGCCCTGTTCATGCCCGTAAGAATTGAAGGCGGGGCCATTGAAAGACACCAGCGCCGCCCCGGAGGACTGCGCTCCCGTTACCCCCTTGATCATGGGATGAAGACGGGCAAGCGGGGCTTGCTTGCCTGTGACAAGGCATTGCACCGTGGCGGCCCCGGCGCTGCTCTGGCTGTAATAACGCTGCCAGGCTGCGGCGATGGCGGGGTCTTCGGTTACCGGCTGCATGTCATAACAAAAGACCAGGTTCGCATTGCCCGTGATCTCGTTCCAGGCTTCGGCCAACAAAGGGTGTTCGGCCGCGGCGCCCGGCTGCCAGGAGCCGAAAAAGGCCAGCACTGCGCGGGCGGCAGGGCTGCCCACATCCTTTAAGATCTCGCGGTGCAGCGCCGCGCAGGCGGCAAAGCAGTCCTTGGCACGCACCGGCTTGCCCTTTGCGTCCGCTCCCAGAAGATAGGTACAGGTGTCACACAAAAAATTGGCCGCAATGCCGGAGGAGCGGGTGACATGGGCGGGCGCCCGCATGGCACGGGGGGCCAGCGCCGTTTTTTTGCCAAATTGCTGGGGCTGCAGATACGGGATCAACTGGATCAGGGACCCGTCGTCGCCCAGTTCCAGCCCATAGCTGACCTTAAAAGCGCTGTCCCAGCCGGGAGGGGAGAGCCTGCCCTGGGCCAGTAAAGCCTCATAGTATTGGGTCAAGGCTTGTAAAATCACGAGACCACCTCGCAATCGTGCAGGTCCAGCACACCGTTTACCATCCGCGCACGAAAGAATTGCGAGCGGATATCACGCGGGTTGCTGTAGTCCAGATCGTACAGCATGTAGCCCAGATCCTGGGTCACGGCAAGGGCGGGGATCTCCTCAGCTGGCCATTCACGAAAATGGGCCGGAAACTCCCGGCAGCCGAAGCATGGTTGGTGATAAAACTGCCCGCGGCTGAGCCTCCGGCGCAGGATATCCTGAAATTTTCCGGCGTTATCTCCGGGAGCGGCCTTTTCCGTGAGTGTGAAATGGGCTTCGATCACATAATGCACATCCTGCAGCACCATGGCCGCGCGCTGCTGGATGTCTTCGGGGGTATAAAGAGCCAGAGGTCTGCCCGTTTTCATGGCGGTGCGGGCATTGCTGGCCAGCACGGTGGATTTGACTTCGTTGCGGCGGACGGTTGTGAAGCGGATGGGGTTCAGCACGTGGATCTTGTCGATATGGTACTTCATGCCAGGGTGCCAATAGATCGCCTCGATCAGCCCACGGGCCGCCGAGGGGGTGATCACATCGTAAGAGACCCGCTCGGTTTTCATCTCGGGGCGCGAAAAACAGGCATACGGGCCCCATACTTCAATGCAGATGGACAAAGCGTTGGGTCAACTCCTTTCATATCAAGCTGGCGCTGTGATTGGAAAATCAGAATAAACCGCACATTTTAAAACCTCCTGATAAAAAGTTTGATGTTTCCCGAATGTAAAAACGAAAAACGGCCTCGCTTTACAGAAAGAACCCCTCCCCGCCTTCCACATCCATCGCAAGCCCTGTGCCCGGATTATACAAGCTTGTGTTGGACAAAATAGCCGAGTTGTCCTCCAGCAGGGTGAGCGCACCGGCATGATAAAGCGCATCAAAATGTTTGGGATACACGGCTACGCTGTAAATCCCCAGTTTGCGGAAGAGCGTGCGGCTGCGCGCGCCGCCCTGCAGGGCCCGGCACAGCGAGGCCCCTTCGCCGATGGGCAGGTAAACGGTGCGGGTGGGCGTGTCGATAAGGGTGAATTCGTCGGCAATTTGGGAAAAGGGTAAGAGGGAGCCGCCTGCGCCTTCCACGCAGGCGTGCAGGATGCCTTTTTGATCCAGCGCTGCTGCGCCCTTTACAAGGCGCAGTTTGGTGAAATAGCCTTGAATCGCGGGCGGCAGGTCCAGCGCGTTCGGCCAGGTGCGCCGAACATACTGCCAGGCGGCCAGATTTTGCTTTAGCATCGGCGGGTCGGGGTTGCCGCTTATGGCAAAAACGTACACAGGGCTCTCGGCCGCGCTGCGTCTGCCCTCGCGGTTGCAGCGCCCGGCGGTCTGGAGGATGGAATCAAGGCCGGCGGCCTCGCGGTATGCCGCGGGGAAATCCACATCTACGCCAGCCTCGATCAGGGAGGTGGAAACGACCCGGCAGGGCAGCCCATCCCTCAGGCGCTGCCGGATCTCGGCCAGCTGGCGGCGGCGGTCGGCGGCGCACAAGAGGGTGGTGAGGCAATAGCGGCCTTCGGCAGGCAGCGCGGCGTACAATTCCTGGGCCTGCTTGCGGCGGTTGACCACACACAGCACCTGCTCGTGGCCGCGCAGACGGGCGCCCAGCGCCTCGGCCGAGAGCTCGCCCAGATCGTGCAGGGTAGTTCGGCGCAGGGCGGTATAAAGCGCGGCTGCATTGGGGCAGATCTCTTGCAGAGGCGCGCTGCCGGGCAAAAATTCCTCGAAAAGCGGATCCAGCGCGGGCTGGGTGGCGGTGCAGAGAACGGCAGTGGCCCGGTAATGGCGCACCAGCTCTGCAACGGCGGCGATGCAGGGGCGCAGATAGGCAAGGGGCAGGGTCTGCGCCTCGTCGAAAATGATGACGCTGTTGGCGATGTTGTGTAGCTTGCGGCAGCGGGAGGAGCGCGAGGCGTAGAGCGATTGAAAAAATTGTACGGCTGTGGTCACAATCACCGGTGCGTCCCAGTTTTCGGCGGCCAGAGCACGGCGATAGTCCGCGGGGGACATTTCCTGCTCCTCCAAAAGCTGATAGTCCGCGCCGGCGTGATGGGCCAGCACGTTTTCTGCCCCCAGCAGGTCGCTGAACACCGCCGCCGTTTGATCAATGATGGAGGTATAGGGGATCACATAAATGATCCGGTCCATGTGGTTGTGTGCGGCATGCTCCAGTGCGAAGGCCAAAGAATCGAAGGTCTTGCCCCCGCCGGTGGGCACTGTGAGTGTGTAAGCGCCGCGCTGCCAGGCCGCGCCCGCCGACATGCAGGCCCGCAGCACCTGATTGCGCTTTTCATTCAGCGGGGTACTGGGCGTGGCGTTCAGCCAGGAATCGGCTTTACTTCGCATTCTGTGCAAAAGAGCGGGGATAGGATCGGATTCGCCCCGCGGAGGAGCGGCGTTTTCCATAAAGGCTTCGGTGTCAAGATAATCGGCGTCTACCAGGCAGGAATACAGCATACGGGTGAAGAACATAAGGGAAAAACTGCTTTGGGCGCAAAAGCCGGGCAGTTCCACCGCGGGCAGGTCGATCTCCTGCCGCCATGCGTCATAGGCGGGAAGCTCCCGCTTGAGCCGCCCGAACAGGGTGGAGGCCTTGGCTGTATCGACCTTTGGGGAGCCGCCGTCCGGCAGGCCGGCATGGTGCCCCGCCACGGCAAAAGCCAGTGGGTACAGGCCGCGGGCATAGGCTTCTTTTGCCCCGGCAGTGGAATGGTCCACCCGGCCGCTGTGCTGTGGGTCATGGATGCGGCGCTGAAAATCGCCCGAGTATTTACCGATGTCGTGCATAAGCCCGGCGGCGCGGCCCAGCTGCTCCTGGTCAAAGGCCGCGGCAAAACGGGCGGCCCGCTCTGCCGTGCCCGTTAAGTGATCGGCTACGCTCTGGCGGCGAAGACCGTCTTCGCTGATGTGGGCGTCGAACAAATCTGCCATGGAAAAATTACCTCCTGAAATGCGAAACCATTGAACCTGCTTTTTAAGAATAGCACAAAGCTGGTACGATCTTTGGGACTTTTAAAACAAATGGGAGGATTTAGAGGAAAAAGAAAAAACTATATAAATAGTATATCACAAAACTTTTAAAGGAGATACCATCGAAAAACACATAAAAAGAAAATAAAAATAGCCATAATGCCAATTGATGCTTTGTAAATTGTAAGGAATACAAAAGTTTTACTATAAAACGATGGATGCTTTTCATAAGGATTAAATTTCCACAAAATCCTTTGCAGTATCAAGCCATGAATATTGCCCCTTGCCTCTTCAACCTGTGGCTGGTGCTTTTCCTTTCAGTTCTGCCCATACCATCTGAATTCTTCCGGGGTATTGTTGCATTAAAAAGCAGACACCACCAAAAACATGCGTTTTTAATGGTGTCTGCTTTTTGTTTGTTGATATAAACCTTTTTAACACCAACGGATCCACCCGTGTTTGGGATGCGGGTTTTATATCAAAGATTGAAACTTTGCTGAAGGATCAAAGACCGTTCCGGGGACTGCACCCGGAAACCTTGAATGGTGCTTTTCCTATCATACCCCATTGCCTTGTTATATTCGAATCGATCAAGATCGATCTTTTCCAGATCTTTAATAAAATAGATGCATTCCCAGGTAGCGCCTTCCGCATCATTTCCCCATAAAAATTTCGCCAACTCGGCGTTGCGGACTGTATGGACGACCTGCGCTTTATAGATAAATTTAAAGCCCGCTGCTTTCCCGCCGTAGAAGAGGATAATATCCCCTTTGTGCAGCTTTTCCCATTCATGCAAACTTTTGTTTGCCTTTGTACCCCATAAGCGAAACTTTCCTTCCGGATACTCTTTTTCAAGGACATTCCGGGTAGTATTGCTGATAAAGCTTAGAACATCTTCCAGTATAATATCCGCTTTTATTGTTTTTTCCAAATGCTGAAGTGATGCAGGGTCACTACAGGGCTGGACAGCTACGTTGGGCGTCAATTGTTCTGATATATATTGATTCAATTCCGATTCCCTCGCTTTCCATATTGGAATTTAGTGATTAGAGTATAGCACTCTTGCTGTTTTTGTACAAGCAATCCAACTTGTCGCTTGAAAGGCCACGTGACAGTGCATCTGGTCGTGTTATAGATAGAATGTATTCCCATAAAGGCTTCCCACTTTCGAAAAAAGAGTTGAGACGCCCCGCAATGAAAAATCAAGAGTGGGGGCCTTCGATCAACTTGATGAGCTGGCAGGACAACAGGATCTGGTTGGTCACGCTGAAGCTTTCCAGGTCAAGCTGGAACAATTCGCGTATTTTGGCAATGCGGTAGTTGATGGTGTTGCGGTGCACATGCAGATAACGCGCGGTCGCGTTGACGCTGCGGTTGGTCTGCAGATAGACCATCAGCGTGTTGAGATAGCAGGTCTGCTGTGCCTGGTCGTACTGGTAGAGCTCATATGCCTGGCGGCCGCAGTAGTACATCAGTTCGCTGCGGGGGATCTGGGACAAAAGGTCATACACCTTGACCTCGTCGTAAAAAATGTGATTCCGGTCGTTTGCCAGCAGATAGGGGCGCAGGCGCACCGCGTTGATTGCCTGCTTGCGGTAGCGCTTGAAGGCAAAAAGATCGCTCACCGGGTCGCTGATGCCGCATACAAGTTTTTTCTTTTTCAGATATCCATCCAGTTCCTTCAGACGCTCGCTGTCATGGGGGTCGCAGTGCCTTGCCTCGGCCAAAATCACAAGGGCCTGCCCGGCAATGACAATGGCCCCACCGGGGAAGAAACGGAGCAATTCCAGCTTGAAGCTGTCCTTGCCGGCGTTATAGGATAAAAAACCGGTCAGATCGGCGCAGAGCACCCGGTACGCGGCGCCGGGGCGCAGGCTGCTGGAACGCAGGCAGTCGATAAAATGGCCCCGGTTCACAAATCCATCGTTCACCAGGTCCAGCAGAATGTCTTCATTTTTCGTTTTTCGCCCGGAGTCGCTGAATTTCATGTGGGTATACAGCTCTTTGGCAATGAGCTGGGCCACAAAATAGTATTCCTCTTCGCCGGTGGCGTCGAAGGCCTCGCCCGCTTCGGTGACATTCATGTAGCCAAGCAGCTGCGAATGCATGGTAAGGCGGTAAAAGCGCCGCCGCCGGCCGCTGATCTGGCTCACTGTCATGCATTCATAGCGGGCGCCTTTGTCTTTAAGCTGATCCCACTTGCTCAGCGTGGCCGAAAATTCCAGTGTGATGTAACCCCGCTCCACCGCCTGCCGCCAGGTTTCGTCCGGGGCGGTGATGGCGGTGGAATGGGCCACGATGTTGCTGGTGTTCCCAATGATCACCAAAGGGCTGTTCAAAAACAGCGCTGCCTTTTCCACGATTTGATCCAGACTCTCGCCGTTCAGCGCAGCCTGGACAAGCTGCCATTTTTTTGTTTGATCCAACGCTCTGCTCCTTTGGGCGCGCAGCACAATTACCGGTGCTGGTTTTAGGCTATCGTAACATTTTTTTCAGGGGAAATCAATGTTATAATCGAGTGCGAAAGGTTGATAGTTAATAAATTATCGACCTGCGCGCCGCCCGGCAGCGCCGCGCAGAAACTACCTTTAGGAGGAAAAGCAGTATGTTTGATTTTAAGGGAAAAACCGTTCTTGTGACCGGCGGTGCACAGGGGATCGGCAAGGAAATTGTAAAAGGCGTTGTGAACGGCGGCGGTCATGCCGTGATCCTGGACATCAATGAGGAGGGGGCCAGGGCAACGGCCGACGAGCTTGGGAACTGCGGTGCCTACCGCATGGATCTTGGCAGCCCGGAGAATATCCGCGAGGTGATGGCCCGGGTGCTGGGCGATTTTGAGCGGGTGGATGTGCTGATCAATTGCGGGGGCGTGATTTCCAAGGTTCCGTTCCAGGAGCTCACCGACGCCGAATGGGAGCGCACCCTGCGTATCAACCTGACCGGAACCTTTACCACCTGTTCCGCCATCTACCCCTACTTTATGGAAAAGAAGGGTGGGCGCATCGTGAACGTATCCTCGGTGGCCGGCAAAATCGGCGGCGGGCTGCTGGGTACCGCGGCCTACGCCACCTCCAAGGCGGGCGTGAACGGCCTGACAAAAGCCATTGCCAAGGAGGGCGGCAAATACGGTATTTCCTGCAACGCCGTGTGCCCCTCGTTCACCAAAACGCCCATGACCCGCAGCCTGGCCGAGGACGCCGAAAAGAATGCGAAGGTCATCGGGATGATCCCCCTGGGCCGTGCAGCCGACCCCTCAGAGCCCGCGCAGATGATCCTGTTCTTTGCGTCGGAAGCCGCCAGCTTTGTGAACGGGGAGATCGGCGACTGCGACGGCGGCATCGTGCTGGATTGAGCGAAAAAGCGAAGTGAGGACGCGTGGCTTTATGAAAAAGATAAAATTCAAGCGGTTTCCCGGCGACACCATTGTTGTGCCGATGCTGATCGGCGTTGTGCTGAATTCCTTTGTGCCGCAGGTGCTGCAGATCGGCGGCTTTTTCACCGGCATCGTGAACGGGACCAGCGCGCTGGTGGGGGTGTTCCTGCTGTTTTTGGGGGCCACCATCGATGTGCGCAGCACCCCGAAAGCCATTAAGATCGGCGCGGTGGTCATTGGCACAAAGGTGGCGCTCTCGGTGCTCCTGGGGCTGGGCGTGGCATTTTTGTGCAACGACAATTTTTGGGGGCTCTCGTCCCTTGCGGTGATCAGCGCGGTGTCGGTGGCCAACAACGCCCTTTACTCGGGCATTGTGGCTCAGTATGACGACGATGCGGTGAAGGGAGCGGTGGCCATCACCTCGCTGAGCGTGGGGCCCACCGTGACCATGATCGCCCTGAGCTCGGCGGGGCTGGCCAGCATCTCGGTGTGGTCCATCGTGGGCTCCATCCTGCCGCTCATCATCGGCATCGCGCTGGGCAACCTGTCCGCCTGGTTTAAAAAGACCCTGTCGGCTGGGGTGACGCCCAGCATCATTGTGGTGGGCTTTGCGCTGGGGTGCGGCATGTCCATTCAGCAGCTGTTCCAGGGCGGGCTGTCCGGCATTCTGTTGGGGCTGGTCACGGTGTTCGTGGTGGGCGGGATCACGGTGCTGGCCGACAAGCTCACCGGCGGCAGCGGCATTGCGGGCGCCGCGATTTCCAGCACGGCTGCCAGCGGGGTGTCGAACCCCGGGGCGCTGGCCGCGGTGGACCCGGCCTATGCCGCCGTGGCCCCCATCGCTACCGCCCAGGTGGCGGCGTCGGTGCTCATCACTTCGTTCCTCACGCCCATGCTGACGAGCTTTGTGGCAAAGCACAGGGGAGAGCGGAAGGACAAAAAGGGAAATGTGCGGGCACAGGTGCAGGAAGGCACCTGAAAAGACCTGGCAGGGAAAGGAAAAGCCTGCAGTCCACGAAGAACAATACGGTAAAAAGTAGCAGACTGCTGCTGCCTGGCCGAATTGCTTTTGCGATATGGTAAATTCGATATTTCATAACACAGGGCGCACCACGCTTCCGTCCCGAAGCGTGGTGCGCCCTGTGTTATTGGCTAGATTGGCAGAGCACAGATTCTAGCTGCGGTCTCCCTCAAAGCCTCCAAGATATGCTCTTGATTATGCACGATGCGCTCGGCGGGGCCGGATACGCTGATCGCTAATTCCGCAGGCATGCCCGCTTTTTTGATAATGGGAACGGCAATGGAACACACGCCATTTTCATACAGCTGATTGTTGACCGCATATCCCTGTTCACGAACGAAAATGATATCATTCATCAACTGTGTTAAGGAGGAGATGGAATTCTCCGTTTTTTTGACAAACAATGTATTTTGCGCATAGGAAAGAATATCTTCATCTGAGCGCGTGGAAAGCAGCGCCATACCCGTGCTGGTCATATGTGCAGGCCGGTTATCAAACGCTTTTTCCACCGCGATCAGCCGCTGATCAGGCAGGACTTCATCCAAAAGAACCACATGCTGCGCATCCTGCCAGATCACCAGGTGGACCGTGTCATTTACCTGTGCTGTCAGTTCCGCCAAAATTGTGCGCATCAAAGGGATAAGCGCTTTTTTATAATGCACCTTATTGCCCAGATTGAATATACGGATACCAAGTGAATATCGCCCGTCTTCCTGCTTGAGGACAAAGCCGCGCCGTTCCAGCGTGAAGAGAAGGCGAAATGCAATCGTTTTTCCGCAGCCGAGCTCCAGAGCCACCTCGGTAAGGGAAAGAGAATCGCTATACTCAAAAAGGTTTAGCACGTCAAGCGCTTTATCAACAGACTGCAAAATGTATTGCGCATGATTTGTCATCTTTGCCATAAACAGACCCTCCGTTTCGGAAAACGAAACTTTGACCTATCATATCACACTTTTCACAAAAAATAAACAGAAAATAAAGGGAAAATGCCTCTTGATTTTTGAAAATCAGTGTGTTATATTCTTGTTGGTTTCTTATAAAGGAATTTGGTTTCTTGCAAAGAAACTTTTTGAACGGAGGAAATATGAAAAAAATAGCCGTTATCAACCTGGGCTCCACGTCCACAAAGGTGGCTTATTTTGAGGATGATACCTGCATCGTTTCCCGGTCGATTGCCCATTCGGCGCAGGAGATCGGACAGTTTCATGACAATTGGGAACAATATGACTACCGCAAAAAGGCGATCCTGGATTTTTTGCAGACAAACGACGTGTCGCTGCAGCAACTGGATGCTTTTGTCAGCCGCGGCGGACACACCGAACCGGTGCACAGCGGGGTATACCGCATCACGGAAAAGATGTTGGAACAGTCCCGCAGCATGCGGTACGGCAATCATGTTTCGGATCTTGGCATCCGCCTTGCCTATGACCTGGCGCCGGACAAAGCCTGCGCGTTCATTGTGGACAGCCCATGCACGGACGAATACGAGCCGGCGGCCCGTTACTCCGGGCTGCCGGAAATGCCGCGCCAAAGCCGGTTCCATGTGTTGAATCAAAAAGCCTCTGCCCGGGCTTACTGCAAAGAGCACGGCCTGGAGTATGCGCAGACGGATCTGGTCGTGGTACATATGGGCGGCGGAACCTCGGTTGCAGCGCACTGCCATGGCCGCCTGATCGACGGGAACAACGGGCTGGATGGGGACGGCCCCTTTTCCACCAACCGCACCGGAAGCCTGCCGGTAGGGGCACTGGTGGATCTGTGCTATTCCGGCCAATACACACACGAACAGATGCGCAAAAAAATAAACGGCCTGGGGGGCCTGATGGCCTACGTCCACGACACAGATGTGCTTTCGGTATACAACCGCGCTATAGCAGGAGACGATGACTGCAAAAGCGCGCTGGATGCGATGATATACCAGACGGCAAAAGAGGTGGGGGCTATGGCCACTGTGCTGTGCGGCAGGGTGAACGCCATCATTCTGACGGGCGGCATTGCCTATAATGAATATATTGTGGAGCAGATACGCGCCCGGGTAGGCTACATTGCTCCGGTATATGCCTATCCGGGCGAACGGGAGATGGAATCTTTGGGGGTACAATCCTATTACGCACTGATTGGAAAAGAGGAGGTCTACGAATTATGACGCTGAGAAATTTTGCGCAGATGGAAGAATTTGTATTGAAGCAGAACGGCAAAAAGAAGATCGCCCTGGCGGCCGCACACGACGCAGTGGCGCTGGAAGCGCTGCTGACAGCTGTGGATAAGCACATTGCGGATGCGGCACTCATTGGGGATGCCGGCAAAATCCGCGCCTTGCTCGCCCAATTGGGCAGAGAACCCTCTGCTTTTGAAATCATTCAGGAGAGTGACGACAGGGCGATGGTGGACCGTGCGGTGGCGATGGTGCGGGCCGGGCAGGCGGATATACCCATGAAGGGGCTCATGCACACCGCCACCTTTATGAAGGGGATCCTTAGTAAGGAGACCGGGCTTTTGGAGCCGGGCGAACTGCTCAGCCAGGCCTCGGTATTTGAGGACGCCGGGCAGGACCGGCTGTTTATTGTGGCGGATTGCGCAGTGAATATCCAGCCGGGCGTTGAAGAAAAGGTCAAGATCACGGAAAACTGCCTGAAGCTGGCCGGCACCTTGGGAATCGCGGAACCCAAAGTGGCGCTGGTCTCCGCCGTGGAGACGGTGAATCCCAAGATCCCCAGCACAGTGGAGGCAAGCGAGGTGAAAAAACTGCTTGCAGGCCGTTGCCTGATCGATGGACCGCTTGCACTGGACAACGCCATTGATGCCGAGGCGGCTGCGCACAAAGGCATTGGGGGCCCAGTTGCAGGGAGTGCGGACATTCTGATCATGCCCGATCTGTGGAGCGGAAACATCTTTTCCAAAGGGTTGGTGTTTTACGCCCACATGAAGGGTGCGGGAACGCTGAACGGCCTGAGCAGCCCAGTGGTAATGAGCAGCCGCACCGACACAGTGGAAAATAAATATCTCTCGGTGCTCACCGCGGTGCTGCAGTCTATCCGATAACCAGCCCCGTCCGCGGGGGTAAAATGGCCCGGCACAGGAAGAGTTATTTTTTGGCCGTGCATTTTGGACGCTTCACTGAAGGCCAAAAACACAGCCATTGGATAAGTTTTTGGGGTAAAAATAAAAACAAAGGAGAAGGAAATGGACGGTAAAGCAGGCTTGAAAAAGAAAAATGTCGCGATCGAATTGTGGCGGTTTTTGATCGCCATTGCGATCATTGGGTTTCACGTGGGATGGATCATCGCGCGTACCTGCGACGGTTCGAACGGCTTTTGGATGCAAAGCAGCAATTGGTTCTTCGGCTCCAGCGAGGTTTTGCTGATCTTCACGGTGACGGCAGGCTTTTTTATGGCCGCGCACTTCACAAAGCGGAAAGGAGACGCCGCCTATATGGCGCGCAGCGCGTCCTCCCGCGCGTGGGAATACACCTGGACCCGCGTGAAAAGCTTGCTGCCCGTTCTGGTGCTGGGGTATCTGCTGGCGATTTTTATCTGCACAAAATTTTATTATCCCGATTATACCCTGCAGGATATCCTGGCCATGACCGTGAACAGCATCTGGGAGTTTTTGGGCTTTCACGCTGCGGGCCTTCGCAGCACCGGCAACGAGTTCTTTAATCTGAACGGTCCGCTGTGGTTCATATCGGCCATCCTGATCGTCGGTTACTTTATGTACTGGGCCATGTGCAAAAATGAAGACTTTTTTTGCGGCGTTGTCACGCCGTTCCTGGCGATCTTTTTCGCCGGCTGGTGGGCTTTTACCGGCACCCGCGCCGCACAGACCGCGTGGTCTACCTTTGGCCTGCAAACTGCCTCCACCAACGGAATGGGCGGCGGTGCGACTGATGCGACCGCAACGCTCGGCTTCAACAACGGCCTGGTGTTTGTGATGATCGGTATGATGGTGGGGATCCTGGTGTACTATATGGTAAAAAAGCTGTCTGACCATGAGTTCACCCGGGCCGGCCGGGCGGCGCTGACCGCGCTGAATGTTGTTGTGAGCGCGCTGTTACTGTGGTATGTTGTGTACCAGCCCACCTATTTTAAGCTGGACCGGTGGACGGTCGCATTTCTGTGCATCGCCCTGATTGCCTTGTCACTCCTCAACAAGGACGGCCTGACCGCCCTGCTGAACAACGGCGCCACAAACAAATTGTTTGCCTATCTTGGCAGCATTTCCCTTTACATATACATGCTGCACTACCCAGTCGCCATTCTGGTGCTGCGGATTTTGGGCCAAAACAGCGAGGCCGACAGCTATTCTTTCTGGCAGATTTTTTTGCCGACGGCGGTGGTTACCCTGGCGCTCAGCGTGGTGGTCAATGAAGTTATGAAGCGCACGATCATGAAGAAAAAATAAACAAGGATCGGCTTTTTGCAGCGCCGCCTCCCTGCAGATGGGGAGACGGCGCTTTTTAAAAGGATGGAGGGAAAAATATGCCGGTTGGTGTGTTGGCAGACGGGCTGGCCGTTTTGTTGGGCGGTCTTGCAGGCGGCAAGCTGGGCAACCTGCTGCAGGAACAAATGAAACAGGAGCTGACCCTGATCTTCGGCGTGGTATCGATAGCCATGGGCATCAGCTATGTCGTAAGGGTGAACGCCATGCCCGCGGTCGTACTGGCCGTTATATTAGGCCTGGTCCTGGGCAGGCTTGCGGGCCTGACCCGCTGGATCGAGCTTGCGGTGGGTATGATCCTGCGCCCTATGGGAGGCCTTTCCCAGGGAGGAAAAGACGCGCTGACCCCGGAAAAGTTCATGGAGCAATTCATCAGCGCGGCGGTGCTGTTTTGTGCCAGCGGAACAGGGATATTCGGCGCATTGGAATCCGGCATGAGCGGTGACCATACGGTGCTGCTGGCCAAGGCGTTGCTGGATATTTTCACGGCAGCGATCTTTGCTGCATCACTGGGCTGCGCTATCTGTGCCGTGTGCATACCGCAAATGGCGCTGATGCTGGCTTTGTTTTACAGCGCGGCACTGATTCTGCCCCACACGACCGAGCTGATGCGCGCCGATTTTATGGCCTGCGGCGGCATTTTGATGTTGGCGACCGGCTTTCGGATCGCGGGGATAAAGTCGTTTCCCATTGCGGACATGCTTCCTGCAATGATCCTTATCATGCCTCTGTCTTCGCTTTGGTCCAGGTTTGCTGACCTTTTTTAGTGGGCCCAACATTAAAAAAGGTGTGCCACACGCCCCTAAAAAGGGATGCGGCACACCTTTTTCATGTGATGCAGCGCGGCCTGCCCAAACCTGCAGCCTGGGCAGCACCACCCTGTTTTACAAATTAACTACCGGCTCATCGGGGATTCTTGATGGCGGCCTGTGCGGCGGCCAGGCGGGCGATGGGCACGCGGAAGGGAGAGCAGGACACGTAGTCCAGACCTACCTTGTGGCAGAACTCCACACTGGTGGGGTCGCCGCCGTGTTCGCCGCAGATACCAAGGCCCAGCTCGGGGCGGGTGGAGCGGCCCAGCTTTGCGGCCATTTCCACCAGCTTGCCCACGCCATTCTGATCCAGGTGGGCAAAGGGATCGCTCTCGTAGACCTTGTTGTCGTAGTAGTAGCTGAGGAACTTGCCCGCGTCGTCGCGGCTGAAGCCGAAGGTCATCTGGGTCAGATCGTTGGTGCCGAAGCTGAAGAACTCGGCCTCCTTGGCGATCTCGTCGGCGGTGAGGGCCGCGCGGGGGATCTCGATCATGGTGCCCACTTCGTACTTCATGTCCACGCCGGCCTCGGCGATGAGCTTGTCGGCGGTGGCGACCACCACGTCCTTGACGAACTTGAGCTCCTTCACCTCGCCCACCAGGGGGATCATGATGTGGGGCACAATGTGCAGGCCGGTCTCACGGCTCACGTTGATGGCCGCGTTGATGACCGCGGTGGTCTGCATCTCGGCGATTTCGGGGTAAGCGACGGCCAGGCGGCAGCCGCGGTGGCCCATCATGGGGTTGAACTCGTGCAGGCTGTCGATCACGTTGTGCAGGTGCTCTACCGTGATGCCCAGGTCCTGCGCCAGCTCGGCGATGTCCTCGGCCTTGGTGGGCAGGAACTCGTGGAGCGGGGGATCCAGGTAACGGATGGTCATGGGCCGCTCGCCCATCACCTTGTACATGGCCTCGAAGTCGCCCTGCTGGAAGGGAAGGATCTTGGCGAGGGCCTTTTTGCGGCCCTCCACATCCTCGGCCACGATCATCTCGCGCACCGCCTTGATGCGGGTGGCCTCGAAGAACATGTGCTCGGTGCGGCACAGGCCGATGCCCTCGGCGCCGAAGTCAACACCCTGCTGCGCGTCGTGCGGGTTGTCGGCGTTGGCGAACACCTCCAGCTGGCGGTAGGAGTCGGCCCAGGCCATGAAGCGGCCGAAATCGCCGCTGATGGAGGCGTCCACGGTGGGAATGGCCTCGCCGTAGATGTTGCCGGTGGAGCCGTCGATGCTGATCCAGTCGCCCCGCTTGTAGGTCTTGCCGGCCAGAGTGAACTCGTTCTTGGCATAGTCCACCACAATGTCGCCGCAGCCGGACACACAGCAGGTGCCCATGCCGCGGGCCACCACGGCGGCGTGGCTGGTCATGCCGCCGCGCACGGTGAGGATGCCCTGGGCCACGGCCATGCCCTCGATGTCTTCGGGGCTGGTTTCCAGGCGCACCAGAACGACCTTTTTCATGCTGCCGCTCTCAACGCTTTCCTTGGCGTCCTCGGCGGTGAAGACCACCTGGCCGCAGGCGGCGCCCGGGCTGGCCGCCAGGCCCTTGCCGATCACTTCGGCGTTCTTCATGGCGTCGGCGTCGAACTGGGGGTGCAGCAGGCTGTCCAGCTGCTTGGGCTCCACGCGCAGCACAGCCTCTTTTTCGGTGATCATGCCCTCATCCACCAGATCCACCGCGATCTTGAGCGCGGCGGCGGCGGTGCGCTTGCCGTTGCGGGTCTGCAGCATGTAGAGCTTGCCGTCCTCGATGGTGAACTCCATGTCCTGCATATCGCGGTAATGGTTCTCGAGTTTGGTGGCGATTTCCACAAACTGGTTGTAGACTTCGGGCATCTGCTCGGCCAGATGGGAGATGGGGCTCGGGGTGCGGATGCCGGCCACCACGTCCTCGCCCTGGGCGTTGATGAGGTACTCGCCGAACAGGGCCTTTTCACCAGTGGCGGGGTTGCGGGTGAACGCAACGCCGGTGCCGCTGGTGTCGCCGCCGTTGCCGAACACCATGGCCTGCACGTTCACGGCGGTGCCCCAGTCGTAGGGGATCTCGTTCATGCGGCGGTACACGTTGGCACGGGGGTTGTCCCAGGAGCGGAACACGGCCTTCACAGCTTCGATGAGCTGGGTCTTGGGGTCGGAGGGGAAGTCGCTGCCCATCTTGCTCTTGTACAGGGCCTTGAACTTGGTCACCAGGTTCTTCATGTCGTCGGCGTCCAGCTCGGTGTCCAGCTTCACGCCCTTGGCTTCCTTCATCTCGTCGATGATCGCCTCAAAGTCGCTTTTGGACAGTTCCATGACCACGTCGCTGAACATCTGCACGAAACGGCGGTAGCTGTCGTACGCGAAGCGGGGGTTGCCGGTCTTGGCGGCCAGGCCCTCGACCACTTCGTCGTTCAGGCCCAGGTTCAGGATGGTGTCCATCATGCCGGGCATGGAGGCGCGGGCGCCCGAACGCACCGACACCAGCAGGGGGTTGGAGAGATCGCCGAACTTTTTGCCGGTGATCTCTTCCATTTTGCCGATGTACTCGTAGATGTCGGCCATGATCTCGTCGTTGATCTGGCGGCCGTCTTCATAATACTGGGTGCAGGCCTCGGTGGAAATGGTGAAGCCCTGGGGCACAGGCATGCCCGCGTTGGTCATTTCGGCCAGGTTGGCGCCCTTGCCGCCCAGGATTTCGCGCATGTCCTTGTTGCCCTCGCTGAACAGATAAAGATACTTCTTTTTACTCAAAATTCTCTACCTCCATATATTTCTCACGTTCCGCGGGAAAACCCCGCATAAAAGAACGCTTGGTGACTGTGGCTCATACGGCTAATATTATAGCAGACCAAGGCGGGAAAAGCCAGCGGTTTTTGTTTTTTCATGCGCAAATTTGACCCAAAAATCCGCGCCGGGGGGCAGCTTCCCCTTGCAAACGGAAGAAAACACGCTAAACTTAAAATGGGTAAAATTACGGCCAGGCTGTGCGGCACGCCCCCGGGGCGGCAGGCGCAGGGCCAAAAGGGGAGAAGACACATGTTTTTTAAAAAGCAGGCCGGCGGGGCCGACTGGCTGGTGGCCGGCCTTGGCAACCCGGGCAAAAAATACGAGGGCACCCGGCACAACGCGGGGTTTGACGCGCTGGACTACCTTGCAAGGGAGTGGGGCGCCGGCGTGACCAAGGTAAAATTCGAGGGGCTTTACGGCCAGGCGGCCGTGGGCGGGCAGAAGATCGTGCTGCTCAAGCCCCAGACGTTTATGAATCTGTCGGGCCGGAGCATCGGTGCGGCGGCGGATTTTTTCAAGATCCCGGCCGGGCATGTGGTGGTGCTGTGCGACGATGTAACCCAGGCCCCCGGCAAGGTGCGGGTGCGCCCCGGCGGCTCGGCCGGCGGGCACAACGGCCTGAAGGACATCATTGCCCGGCTGGGCACCCAGGAGTTCCCGCGGGTACGCCTGGGGGTGGGCGAAAAGCCGAACCCGGAATACGATCTGGCGGCCTGGGTGCTGGGCAAGCTGGCGGGCGCGGACCGCAAGGCATTTGAAGCCCGGTACCCCGACGTGCAGGACGCAGTGGAGCTGATCCTGGCAGGGCGCCTTGGCGAGGCGCAGAACCGGCACAACGGCTGAAAATGCAATAAAACCCGCCCAGGGAAACGTTTCAGAGGTGACAGGCTTTTGAGCTGCCGCGCAGGCGGCAGGGGAGGAGGCATACTTTATGAAACGAACCCTGTGGGCGGTTTTTTGTGCAGCTTTGTTGCTGGCGGCCTCGCTTTTGGCGGGCTGCGGGGGAAAGGAAGGCGCGCTGGATGGCTTTGTGTGGGCCATTGAGCCCCGGTATGAGTTTGAAAGGGTGGAGCCGGTGCTGGACGCCGACCCCATGGAGGAGGGCACAGCCTGCACCGCGCCGGGCGAGGCGGGGTATTACCTGGCCAAAACCGGGAGCGGCTGGGCTGTGCTGGACACTGCCGACGGCGGCCTGGCGCTGGAAGGGGCGTTCCCCCACCAGCCGTACCGCTGCGGCATGGGCCACCTGTACGGCCCGGATGCGCAGTACAGCGGGGAACAGGAGAAGGAATACAACGCGCAGCTTGCCGCCCTGGGCAGCACCTTCAGGATGGAGGTGGGCCACGGCGGGCGCAGCCGGGAATATTTCTGGGCGCCGGGTAAGGAAGCCGTCTATGAGGCGTGTATGGTGGAGGGGAGTTTTTTGTGGACCGCGCTGGCCGAGCTTTCACCCCCTGTACAGACCCTGCTGCCCGTGCGCAGAGGCGCGCTGCGGGCGGATTTTCCCTGGCACGATCCGCCGACCTGGGAGGATATGGAACTGGAGGAAAACGGCTTGTACGCGGTGGCTTCCCCCGCGGGCGGGCTGCTCACGGATTTTGTGTACGAGAACGCCGGCATGGCGGGGCCGGAGCTCATCGCTGTGCAGAGGGGCGGCAAATGGGGCTATGTGAACGGCGAGGGCCGCGAGGTGATCCCCTGCGAATACGAGGGCTTTTGGGGCCCGCGCTGGCAGTGGAGCGAGGCTGCGGGCGGCCTTGTATGTGAGGAGGCAAACTACCCGGCCCCCTGCACCGGGGGATGCGTGGTGGTGAAAAAGAACGGCGAAACCGGCGTGCTGCGCGCAGACGGCAGTGTGCTGCTGGCGTTTGGGCAGGTGGAGGATGCGGCCCCCGCCCAAGGCGGCCTTTTGTGGGTAAAAACAGAGGGCAGGTGGGGCGCGCTGCGGCTGCCTGAGAAATGAAAACCGGCCCCGGTTCCGACGCGTTTAGCTTGCTTTTGACCCTGGGAGAGGCTAAAATAGAAACATCTCTGATTTTGTGTACCCCGCCGGGCAGGTCCCGG
>ERZ857882.1408-NODE-1408-length-28251-cov-8.748759_pt1 | contig 28251 bp, 12 predicted proteins | sample MGYA00519697_ERZ857882 | MGnify/ENA primary metagenome ERZ857882 (study PRJEB31778, sample SAMEA3449373) | human gut metagenome | biome: human gut; feature: human-associated habitat; material: faeces | place: United Kingdom | collected 2010/2012 ...
TGAACGGAGACTGTCAGCTTTCCATAAGGGTGGGAGGGGAAAAGCCGCCCCTCCCGCCTCCTCTCTTATCGCATACCCATCGGCTCGATACCGGCGGCGTGATCCGCCCTGATCCCTTTATCACGCTGCGGCGTTTGGAGATAGAGAATACACACAAGGAGGAAAACAACATGAGAAGCAACAAGGCCCATCGGCTGTTGGCGCTGCTGCTGGCGTTTGTGATGACGTTCAGCCTGCTGCCGACGGTGACATGGGCCGCGGACGAAAACAGCGGCACGGTCGACGGTGACGTGATCTGGTCTTATGACCCGGACACCACGACCCTGACCATCAGCGGCAGCGGCGCGATGCCGGATTACAACTCGGTAAATGTCAAAAAGACAGGATGGTATCCGAAGGCGTTTACCAAGGTGGTCATCGGCGAAGGCGTGACCAACGTAGGCTCCTACGCCTTTTATCAGCACGCGACGCTGACCGAGGTCGAGCTGGGCGACAGCGTGAAGAAGATCGGCAACGGTGCATTTTATGAGTGCAAAGTGAAACTGACAAAGGTGACGCTGCCCTCCGGCTTGCAGACCATTGACATAAATGCGTTCAACGGTGTTACCTTTGACACCATCGAACTGCCTGATGGCCTGACCAAGATCGGCAGCAATGTGTTCGCAAACGCGTCCGGTAAGGTCATTGTCAACAAGGCGAAGAGCGACTTCCTGCGGGAATATGGACTGACAAATACCACTTGGCCGGGCAGCAGCAGTACCAACGTGACGGTGGAATACACCAAGGAGTATGTGCCGCAGACCAGCGGCAGCTGCGGCGCCACGGACGAGGATAAGGTCACATGGGCCTATGACGCCGCGACCGAGACGCTGACCGTCAGCGGTACGGGCGCTATGGCGGACTATACATCGACGAAGTACCCCTGCTGGCAGGATGTGGACTATCCCGCGGTAAAGCACGTTGTGATCGGCGCGGGCATCACCCGTATCGGCGGCTATGCTTTCAGGAACCTGAAGACGGAAACCGTGACCATACCGGACACGGTGACCAGCATCGGCGGCAGCGCGTTTACCAGCAACAGTGCACTGACGGAGCTCAAGCTTCCCAGTGCACTGGAGTCCATCGGCGGCAGCGCGTTTTATAGTTGTACCGGCCTGACGGCGATCACGATCCCGGCCACGGTCAAGACCATTGGCAGCTCCGCCTTCAACGGCTGCACGGGCCTGACGGAGTTCGTGTTCCCCGATGGCGTGGAGGAGATCACCAATTCCGTCCTGTCCGGCTGCACGGGCCTGACCAAGGTGACGCTGCCCAAGGCTGCGACGACGATTTCTGCCTACGCTTTCAAGAACTGCAAGGCTCTGACCGAGCTGGTGATCCCTGAGACCGTGACGACGATCGGCAGCTCCGCCTTTTCGGGCTGCACCGGGATCACGGAGCTGGTGATCCCCGCCTCCGTCACGTCCATCGGAAAGTCTGCATTCCAGAACTGGACGGCGGAGCAGACGGTTCGCTTTGCGCTTACCAAGGCGGAGGCAAATGCCAATATCACATTTAATACCGCCTGGAAGACCAGCTGCAAGGCGAAGATCGCGTACCGGGCGCTGAAGGCAGAGTACTGCGACGGCATCGTCCTGACGCTGAAGAACGGCGACAAGAGCTATACGGGTACGCTGGATCTGGAGAACGCCGCCATCAGCTTTACCGACGAGGTGGATATCCTGATGGCCCCCACCTTCACCGCACCTGAGATCGTGATCACCACGGCGGACGGCAGCGCGTGGACCGGCGGCACGGCGACGCTCTCCAGCGCGCTGACCTTTACGGCCAAGAGCACCGGCGTGTATACCACCGACGCCAAGCTGGTCCTGGCCCCGGCTGAGGGAACAGAGGGCGACACCATCCCCCTGGCCATCAGCTTCACGGTGACCGAAAAGGCCTATACCTTCCAGGGTACCGGTACGCAGGATGATCCCTATATTGTGGACAGCCCGCTGGCCCTCTATCAGATGGCCAAGAGCACCATGGTCAAGAATTCTTCCGGCAAGTTCTATCAGCAGACCAAGGATATCGACATGGCCGGCGTTCCCTGGACGCCCATCGGCGGTACGAAGGCGTCCAACGGCAGCACCAAGATCGACACCTACAATACCTTCAAGGGCACCTATGACGGCGGCAATTTCAAGATCAGCAACCTGGTAGTGGACGATCTGAACGCCGTCGGACAGGGCCTGTTCGGCTCGGTGACGAAGGGCACAGTAAAGAACGTCACCATGGACAGCACCTGCTCCATCCGGGCAAAGGCCTTTTCCGCCGCGGTGGTGGCCATGACGGACGGCGCCACCATTGAGAATTGCCGCAGCTATGCCACCGTCTATGTCAACGTGTACCGCGCGGAGAGCGGCGGCATCGTTGGCTCCTCGACCGGCTCTACTACCATCCGGAGCTGCGCCAACTACGGCAGCGTGACCGGCAACCAGAAGGCGGCCGGATACAACGGCACCACCGGCGCGCGCTGGGTCGGCGGCATTGTCGGTTCGACCGGTGCGGACCTGATCGTGGACTGCCACAACTACGGCAACATCACCAGCGGCTGCTATGTGGGCGGCATCGTTGGCTCCGGCACCAGCTATACTTCCAAGTTCGTCAAGATCATCGGCTGCTCCAACAGCGGCACGATCAACTCCTCCTGCGCCCTGCCTTCGGCGGATACCTTTGACGTGGCAGTGTCCGGCACGGGCGGTATCGCCGGCATGATGAGCGCTGGCGGCGTGATCGAGGGCTGCTACAACACCGGCACCATCATCGCGGACTCCCCCGGCGTGGGCGGTCTGGTGGGGCAGGATGAGGGCATGACCATGGCCAACTGCTACACCACCGGCACGGTCACCAGCACCTATACCGGCGACTGGGATGTCGCCGCGGGCGCTGTGGTAGGCTATGTCAAGGGGCAGAAGAATAATATCAAGCACAACTTCTATCTGGCCCAGTCCTTGAACGCCATCGGCAGGCTCAACCCCAGATGCACCGGCGCCGTCGAGGCTCCGGTGAGCAAGACCGCCGAGGAACTGAAGAGCCAGGAATTCCTGACGGAGCTGAAGGAGTATTTCACCCAGGAGCTGACCTATACGGTCTGGGCTGCTGACAGCGAGAATACCAACAACGGCTACCCGGTCATCACCGGCGTAGCGGAGAAGAAGGACTATCACAAGCAGCTGACGGCCTTCAAGGTCGGCAAGCTGAACATGACCATTGACGAGGCGGCGGGCACCATCACCGGCATGATCCCCTATGATGTGGATATGGCGGCTGTTACCCCCACCATTACCATCAGCGCGAATGCCTCCGTGTCCCCCGCCAGCGGCGAGGCCACGGACTTCTCCAAGGGCGCGGTGACCTATACCGTGACCGCCGAGGACGGTACCACCAAGACCTATCAGGTCACGCTGACCAAGCCGGCCAGCGGCAAGGGCCTGATGACGTTCCAGATCGAGGGCGACTATACTGGCACCACTGGCGAGAAGAAGCTGCTGCTGACGGCGGCGGACTTCAAGCAGGATACGCTGACCTACGACATCGACTGCCGGGACGGCGTGATCGATACGCAGCTCAATGTCTGGGCGATCCCGGCGGTGCAGAACGCCACCGTACAGGTTGCCATCAATGAAAACAATCCTGTCAATGTGACCGTTGCCAGCGATCTGGTAAGCTCCGGTAAGTTCGTCCGCTGCTTCGATCTGCTGCATCAGGGCAAGAACACCCTGGTCTTTACGGTGACGCCGCCGGAGGGCTCCGAGGTTGAGGCCACGACCTATACCGTGAAACTGAACCTCAGACCCAGCCTTCACGAAATGAGTGTGACGGCCACCGGTGTGACGGTGGAACCCGGCGGTTACATCTATGAGACCCAGTCCATCACCGAGTATACCCTGACCATGACCCCCACGACGCAGAGCGTCAACGTCAGCTTCACCGCCTACGGTGAACCGGGCAGCACCATCGTTACCGGCCCTGTGGAGTTTACTGGTACGGTGAAGCACGCCAACAGTAAGCTGTACGCCTACGCCGCGGACGTGCCGGTGGACCGCACCATGGAGAGCTTCACCATCAAGGTGGGCTGCGCGGATGAGACCATCCCCAGCACGACGTACACCTTCAACCTGGTGTGGCCCGGCGACTATACCGCCCAGATCAAGGCCAATGTCGCCGCCAATGTGATCATTACCGACGCCAACAGCGTGGCCCAGACGCCTGACGAAAACGGCGTTTACCGCCTGAGCGAGGGCGCGGACTACCGTTACTCCGTGGTGGCCAAGGGCTATGTCACCAAGACCGGCACCCTGTCCGGCTCCGCCGACCTGACCGACGGCGTGCTGAACGTGACGCTGGAGGCCGTCAAGCCCAACCAGCGAACGCAGTACGACGCACAGTGGCCCAACTTCCGCGGCAATGACCAGAGCATGGCCGTCGTCAGCGCCAAGACCCCCATCGGCCAGAACGGCGATGTGGAGATTCTGTGGAGCAGCCAGACCGGTACGGGCTATGACACCAACGCGGTCAGCTCTCCCATCCTGGTGGGCGGCTATATGTACGCTTACGCAGGCACCAAGATCGTCAAGATGAACACCGACACCGGCGCGATCGAGGCCAGCGGCAGTATGGTGGGCACCTCCAGCTTCGGCATCGTGCCGCCTACCTATGCCGACGGTATGATCTTTGTGGGCCTGGCCAACGGCCGCGTCCAGGCGTTTGACGCCACTACGCTGGAATCCCTGTGGCTGTATACCGATCCCCTGGGCGGCCAGCCCAACTGCCCCATCACTTATTCCGACGGCTGCATCTATACAGGCTTCTGGAACGGTGAGGCGGAGGACGCCAACTTCGTGTGCCTGACGGTGGACGATGAAGCTCCCGACCAGCCCAAGGAAGCCAAGGAAGCCATGTGGCGCTATACCGGCAAGGGCGGCTTCTACTGGGCCGGTGCTTACGTCAACGATAAGTACGCGATCGTCGGTACCGACGACGGCAGCACTGAGGGCGCCTATGTCGCCACCGCGAACCTGCTGGTGTTCGATAAGAATACCGGCAAGCTGGTCGATTCCAAGACTGGTTATGTGGGCGATATCCGCTCCAACATCGCTTACGAGAATGGCCGCGTGTACTTCACCACCAAGGGCGGTCACTTCTACAGCGAGGTCATTGGCTCCGACGGCAAGATCGATGCCGCACAGTCCAAGTCCATCGCGCTGGGCGGCATGAGCACCTCCACCCCCGTGGTGTATAACAGCCGCGCCTATGTGGGCGTGTCCGGCACCGGTCAGTTCGATCAGTACAGCGGCCACCACATTGCGGTGCTGGATCTGACCAGCTGGACAGTGGCCTACACCGCGGCCACCCAGGGCTATCCTCAGACCAGCGGTCTGGTGACCACCGGCTACGGTGACGGCGTGTATGTCTACTTCATGGACAACTACACCCCCGGTGTTATGCGTGTGATCCACGATACCGCCGGTCAGACGAAGCTGGAGGGCGGCATTACCGAGAACGGTCATGCCAACTGTGCACCCGTGCTGTTCACGCCCCAGGGTGCGTTGGCCGAGCATTGCATTTGCAGTCCCGTGGCGGATGAGTACGGCACGCTGTACTTCAAGAACGATACCGGCAGCATGATCGCCCTGACCAGCGCAGTCAAGGAGTTGGTGGTGGCGAAAACTCCCGAAAGCGTAGATGTGGACGGAAGCAAAGTTCAGGTCACCGGCGGCAAGATCGTGGCAAAGCTGGCCAACGGCATGGAACGCGACGTGACCAATGTGGTGACGTATCATACCAACAACGAGGGTGCGGTTGAGGCCGTTTATACCTATGGTACCGATGTGGGCAACTACACGCTGTCCACCAAGACAGTGTCTCTGACTCAGCCCAAGTCTGACATTAAGATCGGCAATGGCACTAATGAGGGTACTACTGAGAACGGTGTGACCACCTTCAAGGCCGGTACCTCCGCGGATGCGCCTACCATTATCGTCACCGCTCCCGCGGTTGGCTGGAAGCTGGACGCTGAGAACACCTTCACCGTGGCAAGCGACAATGATGTGGCCTGCGTGGTGCTGGTGAAGAAGGCCAACGGCACTTATGAAAAGCTGACGGCCGCTACCGGTGAGGACGGCACCCACAGCTTCACCGCGACACTGGCAAAGGGCGACAGCATCGTCGTCATGCTGAACGGTGATATGAATGGTGATGGCGTGGTAAATGCATCGGATGCGACATTGGTTTCCCGCGCTTGCCTCTCCGAGAGCCACAAAGCATATAAAGCATTGAATGATCAAGCTACTTGTGCTATCGGAACACCGAATGCTGCAGTTGCAGTGATGATCAACCGTGCCTGCCTGTCTGCGGCACACAAGGCATATAAGGCAATGTCCTGGTAAAAAAGGAGAACGGTATGAGTGTAAAAATTCGTAGAATTACGGCATTTCTGCTGGCCCTTTCGCTGCTCTGCACACTTGCTGTGCAGACAGCGTTTGCGGCCCCTGTTGCAGCAGATTATAAATTTGAGGGCGGCTCTGTCACCGTGGACGGAACGGAAGATAAGACTGTTGACGTAAACTTCATTTCGGTCAAGGGTGATGAGTATTACGCATTTCAGGCGGATTGGTCCAAGAAGGAGCTGGAAGATACTTCTTATTTTACCCTCACTGCCTTGACGCCCGGCGGTACGGCAAGCCCCATGGAAGATGATCCGAATACTGGCCATACATATTGGGTAGAGGGCACTTTCAACGCGCCCATTGTGGTTGCGGCTGGCGGAACGATCTGGAAGGCAACCTATACGGTAGCGAAAGATACGCCCAGCGGAACGTACACATTTTCCCTTAAAGTTCCGTCTATTGCAGATGGTAGCTTTGACGGAGCAGATGTCGGCACCTTCACAGCTGCTGTTACCGTGACCAAAAACACCCCCGTGGCCGAGGGCTACACGGTAGCGGTGTCCACGGCCAACGCCAAAATCAATACGGGTGATACGGCGATGGTGAAGCTGGCGATCAGCAACCCCGATGTGGCGTATTACAACGCTGTTGACATGAAGCTGACCTATGACGCCAATGTGCTCAACTTTGATAAGACCAAGAGCACCGGCTTGCCGACCGACGCAACGGTTACCGGTGCCAACGGAAGCCTGCGTATCCAGTTCTATGGTGAGAACCGCACCGATGCGCTGCAGCTGGCTTTCACCGGAATTGCTGCCGGCGAGAGCGAGGTAAAAGTTACCGAGGCGCATGTGGATCAGTTTGAAAACGCCAACGTGCAGAATGCCCCTACTGCCACTGTGACCGGCTCTGCCACCATCACCGTGGGCCAGACCTACACCGTGAACAGAGATGCAAATGTTGTGGATGGTAATCCCAAAGCCGAGGCCGGCAAGGATTACACCTTCAAGCTGGCAAACGGTCTGGACGGCACTTACATGGATGTAAGCTACAAGATCGGCGATGGCGAGTTCAAGGATTTGATGCTGGTAGACGGTAAGTATACCATCCCCGCCGGTGAGATCACCGGTGACATCACCATCACTGCTGTGGGCAAGAAGTTTGACGTCACGGTGGACACCACCGCCAGCGGCGCAGGTAATGTGACTTTGACCGATGGCAGCAAGGCCACCTACGGCACGAATTACACCTTTACGCTGACTCCGGAAGCGAACTATGCCTATACCGTGATGGTTACCGCGGGCGGTAAGACGGTCACACCTGCGCTGGATGCAGATGGCAAGATCTACACCATCAACGGCAAGGATATCACAGGCAACGTGGTCATTACCGTGACCAAGGAAGCGAACAAGGCTCAGATCAACTTCGCTGGCAGTGGCGTGGCCGATGTTGTGAATGGCAGTGCATCCCAGATAGTTGAACCCGGTCAGGAATTCAAGTTCTCCATTAATAAGGAAGACGGCTATGCGTACACCGTAACGGCTGCCAAGGCGAACGACACCGCAGTTACCGTCAAGGATAATGGCAATGGCACCTACACCATCGCGGGTGCGGATATCGCCGCGGGTGATGTGATCACCGTTACCGTGGAAAAGAAGCTCATCGAGACCAAGTACACCGTTGAAGTTACCCAGTATGTGAAGCTGGATGGCAAAGCCGTGTTCCTGATTACCGCCAAACTGGCTGACAGCGCAAAGCTGTCTGACGGCAAGGTGCTGGCCTACGGCAATAACGCCATGTTCCAGAACGCGAATCGCTATGGCGGCGCCTATGCCTATCTGGTCATTTCCGACAAAACGTTGGATGAGGTAAAGGCCGAGGCCGAAGCGGACGGTAAGATCACCGAGGTGAACGGTATTGCTCAGACCTTCAATGTCAACGGCGATGTGAACGGCACCGGACTGGTGGATATCAACGACGCCCAGCTGGTATACAACATCTACAACACCAAGTATGACAGCTTTGAAACGACCACTATGAAAATGTTCCTGGCTGCTGACGTGAACAAGGATAGAGAGGTCAGCGCTTTGGATGCTGCGGCTGTTGTGGGCTTGATCAAGTAACCCTCTCTATAGGGCGAATACTGTCCATATCGCACATGATTTCCCCTGCCCCGAAAGGGGCAGGGGAAATGCCCCGTTTTTCGGAGGTTTGTTTATGTGTCTCTTGAGACGCGGAAAAAGAGGAATAGAAACGAATTTCTGAATAAAAAGAAACAGAAGGAGAACCACAAGATGAAGAAACTGTTATGCGCGCTGCTGGCGGCCCTGACGCTGCTGGCGTCAGTCGTCCCGGTCATGGCCGTGGACGAGAGCCAGTCATACCTATTTGAGCTGTCCATCGACGGCAGCGACACGAAGCAGGCCGCCCCCGGCGATATCGTCACGGTGGCACTGGCCCTGAAGCGTACCGACGCGGACGAGGGCTACACCATGTACGCCATGCAGGACGAGCTGTGCTACGACCCTGAATTTTTCGAGCTGGTGGAGAACAGCGCCATGACGGCGGCTTCCATCGAGACGACGGACATCGCCCTGCGGGGCGGCCTGCGGTCGTTCTACATGAACTTCGTGTCCATGGGCGGCGGCGAGAACTGGGACGCCTCCACCATGATCGGCACATTCCAGATGAAGGTCATCGGCACCTCCGGCTCCTCTGTGATCCGCAACACGGAAATGCAGGTGGCCGTCGAGGGCGGCATGGACAGCTACGCCGCCACCGGCCGTGACGTGACCGTGGTGGTGACGGACGAATGCACTGTGCGGTTCGAGAGCAACGGCGGCACCTCCGTCCCGGACCAGAAGGTGAAGCTGGGCCAGAAGGTGACCCGCCCGGAGGACCCCGCCAAGGAGGGCTTCGCGCTGGCCGGCTGGTACAGTGACTTCGATATGACCAGGGAGTGGGATTTTGATAAAGACACGGTGCAGGGCAGCATGACGCTGTACGCCAAGTGGGTGGACGCCTCCCAGCTGCCCTCTCAGGGCTTCCATATGCCGCTGTGGGGCTGGCTCGCGCTGGGGGCGGTGCTGCTGGCGGTGCTGCTGCTCCTGCTGCTGCGCCGGAAGACGGTGAAGTTTGAGACCTTCGGCGGCACGGCCATCGGCAGCCGCAAGGCCAAGCGCGGCGAGAAGCTGACCCGTCCTCCCGTCCCGGAAAAGGAAGGCTGTGGCTTCGGCGGCTGGTATCAAGATACCGCCTGCACAAAGCCCTGGGACTTTGACAACGACAAGGTAGAGAAGAGCATGACGCTGTACGCTAAGTGGCTGTAAGTGTCGCATAACGAGGGATACACGATGAGAAACAGGATCATAGCCCTGCTGCTGGCCTGTGTCATGACGGTGAGCCTGCTGCCGGTCTCGGTACTGGCGGTGGAACCGTCCGACACCGCGGCGGCGCAGGAGGCAACGGTCATTACGACGGCGGAGGAATTTGCCGCCATGAAGCCGGACGGCGCGTACCGTCTCGGCGCGGACATCGCGGTGGACGTGCCCTATGACAAGACGTTTACTGGTAGTCTTGACGGCGCATACCACACCGTGACGCTGGCGCTCCATGTAACGGCGGAGGATACGGCTGCGTCGTGGGGCCTGTTCCGCGCCCTGAACGGCGCGGCGATCCAGAACCTGCGACTGGCCGGCGAGCTGGCCGCCGCAGAGGACAGCCCCGCGCAGAGCGTGGGCGCACTGGCCGGTATGGTGTCCGGTGATACCATAGTGAGTAGTTGCCGCAGTGAGGTGCAGATCAGCGTCTCCACTTCTGACAGCCATGTAGGCGGCCTTGTGGGCAGCGTCACCGGCGGTACGCTGACCCTGACGGGCTGCGCGAACGCGGGTACGGTAAAGGCACTGAACAGCGCCGCCGCGGGCGGCCTGGTGGGCAGCGTTCTGTCCGGCAGTGTCACGATCCGGCGGAGCTATCAGTACGGCGACGTGCTGGGCGGCGTGTGCGCTGGCGGCTTAGTGGGCCAACTGGCGGAGCAGGCGGAATGTACGGCGTCGTACAGCTATGCCGCCGTAACGTCAGCTGTGGAAAATACGGAAATCTTCTCCCTGTCGGGCTGGGGTGAGGTAAAGACCGTCAGCGGCGAAAAGGCCGGTGCACTGTGCGGCGAAGGTACGTTCAGCGCAGAGAGCAAAGCATTGTTCTGGTCCGGCAAGGCGTTCGGGACGGACGCCGTCCCTGCCGGTGGCCAGTTCGAGGAGATGGATACAAATACCGTGCTGGCAGCCTTGAACGACGGCACGGCGGCGGATGATCCCAACGGCTTCTTACTGACGGCGGAGAACGGCGGCTGGCCGCTGCTGCGCTGGGAGCTGACCCAGCCGCAGGCACCGAATACGGAGCGGGACAGCAAGAAAGAGGCGTTGAAGTCTCAGCTTGCGGAGGTATGGAGCCAATACCACGAAGCCTCCTATGAACCGGAGGATTGGGCGGCGCTGACGAAGCTCTATAACGATGCGCTGGCGGCCATTGCCGCCGCACGGACGGTGGAGGAGCTGCCGCTGCTGTCGGAGCTGATGGCAGAAATGGCGGCCATCCCAGGCAAAACATATACGGAACTGACAGCGGAGGAAAAACAGACTGCCATCCGGCGTATCCAGGTGCTATATGAGAAGTATCTGAAACAGCTGGAGGAAAAAGAAGCTGTTTTTGATGAGAGCAGCCGGGGCGTCTGGCTGTCCCTGACCATGACAGGTCGTGAGCAGCTGGACGCGGCCCGCGAGGCGCTGGAACAGCAGCAGGCCACGGCCCTGACGGCGCTGAACGACTGCAAGACCACAGCGGAAGTAGACGCGCTGGCCGAAAACTGTGAGGCTGCCATGCAGAAGATCGTGGAGAACTTACAGGTGGCCGTACAGGCCAACGACGTTCCAGAGGAAAAAAAGTGGGACGGTAAGGCTATGACCCAGCCTGCCTCCGGCAGCGGTACGAAGAATGATCCGTATCTTATCGGCACCGGTGCAGAGCTGGCGTGGTTTGCAGATCAGGTCAAGAACGGAAAGATAACGCTGTGCGCCAAGCTGACGGCTGATATCGACCTGAATGGGCACCCTTGGACACCCATCGGCAGTTTCGGAAAAAAGAAGAATTATCAAGGCACCTTTGACGGATGCAACAGCACAGTCAATGGATTGCAAGTATCCGATAAAAGTTACGCGGGTCTGTTTGGCGTGATCGGAACGCCCGGTGTTGTAGAGCGCCTGATCGTGGCCGGTATGATCTCCATAACAAGTGTTTCCGGTAATGGTATCGACAATGTAGGGGCGGGCGGTATCGCAGGCTACTGCAAAGGCACGATCTTCCAGTGTTCCTCTTCAGTGTATATCAGCAACACCGGTATGAACTACAGCGCTGTAGCCGGCGGCATCGTGGGAAGAGCAGCAGAGGACGCCATCGTGGACAGCTGCAACAACTACGGCACGGTGGGCAGCCAGAAGAATATCAATTACGCGGGTGGCATCGTAGGTGTAGCATGTGAAAATGCAGTGATCCGCTACTGTACCAACGGCAACGAAGGCGCAGTCAATGGCGTTCAGGGCGTGGGCGGTATTGTAGGCCTGCTGACAGACTACGCGCAGGTACGCCTGTGCGAGAACAGCAGCGCTGTACAGGGCGAGAGCCGCGTGGGCGGTATTGTCGGCTGGGCCTGCCTGGATAAATATATCTCCGGCAGCGTGCTGGACGTTATCATTATGAACGTGCTGAACAAGGCCCCTGTCAGCGGCAGCAGCGGCTCCCCCGCCATGAACTATGGCACAGGCGGCATTGTGGGCTGTATCGATACCGGCAGCAACACCGGTCTCACCGGCCCATGCACCCTTTCCTATGCCTATAATACCGGCAGCGTAACAGATAACGGTAGTACCACGGCACAGGGCGTCGGCGGTATCGTGGGCGATTGGCACGGCGGCGAGATCCGGCATGTGCAGAGTGCGTCTGCCAATATGCTGTGGGGCACGGTGGACATGGCGAATACCAACAGCCACGACGCGGCCCGTGTGTCCTGCGTGATGCCTGCTTTTACCATGAATGGCGATAGTTGGGATAAGGTCGCCGCCACGGCGCGGCTGCTGGTAAAGCTGATCCGTCCCGGCGACGAGAAGTACGGAATCTATGGTACGGAGCAGAGCATCCGCTATAACGGCATTGTGCTGTCGTACATAGAGCGCATCGAACTGGCCGACGGCGACGCGGACGCGCTGGTGCAGGAATGTGAGGAGCAGCTTGCCACGGTGCTGAGCGGTACGGATGCCGGTGGTGAGCAGCTGCTGGCCGATCTCCACGCCTATGTGGACAGCCGCGTGTACGCGGCTGAGGAACAGGCGAAGGTCAACGAGCTGCTGGCGGCGGCAGAGGAAGAGATCAAGGCCGCCAAAACCATTGCGGACATTGATAATATCCGGCTGAAGTATCTGGGTGAGGGTAATGAACTGAGTCTGAGTGGGGTCATCACCTACCCGACGAAAGTTCAGCTGGATCTATATAACAGATTTATCACCAATAAGAAGTATTCTCAGAAAGACATGGCCGCGCTGCTGGCCGCCTATGAGGGCTGGAAGCTGAAGCTGGATCAGGCTGCCTCCGCAGAGGAAATCGAGATCATCAAGGCCGACGCCGGAAAGGCACTGACCGACCTGACAGCCACCTTCACGGAGGGCGAGACGGCACCGGATATGGACGCGGCGGCAGCGGCGGCTCTGCAAAAGGCCCGCGAAACGGCGCGGCAGGAGCTGGATACACTGGCGCAGCAGCGCATCGCGGAGCTGACGGCGCAGATGGGCGATATCAGCGGCTTCGATGAGGAGCGTCAGAAGCTGCTGACTGACGCACTGGAGCGCGGCAAAGCCGCCATTGAAACGGCGGCAGCAGTGGAGTTGGACGATCTGAGCGACTATGCCGCCATCGAGCAGGCGCGGCAGGAAGGCCTGGCTGCCATCGAACAGGCATATACCTCCGCCAGCGGCAAGCTGAAGAAACTGCTGGATTCCGCCTGTGCCGAGGACGGCTGGAATGGCCTCACCACCAGTCAGCCCCATGGCAAGGGTACAGAGGACGAACCCTACCAGATCGGCACGGCACAGGAGATGGCATGGCTGGCCTATGCGGTGAATAACCAGATGGAGAGCGAGGGCTACTGCGCAGTGCTGACAGCAGATATCGACCTTGGCTATTGCCAGTGGCCGGTTATCGGCGTCCTCAGCGGCAACGGTCAGCGTGCCTATACCGGCACCTTTGACGGACAGGGTCACACGGTGTCCGGCCTGAATATCACATCTTTGGGTGGTCGCCAGAAGCTGGGCCTGTTCGGCGTAGCACAGGATGCGGTCATTGAGAATCTGACAGTACGAGGCAATATCGATCTGACCGGTGTCAGATCCTACGATACGACGACAGGCTATATCATCGGCGGAGTGCTGGGAAGCGGCGAGGGCGGCGGCGTGACCATCCGCAGCTGCGTGTCGCAGGTAGATATCTCCGTCTCCTTCGTCAACGATCAAAAAGCCCAGAATTCCGCAGTGGGCGGTCTGGTAGGCCGTCTCTCCGGCAGCGGCAGCCATGAGATCACGAATTGCCGGAATGAGGGCCGGATCTATACCGCCTTCGAGCCGGGCGCCTACTATCTGGGTGGTTCCGGCGGTAACGGCGGCCAGGGCGGCATCGTGGGCTTTATCGGTGCCAGTGCGCAGCTGGAATGCTGCGTCAATACCGGCACGGTCTATGCAGGCCGGGCGGCCGGTGTGGGCGGCATCGTCGGTAACGCCGGTGACAGCGGCGTTACCATCACGCTGAATCAGTGCGCCAATCAGGGTGCGGTGTCCAATGATACCGGGGGAGTGCTGCTGAGAAAGGGCGGCGCAGGCGGTATCATCGGTCTTGCGCCGACGGGCAGTGTCACGGTAAGCAACTGCTATAATACCGGCGCCGTGGCGGGCAGCGCCATCGTTGGTGGCATCCTGGGCGGCGAAAAGGGCGAGCATACCTCCAGTCAGTACGGCAACCAGAACCTGACGCTGGAGAACTGCTATAACGCAGGTGACTTGCAGGTGGGCACGGCTGCTACGCTGGTAGGCTCTCTGGCGGGCTATCCCATAGACGGTCAGTATTATACGGGCCTGACGGTGCGCAAGGGCGCCTGCCGGTTCGTGATGGGCTGGAAGTGCAGTCAGGGCGACAGCGTGAAGGAAAGCACGACCCTGACAGCTGATTCTCTCTTTGAGGGACTGGTGGACAGCATTGGCGGCGTCAACAGCGGCTATCCCCTGTTTGACTGGCAGCTTCTGGAGCAGCAGAGCCGCGAAGAGGTGGTCAGCTATCTGAACGACCGCTATGAGCGGGAGATCAAGCCTATCGCCACCGCGGCCCAATGCCAGGAGATCGAAAAGCTGCTGGCAGAGACGGCGGAGACCATCCGCACCGCCAAGACCACGGCGGAAATGACTGCCGCCTATGAAAAGGTGCTGGCGCGCATGAGCGCGGACGACCTGCTGGCGGCAGCAAAGGAAGCCGCGCAGAAGCAGCTGGATAAGCTGTATGGCAGCGCAAAGAAGAATTATAAGGATATTGCAGAACAGCTGAACAAGCTGTATGAAACAAAAAAGGCCGCCATCGAGGCCTGTACCAAGTCCGCGGATACGGACACGGAGCTGGATCGGTTTTCTGCCGGTGTGGTGGATCTGCTGATCACGGCGCGCATCAAGACCGGCGTGACCATGAAGGAGCTTTCCGCCACGCTGCCGGAGGTAACGGCGGCCTACAAGGAGCTGACCGCGGCGCAGAAGGAGATGCTGGTCAACGGCAAAAAGCTGACGGATGCGCAGAATCTGCTGGCCACCTATGAGCGTGATCTCGAATCGCTGAACCAGTGGGAAACCAGCGATAAGGACAAGTATTCCGCAGTGAAAACCGAGCTCGGCAAGCTGGCGGCAGAGACCCGTACAAAGCTGGAAGGCCGCACAAGTGCCGCCGGCATGACCAGGGTGCTGAACGACTATTCTGCCGGTGTGGCACGTCTCCTGCTGGAGAAGCTCAACTTCACCGCAGGCAAGACCACGCTGGGTGAGCTGAACAAGCTCTCTCAGGTGATCGAGCAGGCATCTGCTGCCATCAACGGTCTGACCGAGGAACAGAAAGCCCTGCTGGAGAAGGCTCAGGTGGCAAACTGCGCCGCAGCCAAGGAACTGCTGGCCGTTTACACAAAGACCGCGGAGAGCTTGAACAAGTGGAGCAGCGAGGATCAGAGTAAGTATACAGACCTGAATACAGCGCTGAACAGTCTGGCCGCGACTGCCCGCAAGGAGTTGGAGGCCAGTGTGGATAGGGACGGCGCGGCCAAGGCGCTGAACGGCTACTGCGCCGGGGTCGTGATGGAGCTGATCAAGTCTGTCGGCACAGTCAAGACCGTTATGACCGAGCAGGAAGCGGCCCAGGTAAAGTCGAAGATCCAGCGCGCTCAGACTGCCTACGGCAACCTGTCGGCTGACCAGAAAAAGCTGGTGACCAACTATGCGGCTTTGCAGGCTGCGGATACCGCCTATAAGGCTTATGAGCAGAACTATGCGGCAGCCAAGAATGTCATGGAGCTGATCAAGAGCATCGGCAAGGTGAACGAGGTCATGACCAGAACGGAAGCCGATGCGGTCAAAAAGAAGCTTCAAGCTGTGCAGGACGCCTATAATAAGCTGACGGCGGAGCAGAAGCAGATGGTGACCAATTACGCCGACTTGCAGGCTGCGGCGGCTGCCTATCAGACCTACGAGACGAATTACGCGGCAGCCAAGGCGACAGAGGATCTGATCAAGGCGATCGGCACAGTGACAAAGGACAGCTATGACGCCATCCAGAAGGCCACCGAGGCCTATAACAAGCTGACGGCCACGCAGAAGAAGTTGGTGGACGCCAAGCTGGTGCAGCAGTTACAGGATGCCTCTGCCCGCTATAAGGAGCTGCTGGAACAGACCACCGACGCAAACGGCGAGACGGTACCGACCGACCAGCTGTTGGTACCGGATGAGGTACAGACGGAGGACACGCCCTTCGATTGGAGCATCGTCTGGATCAGCCTGGGTATTCTGGCGGCGGCAGGCGTTATTACCTTTGTGATCCGCTGGTTTATCGCCATGCGGCGTGCCAAACAGAAGAAAGAAACGTAATACCCGCAAGAAGGGGGGGTGAAACACCGCCCCCTTCCTGTGGCGTTTACAGGAGGAGCGTGAAACATGAAAAAAAGGCTGGGAAGCGTCATACAGACCGCTGTTGCCCTGCTTCTTTGTCTGGCCACGGCGCTGTGTGTGACGCAGCTGCAAATCGGCCGCGCACCCCAGGAGGAGGCCCACGCGGCGTCCCGTATGCTGCTCTCGCAGGGTGAGGTGCTGTATGACGGCGACCGCATCGCGGGCATGGACAGCGCCAATGACGGCGAGGATCAGGAAAATGATACGCCAGACGAACCGGATACACCGGATGAGTCGGACACGCCAGAGGATCAGCAGACCGAGCCGAATCAGACGCCGGAGGACGACCGGCAGGACGGACGGCAGGATCCCCAAACGCCTGATGAGGATACTCCCTCCCCCGGCGACGGTACAACATCGGGGGGCCGGGGCAATATGGATGACATCTTGGACATTGTGGATAACGGCGGCGGCTCCGGTGGGCAGATCCCTGACCGCACCCCCACTGACGCCATCACTGTTCCGGAGGTCAAAGACCCTGCGGCCTATTTTAAGACCAGTATCATCGACGGTTCGACGGTGGAGAGCGAAACCTATGGCTTCTCGATCCAGCACCGGACCACTCTTGAGGTCACCGGGATGTCTGCGGCGGTGAATGGGAAGGAATATCTATTCCCGGCCAACAGCCGCTATATGAATGTACGTCTGGCAACAGGGGCCAATACCATTACGGTCAGCGTGAACTACCGCGAGGCGGATGGCAGCACTGTTTGCGCGTCCAAGAGCTACACGGTTTATTACGCACAGGCAGGAGAGCTGATCATCGTTGCCAAGCGGGTGTCAGACAATAAACCCCTGAACGAGCTGGCAACTGTTACAGATGGTGAACTGACCTTTACCGCCAGTATGGTGCAGGACGGCAATGAGTACCCCGTGCAGTCCGTAACGCTGAACGGAAGGACGCTGACGGGTATCGGCGATACCTATACGGCCAGTCTGAACTCCGGAACGAATACGATCCGCATCAAGGGAAGCTATCAATCCTCCTCCGCCGAGGAGACCTATACCATCACATACAACGCCAAAGCCTTCCGGATCATAACCAGTATTTCTGATACCGTCATTGACGACAATACGGCACAGAGTTCTGCTTCCTTTGAAAAGGTGACAGTGGACAGCGAACGGTATCGTTTTGAGCTCCAGCCGATCCAGAGCGCCGGTAAGGGGTCCATCGACCGCGTTTATGTCATAAACGGCACCTCTCTAACACAGGAGAGCGACGGTCTGTATACCGTGCAGATGGGCCGCGAGGACCGGATGCTGTGCATCGACTACAAGGATTCCCTGGGGCAGCCTAAAACTTATAAGTATCAGCTGCATTTCCAACGCAACGCGGAGGATACCCCGGAGGATCGTCAGCCTACGATCTCGCCTGAGATCGAAATGGACGGCACCATCATCGGCCTGACGGATGGCCTGACACTGAAGAACCCGGATATCATCCTGCTGGTGGATGGCCACAGCTATACCGGTAAGCAGCTCTACTCCAGCAACTACACCGTGTCGGTGAACGGTATGGTGGTGCCTGCGCCGGTGAGCCAGTCCGGAAGTAAGTTCGGCTATTCCACCTATCTCTCCAACGAGGGCGCCAACACCATCACCATCACCGCCACGGACGCGGACGGCTATTCCGCCACCCGCAGCTGGACGGTCTACTATGAAAACGGCGACATCACCGTCACCGTCAGCGTAGAGGCCACCACCGTGGGTCTGGGTTATCTGGTGTATCCCACGGCGGTAACGGTGCCGGGCGGCACGGACGCCTGGTCCATCGTGGAAAAGGTGCTGACGGAGAACGGCTACGGGATCAGCGGCAGCGGCAGCTATCTGTCCGCCATCCAGCGCAGCGGCATTTGCAGCGGCTTCTTCATCGACCCTGAGCTGATGGATCTCATCGTGGCCGACGGCATGGACGAAAACGGCGCGGGACTGGATCCCCAACCCTATTCCATGGACAGTCTGGGTGAATTTGACTTCTACCGCTGGTCGGGCTGGATGTATTCCTATAACGGCAGCTATCCCGGCTACGGCATGAACGTCTGCAAGCCCCAAGACGGCAGCGTGATCCGCGTCCGCTACACGCTGGCTCTGGGCAAGGACATCGGCGGCTTTACCAGCGCCAGCGGCAGCTGCGGCGTTTCCAGCGGCAACTATTATAAAGAATGGTAAGAGGAGAAAAGCAGATGAATACCAGCGTAGAAAAGATCCTGCATGAAGTGAAAAAAGTCATCGCCGGTAAGGACGATGTGCTGGAAAAGATCATGATGACGGTCCTCTCCCGCGGCCATGTGCTGCTGGACGACGTGCCCGGCACCGGAAAGACCACCACCGCACTGGCCTTCAGCCGTGCGCTGGGTTTGCAGTACGGGCGTATCCAGTTCACGCCGGATGTGCTGCCCTCGGACATCGTGGGTTTCTCCATGTACCATAAGGAGAGCGGCAGCTTTGTCTATCAGCCCGGCGCAGTCATGACCAACCTGCTGCTGGCCGACGAGATCAACCGCACCTCCAGCAAGACCCAGTCGGCGCTGCTGGAGGTGATGGAGGAGCGTCAGGTCACCGTGGACGGTCAGACCCACAAGCTGCCCGACCCCTTCGTGGTCATTGCCACCCAGAACCCGGTAGGCTCTGCCGGTACGCAGCTGCTGCCTCAGGCGCAGCTGGACCGCTTTATGGTGCGGCTGGAGATGGAATATCCCGATTTTGCAAGTCAAGTGAACATCCTCCGGGACCGCCAGACCGGCGATCCGCTGGAGGCGGTGGCCACCGTATCCTCCGGCCTCGACTTGCTGACCATGCAGGCGCAGGCCCGGCAGGTACATATGGCGGACGCCATGCTGGAATACGTCACCAGCCTGGCGGAGGCCAGCCGCAGCCACCCGCTGGTGGTGCTGGGCGTCAGCCCCCGTGGTGCGCTGGCGGTGTGCCGCATGTGCAAGAGCCGGGCCTTCATGGAGGGCCGCGACTATGTGCTGCCTGACGATGTGGCCTATATCTTCGCGGATGTATGCGCCCACCGTCTGATCCTGTCCCCCAAGGCCAGGATCGCCGAGACCACGGCCAAAGACGTGCTGGCAGAGGTGCTGCAGCAGGTTCCGCGGCCTGACCATATCTGAGCGATGGCAAAGAATCGGATCATCTTTGCGCTGTGGCTGCTGCTGTGGCTGGCGACATGGGCACAGGGCAAGGGCAACATGGCGGCGTGCATCCTCATCGGCACAGTGGCCTGCGCCGTAATGGAGATCATCATCGCATTTATGCTGCGCAAAAAGCTGACGGCGGAGCTGTCAGCCGGTATCTTCTGCCGCAAAGGTGAGGAACTGCCGGTGACAGTCACGGTACGCAACAGCGGCGTATTCAGCTGCCTGCGGGTGCAGGCGGTGGTTCGCTGCCGCAATCTGCTGACCGGCGAGGAGACACGCGCCACGGCCCGCTTTCCCGTCAGCGGGAAAAGCGAGGCGCAGGCGGTCTGCGACTTCCGCCCCCGGCGCTGCGGCAAGCTGGCGCTGACTCTCTCCGAATTGCGGGTCTTTGACCTGTTCGGCCTTGTGGGCGCGAAAAAGACGGTGGCTCTGTCGGCTCCGTCTCTGGTGCTGCCGGATATCTATCCGGTGGAGCTGTCGGTATCGGAGCGGCAGAGTCCCGACATGGACAGCGACGAATACTCCATGTACCATCCCGGCGACGATCCCAGCGAGACATTTGCCCTGCGGGAGTATCTGTCCGGCGACCGGATCAAGAGCATCCACTGGAAGCTGTCGGAAAAGACGGATCACCTGATGGTGCGGCAGCTGGGCCTGCCGGTGAACAATTCCATTCTGCTGGTGCTGGACAACAGCGCCGACACCGCGCCCTCCGCCGCTGAGCGGGAGGCGCTGGGCGAGGCGGTGGTCTCCGTGTCCGCCGCGCTGTGCGAGGCGGGACTGCCCCATCAGGCGGCGTGGCTGGATCGCGAGACCATGGAGCCACAGCTGTGCGCCATCGGCAGCATGGAGGAGCTGACCCAGGCGCTGTCCGGCCTGCTCTCGGCGGAGACGGAGCCGGATGAACAGACGGTCACGCAGCGTCTGGCAGAGGAGCAGGGACTGGACTATGCCCATGTGGCGGCGCTGTCTCTGCGTCCGGAGGAAGAGGAGCTGTATACCGCCTCCGGTACACCGGTGGCACATCTGACCGTATCGGAGAATGTGCTGAAGAGTAAGGAGGGGATCTATCTTGCGCTTTAATGCCCGTTTTCGCGGACTTCTGGCCGCGTCCCTCCTGACGGCGGCTCTGATGGGACTGATGATCTCCCTGTTCTCCCTGCCGGTATTCTTTCTTTGGCCGGTGCTGCTGGGTGTTCTGGCGGCGGCCACCGTGTGCCTGATGGACGGCACACGGCTCTCATGGCTGCCTGCCGCCGCGTGGATGACGGCATGCCTGCTGACGGTGCTGGTGCTGCTGGGGACTGTGACCAACGGTCTTGCCCAGCTGCTGGACGATGTGCTGAAAGCGTGGCAGCAGCTCCATGCCCGAAACTATACCAGCTTTCTGGCGCAGGAGGATGGCAATACGGGCCTGACGGTGGTGCTGTGCATGCTGGGCGTGCTCTGCGGACTGTGGAGCATCCACTATGTGCGGCAGCCCAGCGGTCTGCGGTTCTGGCCGCTGGCGGTGATTCTGGCCGCGGCGGCGGTGCTGTTCGCACCTATGGTCTCCGTATGGTGGCTGCTGCTGGCGGCATTAACAGTACTCCTTTTGTACGCGGCGCATTTCGGCGGCGGAAAGCAGTATTCGTCCGCCCCGCTGCGGACATGGGGACGGCTGGCGGCGGTGCTGCTGGTATGTGTGACGTTGCTGGGCGGCTGGAATCAGGATGCCGCCCGCCCTGCCGTGGTGGACACTGCCACGAATTGGGCGGCGGAGCAGGTGGATACACTGCGCTACGGCAGCAACGCGGGACTTCCGGAGGGCGATATGACCAAAGCCGGCCCCCGGCAGATCTCCGAGGACACCATGCTGGAGGTCACCATGACCCAGCCGACCTCCTACTATCTCCGGGGTTTCGTGGGCGAGACGTATGCCAACAGCCGCTGGAGCACACTGGATAGCAAGACCCTCAGCGAGGACGCGGATACCTTTTACTGGCTGCATCAGGACGGGTTTTACGCCCAGAGCCAGCTGACCACAGCGGCGCAGGCCGGTGTGCCGGACGCGCTGGGCTATGACAACACCGTGACGGTGCAGAACGTCGGCGCGTCGGGAAAGTATCTCTATGCGCCCTATGAGCTGCTGGCGGACAGCGACGTACTGGATGCGGCGCAGATCGGCGACCGTACCCTGCTGGCAAGCGGCCTGCGGGGACAGCGAACGTACAGCTTCCACGCCAGCGACAATATCATCACCCAGTACCAGCGGCTTGCTGCGGCACTGCTGGAGGAGACGGAGCAGACCAACGCCTTTCTCAATACAGAGGCGGCCTATAACCGCTTTGCCTATGACCACTATACGGACATCCCTGATGATATCCGCGGTTTTCTGGAGGAGAAGCTGGGCGGCTATCAGAAAGACGAGGGGCAGGTACACTTCGATTACCAGCGGGCCAAGCAGAACATCCTGTTCTATCTGACCACCTACATCACCTACGAGGAGAATGTTCTTCCCATTACCGGCGGCGACTTCGCCCTGACTTTCTTGGACGGCACCCAGAGCGGCTATGACGTCCACTACGCCACTGCCGCGGCGCTGATGTTCCGCTACTATGGCATCCCCGCCCGCTATGTGGAGGGCTATCTGGTGACCGAGGATGACGCAGCCCAGATGAAATCCGGCCAGACGCTGAATGTGGGCGGGAACCGCGCTCACGCATGGGTGGAGTACTATCAGGACGGCCTTGGCTGGCTGCCCTTCGAGGCCACGCCCACCTATTTCTCCGCCATGGAAAAGGCGGAGCAGTATCAGAATATTTCCGGCCTGGTGGGACAGGCGCCGCTGGACTATACGGCGGATAATCTGGATGACGCGGAGCTGGAAAACCCGGTGACGGAGGCCCTGCGGGAATTCTGGCTCAAGCACCGGCTAATCATTCTGCTGACGCTGGCAGTCCTGCTGGCGGCGGGCATGGTGGGTTTGCTGGTGGGCTGGCTCATCTTCGAGCGGCGCAGGACGAAAAAGCGGAAGGAAGGCTTTTTCGGTGCGGACGCGGCGGTATCTATCGATGCCATCTTCCGATACATGATGGATGTGCTGCGCGCCCGCGGCATGGCAGCAAAGAACTGCCCGCCTGCGGACTATGTATCCTATATGGATGAGGATCTGCGGGAGGAATATCTGGCGGCAGCCAAGCTGTGGCAGGAGGCCCGGTTCAGCGGTAAGCCCATGGAGGAACTGCAGCGCCGGCAGGTGCTGCGCCTGAAGGACGAGATATGGGAACGCACCTGGCACAGCGCCAGTCTGAAGGAGCGGCTGCGCCTGAAATATGTGGAGTTCCTGTAAGAGAAGGGAGAAACCGATATGAAAGTATGGAAAAGATCGCTGCCGGTATGGCTGCTGACACTGGTCATGCTGCTGACCGCCTGCGGTACGCCGTCCCAGCCCGACCAGCCGGACGGTACAGAAACTTGGCGCGAGGCATATGAGGAAACCGGCGCCTATTTGCAGGCACAGACCGCACCAACGGCGGGCTCCATCGGCGGCGAATGGGCGGTGATCGGCCTGAGCCGTGCGGGGCTTCTCAGTGATGAGACTGCGCAGAGCTATGAGCAGACGGTAGAGGACTATGTCAAGCAGGCAGGTTCCGTGCGGCTGCACCACGCGAAATCCACCGAGAACTCCCGCACCATCTTGGGCCTGACGGCTGCCGGATATAATGCCGCCAACGTGGCGGGCGTTGATCTGACGGCGGGCCTGACCGACATGGCCTATCTGCGGGCACAGGGTACCAACGGCCCCATCTGGGCGCTGATCGCGCTGGACTGCCATGGCTACGATATTCCCCAGTGCGCCGATGGCGAGGAGCAGACCACCCGCGAGGGACTGGTGGCGGAGATTCTCTCCTATCAGTGCAGCGACGGCGGCTGGGCGTTGATGGGCGACGAATCCGATGTGGACATGACCGCCATGGCCCTGACATCTCTGGCCCCTTATCAGGAGGAGACAGACGTCAAGGCGGCAGTTGACGCGGCGCTGACCTATCTGTCCGATGCCCAGCAGGCCGATGGGGGCTTCATGAGCTGGGGCGCGGCCAACAGCGAGTCCTGCGCACAGGTCATCGTGGCTCTGACGGCGCTGGGCATTGATCCCGCAGCGGACAGCCGCTTCGTAAAAAACGGCGCGTCCCCGCTGGACGGCCTGTGCGCCTTTGCCTGCGAGGGCGGCGGCTTCCGTCACAGCGATGAGCAGATGGAATCGGACGGTATGGCTACCGAGCAGGGCTTCTACGCACTGGTCGCCTACGACCGCTTCCGGCAGGGACAGACACGCCTGTTCGACATGACGGATATTGAGGTGAAGTGATATGCGGCGATCCAAACCCCTGTGCACATTGCTTCTGGCACTGCTCCTGCTGCTCTGTGCCGCCTGTGGGCAACAGGCACAGCCGGAGGATACCGGCGACAAGGATCAGTACATGACCGACCCGGTGCCGGAGGGTAAACCGGCACCTGTAGAGCCGCAGGACAGCAACGTGGATGCGGACACAAAGCATACCTGCACTATATCCATCTCCTGCGAGACGATTTTGGACAATATGGATAAGTGTGCTGAGAGCAAGAAAACCCTTGTACCGGAGGACGGTATCATCCTTCCAGCCACAGAGGTAACGTTCAGCGACGGCGAAAGTGTCTACGATGTACTGCAGCGTGTCTGCAAAGATAACAAAATACACATGGAGTCCAGCTTCACGCCGGTGTATAACAGTGCCTATATCGAGGGTATTCACAATCTGTACGAGTTCGATGTAGGGAAGCTCTCCGGCTGGATGTATGCCGTCAACGGCTGGTATCCCAACTACGGCTGCTCCCGCTACCAGGTGAAGGACGGCGACGTCGTGGAGTGGCGCTATACCTGTGACCTTGGCTATGATCTCGGCAGCGGTATGGGTGGATAATGGAGGCACCATGATATAGAGAACGCTGGTATAGGAAGCGGGATTTCCAGAACGCATTGGCCTCTGGAGATATTCGAGAGACCATCTAACCGTGCGGGCAGACAACACAAAATAATGTACAAAAAGCCAGGGATGGCCCTTTGTGACCATCTCTGGCTTTCACATTCCCATTGACTTGTTTGTGGTTGTGTGGTAGTTGTGTTTGCTACCAAAACCGAAGGGAGAACACGACTATGAAAAAGTTGATACTGCTGACCATCTGTACCATCTTGCTGCTTACAGGCTGCGGGCAGGCTGCTGCGCCGGAAGTGGACACCGTTCCCGCGATAGTGCAGGAGGAGACTATCCCCACAACTGACACACAAGATGTGCCGACGGGAATAGCGGAAGTAGCTGTCGAACCAACCATATCAGAAATCCCCGCGCAGTCGCAACACGCGCCCGTTGTTGCGCCGCTGGAGGAACCCGCGGTCACTGTGCCAGCCGAACCGCCAACAGCGGACACACCCACACAGACACCCGAACCTGCACCCAATACAGGCTTAGACACCGTGCCGGCGCAGACGGCAGAGGAAGTGCCCTCTGTGCCTCCCGCCACCGGTGGCATCTACTCCGTCGAGGAGGCTGTGCGTGTGGGCAACGAGTACGCCAAGGCACAGTACGGCGTGACCATCGACACCAGTATGACCACCGCTGACTCCAGCTACTATCCCGGCACAGCGGACAGTGTAGCGCGGCTGACCGAATACGGCGGACAGGCCGCATTGAATGCCGCCGTCTGCGGCAATGTGGATGCCACCTTTGCATGTCTCGCGGCATTGGACAACGCGGATGTGGTCAGCGCATACGCACGGTTCAACTGCACCGTTCGCTATAACGCGGCAGGAGATGAGTACATCGTGGTGGTGCTGTACGGATGATATACACGGAGCAGCTTCTGCGTCGGTGTAAGCAAAAAATAGGGAGCCGGTCGTTCGACTGGCTCCCTATCATATTCATACCTCATTCAGTTTTACTCTCAGCGTATCGACGATCTCGTTTCTTTCCTCGTCTGTGCGCGCGGAACGGTATCGCTCCACCGCCGCGTCGCGGAGCTGCTCCGACTGCCGTGACCATACTTCAAAATCCGCTTTGCTCATTGTCCCCTTACGGACACGGGCAAAGTATTTTTTATAGGCGCGGATCTGTATCTGCCATAGCGGATCGTTCTTGGACTTCTCCTTAAAACTTGTCATAGCCCCCACGTCCCGGCAGGTCTTACCTCCCAGTTGCTCAGACGGCCTGTCGCAGTAGGTATAGCTCATTCCCGGCTTTTGTAAGAACCACCGTCCGCAGTGGGCGCATCGCTTTGGCACGAAGCCCCGCTGCAACCCTTTCATAAACTCCACATACACGAAATCCAGCAGCCCGTCAAAGTACATTCGCTCCACGATCTCCGGCTCGGTACAGTACATCCCCTTGAGCATGTACTGCGTCTTTACCTGCGGCGCATCTACCTCTCTGTCCGCGCCGAGGCTGACGCCGCTGATAAACGGCTCCAAGTGCGCCTGCAAAATGTGTTCCGCCAAGGGCAGCTTCCGCTGCCCTTTCTTCTTTTCGAAAACAGCCTTGCTGAAAAGCTCATCCAAGAACCACGCGTAGCGTTCCTGTACGAAGCGGATGGCCTTGACCTGCTCCTGCATGAAGGGGATCAGCTTGCTCCTGCGCTGCAGTACAAATTCCTCGATCTCTTCTCTTATTTCGCCGGTGAATAGTTCCTCCACCGAGACCATCTCTATATCCTGTGCCAGATACAAGTAGCTGCGGTACAGCGGCAGCCGCCCAAACCATTTCAGAGCATTGAAAAACGTTCCCAATACCGCCTCGGTATGGCTCTGGGAGATCACGCTCTCCAGCTCATCCAATGCTTCCTGAAACGGCGTGACATCCATGTTGAGGATCTCCGTCAGCACAAATCCGTATGGCAGCGGGTACACCTTCTCCTCCACCCAGTATCCCGCCGCACCAAACTCGACGCGTGTGTTGGTGTACATCCTGTCCATATCGAACATATCTTTTCCCAATATTCCCACGGCGCGTCCCTCCTGCGATTGATAATCTATTTCGAATAATAGTGTATCTGCTAATATCGTAAATTATCTATTGCTAAATGTCAAGGGAAATGGTACCATCGCAGCACTCGAATAATCGTAGGTGATATAAATTGTCAAAGGAGGACTGCTATGACATCAAGAAAAACTCTTTCTACCATCGACGCGGACACGCTGCTGTCCACTACATTGCCGCCCACACGGTTCATCATAGACCGGCTGCTGCCGCAGGGGTTACACATCCTTGCCGGAGCACCGAAGGTGGGCAAATCGTGGCTGGCTCTATGGCTGTGTCTGCAAGTGGCGCAGGGAACAAGCGTGTGGGACTTCCCGACCCATAGAGGCACTGTGCTCTACCTCTGCCTGGAGGACAGCCTCACCCGTATCCAAAGCCGCCTGTTTCAGATCACCGACGACGCGCCGGAGGCACTGCACTTCGCCACCATCGCCGCAGGCATCGGCGAGGGGCTGGAGGAGCAGCTCACCAACTTTCTTACACAGCACCCCGACACCTCGCTGGTGGTCATCGACACATTACAGCGCATCCGCACCGGCAGCGACAGCGGCAATCCCTACGCCAACGACTACCGTGACATCTCTGTACTGAAAGCGTTGGCGGACAAGCACCACATCGCCATCCTGCTCATTCACCACCTCCGTAAGATGAACGATGATGATCCCATGAATATGATCTCCGGCACGACGGGCATCAGCGGAGCGACAGACAGCAACTTCGTGCTGAAGGAACGTAGGCGCGGCAGCGGTGAAGCGACCCTGTACTGCACCGGACGGGACATAGAATACCGCGAGCTGCCGTTGGTATTCGATAAGAGCGGCTACACATGGCGGCTGACAGAGCCGGTGGAGGGGGAACGCATTTCTATCGACCCGGAGGCAATTTCCCTCTCTGCCTTTCTGCGGGGGCTGGGCAGCTTCGAGGGAACAGCTACGGAGTTGAGTGCGCTGCTGGAAGCAAAGACAGGGGAGAGGCTAACGCCCAGTGTGCTGTCCAAGCGGCTGGTGAAGTACGCGGAGGTACTGGAGCAGAATGGTATCCGCGTGGTCAGCGAACGCACACGGACAACGCGGATGCTGAGTATCCTTTGCCTTCCGTGTGACGGGAGTGACGGCAGTGACGGGAAAAACTGATATGGTGCCTGTGCTGGATTTGCCGTCACACCTGTCACAGCCGTCACGGAGCGAAAATGTACCGATTTTTGACAGAGGCACACGATGCCGTTTCGCCCCGGAAAATCACGATTTTGGAGCAAACCCAGGGGAGGAAAAGGGAAATTCGCAGCCACACCGCGCCTCACGCCGGTTGCCCGCCGTGTTGCCGCCTGTGGGCCGTT
>ERZ857882.1412-NODE-1412-length-28205-cov-7.400000_pt1 | contig 28205 bp, 25 predicted proteins | sample MGYA00519697_ERZ857882 | MGnify/ENA primary metagenome ERZ857882 (study PRJEB31778, sample SAMEA3449373) | human gut metagenome | biome: human gut; feature: human-associated habitat; material: faeces | place: United Kingdom | collected 2010/2012 ...
TTAACGTACCTGCAACATTCGCAGCCAATACATAGCTGCGGACTTTCAGGCGGCAAAATATAGACCATTTTGCCCCAAAAGGTTCATGGTTTTCCACCTCAACCGCTGTTTGTTCTGTTACGATAGCATAGCTTTTGCAATGGTTCCACCAGTATTCAAGGATACAAATAGGTCAGCAATTAAGCAAGCTGGATGGATAATCAGAATAGTAAAATACAGCACACGCAATATTCGCGGTATTTCTTGTTTATACCTGCTGTAAAACAACCATTCTCTGAAGGTCTGTCTTTTCTTTCGCTTTTTGTAGGCACTAAGGTTAAGTTGATATCTTATTATGCCCGAAAGTAAGCTACGGAGATATAGCACGGAAAGAAAAAACTGCCAAGAATAACAAAGACCTGATCCTTAAGACTCATTTGCTACCTCTCGAATATATGACGATATTGGTATTTCATATAACTCGATGATGCTATGGTTGCCGCTACCGTGGAGAAAACATCAGAAGGAAGACCTTTAGCAAACTCTTTATAATACTTGGCTGAACTCTTCCCGTAGTATGCAAGAGCTTTTCCAGCCTCCTTTAATCCAGCCTTAAATCCTCTGTTTGCGACGACATTAAAAGTGCGGTTTACCGATTGTGTTCCGAGATTCATCAGGTGTTTTGTTCCCTTTCCAGCGCCTCCAACGGCCCCTAAGGCACCTCCAATGGCACCATCAATCAGCATATCACCAACATTGAAATTATTAAATCCTTTATTTTGAATAACTTGGTTTGCAGCATTCTCTGCCATAGATAATGCCGCACTTCCCGTTACCATTCCAGCAATTCCAACGCCAGTTGCAGCAAGTACTCCACTTGCTGCACCCGCTAACATTGCTGTTGCTAGACCATCAGTTAACGATTTTCCTTCAATCCTATTTGATATAGTTTTGACAACGCCGCTGATTAACGCACCAGCCACTGCACCTACGACAAGGTGCCAAAATTCCCCGCCATCATCTTTTCTGTTGACTGGGTCATCGTCGCAGTAGGGAAAGAGATTCTTATCCCAGTTGGCCTTGTCGGGAGAAGCAGCTACCACGGCGGCGGTATCCGCATTGATAAACCTTCCCCAAACCGGGTTATAGTACCGGCTGCTGAGGTAGTACAGGCCCGTCTCGGTGTCATAGACGTACCCGCGGTAGCGCAGGGGATTCACAGCACCCAGCGTGGCAGACATGGAACCGCTGACGGACATGGGCGCACCCCAGGGGTCATAGGTGTAGGACACCACCTGGGTGCCGCTGGCGTTCACAAGACCGGTGACATCGCCTTGGGCGTTTCAGCAGGAATCCAGATGAGCACACTGTAGGCATTCAAACTGTCTAAACAAATGTTTTTCGCGCTATAGATTTATCGATAGGATTCTTTGCTTACACAGATTTTCACAAGGACATACATATGCTTTTTCGTTTTTTCCACGCAAAACGACTGCGTTTATAAACGACACAAAATCATTTTCTCCAAAAGAAAATACCGTATGCCCCTTCGCTTTTACCATGCAATTTGGATTATCGTATACCCACTCAAGAAATGAACATCGTAATGATTTGGCGTCTGTTATGTAGCCATCCGGAACATATACGTAACTAATTCTGGAATCAAATATTAGTCTAACAACCATACTATCACCTATGGGAAAATATAATAGACGTGACCGCCACTTCTGTTATATGTGTGAAAATGATAATAATATCCGGGAACGCCAGCTTTTCCACTATCAATCTCTGGATATAACGGAATATTATTCCGACCAGCGTTACCACCAGCCGCCCGTGCAACGGCTTTTGCTTCATATTCTGTAACTGCAAATACACTACGTCCTGATGCAACATATAGCTACAAAACCTAAAATATATATAGCATCACCGACGGGGACGGGGCCATCTATAGCGGGTAGCCAGGACATGCTTGCCGCCCACCCCATGGCCAGTTCTGGTTCGGTTCCCTCGGAATCATTATAGTTCACCGGATTATCATTGCAATACGCGAACATATTGTCACCGGTAAATCCCTGTCCCGTGGAAGCATAGCTGTCCGCATTGATAAACCTTCCCCAAACCGGGTTATAGTACCGGCTGCTGAGGTAGTACAGGCCCGTCTCGGTGTCATAGACGTACCCGCGGTAGCGCAGGGGATTCACAGCACCCAGCGTGGCAGACATGGAACCGCTGACGGACATGGGCGCACCCCAGGGGTCATAGGTGTAGGACACCACCTGGGTGCCGCTGGCGTTCACAAGACCGGTGACATCGCCTTGGGCGTTTTTCAGGTAGAAATACCTGTTGCCGTTATACGTCACATAAGGGCTTTGGATTATCCTAGCAGTCTGTCTTTTGTCCCCAAAGTCGATGCTTGCAGTATTAAATCACTCTGAAATTAAACTAAAAGCTGATACAAGCCGGTTAAAGTCGTCAATAACTACGTATTGTCCTTTTGCAAACTCAATACACTTTCCCTCACCATAAATGTCCCCAATAGCAAGTATTTTATTATCCGGATCATAATACTTCTTTTTGCAGAACTGCTCATAATCAGAATAGTATACGCCATCTGCATGCGGAAAATCAATCTCCACATATATACATCCAGTGGAAGCAGTAGGTTTTTTAAGTTTTGCAGTTTCACAGCTCAAAAAAACCTGATTTCCCAAGAAGTGTTCTAGTTTATACTTGTTCTCTGTAACAACTGATGTGGCAATTTCAAACGACCAGTGGTACGGATAAACCGAAAAAGGACATATTGATGGTGACGGAACGTAAATCATTGACCCATCACCTGTGATAACTGATTTCCCCTGTTTTATTTCATCACATGGCTCATATACAATACATATTTGCTTTTTCATTTTAACTCCTTAGCAAAAAATGACCAATTAGTCGCTTCCCATCAATCGTAGTTAATTCCCAAATACCACTTTGAAAAGTTTGCCGCACATTGCTAAATGCTGTACCTGCTGCTCTAAAAGTATAAACCCCTCCACTTTCATATCAGGTTGCACGCCGCATCAGCATCTAAAACAATCCTCTGTGTTATCGCTTAACTACTTTTGCACTGAATTTATCATAGCGTCGAAATACAATTTAGGAGAAACATATTGTTTTACCTCTTCCCATAATTCTTTTGATGGAGAAACATAAATGCACTCATCCGTCATATTGTAGCAGCTATAACCGTCCAACCGTTTCTCTGGTACGTGTGCAGAAAAACAAGCACTACCAGCCTGATATTCCGTTCCAGGCAGGACAGCAATGAATGAGATATATTTACAATTGCTCCAATCGAGAAACAATCTCTTTGAAAAGGTCGCAGACAGTGCACACCCGCTTCATCGAAGTAAACAAAATTAAACATGAGGAGAACAGGTTTCCGAAAAATGAATATATCTAACAGTAGAAATACCAATTCGCTCACAAGAGCCACATATTTAAATACCGTTTGAATCCTATATCCCTCTATCACCATGCATATGGGAACTAAGTTCAATGCGAATACCATAATTAAATACTCGATAGCTCTGGCTCTACGAACAACGGGAAATTTTTTTATGCTATTATGTTTCATATCTTACCTCTCGAAAACACTTTGCTAACGCAACAAGAATTCTGATTTTGCAAAGCATGTACACTTTAATTATTTACATTATACGTCAAAATTTCTCAAAGCTAATTCTTTATTTGCTTTATTTTCAAAAGTTTCATATCTGTCAGAACGGCCATAAAAAAGGCTGCTTCCGCTTTTAGTGGTCGTATGAAGGAATTCCAAATGCAGCAGAACAGAAAGACTTTTTAGAAAGGAGATAAAGAAAAAACTGCAGTTTTAATACCTTCTATCAAAACTGCAGTTCTCATATGGTGCGGTGGACGAGACTTGAACTCGTACGCCATAAGCACACGCACCTCAAACGTGCCTGTCTGCCAATTCCAGCACCACCGCGCAATTCAATAGTATACGGATGAGACGGGCATTTGTCAAGCCTTTACAGCAAAATACGAATGATTTTTTTCTTCCGGGCCACACTATGTCCATGAAACGCTGTATTTCCTGGCCCCTGTTGGCCCTTATGCTTCTTTTAGGCTGTGGGAAAACTCCTTCCCCCGGAGTGCAAGCTTCTCCCAGCCCAGCTTCTACCTTTACTCCTGCCCCAACCGCTTCGCCGCTGCCAGACAAAACTGCGCTGGAAGCCGTTCTTAAGCAAAAGACCCTGGTACTCCATCTGGAAGAGGATACGGATCGATATGATCTGCATACACTGGGCTACCGCTGCAGAGAAAACGGGCAAACCTACCTGGACGAGGCTGCATTTTCTGACTTTTGCGATAAGCTGGACAATCTTTATGCTTGCGAAGCCAAAGATGCACAGGCTTTACTCACCGATGATCCACAGTCGCCTTTTCTGTTTGAATCCGAAGAACCGGGTAAACGAGTAGATCGAACGGCGTTTTCCGCTCTGCTGTTGGAAGGAGGAGGCCCTGTAACAGTCCCCTTTGCTAAGGTGGCGCCAGCAGTGACACAAGCCCGCCTGAAACAGGAATTCACACTGCTGAGCAGCTTTACCACCAGCTTTAAAGGTGATACTTTAGGGAAAGCCAACCGGGTAAAGAACATCGCCCTGGCCGCCAGCCGCATCAACGGTTATGTACTGGAGCCGGAGGCGGTATTCAGCATGAACAAAACTATTCTGGACCGAAACAAGAAAAACGGCTACTATACCGCCGCCGCCATCCGCAACGGAGCCTATAATCAGGAATATGGTGGAGGCGTGTGCCAGGTATCTTCCACGCTTTTCAATGCCGTACTTATGGCGGATCTGGAAGTGGTAGAACGGTATCATCACAGTTGGCCCATGCACTATGTGCCCATCGGACGGGATGCCACCATTGCTACAGGAGAAAAGGATTTCCGCTTTAAAAACAATACCGAAAGCAATGTTTACATTGTTGCCCGGGCAGATACGGAACAGAAGACGATCACCATAGAGCTCTATGGGGTGCACAGCGATGATTTTGCCTATATTCAGGTAGTATCGGAACAGACCGGAACATTACCCAAAAAGGGAGATCAGGTACAGCTGGATGAAAGTCTCGCTCCCGGGCAGCGAAACGTACAGCGAAAAAGCCGGCAGGGGCAAACATCTACTACTTATAAGGAATATTACGATGAAACCGGTTCTCTGCTCCGGCGGGTGCTGGCCTTTGAGGACAGCTACCCTTCCATCGGCGGCATAACTTATGTTTCCCCTCAGGAATACTATGAGTAGCTTCCGGTCCTAAATAAGCGCCCACGGAAGCATCCGTGGGCGCTGTTTTTACAACTGAATAAGAACTCTTACAACAAAATTTATGAACACACTCCCGTCAGCTTATAAATGCAGATGCCGCCCTGATCAAAAAGCAGAGTACCATTGACCTCAAACCAGTCCGTATCCACCGCAAAATGATACCGCTCTGATGACCCTATATACACATAGCTTACCCCATAGGACCGGAACAGTTTTTCACTTTCCCCGGGATTTTCCAGCATGGCGGCAATATCTGCATGACGCTGAGAAGTATCTATGCCATGGTAATACAGATACAGATCCGATCCGCAAACAATGTTTCTGCCGGCCAGCACGCAAACCGGATTCAGATGCCAGCTGTAATCCGTCAGAAATACGGCTTTGGGATCTGTGTTTTTTTCTATATAGTCTGCCGCTGTCAGTTCTGCAGGGCCAAAGGCTTCATAACTGGCGCCCCACTCCCGAGCCACGGTCATGATGCCGGAAAGAAACAGAGTTATTGCCAGAAGAAAGGCCACAAGTTTTTTTACGCTATAGGCACCGGCAGCGCTGTTATGAGCCTGCTCCGTATGCAGCCGTATCCCACCCAGAAAGCCGCCTGCAAGCATCATCGCTCCCAGCAGCAGAAGCAGGATACAGGTCCTGCTCTCCAAAGTCAAGGTGCTTTGGCTCCTGCCTTCCACAACTCTGTAAAGCAGGTACAAAAAGACTCCGCTCTCCCCCACGCACAAAACAGTCCACAGGCCGGGGAAACGAGTTCTCTGTACCAGCAGACTCCCGGAGAGATATGCACTCAGCAGCAGCCCCAGACACACCGTCAACAGCCCACTTTGCCGGAAGTTCAAAGGCGTATCTCCCAAAAATCCTGTCAGGGCATACAAACAGGTCAACAGCAGGCACAAGCCATGAAGCAAAGCAAGAAGGCTTTGCCGTTCTTCTTTAGTACTGTGGCTGGCGATATACCGGTTCCACCGATGAAACAGATATCCCAGCAGCTTAGCCGTCAGCCCGCACAGGTAAAAGAACCAGACAAACAGGAGCTTGTTGTTATCGTACACATTTGGCTGAAATACGACCAGTTCTCCGATACACCAAAGAACCAGAGGCCCGGCCATGATCCGCCTGTCCCGCCGCGAAAGAAGCAGGAGCCCGGGCAGCAGAAGCAGAAACATCCATCCCATGTTCTTGATATAAAACCAGAGATAGCCATCCACCTCATTGGCCCAGTTCAGGTGCAGGCGCACCATGCCGCTTTCTCCTGCCTGACGGAAAGCAAAACCGAACAGCTGGGGAGCTGCCAGCAAAATAACTATGCCTCCATACAGGGCCCATCCCAGAAACCTTTTTTTATCAAAGCAGGAGCAAAGCTCCATCAAACAGTAAACCCCGCTGAGAATACCCAGAGCCAGAAAAGAATGGGTATGAAGCAGAGGCAGACCAGCGGCCAGCAGAATTAACCCTGGGAGACTCTCCTTCCGCCGGCAAAAAGCCCAGTCATGAAGCAGATACAAGCAGGGGAACAGGAATACCCAGCCAAACAATGTCGCCCGCTGCGGTACCAGCATGTCCACAATGGGGTTCACCCAGCGCAGGCCTATCTCCGGCAGATTGGTAGGGGTTTTATAGTAACCGTCCAACAGCCAGCTAAGGTTAGTGGCAAAGCCAGTATCTCCTAGAAGTGCGGATAAAGTGGAACTGCCATTGAGCCGATCCAGAAAATAAGCAAAGCCAAAACCGCCCCCTAGGAAAAACAGCCAACACCCCAGCACCGCCCGCCAAGGACGCTTGAGCCATTGCCGCATCAGGCAGTATACTCCCAGCAGCACCAGCATGTAGGCGTATAAAGCGGGGATCAGGTAGGCGCTGCGCAGATCCGCCCCCAACACGGCCATAGAGGCGCTGGAGGCTTCACAAAGAAATGGATAGTTGACCCCGTGGCCGGGGAAAATGCTGTATTCCGGTGGAAATGTTCCCTGCCGAGCCAAGGAAGAGATAAAGCCCAAATGCATAGCCAGATCCCCATAAGTGGTTTGCCCCACATACAGGGAACCATCCTTAGGCTGCAGAATATGTGTGGAAAACAGATATCCGCCTATAAAAAGTAAAGGCAGCAGTGCCAGCAACGGCCAGCACTCCTCCCGGTGTAAACTAAGTCCCTTGAGCAGACAGCGGCCCTGCTTTCGGGCATAATATACCCCTGCACCGGCCAGCAGGCCCATCAGCAGCGCACCCAGCAGATTTTCCAGCAGGGAAAAGCGCCCTGTTGCAAAAGCAAACAGAGCCGGCAGCCAGCTCAATCCAAAAAGCCCCAGCACAAGCCCCAGCCATAAGGCACGCAAACCACGCTCTTTTGGAAATACAAGGGCTCGAAGCAGCAACCCGCAAAACGCAAAATACAGGGTGAATAACAGTGCAAAAACCATAATGGCCTCCCAAAAAATATGGCTCCATTATACAATAAGGGCAGTAAAAAGAAAACAGCTCTGTCTGCTGGGACAGGGCCTCGCCTGTAAACTGTTTGAAAAACTTGGGATGCCGATCTGCATACAGCACAAAAAACAGCCCCGGAAATTCCCAAGGCTGTTTGGTGAATATATGATTTATCTGGTCATAAACAATACGCCCACAGTGCCGGGGCCGCAATGAGAGCCGATGGTGCAGCCCGCCCTGGTGATGCATATCTCCCCCCAGGGCCCGAAGGACTCCACCTCCTGCCGCATCTTTTCCAACTCCTCTTCAGAGAAACCTCCGGAATGCGTGATAAATACCCGCTCCCTGCAAATATCCTCCCTGTCTTTAAGCTGATCTTCCATGTATTTACTGACGCAGCGATGAAGCTTTCCCATATACTTCTTGCCCACGATCATGCTGCCGCCCTTGCTGTTGACCACCTGTATGCTGGGTTTAATGCTCATCAGGTTGGCTCCCAGCTGCATAAGGCTGGAACATCTGCCGCCTGCACGGAGAAAAGCCAGCGTATCTATTACAAAACTGGCAGAAGTCTTCTGGTTCAGGGGTTCCAGCCGCTGTGCGATCTCGGCTGCGGAAAGCCCTTCCTGTACCCACTCTCCGGCCTTGCACACCAGCAGGCCAAATCCAGTAGACAAAGAGCAGGAATCCACTACATACACACCCTCCAGTTCCTGTGCAGCCAGACGTGCATTCTGACAGCTGACGGAAAGCCCGCTGCCCAGACCGATATGCACGATCTCATACCCTTCCTGCAAATACTTGCGGAATACATCCAGGTATTCTCCTACGCTGACGGCACTTGTCTTTGGCAGTGTGCCAGTTTCATCCCAGTACTTATAAATGGTATCCAGATCAATGTCTATCAGATCCTTGTATTCCGTGTCTCCCAGAGTTACATGAAGCGGGATAAGCTCCACGTTATAACGCTGGACAAGCGCCGCTCCTATATCGCAAGGAGTGTCGGCGGTGATTTTTACAGGTTTGAGCATTTTTGCCTCCTTTATTCATCAATTTGAAAACAGGTTGCAGGGGGTATTGTACCAGAGCACAGCCTACCCGTCAAGGGTGCATAAAACCGATGCTTTCCGGTCAAACTTTTTTAAAAGGAGGTGAATGTCATGAAGATACCCGAAAAGCAGATTCTCCGTAAGTACACCCTTAACAATACAGAAGGTGTGAGTAACGAAGAGCACTCCCATTATGGACTCACAAATACGGATGGTCACAATCGGGAGCAAAATGCAGAACAGGAAGATATATAAATCTCCTGTTTTAATACCGAATGTCCTTGCACAGAGCCAGTACGGCCCCTTCCTCCCCTTCCATAAAGGCAGACATGGCGGCTCCGAAAGCGTCAAAGTCCCCCAAAGAAGCGGTAATAGACAGGCAGGCGGTATCGGCCCAATCCGGTCGGAGGGCTGCTTTCATGAACAGGCGGCCTTCCGCACTGCCATCGGCGCTGCCGCGCGCCATAAGTTTCAGGCAATCTCCGTTTCCTTCCTCTTCTCCCCATTGATGCAGCAGAGAATTTTGCAGAAGATCCCGGCACTCCTCTCCAAACGCTTTCAATTCGGAGCCGGTCATAAATACCCGCACACTCATACAGGTACTGCCGTTAAAAGCAGTGACCTTTATCCCATATACATCTTTTTCTTCTCTGTAGCCCAGTTTTTCCAGGATAAGGTTATCCATACATCCTCCTAAAACCGTACTTGTATCTATACATACTGTATCCCAGGGCTGGTTTGCTGTCAAGGGACAAGAATGCCTCTTTGTAACAGCCCCAGATGCAGCAGCGCTTCCAATACACCGCCACCCACGGCCAGCGCCTTATCCGATACGGTAAAACAACTATCGTATTCTCCTCGCGGATCCACATCTCCGCTTTTCATCCCGGCAAAAACCACTGTCCCCTCCGGAAGTATCCCCCGCAGTACCCCCGCTATCTGCGTTCGCATGGGCATTCCCTCCACAAAGGCTACAGTCTCTCCTGCCGTAACAATATCCCCAATGTTTTTCACGGGCGTAAATATTCCTGCTGCTGGTGCCCGTAAAAGCCGCTCGCTGGTGTATCCTCCAATATTTCCCGGTATACCAGTATTGGGCTGCGCACTGCCCGTATACAAAACCCGTCCCAGTCTATGGCCCCGCTTGGTTTCCACCACCGCATGACAGTCCTCTCCCGCAGTAAACCCAGGTCCGATACCGACTACAATAAAGGCATCTGACCGCCTGGTACCCAGGTTTACCTTGGCCAACCGGGCATCCACCACCGCCCGGGGATGAATCTGCTCCAAAACCAGCCCCGCATCATCCGCCAGTACGGGGATACTTCCTGTATGCAGGCAGTTCAGAGCCTGCTCCCGATTCCCGCATCGTTGGGCAGAAATTCCCTCCACCCGAGTCTCCCCCAATCGCAGTGCCTCGCTGAAACACACGCCACGGCGTATGGACGTGGGAGCCTGCAGATCGGTCATAACAGGGATAAGTCCTGCCCGATACAGCCGTAAGGCAATACCGCTGGCAATATCCCCTGCACCCCGGATCAATATCACGGTCAATATCCTCCCAAAGGGTTGTTTTTCTTTCAGTATAACGATTTGTATATCTTCCCGCAAGGCTCTCCCGGATTTTTCTTTATATTCCCTGCGATTTGTTCTCCATGTCCTGTATCTTCCGCGAACACTTACCTGCCCCCGTTGTAAACCCAAACCCCCGTTATCCTACGCTCATGAAGCCGCCGGGAAATGAATGCTAATTTGTATTGCTTTCCTCCTGATCGAAGCCTATACTGAAGACAGATTGGAGGCACGCATGGATGTTCTTATAAAAAATGCCGTCATTGCAGACGGTACCAGCACCCCTGCTTTTCCTGGGAATATCGGCATAAAGGACGGCCGCATTTGCTTTGCAGGCAGGGTGTCCGAACAAACTGCCGCCACCCATATTCTGGACGCAAAAGGGCTGTGGGCAGCCCCCGGATTCATAGATATTCACCGGCATCCGGATGGGGCCGTATTCCGCCCTGAGTTTGGAAAGGCAGAACAGGCGCAGGGATTGACCACCGTAATAGGCGGCAACTGCGGCATGAGCGCCGCTCCGGTCTTCGCCCCTGACTTCTGTCCGAATCACAAAAAAGAAGTGGAAGCCTACCAGCAGTCGGTGCTGGGTCCCATTGCTCCCAGTGTGCCCCGGCATTCCATGGCAGCCTATCTGAAAGCACAATGGAACCGTAGAAGTAAAAATGCTCTGTGGGCTTGGAACGCTTCTTGCCCTTGGAGGCGGCTATACGCCGGGCGCTCAGGCAAATATATCCTTTGTGCACCGGCTGATGGAAGAGTCTCTTCAGGCAGGCGCTCTGGGTGTTTCCATGGGTATAGGCTATGCACCGGAGTTTTACTACAGTACCGAAGCACTGCTGACATATCTGGCTCCCATAGCGGGCACAGGTTTGCCCGTAACCATCCATATGCGTCAGGAAGCCGACGGCATGGTGGATGGTGTGAAAGAAGCCATTGCTCTTTGCCGTGCGCTGCATACCCCGGTAGAGATCAGCCACCTGAAGGCTATCGGCCAAGCCAACTGGCGCAAAGCCATGCCTCAGGCCTTAACACTGCTGCGGAAAGCCCGGGAAGAAGGCCTGCCTATCTATCAGGACGCTTATCCCTATACGGCCGGGAGCACTCAACTTCTCCATGTGCTTCCCCCTGAGCTTGCCGACTGGCGGCAGTTTTCCCAACCGTCTGTAAGAGCAGCCATCGCCCGACGCATCGAGACCGGAAAGGACTTTGAAAACATCCTTCGGCTGTGCGGCTATGAGAACGTGTATATCGGGGCCACAGTCGAACCGGAATTGACATTGTACAAAGGCATGAGCCTTCTTCATGGAGCGGAAAAAACGAATATGGAACCTTTGGATTTTCTCCTCTGGCTGTTGGAAGCAGATCAGGGACGTACTTCCATGATCGACTACATTGCCTGTGAAGAGGATTTGGAGTTGGTTTTGCAGGATCCGGAGACGGTATGCATCTCCGATGCCATCTATCCCGGCAAAGGCTGCACACATCCCCGCGCCACAGGAATGACCATACGTGTTCTGGCGCATTATGCCAGGGATCGGAAGCTCTTTTCTTTGGAAGAAGCGATACGCCGCTTGACTTCTTTACCCGCCAAGCGCATGGGATTGCGGGACAGAGGGCTTCTGCACCCCGGATATCTGGCGGATATTGTACTTTTTGACCCTGAAAAACTACAAGAGCGGGGCACATACGCCCAGCCGGATCTGCTGCCTCTGGGGATCCCTTATGTTTATAAAAGCGGCGTGCTTTACAAAAACCCACAATAAAACATGAAGCGTGCGAAGTGCACGTCTCATAATCCGTATATGCAGAAGACCGGCAGAATTCTTTCTACCGGTCCTTCTCTATGCCTGCTTACTTCATCCCAGAATGGCTCTGTCGCTGGTAAACTCTTCCCCACTGGCCAGAGTGAACTGTCTCAGCAGATCTTCTACCGTCAGCTTTTGCTTCCGCTCTCCGGCTATGTCCAGTATGATCCTGCCTTCATGAAGCATAATGAGCCGGTCACCATACTCAATGGCGTCCCGCATATTATGTGTGATCATTAGCGTGGTAAGCCGATTTTCCCGCACGATCCTGTCTGTCAGTTCCATGACTTTAGCAGCCGTTTTGGGATCCAATGCCGCCGTATGCTCATCCAGCAGCAGCAATCTGGGCTTCTGTAAGGTGGCCATAAGCAGGGTCAAGGCCTGCCGCTGTCCACCGGAAAGAGTGCCAACCTTGGCCGTGAGACGCTCTTCCAGTCCCAGCCCCAATTCCTGCAAAGCAGCTTTGAACTGCACCCGCTCCGTCTTGGTGATCATTGGCCGCAGGGTATGCTTCTTGCCCCGTCGATTCGCCAGTGCCAGATTTTCTTCTATCTGCATATTGGCGGCAGTACCTACCATAGGATCCTGATAGACCCGTCCCAAATATCTGGCGCGTTTGTATTCCGGCAATCCCGTTACGTCCACGCCATCCAGCAGCACCTGCCCTTCCTCCGGGGTCTGAGCCCCGGAGATCACGTTCTGCATGGTGCTCTTTCCAGCCCCATTTCCCCCGATAACGGTAACAAAGTCACCGTCATTCAATATCATGGACAGGTCATTCAGCGCCCGTTTTTCATCCGGCGTACCTCGGGAAAAGATCTTGGTGATATGCTTAAGTTCAAACATGTCTCTCTCCCCCTTTCTCGCCCAATTGCTTCTTCAGATATGGCAAGCCCAGAAATCCGGCAACCACCAATGCAGAAAACATCTTCAACAGATCTGTATCAAAGCCCAGAAAGATAATCACCTGATATACTCCATAGTAGAGCACTGCACCGGCCATAACGCCTCCCAGTTTCACGGCAAAATTCTGCGACAGATGGCTGACCAATGCTTCCCCTATGACCACGGCGGCCAAGCCGATGACCACAGCACCCCGGCCCATGTTTACATCCGCATATCCCTGATACTGGCAAAGCAGCGCTCCGGACAGTGCCACCAGTCCATTACTGATCGACAGACCCAACACCTGCATTCGCTGGGTATGAATGCCCTGCGCACGGCTCATGGGGCCGCTGCATCCGGTAGAACGTATCGCGCAGCCCAATTCCGTGCCAAAGAACAGATACAATAGCGCAATCAATATTGCAGCACCGATCAGCAGTATCAGCAGCGCCCCAGGGATATCCATCTGACTCAAAAGCACATGCGCACTCCGGGCAGATAAAGCCTGATTGGCTTTGCCTAATATCTTCAGGTTCACGGACCAGAGAACCATCTGGGTCAGGATACCTGAAAGGATGGGCGGGATCCCCAACCCAATGTGAAGCCATCCGGTGACAGCCCCGGCTAATGCGCCGCTGAAGAGGGCTGCCAGCATGGCCAGAGGAAGGCTGACACCGGAAAGCAGCAGCATGGTGCACACGGCTGCGCCGGTGCAGATGCTCCCATCCACGGTAAGATCCGCTACGTCCAAAATACGATAGGTGATATACACCCCCAGCGCCATGACGCCCCAGATAAGCCCCTGGGCCACTGCCCCGGGCAGAGACTGCAGCAATGCAAGCATAGAAGTTCCTCTTTCTTCCGGTTTACGGTTTCTTTATTCCAGGGGTTGGTATCCTTCAGGGATAGTCACGCCCAGCAACTCCGCCATTTCTGCGTTATAGAGCTTGGAAGCAGGAGCGTATTCAATCGCCATATCGGAAATATTCTTCTCCCCAGTCAGAATAGCTGCCGCCATTTCTCCAGTTTTTTTGCCCAATTCATAGTAACTGATGGACAGAGTCGCTACGCCGCAGCCTTTGCAGATGCCCTGCTCCCCGGCAATGACGGGAACTTTTGCCGAACGAACAATATTGCCGATGGTTTCGCCGCAGGTGGCAGCAGTATTATCTGTAGGAATGTAGATTACATCGCTGTCTGCAGCAGCTTTGGCAGTCACGGCAGATACGTCATTGGAATCCGTAAACGCATAACGGGTGCAGACAATGCCCTTATCGGAAAGGTATTCTTCCACTACCTTCACCTGGTATTCGGAATTGCTTTCCGCAGAGCAATACAACAGCCCCACTTTTTTAGCTTCCGGGAAAAGTTCCAGCAGCATATCCGCCTGCTCCGTCAAAGGCGCCAGATCAGAAGTACCGGAAACATTCCCCCCTACAGTGCCGGAAAAATCCTGGATCCCCAAGGCCACTCCATATTCCGTTACGGCTGTGCCCAGAATAGGGATACTGTCCGTAGCGTTATAGGCCGCCTGAAGGGCCGGCGTAGCATTAGCCAGAATGAGATCCACTTTCTTGGAAACAAATGCGTTGGCAATGGTGCTGCAAGTTGCGGAATCACCGGAAGCATTCTGTACATCGAAGACCACGTTTTCCTCTCCCAGTATTTCCTTCAAGGCATCTTCAAAACCCTGAGTAGCTGCATCCAAAGCATCATGCTGCGCCAGCTGACAAATACCCACGGTATACACCTGCTTTTTCTGTTGACATCCGAACAAAGACAGTAATGTGCAGCACATGAGCAGCACGGCGGCTCCAATATGCAGGATTTTACGATTACGTTTCATTGTCTTTTTCCTCCGTATATTATATATTTTCTCTTGTATGTATGTAGGCCAAATGCGTATTCGCCTCGCGAAAGCGAATAAGTATACTCCCTGTTTTTTTCTCCGGTAGAAACGATTCATTTGAATCCAGGGAGAATAGCCTATGCAAAAAGAGCAAATAAAAATGCCCCGTGAGCTTGTGACCCACGGGCATTTCTTCGGGCTTTTACTATGGGGAAAGAAGGAGTAAAAGCTACGCAGTTAAGGTGTATCCGCAAATGGCATCACAAATCTCTATTCGCTTTGAGGGGTAAAAGGAATAGTCGTAATAAAATCGAATTGCGAATGCCATACGAATACGCTGCATAGTTCCGGCCCGTCTCCTTTCTGATTTAGTGGTAAGTGTAGCACCGTGCTCTTTCTTTGTCAAGCCTGTTTTTTCATTTTATGCACGTAAAATACATTCTGCCCGAGTGTTGCTAAATTCCTATTTCCGTGAAAAGCGAAGATTTGTTTTGTCAGGCAAAATAGAGATCTTCAATTTGCCTTGGTTCAAAGCTGAGCCCTAACAGTTCCTTAGTAAAACTTCCGGCAGCGATCTCTGAAACGGGGAGCATCCGACGCTTTACAGGAATTACTCCAAACAACTTCACCGTTCGAACAAAGCCGGCCGATGTATCGCCCCACCTCCTACACTCAAACAAATGGTACAGTTCATGGCCGAGAATAATTTCTCGAGCAGTATTTATATCCATATGGCGCCCTATGCGATGCAATGCTTCTCGATTAAGAAGAATACGGTTCTGTTTGACATGAAATTCTGCAAACTTCACATAGTCCTGTCCCCAGCCTCTATCCTGCCCCTCTTCATGAATGGAAACGCCTTGGCATCTAAGGATCTCCTGAACGGAAATGTCCGGAAACTCTCTCCGTATCTCTCTACCCCGTTCTCTGCCTATTCTCAGAGCTTCCTCCGCCATAAAAAGTTTTTCATCCCGTTCAATAGAATCTGCAAAAACAAACTGGTTGAATATGGATAGGGCATTTTCCCGTTCGGACATATCACAAGGCATACTCTTCTCCTATCTCTTTTTCAGTATGGCCAGATATTCTTCTCCAGAGCCCAACCTTTTCAGCTCCAGATCCACCAGCGACAGAATCTGCTCTGTGCTGTCCAATCCGGAAAGATCCGTAATCTTGCCGTTAATTACCACATAAAACAAGGGCGCTGTACGGCCAGACTCGTCGAACTTCATGTGGGCTTCCAGCTGTTGTTCTAATGCTCCTCTATCTTGTGCTTTGAAATGATAGCAGTCTGCACCTTCCACACTGAGCTTGATCACACCGCTGCTATCCATTACGCACAACAGATCCGTGCGCTTTTTAAAAAATGGAATACGGCTCTTTTTTTCCACATTGACACGAAAAGCCGAGAGAGTATCCGTAGCAAATTCCGCATGTACATCTACGCGACTTTCTTCTTTCCCGGTAAACGCTTCCTGCACCTTCTTTTGAAGCTGTTCCTGAGTCAAGATCGTTCCCACCGCTGCCTTGGCGCTCAAATCCGTACTTCCCACCGCCACAGCCGTAACCGTATTTTTTGCCGTATCGATCTGCACCGTTACCTCAATGGTTGAAGGAGAAGCACCCGCCCGTATGGCCGACTGTTCCGCTTCATTACGGATCTGCAGGATATCCTCCTGCGTAGGATTGATAATGGTACGCTCCACAGAATCCCGTACCATAGCCAACGCCGCTCCGATAGTGGCAATAACCGGCGCATTCTGTGCTATTTTAAAGCGCAGCCCCATCTTCTCCGCTACGGCAGGCACCACAGCACTGGCACCGCCACCGCCACCGGTAAGAACCAGATAGCTTTGAGACAAGCTGTATTCCCGTATGAAGCCTGTTACTGCAGCAGAAACCTTTCCTACTGCAATATCCATTATATCCCGTGCAATACGCTGTGCCGGACGCTTAAATGCCTTTTCCAAAGCTGTAAAAGCCAGTTGAACGATTTCTTCGTTTCCTTTGGCATAATCACCCTCCGGCATATAGCCCAGGTAATTTGCCGCACAGGTCAAAGTAATGGCAAAGCGTTCTCCTTTTTCATTTTCCAATGCGAGAAAATCTGTAGTTTTATCCTTTGGCGTCCCCACACTGACTACATGACAATTCTGCAGTTTCTCCGAATCTGTAAAGCAGGCATAAGGCAAACCTGCAATATGTGAGCTTCTCGGTCCTACATCGATGATGGTATTGTTCCGAAAACGTACCATGCTGCCGCCGCCAATGCCAACCGTATGAATGTCCAAACTGGTCACATATGTATTGTGTCCGCCGATGCATGCATACTTGGTGATCACTCGTCCATTCTGGATCGCGGAAATATCCGTGCTGGTACCGCCCACTTCCAGAAAGATTCCGTCAGAAATCTTCTCATACATCAACGCACCCGCCACACCTGCGGCCGGGCCGGAAAGCACCGTCAGGATAGGACGGCGTTTGACTTCATCCACCTGCATAACCCCGCCATCGCTGCGCATGATCATCAATGGCGCCTGTATTTTTGCATCTCGAACGGCTTGTTCCGTCATAGCAGCTGTCTGCATCATTTTGGGCAGAATGGAAGCATTGATCACTGCCGTTTTGGTTCTTGCCTTTAACCCATACAGTTTTGTAAGTTCATGGGTAGCAGTAACAATCATTCCTGATTCTTCAGCAATTTTTGCAACAGCCTGCTCATTTTCCGGGTGATCTACAGAAAATGCTTCACTGGCTACAGCCACCTGCGCGCCCTGGTTTTTCAAACTCTCCAGCAGCTTTAATGCCTCCTGTGCGTTAACGCCCTGAGCCGTGTTTAAAAAGCCATATACGGTATGAATGGCCTTTCCGTCTTCCAGGGGGATATCTCCTACATCGGTGTCGGCTTTGATTTTGCCGACACCGATGCCATTACCCATACCCACAATTCCAATATCTGCCACATCCCCTTCCAAAAGGGCATTGGTGGCTTGTGTAGTGCCGTGGGCAATGAATACCACATCCTCTGCTTCACAGTGGATTTCCTCCAGAAGCGCATGCAAAATATCGATAACGCCACGAGTAACACCCTCTTTTGCAGTATGTGTGGTATGGACTTTCTTTTTTCCTATGATCTCATAGGTATCATTATCGAGAGCTATGGCGTCTGTAAATGTACCGCCAACGTCTATGCCGATCCTGATTTTACGCGCCATGTTTCTCTGTACCTCCTACATGCTTGCTTACATATATACGATCACAGCCAAAATGACTCCGGCCAAAGCTACCAGCGCATTGATAAGAAATGTGCCACGGGTATACTTGCCCACGGAAACCTGCAAATATCCACAAGCCCAAGTCACCTGAGATGCAGTAGGATCATTCACAGCTACATAGTAATCATACACCCAAGCCAGAGTTACGATCAGGCCAATAGGCAGGCTGGTGGTCAGCAGAATACCGATAAGCGCAGCGCCCAATCCCCAGGGATTCAGCGGCCCGCGATACATGGTCAGGAATGGACCTACCAAACCAAATACCAGAATCACCAGAACAGGTGCTGTGGGCACAATGGCTGTGAGCAGGTTCTGGATGGGGGTAAGCAAAGCTTCCTGCTTGGAGGCAGCCAGTACCATGCCAATCCCCATCATGAGCACTACAGTGACGGATACATTGGCAAAACCATCAAAGGCCGATTTGTTGATCAGATCCTGAATGCCCCGGAATTTGTTCTTCCACTGCGTCGTCAAAATGGCATACAAAATACCTACAATCAAAGCAGCATTTACATTGCACTTAAATGCAAGTACAAGCACAAGAGGAATAATGGGCGCCAGAATGGAATACAACGGCACGTCCTTGCTCTTGTCGCGCTTTTCACCATCGTTCTTTTTAACGGCCCAGGAAAACACCGGTCCTTTTACCTTGATACCAATGAGTATCAATGCAACGCAGATGATGACAGCCGGAATAAGGATCATGACTGCAGTGTTCTTGATCAGGGGATCAGTTGCCTCCAGACCAACCAGATTGCCGATAAACGTCCAACGGGAAACATTCATGAAGTAGCCAACAGAAGTACCGGCAAGCATAACAAAAGCTGCAATAACTTTGGGTACTCCTACAGAAAGCATAATGGGGAAAACGATCAAGCCCAGCATGATTTTGGAGCCTACCCCGTTAAGGCCAATGAAGCAGAAGCCGCAAGCCAGGAAGCACAGCACGGCCAGCACATAGGGGTTATCGCCGCCCAATTCTGCCGCACTGCGAATGAGCTTTTCTGCAATACCGGTCTTGCGAATTACTTCACCCAGAATAGCAGCTATAAGCGTGGAGAAAATCGCACCGGAAAGGCCCGAGATGCCTCCGCCTACCACATCGTTCACAATAGTCTTAAAGGGAACGCCAGCTACGGCGCACATAACGATGGCCATCAGCGGCAGAGCTGCTACGGCGTTCAATTTATCCGTGACCATCAGTGCTACCACTGCTACAAAAACCGCTATGATCAAAATCGTTGTAATACTCATACTCTTTAATCCTTATTTATTTTTGGGTCGCTTTTGTTTTAAAGCAGAAATTCCTGCCCCTGCTCCTTCAGGACAAGCTGAAGAGCTTTTGTATCCAATTCCGCCGGGCGGCAGCTGTTTTTTACGCACATGGCACCAGCGGTTCCTGCCGCCTGTCCCATGGCAAACACTGCCGGCATAATCCGGATAGCCCCCAGGGCTTCATGCGTAGCGGAAACGCAGCGTCCTGCAACCAGCAGATTATCTGCATTTTCTGGCACCAGGATGCGATAAGGAATCTGATAAACCTCCGCCACATCCGTTTTCTCTTTTTTGTAACTGGTTCCTGTTGCTGCCCCTTTTGCGGGATGCAGGTCTACCGGATAGCTGCAAAGGGCAATGGCATCTTCAAAGTGCACCGGCTGAATAAGATCCTCTTCCGTCAGCGTATACAATCCACGAATTCTGCGGGACTCCCGCACGCCTACGACTGCCCCGCTCTGAGCAATTCGAGCATTTTCCAGGCCCGGCAGTGTTTTAAAGAAATCCATCAGAAATTCAACCTGCCTGAGTCCTTCTGCATATGCGCGGCTCATATCCTGTTCCTCTACGGGACTGAGCTCCTGAATTCTGGTCGTATTGAGTCTCCATTCCCCAGGATGCACCATGTGATAAAGACCGATTTTATTGCGGTTTATCGGAAACTCGCCTCTGACTCTTGCCTCCTCGATCAGCTTGTGATAGGGCAAATATCTGTTTTCCTCGTCCTGGCTAAGATACGCCTCTATCTTTGCATCATCTGCATTATAGATCCAGAAGAACAGTGTCATTGGCTGCAAGGATCCTTTAGGATCCTCCATTTTCATAGGTACTCCAGCCTTCAGACTCACCAGTCCATCCCCTGTGCAGTCAATAAACACCTCGCCTTCAATCCGTATCAAACGGTTCCCATCAAAAGCAACAACAGAGCGGATCCTCCCCCCTTCTTTTTCTGTATCCAGAATGCTGATGTTCAGGCATATTTCAACGCCTGCTTCAAGCAGCATATCCATCATGACCATTTTTAATGTTTCCGGTTGAAAAGGCGTCAGATTATTGTGCCTGAGCCGAATATAACAGCCATATGCGCTGACTTGTCCCGTTTTGGAAGGATGGATAGCGCCGCCCTTTTCTTCCATTCGACGGATCATTTCATCAAAAATGCCCTTTACTAACTGCCTTTCTCCCTTTGGATCAAAGCAGGTCATAAAGGGTCCTACCAAACCGTTGGTGGCAGTGCCGCCAACCACAGATGTTTTTTCAAGCAGAATGGTTTTCGCACCGCTGCGGGCACTGGCAATGGCCGCGGCAACACCCGCACATCCTCCGCCGCATACTATGACTTCTCCCCGCCTGGTTGTTTCTATCCTGCCAGTGTATGTATCCATCCTGTGCTCCTTTAAAAATTTGTTTCGTTTTTCTTTTCTCTCGTTTCGCAATGCGAAACTCTTTAAAATAAAGATACTGCACATCTGGTGAATTGTCAACATTTTTTTACATTAATTTCGCCCGAAGTACAAAAAAGAAGCTCCCTATCGGAGCTTCTTTTATACGACCTGTATATCAGACATAGCCAGCATATCCAAGATCATTGGAAAGAGCATTGGCAAATTTGAGCAAAGTAAGTATCCATTCAGACTGCACCCGTTTTTCTCTAAGTACGGAAGCATGCATGCTGACCACATAGGCCACATTTCTTGAAAAATCAAACACTGGCGCCGCCACAGCAGCTACTTCACCGATATCTGCCTGACTTTCTGCGTACCCCTGTATCAATATTTGTTTATTTTCCCGCCGCACTTCCGGATCTTCAGGCACCGAGAGAATAGACCGGCCAGGCTGCCACAGAGCCTTATTTGCCTGAAAAGTACGCTGAATAAGGGCTCCTTCTTTCAATACTCCGCCTACACGCAGCGATAATACGTTCCTTTCGTCCAATGGCAGCACGTCCGCCAGAAAAAACTCTCCGCTGATCTCTTTGGTCACCAGCAAGGTACCAGGAAAACCATTCAGTAATTCCTGAGCATGTTTACGAACTACTGCTCGGATATCCATCTTCTCATACAGCGCGGAAGCTACACTCAATATTTTCAATCCGAGAGAATATTTGCCGGATTTTTCATCCTGCTCTACGTACTCCTTTTCCATCAGGGAAGTAAGCAGCCGATAAACGGTGGTTTTGTTCATCCCCGCCTGATTGCTGATTTCTACCAGTCCCATGCCCTGAGGATCTTTGCTCAACAACTCCATAATAGTCAGCGCCTTACTTACGGAAGCGACTTTATCTTCATATCGATTTGCCATCTCTCACCTGTTTTGTTTTCAAAAAGCTTCAATCTTCTTTTATGTTGTTGCCTATGCGCAACGGCTTTTCTTCTTTCCGAGGACGATGCTTTGGCTGGGGACGCAGTTCCAACCTCCTGGGGAAAAAAATTCTGGTGCCTGTTGGGGCGGACGAAGTGACCTGTTTCTCTGCTTGAGACACTGTATCTGACATCGCTTCCGGTAAAGCACCCGAATGACTCTCTTCCTCGAAAGCACTTTTCTTTGCGCTTGATTCTACAGCGGAATGCATGGAGTTGAGCGTACGAACAGGTTCCGGTTCAACGTGAGCAGCCACGGGCTGTACATCTCCTGCGAAGTCAGTTTCATCAAAAGCATTCTCCCGTTCGTCTGATTTTATTTTGGAAAGCTGCGAGTTAAACACACGAATGGGTTCCGGCTCAACAGGGACAAAAGTTGACTTTGCGGCGCTCGTAAGGGTGTTTCCGGCGAGGGAACCTTCTGGCACACCTATATCCGCAGTAGGTGGATCGGCCTTTTTCCCTGCATTTGCAGCCTGTGCGGGAGTGATCGCAGGAAAAACCGTTGTTTTTTCTTCTGTCAGCATATGATTTGGACGTTCAGGCCGCTTAAAGGCACTGGTGTCCGAATCGTTTGCAGTGGATGCGGAAGGCCTCCGGAAAGCTTTATCTCCATCGAGCGGAATCCTTCCGGATACGGGTGCCGGTTCTTCCTGCGCTTCCTGAGAGCGTTCCTGCTCCATATACCGGAGTTTTGCCGGGCGCACATAGCCAAATTGCAGCCGTGCGGTATCTGCCGTTTTCTCCTCAGAGGAAGTTTTTTTCGGTGTAGGAACAGCAAATTCTTCAAAAGGCAGACTCCGGCGTATGCTCTGTTCATATACATACAAAATAGCGGAAGCTGCCAGCAACGCAACGATAAGCAAAAAAAGCACCAGCAGACTCCGGCGAAAGATACGGGTAAACTTCGCCGTATCATAGATAGTGCCGGTGGTATCAATGGTGGTTCCTTTATTTGCGCTGCCTCCTCCTTCCTGCCGCCGTTGCAGCAATCCGGTAAGATCCAGCCGCATGGCATCTGTAGCATAGGCAGTCCCCGCCGGATCCTCTGCCGTGAGCACAAAGGAAAGAATACTGTTCCCTTCTGTAATATTGAATTCCTTGGAAAAAGTCGTAACACCCGTGTTCAGTTGATCATACTGAATCACAACGCCATTAAATGCATTGTTTTCCGTAAGCACTCCCTTGGTAATGGGGACTGCGGAGTAGTTGCGCATTTCAAACAGAATCGTTGCCGTCAAGGACCCGTCATCATTGAACTTGGAATTGCTCAATGTTACGATAAGCTGCAAATTGACCTGATCGGCCTCCACATAGGGTTTGATCTCATAGCTGTCTTTGCTTTCCGCAGTATAAGGCTGGCCCTGGAAATCTTTCGCTTGGATCCGGAAGGAGACCCTGCGGGGTGTGCTGGCGGCTACAGCAGCGGCTACGGTATAGGTAATGGATCGGCTCTGCCCGGCAGAAAGGTCAAAGGGCTCCTCCAGCTCCGTGCCGATTTCATCGTACAGACAAATATCCGTCATGGCATGGGTGCCGGTATTTGTCACAGTCAAAGCAAAAAGCGTTCCGCTTTCTGTAGCCGGACACTGCTGCACGGACAGGGTGAGCTCCACCTTTACATAGGTTATGGTAGCGGAGCTTTCGCAGGAAGCCAGCTGTTTTTCTCCTTTGACGGTATACTCCACAACCGGATTGATCACCGCATCCACTTCCCCCATGGTAAAAGTGTACGGCACTTCCATAGATGTACCGGCCAGCAGCTGCTCTTGCGGTAAAGGAATATAACTGCTGGATACTCCGGAATCATAAAGGCTCAAGCCGGTCATATCAAACTTTGTATCGTTTTTTAGCAGATATGTCACCTGCACCTGCGTTCCAGAAGCTGCCATCGTTTGTGTCAGCTTATAGGACAGACTCAGCTTGGGCTCGTCAAAACGTTCTATACGTACCGTAGCTGTCACATATTTTTTTACATAGGTCAGGGCTGCTTCCTCATCGGGCACTAATTCCCCGTAAGACTGTTCCAGCCAGGAAAGTCTGAAAGTCAGATCTCTATCAAAGGCATCCAAAGGAACAAACAGCTTTTGTGCTCTGAATTCCAGCACGCCCTTCCCTTCCAACGTCAGGTCTTCCTCAAAAGCCATGGATTGAGGCAGCAGCTCCCCGGAAAGCACCGCATTATGCAGCGTATAGGAATCATTGCTTGTATTTTTTAAGGTGAAGCGCAGATATGTCAGTTCCCCGGGGCCGGTCAGCTGGCATTCCGGATCCGGTTCGATGGTCATGGTTACCGGCGGCTCCGTTTCCCCATGGGAAAGACGAACCCCCATGAACACGGGGATCAGCGCCAGCAATATGCACACTATGGCCCGGATCTTTTTCATGTTTTATACTTCCACAGGAAAGGGCAGATATTGCTCCCCTTCCAATGTTCCTCTCAATGTATCGTTGGTTTTATCCCGCACCGCCAGCAGCATGTTCTCTCCTTGTTCTCGGGGTATCTCCACCCGACAGCGGATCACGTCTGCATACTCCACATCTTTCAGACTGCCAAAGCGGGTAATTATCTGTTGAAACAGCGTCCATTGCCCATATGGCACGGTAAAAGCATAAATCTGCCCGGGAGCCATGCGCACCAGCCCTGCCGCATCCAGTGCTTCTGCACAGCTGCGGGAATACGCACGCACCAGCCCGCCCGCTCCCAGCAAGATACCGCCGAAATACCGGGTAACTACGCAAAGTACATCGGTTACCTCCCGACGGCGAAGCACTTCCATCATGGGCAAACCTGCGGTACCACCGGGTTCCCCATCATCTGAATACCGGGCGCATCCGCCCCCCGGCCCTATGGAATATGCATAGCAGTTATGGGAAGCGTCCCAATGGCGGCGGCGAATATCCGCCAGAACGCCGAGTGCCTCTTTTTCCGTCTTCACAGGGAAGCAGCGCCCGATAAACCGGGAACGTTGGATGAGGATCTCCCTCTCCGAGTTTCCGGCTGCCGTAAGGTAAGGCCGCAGATTCTCTTCCCCCATGTCACGTCTCCTTTATACTTTGACAATCATCTTATCTTAGCAAAAGCGATAAAATATTGCAAGAAGACCCGGAGATTCGTTACAAAACAGACGCAATGTATTTTAAGCATGCAAGATGGATCTTTTTATTTGTACGCATCCGAGATTCGGATAAAGATATGCGGGCTGGGCCGCCGCATCCAAGTCTCATTCCCCCTATTACGCTATTCTCCCGCCAGGCGGCGCAGCAGTGCAATCTCCTGGGCATACCCGGAAAGTTCTGCATGAGGTGTTTCCAGTACCATGGGCAAGTTTTTAAGAACCGGGTGATTCACCACACTCGCAAAAGAATCCCGACCTATATATCCCGCACCGATGGGTGCATGGCGATCCTTCCTGCTGCCCAGAGGCATCATGGAATCATTCAAATGCAGAGCCAACAGATGCTTCAGGCCTATATGCCGGTCAAAATCCTCCAGCACCCCTTCCAAATCATGCACGATGTCATATCCTGCCCCGAACACGTGACAGGTATCCAGACAGACTCCCAGCCTGTCCCCAGCTCCCGTCAAGCGAAGGATCTCGCCTATCTGTGTAAAATCACTGCCTATTTCGCTGCCTTGTCCCGCCATGGTTTCCACCGTTACGCTGATACCTTCCGCTTCTTCCAGCAGGATGCTGAGCAGACGTGCAGTTTTATCTATACCCGCCTGTACTCCCTGCCCCACATGACTGCCCGGATGCAGATTATATAGATTTCTGGGGAAACATGCTGCTCGCTTTAAATCATCTTCCAGTACCTGCCGTGCAAATTCCTCAACCCGTTCCTCTTTTGCGCAGGGATTCAGCGTATAGGGGGCATGCATAAGGATCGGACCCATGGCATTTTCCTTTAAAAACACATTCATGGCCTCAGCATCCTGTATATTCATTTCTTTTGCCCGACTCCCACGGGGATTACGCAAAAAGAACTGAAAGGTGTTCCCGCTCAATTCCCGCGCAGTCTCTGCCATGGCCAGATACCCTTTGGATGGGGAAAGATGACAGCCTGCTTTTAACATATACTTCTCCTTGACGAGTTTAAACGGAAAAGGCACGGATGTTGCCCGTGCCTTTTGGATCATTCCATGATTACTTCAGCTCCGGAAGCAGAGCTTCAAAATAGTTGAGAGCCTCCGGATTGCCCAGAGCGTCACGGTTGGTGATCTTTCTTCCGTTGACCAGATTTGTCACGGCAGATTCCACCTTTTTCCCGTTGAATGTCTTGGGAATATCGGGAACGGCAAAGATCAGCGCCGGTACATGGCGGGGAGACTGGCGAACTCGCAGTTCGGTTTTGATGCGTTTTTTCAGTTCATCGGTAAGCTCGCATCCATCCTTCAGCTGGACAAAGAGCAGTATCCGCTGATCGTCATGATACTGCTGACCAATGGCCAGAGAATCCTGCACCTCCGGGAACTTTTCCACAATATTATAGATCTCCGCCGTGCCAATGCGGACTCCGGAAGGTTTCAGAACGGAATCGGAACGTCCATAATAGCTGACGCCGCCGGTTTCGGAATGGAAACACACATAATCGCCATGGTGCCATACACCAGGGTACACCCGGAAGTATGCATTCATGTATCGCTCTCCATCCGGATCGTTCTGGAAGTAGATGGGCATACTGGGCGCCGGGATCTCGCAGACCAGCTCTCCCTGCTGATCCCTGACGGGTTTTGCGTTTTCATCATAACATTCAATTTTCATGCCCAGCCCCGGGAACTGAAGCTGTCCGGCATACAAGGGCTCCATGGGGTTGCCGATGCAGAAACAGCCGTTTATATCCGTGCCGCCGGCAATGGAATTAAAGAAATAGTCCTGCTTGATCTCCCTGTATACCCAGCGCCAACCTTCTTCGCTGAGAGCGGATCCAGTTTGAGAAATCATTCGCAGACGGCTGAGATCCGCATGCTCCTTAGGCACGAACCCAGCTGCCATAAGGGCATGCACATAGCTGGCGGAAAGACCGAATACCGTGACCTTCTCTTTTTCCAGAATCTTCCAGATGGCAGAAAGATCAGGATAAGAAGGGTTACCGTCATACAGAACAATGGAGCTGCCCGCCCCCAAAGCCGCCGCCGCGAGCTGCTGACGCAGGGAATAGCAGGACAGATTTCTGACTTTCCCCAGCTCTGCAAGAATTTCCTCTTCCTCCGGGCATTGCCCGCAGATATGGCGTGCAAGGGCGTTAAGCGCATCGACCCGGGCGAGATTGCTGTCGCTGTGGTAAACCCGTCTGGTCTGGGTAAAGGTGTGCCCCTCCCTATCGCCGATGGTGACCACCAGGCTCGCGGGAATGGCAAAGACATCGGCGCGGGCGCCGTAAGCGCCGGCGATCCGGCAGATGGTGTCCTCAACCCGGTGAATCTCCGCACCGCTGGTCAGGAGCTGAAATCCGATCTCGGTTGCAATGTCGCTGAGCCTTTTGATGTCCATCCCGTTCTGTCCTTTCAAAAAGTCGAAGGTTCAACGCTATTATAATCGCTTTTCTCCAAAAAGAACAGGGGCTGCTGCATTTTTGAACAGCCCCAAACTGTGCGGCCATCACAAAAAACGAGTCCCAAGCAGAAAAATTTCAGGCGGAGGGACGGTGCGAGTGGACATCCCCAAGCTGTGCGGACAGCAAAAAAAGCAGGTCTCAAACAGAAAAAGGAAAATTTAGGCGGAGAGGCGGAACGAGTGAACGGCCTCAGGTTGTGCGGGCAGCGCAAAAGGTGTGGCCTCGGCAGGAAGCAGAGAGAATCAGGCGGAGGACGCATGGCCGCTCCGTTTTTCTATGCTTGATTCACCATCTCTCCCCGCAGGATGGTCCCCGTCACCGAGAGACTGCGGATATCTCCCGGGGCGACGGTGAGGGGGTTTCCGTCGAGAAGGACAAAATCCGCCCGCTTGCCGGGGGTGATGGAACCTTTCTCCCGCTCCTCAAAATACTGGTAGGCCGCGTCGAGAGTCACCGCGCGCAGCGCCTGCTCCGGAGCAATCCGCTGTGCCTCCCCCATCGAAACCCCCTCGCGGGAAATGCGGTTGACTGCACACCAAATCGTCTCCAGCATATTGGGCGGTAAAACCGGGGTGTCCTGATGCAGGGTGAAATGCATTCCCCGCGCCGCCGCGTCGTGCAGCGGACTGATACGGAAGGCTCTCTTTCCGAGATTTTTGCGGTGGGCATCCCCCCAGTACCAGAGATGCGCCGCGAAGAAGGAGGGGATCATGCCCAGCGGTTTCATCCGGTCGAGCTGATCGGCGCGCAGTGTCTGGGCATGAATCATCACCGGACGCAGTGGCGCGACGGCGCAGCGCAGGTTTTCCCGCTCGGAGACGG
>ERZ857882.1414-NODE-1414-length-28142-cov-7.867092_pt1 | contig 28142 bp, 26 predicted proteins | sample MGYA00519697_ERZ857882 | MGnify/ENA primary metagenome ERZ857882 (study PRJEB31778, sample SAMEA3449373) | human gut metagenome | biome: human gut; feature: human-associated habitat; material: faeces | place: United Kingdom | collected 2010/2012 ...
CAACATCGGTCAGGTCGCTCAGTTCGCGGCTGCCGGTAAGGAGACCAAGAAGAAGTCCCTGTCTGAGATCGCCATGAGCTACGGCTATGTTTACGTCGCTCAGGTCGCTATGGGCGCTAACCCTGCTCAGACCATCAAGGCCATCACCGAGGCCGAGGCTTACCATGGCCCGTCCCTGATCATTGGCTACGCTCCCTGCGAGATGCACTCCATCAAGGGCGGCATGACCAACTGCCAGGCCGAGATGAAGAAGGCCGTTGAGTGCGGCTACTGGAACCTGTTCCGCTTCGATCCTTCCAAGGACACCGGCAAGTTCCAGCTGGACAGCAAGGCTCCGAAGGACGGCTATCAGGAGTTCCTGATGAACGAGGCTCGTTACAGCCGTCTGACCCGCGAGTTCCCCGAGCGTGCAACCGATCTGTTCGCCAAGAACGAGGCTGCCGCCAAGGAGCGCTGGGAGCATCTGAACAAGCTGGTCGAGATGTACAAGGACTAATCGTCCTATACTTCCGATTCTGCGCAAACGAAAACTGCCCGTCCCCGGTAACGGGGACGGGTTTTCCAAACTTATTGGGAGGAATGATATGAAGGTACTGCTGCTTAACGGAAGCCCCAAGGCAAGGGGGAATACGGCCTATGCCCTTTCCCAGATGGCGGAGGTCTTTGCCGCAGAGGGCGTCGAAACCGAAATTCTCCAGGTGGGCAATCAGCCCATCCGGGGCTGTATCGCCTGCGGAAGCTGCCGGAAGACCGGCAAATGCGTCTTTGACGACGTGGTCAACCAAGCGGCGGAGGCGTTTCGGGAAGCTGACGGTCTGGTTGCAGCCAGCCCGGTCTATTATGCCTCGGCCAACGCCACGCTGGTGGCCTTTCTGGATCGGCTGTTTTACAGCACCGGCTTCGACAAGCGGATGAAGGTCGGCGCGTCCGTGGTAGTTGCCCGCCGGGGCGGCTGCTCCGCCACCTTTGACGAGCTGAACAAGTATTTCACCATCAGCGGAATGCCCGTCGCGTCCAGCCATTACTGGAACAGCGTCCACGGCCGCGCCCCCGGCGAAGCGGTGCAGGACTTGGAGGGCATCGCCACCGTCCGGAATCTTGCCAAGAACATGACCTTTCTGATGAAGTCCATCGCCCTCGGCAAGGCGCAATTCGGCCTGCCGGAGCTTGACCCGGTTACCCCCACCCACTTCATCCGGTAAAGGAGGCCACTATGCTCTGCACCGTCACGGACATTCGCGGCGATTACGCCTACGTCAGATACGAGGACACCGGCGTTGTCTCCGAGGTCGCCATCGCACTGCTGCCCTTTGGCGTGGATGTAGGCGATCAGCTGAAATTCGAGAACTACGAGTTCACCCGCATCTGAAAAAACACAATGCCCCCAATATGCACGCTTACTGTGCATATTGGGGGCATTTGTCATGGAATCATACTATTTCTCGATAAAATGGTTAACACCATTTTATCCTGCGAATCCTTCGCAGGCCGCCGGTGGCGGCGAGAAATGTATGGACTTACGTTTTTTGCGGCTACGCCGCTGGCTGCTGAAACAGCAGCCGAATAAAACGGTTTTTAACCGTTTTATTGAAAACTAGTATCACATTTTCAGCAGGTTCGCTTCATAGTACAATTTCACATACATGGCAATTTTCGCAAAGATGGGAACATCCTTGCCGCCGGTGGGGGTGATGGTGACGGTGCACATATCGCTGGAATAGCTCCAATCGATATCGCCCTCGGCCAGTACGGTCTCGCTGTCGTCCCACAGCGTCTTGCAGTCCTCCGAAGCGTACAGTCCGATGGGGGTGAAATCCGGGTCGAGGAAATAGACGATATAGGCGTTGTCCCAGTTCGGGTCCACCCGCTCCTGAGCATAGCCGAGACAGTTGTCGTCCATGTCATAAAAGCCCAGGGTGGAGCCGGAATTGACGCCCTCCTGGTGGTTCACCGGTTCGCCGGTGACGTACTTGGCGTAAAACCACTCCTCGTAGTTCGCAGAAATCGTCCATTTGCCGTTGATCAGCCCCGTTTCCCGCATGAATCCGGCGAAGGTGCCGTCCACGCGGATGTCGCTGGCCTGATTGGCTTCCGAAAAATCACCGCTGATGGTGATCACGCCCTGCCCATTCAGCGCCGCCTTGGCATCGTCGGCGGTGGCATAGGTCGCCGCTTCCTCACAGCCCAGCAGCAAAACGCTGAGGATCAGCGCCGCGAGCAGCGCAATTCCCTTTTTCATCTCTCTTTTCCTCCTACATATGATTTGTGATCGCGCCCTCTTTGTCCCTCGCCAACTCCCGGGCGGCCATCACGGCCATGCACACCAGCAGCGGCAGCTTATCCGGCCGGTAGACGATCAGATAGGCGTTATCGAACACCGCGTTTTCAACGGTCAAATCCATGTCGTCCATGATCGCGCCCAGCATCTCGCCGTTGAGCGTGACCTTGTAGTTGTGGCCGACGGTGCCGCTGTATTCCCGCAGCTCCAGTTTCCCTTCCGTCACCTCCATGGTGAAGCGGTCCCGCACCAGGTCAAACTGCTTTTCCAGCGTGCCGTAAACTGCACCGTCCTGATAGAACTTGTATGTAGCCAGCGCGTGACCCAGCTGCTTGGTCATGGCGAAAACCTCCCGGTCGTAGCTGTCCAGCACCCGCAGCTTCACCAGCGGCACCGTTCCGTCCACGGTGTAGAGGACGTTGCCGTCCGTATCCTGCACGGTAAAATGCTGCCCCGTCAACTTGAAATCCTCGCTGAAGGTATAGATTTGGGAGGCAGAGATTTCCTGATAGAGCAAAATCCTGCCGGTCTTCACGAAGTGTTCCAGACTTTTCTGAAGCCACTCCCGCATCAGGAAGACGTCCGAATGGTAGCATAGATGCCCCGCAAGGCTCTCCCCCGCATCGGCTTCCGCCGGGAAACGGGGTTCCGTCAGGCGCTCCGAAATGGCAGCATCCAGCATGGAGTAGCCCACATAGCCAATCAGCCCGTCACGGTTCAGGTAAAAATACAGAAACTCCCCTCGGACATTCGGCCCGAAAATCAGGCTGGTATAGGGACTTGTGGAAAATTTTCCCAGGTACGCAGAGCCAAGGGGCGTCTTTTCATTTTGAAACGCCCGGTAAAACTCATCGATCTTCCGGGGCGCATCCATGGCAATCATGGCGCCCCCATCCGTCATGGCGTTGTAGTCCGCCGGAGAACCCATGTTGAACACCGCAATGCCGATAATCAGAATTACGGTTGCAATGGACACCGGGATGGTATCCCAGTTCCCGGCAATACTTAGCCACACCGCCAGCGCGACCAGAACCAGACCGATGATCCGGAACTTCCAGATCCGCCGCTTGATGGCAGGCGAATAGCTCACATAGGCGTCCATCTTTTCCTGCTCCTGTTTCACGATGTTTTTTGCCTGCTCCGCCGTCCGTTTCACCGGGGATTTCCCGTCAAACAGCCATGCCAGGAAGGCAAACACGCCCGCGACCAGCAGCAGAAACACCAGCCCTACAATGGTAAGGCCATCAAAGACCCCATCTTTAATGTCGAGGATGACATTGTAGACGGCGTACAGAATCGTGGCCGCCGTGAGGCCAAGGAAAACCTTTTTCATACGCACTCCACCTCTCTGTCGGATGATTTCAGTGTATCACATTTGCGCCATCCATACAAGAGAATCTTTTCCAAAAATGCGCAATCGGGACGCCACAGCCCCGTCAACCAATGGCGCGCTTCCGTTTTGTGCAGACAGCCATTCCCAGCAGCCCCGTTCCCGAAGCCGCCAGCACCACCGCGGCAACGACCGGCGCCGGCTCCTGTCCTGTAGGGGGCGGTGACTGGTCGGCGGTCATCGTCTGAGGACGTACCGTGATCTCCCAGATGTCCTCATAGGGCAGCTCGATTACGAAGGGCGGTATTGTGTCATTCCCTGCTGAAACGCCGGTCTGTCTGATGAGATACAGCCCCGGCGACAGATTGGAAAAAAGGGCGCTGCCCTCCGCGTCAAAGGGAACCGTTGTTCCCTCCGCTGCCTCATGCTCCGCCAGCCACGACGCCAGCGACAAGGACGGCAGGTCACCCCACCTTATCAGTCCCCCGCCGTAAACCTCGTCCAGCCAGTAGCCGCCGTCCGCTTCGACGCCCGCATGGTACAGCGTCACGGCACTTTCGGCGGGCGGCTTCGTCTCCGGGATAACCCGGATGGAACCCGTCTGGGCGGCGTAGGCCGGAATGGCACCTCCCAGCAGCAGTCCAACCACCAACAAAGCAAATATAAGCCGTTTTAGCATTTCGCTTCTCCCCTTTCCCGGTTTGGCTACAGTATACCCTTTCCGGGGAGAACAAGCAGTCGAAGCACGGAAGGAAGGCCGAGGGGTTTTCCGGCGAAAAAATGCCGGGCAAGCGTTTTGTGCTTGCCCGGCATCGGAATATTCTGTTATCCCACAGGAACGGGGGTAATTCTCATGACCTTGCGCTGGTATTCGGAAATGCCCAGAGCCAGCACGTCCATAGCCCGCTCCAGATCCTCCTGCTTGAGGACATAGGCGATACGCACCTCGTTGATGCCCTTGCCGGGGGTCTCGTAGAAGGGCGCGCCGGGGGCAAACATAACGGTGTCCCCCTGATGGTCGAAGTTCTCCAGCAGCCAATACTGGAACTTGTCCGCATCGTCCACCGGCAGGCTCGCCATGACGTAGAACGCGCCCATGGGTTCCTCCACCACAACGCCGGGAATCTGACGCAGCTTGGAAATCACCGTATCCCGGCGGCGGCGGTATTCCTCCTTGCTCTGGCGGAAGAATTCGGGATCCACCGTATACAGCGCCGCTGCGCCGATCTGATCGATGGTGGCGACGGACAGACGGGACTGGCAGAATTTCAGCAACGCCGCCTGCAATTCCTTATTCCGGGTCACAACACAGCCCACCCGCGCGCCGCAGGCGGAGAACCGCTTGGACGCGGAGTCGATGATGACCAGATTCTCGTCGATGTCCCGGAAATGCGCCATGGTCGGCACGCCGAATTTATCATCGTAGCAGAATTCCCGGTAAACCTCGTCGCAGATCAGGAACAGATCGCGCTCCTTGGCGATGTCGGCGATCATCCGCATTTCCTTCTGGTCGAGGACAACGCCTGTGGGGTTGCCGGGGTTGGTGATCAGGATGGCGCGGGTGTTCTTGGTGATCAGACTCTCGATCCGCTCCCGCTTGGCATAGTGGTAGCCCTCCCAGGGGTTGGTGGGCAAGGCGCGGATAACGCCGCCCGCCGCATGGACGAAGGTGGTGTAGTTGGGGTAATACGGTTCGGGGATGATAACCTCGGTGTAGGGGTCAAGAATGCTCAGGCAGGTCATCAGCAGCGCCTCACTGCCGCCGGTGGTGATGAGGACGTCGTTTGGCGCCAAATCCACCCCCAGCTTGTGGTAATAGCTCCGCACTGCGTCAATGAGCACGGGCATACCGGGAGACTCGGCATAGGCCAGGGTCTTGTGGTCAAACTTCCGCACGGCATCATAGTAAGCCGTGGGCGTGGGCAGGTCGGGCTGGCCGATGTTCAGGTGATAGATTTTCTTGCCTTTTTTCTCCGCCTCCACGGCGTAGGGATGGAATTTCCGCATGGGCGAGGGCTCACACCGGTTTGCGTTTATGGATATCTGCATAACTACCTCCACCGGCGGTACTTCCGCCGGATTTTCTTTCGGAATCTCTGAGTCTTCGCTGGAATCAGAGCTTCCTGTATTCTTTTGTAAGGCGAACCACCTCCGGGGTGAGAATCGCCAAAGCTGTCAGATTGGGAATCACCATCAGGCCGTTGACGGTCTCCGCCGCCGACCAGACGACGCCGGTTTGCAGGCACGCCCCGGCGACCACGGCCGCCATCTGCGCCGCGACAAAAAACTTCCACGCCCGCGCGCCAAAGAGAAACTGGGCGCACCGCGCACCGTACAGTCCCCATCCAAGCACCGTGGCAAAAGCAAAGCAGACGAGGGAAACGGCAATGAAGATCGGCGCAAAATCCCCGTATACCGTGGCAAACGCCTTCGTCGTCAGCTCCACACCCACATCTTTGCCATAGGGAATCGCCACGCCGCTGACGAGAATGACCAACGCCGTCAGCGTGCAGATGAGGATGGTATCGAGGAAGACCTCCATAATGCCCATCAGACCCTGTTCCGCCGGGTGGGAGGCCTCCGCCGAAGCGTGGGCAATGGACGCGGTGCCCATGCCGGCCTCGTTGGTGAACACCCCGCGGCTGCATCCGACGCGAAGCGCCTGATAAGCAGACCCCAGAGCACCGCCCGTCACCGCCCGGGGAGAAAACGCCCCCGCCGCGATCGACGCGAATGCCGCCGGAATTTCCCGCCAACGCAGAGCCAGTACCACCGCGCAGAGCAGGATATATGCGGCGGAGATGAACGGCACCAGCCGCTCAGCCACAATGCCAATACGTCTCGCGCCCCCAAGGAGCATTGCGCCCACCAGCGCAGCCAGCACCAGTCCCATCACCAGGTTGCCGAGTTTGGTCTGTTCCCCGCCGAAGCGGGTCACCACATCGTTGACGCCGGAAATCACGGCGTTGATCTGGGTGGCGTTACCCACGCCGAAGGCCGCGACCACGCCAAACAGGCAATAGGCAACGGCCATAGGCGAGAATTTCGCCCCCAGACCCTGGGTAATCACATACATTGGGCCGCCGATCCAGCCCGCCGGGGTTTTCACCCGATAGCGAAGCGCCAGCGTGACCTCCGCGTACTTCGTGACCATGCCGAGGACGCCGCAAATCCACATCCAGAAAATGGCTCCCGGCCCGCCGAGACAGATCGCGCCGGCAACGCCGACGATATTTCCCGTCCCCACGGTCGCCGCCAGTGCCGTACACAGCGCCTGAAAGGGCGTAACTCCGTCCTCGCTTTTCCGCCCCGGGCGGAGCATGGCGAGAAACCGCCTCCACGCTCCGGGGAATAGCGTCAGCTGGGCAAACCGAAGCCGCAGGCTCAGGTAAAGCCCCACGCCAACGATCAGCACCAAGGCCGGCGCGCCCCAGACGATTCGATTCAGGCCGTCGATGTATTTGGTCATTTTGTCCTCCTAGCATACCACTTTTTTGTTGAAACTGCAAGAGATAATTTGATAAAATGTCAAAAAAGCGGTTCTCCTTTTCGGAGAACCGCTTTCGTGATTGATTATGTTTATTCCCATGCCGCCCAGATTTCCGGGCAGTAGCCCACCGTAGCCTGCTTGCCGTTGCGCACGACAGGCGTTTTCATCAGGGTGGGGTTGTCGAAGACCTTGTCTTCCTTCGCCCGCTGGTCGTCCATGTACTTCATGAGGGTGATGTCCGGAGACTTGCCGTCCCAGTCGATGAGGTTGTCAATGCCGCCCACCGCCCGGAGAACGCTGTCAAATTCCCTGCCGGACATGCCATATGTTTTCAGGTCTATGGATTGGAATGGAATGCGCCGCTCCTTGAAGTAGCGCTCCGCTTTTTTGGTGTCAAAGCACTTGCTTTTACCGAAAATCTGAATGTTCAATACGTTACCTCCATCAGGCACAGCCCCTGGGCAGGCGCCAGGAAGCCCGCGTCCTCCCGCTTGCCGCCGAACAGCGCCGGAATGCTCTCCGCCTCCCGTTCTCCCCTGCCGACCTCTACCAGCGTGCCGACCAGGATCCGCACCATGTTGTAAAGAAAGCCGTTTCCGGTGAACGAGATTTGGATTTCCTCCCCCTGCCGCTGAATGTCGATGGAGTCGATCCGGCGGACGGTGGACTTTTTCATTTTGGAATTGCCGCAGAACGCGGAGAAATCATGCTCCCCCGTCAGCAGTGCTGCCCCGCGGCGCATAGCGTCCAGGTCAAGGTTCTCCGGCATGGCCGCCACGTACCGCCGCTCAAAAACCCGCGGCTCCTGAGAATTCCAGATACGGTAGCGGTAGGTCTTTGCCCGGGCATTCAGGCGGGCATGGAACCGGGGCTGCACGTCCACACAGGAATATATGCCGATATCCTCGGGAAGATACTGCCGCAGTTCGGACAAAATCTCCTCCGACGGCATGGCGCTTTCGCAGTGGAAATTCGCCACCTGCCCCAGCGCGTGTACCCCGGCATCGGTGCGGCCGCTGCCGCTGACCTCGATCGGCTCGTCCAGAATCCGGGAAAGGGTCGTTTCCAGCTTGCCCTGGATGGTGTCGTCCCTTCCGGGCAGGCGCTGCCAGCCCCGGTAGCGGGTGCCGTCGTAGCAAATATCAAGCCGCAGATTCCGCATAATCCTCCATCTCTTCTCTGGCCTCCCGCTCGGTATCCGCCGAGAACAGGAACTTGCCGTTTCTGTCATACACCTGAACGTGTCCACCCACATAACGCATCTGAAACATAGCCATCAACCTTCCTTTTTGGTTTCTGGCCATAGTATAACAAACTATCTGTCCAATAAATCGGACTAATTAGGCAGTTGGCGAACTTTTTTTCATGCGGGAGGACAGCCACTGGAGAATGTCCCCGTAAACCTCTTCCCGGTTGATCTCGTTGAGGATCTCGTGCCTGCACAGCGGGTAAATGTGTACAGAGACATCCGTCATTCCCGCCTTGCGGAACGCGTCGGCTGCGCGACGGACGCCCTTGCCGTAGTTGCCCACGGGGTCGTCTCCGCCCGCAATGAAGAATACGGGCAGCTCCTTGCGCATGGCGGCAAGGCTCTCCGGCTTCTCGATGTGGCGGATGCCCGTCATCAAATCCCGCAGCAGCCCCGTCGTTTCGGTGAAGCCGCACATGGGATGGGCGATATAGGCGTCCACGATCTTGGCGTCCCGGGTCAGCCAGTCGAATTCCGTGCGGGGATGCTCCACCTTCCGGTTGTAGCCGCCGAACACCAGCTTGTGGAGGGTCTCGTCGGGGTTGGTCTCCCCCACCCGTTTGCACACGCTCTCCACCACCTTGATGACGGCAGGCAGCGCGAAGGCAGGCTGCCAGCCGGTGCCGCAGATGATGGCGGCGTCAATGCCGCTGTCCGGGTACTTGCACAGGATTGTCCTCGCCATAAAGGAGCCCATGGAATGACCAAACAGGACGTAGGGAAGGTTCGGATATTCCGCCTTTGTCCTTTCCAGCAGATGATAGCTGTCCGCCACGGCGCTGAACCAGCCGCCGGTGAAGTAGCCCTTGGTATCTCCTTCGCCTACGGACTCGCCGTGGCCCATGTGGTCGTCGGCCACCACGACGAAGCCCCGCTGCGCCAGCACCTGGGCGAATGCGTCGTAGCGCTCCGCCACCTCCGCAATGCCGTGGACGATCTGGAACACCGCCTTTGGCTCTCCCTCCGGCATCCAGCGGCAAACGTGAATCTTCCCCGCACCGCAGGAATCAAACCAGAAATCCGTTCTCACTCCACCACCTCATAACCGGCGTCGGTGATGGCTTTCTTCAGCGCCACGGGGTCCGCGTCGCCGGTGACGGTGACATTCTTGGCGTCCAGATCGACAACCGCGTCCGTCACGCCGGGAACGCCCTTGCAGGCATTCTCCACGTGAGCTTTGCAGTGAGCGCACATCATTCCGTTGACCTTGATAACCGTTTTCATAATTGTATCCTCCTTGATTTCTTCGTGTTTCGGGACTTCCACGGTCGCCGGGGAAGTCTTCGGTTTGAACAGGCGTAGACGCAGAGCGTTTGTCACCACGAACACACTGCTCAGGCTCATGGCCGCCGCGCCGAACATCGGGCTGAGGGACAATCCCAGGGGCAGGAACAGCACACCGGCGGCGAGGGGAATTCCCAGGGTGTTGTAGAAGAACGCCCAGAACAGATTCTGCCGGATGTTGCGGATGGTGGCCTTGCTCAGCTCCACCGCGCCGCTGACGGCGGCGAGGGAGCCGGTCATCAGAACCACGTCCGCCGACTCAATGGCAATGTCCGTTCCCGCGCCGATGGCCATGCCCACGTCGGCACTGACCAGGGCAGGCGCGTCGTTGATGCCGTCGCCCACCATAAGCACCCGGTGTCCCTCCCCTTGGAGCTTTCCCACCGCTCCGGCCTTGTCCGTGGGAAGTACGTCAGAGATCACATGGGCAATGCCCGCCTTCCGGGCAATGGCCTTGGCCGTAGCTTCATTATCGCCTGTCAGCATCACTACGTCAAGTCCCATTTTTGTCATCGCCTGCACGGCGGCCTGAGAATCCGCTTTCAGTACGTCGGCGGCGGCAACAGTTCCGAGGTAAGCGCCCTTTTCATTGGCAAAATGCAGGGGCGTCTTTCCCTCACCGGCAAGCGCCGGCATGGCCGGAACCTTGACACCCAGCTCTTCCATCAGCCGTCCGTTTCCGCCGTAGCACCGGACGCCGTCCACGATGCCGGAAACGCCCCGGCCGGGAAGGGTCTCAAAATCCTCTGCGACAGGGTAAGTTTCACTGCCCATCTTGTTCAGAATCGCCTTGGCAAAGGGATGCTCGGATTTGCTTTCCAGGGCGGCGGCAATCCGCATCAGCGCATCCTCGCCGACCGCGCCGGGGAGAACGTCCGTCACCTCCGGCTTGCCGGTGGTGAGGGTGCCGGTCTTGTCCAGCACCACGGTGTCCACCCGGTGCAGGTTTTCCAGCGCCTCGGCGTTCTTGAACAGCACGCCCATCTTGGCGCCCCGTCCGGTGCCGACCATGATGGCCACCGGCGTGGCCAGCCCCAGCGCGCAGGGGCAGGAGATCACCAGCACGGAAATGGCACGGTTCAGGGAAAATTCCAAATCGTATCCCGCGATCATCCAGACGATGAACGTCACCGCCGCGATGCTCATAACCACCGGGACAAACACGCCCGCGATCTTGTCCGCCAGCCGGGCAATGGGCGCTTTGGAGCCGCCCGCGTCCTCCACCATGCGGATGACCTGGGCCAGAGTGGTATCCTCGCCCACCTTGTCCGCACGAAATTCCAGATAGCCTTCGGTATTGACCGTCGCGGCGGCAACCTTGTCTCCCACGCCCTTTTCTACGGGGACGCTTTCTCCCGTGAGGGCGCTCTGGTCAACGGACGCACGGCCCTCCAACACGGTACCGTCCACGGGAATGCTGCTGCCGGAGCGAACGATGACCACGTCTCCCACAGTCACCTGCTCCACGGGAATCTCCATGATCTCCCCGTTTCTCCGCACGGAGGCGGTCTTGGGACTTAAATCCATCAGCGAGCGGATGGCGTCGCCGGTCTTGCCCTTGGCACGGGTCTCCAGAAATTTGCCCAGGGTGATCAGCGTCAGAATCATGGCCGCGGATTCAAAATACAGGTTCTCGCTGTAGGACTGCACCAGCTCCCAATCCGCATGCCCCATACCGTATGCCATCCGGAACAGCGCCGCCACGCCATAGCCCAGCGCAGCCATCGAACCCACGGCAATCAGAGAATCCATATTGGGCGCACGGTGCCACAGGGCTTTCAGGCCTCTGCTGTAATACACCCGGTTCAGGTACACCACGGGCAGGGTCAGAAAAAATTGCAGCAGCGCCGCAACCAGCGCGTTTTTCACGCCGTGATACCAGTGGGGCGCGGGCAGGCCGATCATGTGTCCCATGGTGAAATACATGAGGACGACCAGGCAGATTGCGCTGCCGATAATCCGCTTTTTCATTTCCTTCAAAGCGGCTTCCGCCGGTGCTGCCTCTGCCTTTTCCGCTTTCTTTTTGCCGGGCAGGGCGGCGTTATAGCCCGCGTCCTGCACTGCCTTGACGATGGCAGGAACGACGTCCTCGCTCGCCGCCTCCACCTGCATGGTTCCCGCAAGAAGGTTCACTTCCGCTTTTTCCACGCCGGGAACGGCGTTCGTCACTTTCTCCACCCGGGCGGAACAGGCCGCGCAGGTCATGCCGGTGACATTGAATTTCAGTTTCATGATTCTCCCTCCATTTCAGGGGAATCCGCAAATGAACCCCGTATTCCGGATAAATTCATTGACTATTCCCTTCATTTATGATACCATTCTACCAGGATAATCCAAAAAAGCAAGTATGCACTATTATGTGCCATACTACCCTTTTGGATACCGTAAGGAGGTGACGGAATGGCAAAGGAAGACAACTGCCCAGTGGAAGCCACCCTGGAGCTGATCGGCGGAAAATACAAGGCATTGATTTTGTGGCATCTTTCCCAGGGAATCCTCCGTTTTTCGGAACTGCGTCAGGTCATCAAGGGCGCGACCCCCAAAATGCTGACCCAGCAGCTGCGGGAGCTGGAGGCCAATGGTCTGGTTCATCGGGAGGTGTATCCCGTCATCCCACCCAAGGTGGAATACTCCCTGACGGAAACCGGCCGCAGTCTGATGCCCGTTCTCGTAGCCATGCGGGACTGGGGCGCGGACTATCTGCGTCGGAAGAACACGGAACCCTGCTGCTTCATGATGGGAACAAATCCCATCGTCAATTCAACAAACCGATAGGAGAACTGTTATGAACATCAAAGTCACGGCTGACAGCACCTGCGACCTTTCCGCTGACATTCTGGAAGAATACAACATCGCCATCACTCCCCTGACGGTTATCAAGGCCGGGACGGGATACATCGACGGCGTGACCATCACCCCCGCCGAGATTTTCGCCCACGTCGCCGCAGGCGGCGACCTCTGCTCCACCTCCGCCGTCAGCGTCGGCGAGTATCAGGAGCATTTTACAAAATACGCGGGCGAATATGACGGCGTAATACATATCTGCATCAGCTCGGATTTTTCCTCTACATACCGCCACGCCTGCATTGCCGCGGAGGATTTTGAGAATGTCCGGGTTGTCGATTCCCGGAATCTGTCCACCGGTCAGGGTCTGGTGGTGCTGAAAGCCTGCGAGCTGGCGAAAACCGCCGCGTCCCTGGACGAGCTGAAGCGGGAGCTGGACGACTTCACCTCCCGGGTGGAAGCCAGCTTCTTAGTAGACAGGCTGGACTATCTGGTCAGGGGCGGCCGCTGCTCCTCCGCCGCCGCACTGGGCGCGAACTTACTGAACCTAAAGCCCTGCATTGAGGTGAAGGACGGTAAGATGGGCGTAGCGAAAAAGTATCGCGGAAAATACGCAAAGTGCCTTGCAAACTATGTCAAAGACCGTCTTGACGGACGGGACGACCTGGACGACGGCATTCTCTTCATCACCCACACCGGTGTCAGCGACGAGTGCCACGAAGCCGTTGTGGAAGCCGTGTCCACCTACGGCCGCTTCCGTAAGGTTTACGAAACCCTGGCCGGCTGCACCGTCTCCTGCCACTGCGGCCCCGGCACTCTGGGCATTCTTTTCGTCCGGAAAAAGTAAGCCGCAACAGAGGGATTTGTTGATACAGACAATGCCCGGAACATGTTAAGGCAACACCGAAGGTATAGGCGTAACGCCGGAGTCGGCAAGCACGGCGTACAGCCTGTCAAAATTCCCCGGCGTCATTTCCCGCAAGATTAAGCGCTCTGTCTCGATTTTTTCACGGCTGATCTCTCCCGCAAATCTGGCATTACAGCTCACGGATATACATTTCCTCAACGGCGCCGAAAGCGGGCTGCTTTCTTCCGCTCGCGGCGAACCCGTGGGCTTCGTAAAAGCGAGTCGCGCGGACGTTTCTGTCAAACACCCAGAGCATAATTCTGGCGTATCCGGCGCTTTTGGCATCCGCCAGCACCCGCTCCATCATCCGGCTTCCGTAGCCCTTGTGCCAATTGTCCCGGAGGGAATGGATGCAGATCAGCTCCGCCGTTCCCGGCATGTCCTTTTCTCTGGTCGCGTCCCACCAGGCGATGCAGTGGGGCTTCCCGTCCAGCTCCAGAATGTAGCCGTTCCCCTTATGTGCCGCCAGAAGCCTTCGATACATCCTGACGGCGTGTTCCATTTTCGTGGACTCTGCAAGCCGCTCGGCGGGGATAATTCCATCGAACGCCGCTTTCCAGCTTTCGGTTTGTATGTAGGCAAGGCTGGTTTCGTCCCCGGCCTCTGCCCTTCTGATTTGAACCATTTTTGTTCACCCTTTCCGATTTCTCCCGAAAAACGCAGCGCAAACCGGATTTCCGGTCTGCGCTGCATCTGTTGTCTGGCTTATTTCATTATACCGAAAAAGTGGTGCTTGTCAATACACTCGTTTATCTGCGGATCAGCAGAACGGAAAGATCGTTGACATTGGTTCCCGTGGGGCCGGTCAGGATCAGGCCGTCGCATTTTTGCAGCGCGTGGTAGGTGTCATTCTGCTGCAAAACGTCCGGGATGGAAACGCCTTGGGCGGCAAGAGCAGCGCAGCTTTCCCCGTCGCAGTAGCCGCCCGCCGCATCCGTGGGGCCGTCCGTTCCGTCAGAACCGAAGGAAAACACGGCGGTGTCCCGGAAACCGGCAATCTCCTGGGCGGCGGAAAGGGCAATCTCCTGATTGCGGCCGCCCAGACCGGTGCCGGTCAAATGGACAACCGTCTCACCGCCTGCTATGAAGGCCAGAGACTTTTCGCTGGACTGGTTATACTGGGCAATGGACGCAAGGAAGCTGCCCGCATCCCGGGCGGTACACCGCAGACTGTCCGTCAGCACCACGGGCGTATAGCCAAGGCTCCGCGCCGTTTCCTCCGCAGAAGCACACAGCTGGCGTACGCTGCCGGTGATATGGGTCTCCACATTGGAAAGGGTCTTTGGCGTCTCCTGCGCCAGAAGGGACTGGGCGTGCTCGGAAAGGCGCAAGCCGTATTTTTTCACGATGGCCATTGCCTGCGCGCTGGTGGAGCTGTCCGGGTAAGCGGGGCCGGAGGCGATCATATCCAACGGGTCGCCCAGAATGTCGGACAGAACGATGGAAAACACCTTCGCAGGCAGGCAGCGCTCCGCAAACCGGCCGCCCTTCACCGCGGAAAGGCGCTTACGCAGCGTATTCATCTCCACGATGTCCGCGCCGCAGGCCAGCAGCTGTTTTGTAACGTCCGCCATTTCTTCCGGCGGAATCAGGGGGCTTTCAAACAGCGCGGAGCCGCCGCCGGAGAGCAGGAACACCACCGTGTCATTTTCCGTCAGGCCGCTGACCAGCTCGAGGGCGCGGGCAGTCGCCCGATAGGAATTTTCGTCCGGAACCGGGTGTCCTGCCTCGAAAAGCTCCAGCGTGCCGATTGCGCCCTTTACATGGTCGTATTTCGTAATGACCGCGCCGCAGCTGACGTCTTTCCCCAGCACGTCGTAGGCGGCTTTCGCCATCTGCCACGCGGCCTTACCGGCGGCGATCAGGACGAGACGTCCGGACGGCTTGCGGAAGCACTCCAGTGCGCGGCGCACCGCGGAATCCGGCATTGCGTCGGCAAGCGCGCGGTCAATGATGGCCTGCGCATCCTGTCTTAAAGTTAGCATAGGAAATCCTCCTTTGGAAACGGAATCTGACAAACTGCCTCCGTTTCGCCATGTTTCATACTAAGAAAGGGACGGGTAAACCCGTCCCTTTCAGGATTTTGAATCTTAGTGCAGGAACAGGGAGACGATGAACACGCCGATCATGGATGCAATACCGATCACGAGCGTGCCGAGGGTCTGGGTCTTGTAGCCATCCTGGGGGGTCATTTCGCCGAAGTTGGTGACGACCCAGAAGTAGGAGTCGTTGGCGTGGGACACCGTCATGGCGCCTGCGCCGATGGCGATAACCGTCAGGCAAGCCAGCGCGGGGGAAGACAGTCCCAGAACCGGCAGCAGCGGAGCCACGATACCGGCGGTGGTGGTGATGGCGACGGTGGAGGAGCCCTGTGCGGACTTCAGGATCGCGGCCAGCAGGAACGGGAAGAAGATGCCGACGCTCTCAAAGATCTCCGCGTTGGCCTTGATGTAGTTGACCATGTCGGAGGAAGCGATGACCTTGCCCAGAACGCCGCCGGCAGCGGTGACGAACAGGATGGGGCCAACGGTCTTCAGGGTGTCGTCGGTCAGCTTGTAGAAGTCCTTACCCTTGTGCGCGGCGAACAGATCGATGATGGCGATGATGCTGCCGACAGCCAGAGCAATGATGGGAGTGCCCAGGAAGCTGATGAAGTCAGCCTTGACACCCGCCATGGAGAGAGCGGAAGCCAGACCCATCAGGATGATGGGAACAACGATGGGAGCAAAGGCCAGCCATGCGTTGGGCAGCTTGCCGAACTCGGCAACCAGCTGCTCGTAGGTCTTGACGTTCTCGTTGTCGGTGATGTCGTCAGCAGCCTTGACCTTCTTACCAATGTACTTTGCGAAGAAATAACCGGCGACCAGCGGAGGAATGGAGCACAGAGCGCCCAGACCCATGACCAGCAGCAGATTATCGCCGCAGCCCAGCGTACCGGCAGCCGCGATGGGGCCGGGCGTGGGAGGAATGAAGCAGTGGCTGATGTAAAGACCCATGGACAGCGCAACGGACATCGCAACGCTGGATGTGCCGGTGCGGCGGGTCATGGCCTTACGGATGGGGTTCAGGACGACGAAGCCGCTGTCGCAGAACACGGGGATGGAGACGATCCAGCCCATCAGCTCAATGGCGATTTCGGGATGCTTCTCACCCACGAGCTTGACGACGCAGTCGGCCATCTTCAGAGCCGCGCCGGTGCTTTCCAGCAGGGTGCCAACCAGAGCGCCAAAGATGATGACGATGCCGATGCTGGAGAATGTGCCGGAGAAGCCGGCGCCGATGACGTTTGCGATACCGCTGACGGTATTGCCGTCGGCATCCGTGGTGTTAACCAGAGGGATTCCGGCGATCAGGCCAAAAATCAGAGAAATGGCCATGATGGAGAGGAACGGATGGATTTTCAGCTTGCTGATGGAGTAGATCATCAGCGCGATGGCAAGAACAAATACGATGATAAGTCCAATACCTGTCATAGAAATACGAATCTCCCTTCTTTTTGCGGTTTTTGACAGATCCTGTCATGGATACAGTATATGCACCTGACCCCCGGAAATCAAGATGGCAAATTAGCTTAAGATTCCATTAAGAATTTGTGAAAATTACCATTGGCGCATTTCACATTCCAGCTAAGATTCAGCAAAGTGACCATACAGCAAGTTATTTTTTGCTTTACCGGGACTGTATTTTCATGCGAACAGCAGTTATATTTTTTCTTTAAAACATGCGAATACATGGAAAAAGCTTGCCGTCTGCATTACACAGACGGCAAGCTCTTTGCATAAATCAATGAATTTTCTTCTTACTTCAGACCGGCCTGCTCCAGCAGAGCGGGAATCTTGGACTCCCAGCCCAGAGACATGATATGGACGCCCTGGCAGTAGGGCCTGCACTCCCGGATGATCCGGGCGGCGATCTCCACGCCGGTGATACCAGCCTTGGTCTTCTCCTTGTCCGCCTGGAGCTCCTCAATGAGGGCATCGGGGATGTGGACACCGGCAACGTTCTTATTCATGAACTTGCACATACCGGCGGACTTGGGAATGATAATGCCCACCTGGACGGGCTTGCCAAACTGCTTGGCAGCCTCCATAAACTTGATGAACTTCTCAGGCTCAAACACGGCCTGGGTCTGGAAATATTCGGCGCCGGCCTTGACCTTGCGCTCCATCTTCACCAGCTGCGCGTCCACGGAGTCGGAGCAGGGAGACACGACAGCACCCTTGGCGAACTTGGGAGGCTCGCCAACCAGGTCGTTGCCGCCCAGATCCTTGCCGGTTTCCAGCAGGCTGGCGGTATGCAGCAGAGACACGGAATCCAGATCGAACACGGGCTTGGCCTGGGGATGGTCGCCCAGCTTGGTGTGGTCGCCGGTGAGGCAGAGGATGTTGTCGATGCCCAGCATGGCGGCGCTGAGCAGGTCAGATTCCAGCGCAATGCGGTTCCGGTCGCGGCAGGTCAGCTGGAAAATGGGGTTCAGTCCGGCGTCCTTCAGCACCTTGCAGGTGGCAAGAGAGCCAAGGCGCATGACGGAGGACTGGTTGTCGGTAACGTTGACAAAATGCACATCGGTAAGGTACTTCTTCGCTTCCTCTACCATGCCGTCAATATGAATTCCTTTGGGAGGGCCGACCTCGGCAGAAACCACAAACTCACCGTTGTCAAACAGTTCAGTAATTCTCATAATTCTATTCACTCCTGATTATTCAGATTCTTTGGCGGACTTGGTAGCCTCGTCGGTATTGAAATCGTGCATTTGGGTGGGGCAGCGCAGAACGTCCAGACGACCCTGGGCTTTCAGACGCTGAATGATGCGCTCCCAGCCGCAGTCCATCTCGGGGTTAACCTCGCACTTGCCGTTCTTGGTGCCGCCGCAGGGGCCGTTCACCAGGCTCTTGGAGCAGGCGGTGATGGGGCAGATGCCGCCGGTCAGGTTCAGGAAGCACTCGCCGCACTGACCGCAGTCGTATTCCAGCGGCGTCACGCCCTGGAAGCCGGGCAGCTCGATGGTGTCGCAGCAGGCGTAGACCGGCTTGTCCTCCAGCATCTGGGAGATGGTCTGCACGCCGACGCCGCAGGAGAACACCAGCACGGCGTCCGCCTCAGCGATCTTCGCCATGGGGGCGCGCAGCCGCAGCGCCAGCTCCTCGGGATTGCAGACATAGTCGGTGGTGAGAATGCCCGCGACCTTGCCCTCCTCCTGGAGCTTCTTTTGCAGCGCCTTGGCCTCCTCCTCGGGGAAGCCGACTTCCTTACAGCCGTGGCAGTTGATGATAAATACCTTGCCGGAAGCCAGGGAGCCGATAACTTCTTCGGATTTCAGTTTCGTCATTAACATAAGTGTTCGTCCCCCTTACTTCTTTTTCAGCAAGGGCATAACCAGGCCCTTGGCAGCGTTGATCTTGGAAACCAGAGGAATCTTGGAAGAGCAGATGTACTCACAGCATTTGCAGGAGAAGCAGTCCATCACGTTCAGCTTCAGCAGCGTCTCCGCGTCACCCAGCTGGGCGTACTTGTAGATATCCAGAGGCGCCAGCTCCATGGGACATACGTCCATGCAGCGGCCGCACTTGATACATTCTTTCTCCTCGGTGTGATCGGCGGCAATGGCAATGATGCCGTTGGAGCCTTTGATAATGGGCACATTGGTGTCCATGATGGGAGCGCCCATCATGGGGCCGCCCATCTTCAGCACCACGTCGTCCCCGGTGACGCCGCCGCAGTGATCGATGATCTCCTGCACGTTGGTGCCCAGCTTGACGATGTAGTTGCCGGGATTGCGGATGAATTCGCCGGTGACGGAGACGACACGCTCCACCAGAGGCATCCCCTTCTGAATGGCGTCGGAAATGGCCTTGGCGGTAGAGGTGTTGCTCACCACGCAGCCCACGTCGGCGGGCAGCTTTCCGCTGGGAACCTGACGACCCATGACCTTCTTAATGAGCATCTTTTCAGCGCCCTCGGGGTACTGGGTTTTGGCAGCGCAGACGCGGATGTTGTCGTAAGGCGCAACCTTTTCTTCCATCAGGGCGATGGCGTCGGGCTTGTTGTCCTCAATGAGGATAACGCCCTCCGGCGCGCTGACGGCCTTCATCATGGCCCGCAGGCCGAACACGATGTCGTCGGCAAACTCCAGCATGACCCGATGGTCGGCGGTCAGATAAGGCTCACACTCGGAGCCGTTGATCAGCACGGCGTCGATGGGCTTGCCGGGCTTCAGCTTTACGTAGGTGGGGAACGTCGCACCGCCCATGCCCACGATGCCCTTCTCCTTGACGATCTCAACGATCTCGTCGGGGGTCAGCTCTTCCAGAGGCTTGTTGGGGACGACGGACTCGTGGAGCGTATTTTTGCCGTCGTTCTTGATGACGACGCTCATGACGCCGGGGCCCTTGTTGGGATGGGTATGGGGTTCTACCGCGATGACCGTGCCGCTGACGCTGGAATGCACGGGAGCGCTGATAAAGCCCGCCTGCTCGCCGATGAGCTGACCCACCTTCACGGTGTCGCCGGGCTGAACCACAGGGGTCGCCGGTGCGCCGATGTGCATGGCCAGGGGGATGATAACGGTGTCGGGTTCGGGGAACTTCTGAAGCGCCAGATGCTCCGTGAACTCCTTATTCTCCGTGGGATGGACGCCGCCGTAGAAGCCCTCGTACCGCTTGGCACGCGCCTGGGCGACGTAAGCCTTGATCTCGTCCACATTGGTCACGGAGTAATCCCGCAGCTGGATGGGCTGATCCAGGAATTCCTTGGTGCGACCCTGCTTTTCCAGACGCTGGTAAATCTTTTCCCATGCGCAGTCCTTCTTGGGGTCGATCTCGCACTTGCCGTTCTTCGCGCCGCCGCACTGGCCGTTGACCAGGCTCTTGGAGCAGTCCACGATGGGGCAGATGCCGCCGGTGACGTTCAGATAGCACTGGGCGCAGGCGCCGCAGGTCTTCTTCGTCAAGGCCATGCCATGATGGCCGGTGTAATTGAGGGAATTGGTTGCCGTAAACACGGGAACGGACTCCAGATCCGCCACGGTCTGCACGCCCAGGCCGCAGGAAATGACCACCACGTTCTCAGTGCCTTCGGGTACAATGCCGGAAAGCTTCTTCTCGGTCTGAACCTGATTGCACAAAAAGTCCACCCTCGCCGTGCCGGTAATGTGCTTCCCCTGCTCCTCGGCAATGGCCGCGAAGCCGGCGCACTCCGGCTCTTCGGTCGAGTTGAACTCCTTGAAACACTTGTTGCAGGCGACAACAAAGAAGTTATCCTTCCCCGCAAGCAAGCCTTCCAACTCTTCCCTGCTCTTCAACACATACTTGGTATAATCCACCAAATATCACCTTCTTATCGATTTGTTGTCCGTTTATACGCAAACGACCACCATTGGATTATACCATACGCTCCATGCAAATGTCCAGCATTTTCCCATCTTTTTTCAGCAATTTCCCTTATTTCTCCTTTATTAGTTAGCATTTGCTAACTTTTGCAGGCGGGCATTCCGCCACACAGGCCGGAACCACGCGATTCAAAAACGTGCTTTGACTCCCCCGGTTGGAAGAGCCAAAGCACGTTAAAGCGAGATTTTCCTGCGGTCTTAATATTTTTTACCGAAATACAGCTTGAATGCCAGGGTCATCAGACTGACCAATAAGACTGTTACCAGCAGCGTAAGGCTGACGGTCATGCTGAAATACCCCGCCACGATAACCGCCGCCAGTCCCAGAATCAGGGTTGCCCGCATGGCCTCGCACAACGCCTTGGCCACAATCTGTGCCTGACGCTCGTCGCTCTCCTTAATATACAGCTTTTTCAGCTTTTTCTCGTCCTTGAGGGCGCGCAGGTTCCGGATCAATCCGGTCAGCAGCAGCACCAGAATGCCGAAGCTCGCGCCGGAAATGAAGCCGCGCCACCGGGACTGCCAGTGACCGTCTCCGACGGACGGCGCCAGCTTCACGACTCCGGCTTCGTCCAAAAAGCCCAGTACGGAGAACAGGGCAAGCGCGACGCACCCGATGGCAAAAACCACATTCTGCAATTTGAGTTTTTCACGATAGCTTTCCATAATTTATCCCTCCAAATCCGAGAAGTCAAACACTTCTTCGATGGTCAGCCCGAAATAGCGGGCAATTTTGTACGCCAGGGGCAGAGAGGCGGTATACTTCCCCACCTCAATTGAGGTGATCGTCTGCCGGGTGGTTCCCACGGCATCCGCCAACTCCTCCTGAGACAGCTTGTTCTTCTTTCGCAGTTCGCGGATATTCGTTTTCATAAACACTCCTTCGATTTCCCCGCGCGTCCGCAAGGAAAAATGCTAAGTTAACTTTGCAAGCAAAGTATAGCGCGCTTTGCAAATTTTGTCAAGCGTACTTTGCAAAATAACAAATACTTTTTGGAGAAGTACTCCACTTGGCTCTCCCTCTGGGAGAGCTGTCACCGAAGGTGACTGAGAGGGCATTGCACCCTGGTCTCCCCTCTCCGTCCTCGCTTCGCTCGGCCAGCTCTCCCAAGGGGAGATGCAAGGGGTGCTGGCATTAACTGATACGCTTATACAAAAAACAGGCACAGCGGGATAACCCACTGTGCCTGTTGACTGTCTCATGCGCCCCGCCCATTGCGGCAGGACTTTCCATAATATAGGAATTACTTTCCCGGCTTGAAGGAATCCTTCAGGCTCACGGAGCGGTTGAATACCAGATGGCCGGGGGCGCAGTCCTTGCTGTCCGGGCAGAAGTAGCCCAGACGCATGAACTGATAGGAGGCGGGCGCCTTGGCGTCCCGGAGGCCGGACTCGACCTTGCAGCCGGTGAGAACTTCCAGAGACTTGTCGTTCAAACAGGCCAGAAAATCCTTGCCCGCCGCGTCGGGGTCGGCGTCGTTGAACAGGTTGTCGTACTGTCTGACCTCCGCGTCGCAGCAGTTCTCCGCGTCCACCCAGTGGATGGTCGCGCCCTTGACCTTCCGGCCGTCGGCTGGGTCGCCGCCCCGGCTTTCGGGGTCGTAGGTGGCCAGAATCTCCACCACATTGCCGCTGTCATCCTTGACGCAGCCGGTGCAGGTGATGAGGTACGCGCCCTTCAGGCGGCACTCCGGCCCGTTGGGATACAGGCGCTTATATTTGGGAATCGGCTCGGCCAGGAAATCGTCCTGCTCGATCCACAGATGGCGGGAGAAGCTGACCTCCCGGGCGCCATCCTCGGGACGGTTGGGGTTATTTTCCACGGTGACCAGCTCGGACTTGCCCTCGGGATAGTTGGTGATGGTGAGCTTCACAGGCTTCAGCACCGCCATGACCCGCTGGGCGGTCTCGTTCAGGTCTTCCCGCAGGCAGAATTCCAGGAAGGCGTAGGGAATGGTATTGGGAGACTTGGCCACGCCAACGCGCTCGCAGAAGTTGCGGATGGACTTAGGGGTATAGCCCCGACGGCGCAGGCCGCAGAGGGTGGGCATCCGGGGGTCGTCCCAGCCGGAAACATAGCCGTTCTCCACCAAAGCCCTCAGTTTGCGCTTGCTGAGCACAGTGTGGTCGATGCCCAGTCTCGCGAACTCGATCTGCCGGGGATGATGGGGTACGGAGACGTTCTCCACCACCCAGTTATAAAGAGGACGGTGGTTCTCAAATTCCAGAGAACACAGGGAATGGGTAATGCCCTCCAGCGCGTCCTGAATGGGATGGGCAAAGTCGTACATGGGATAGATGCACCACTTGTTGCCCTGCCGGTGGTGGCTCATGTGGTTGATACGGTAGATCACCGGGTCGCGCATATTGAAGTTGCCGCTGGTCAGGTCGATCTTGGCCCGCAGCGTCATAGCGCCGTTGGGGAACTCCCCGGCGCGCATACGGGCGAACAGATCCAGGCTCTCCTCCACAGGCCGGTCGCGGTAGGGGGACACGGCGGGGATGCCGATGTCGCCGCGGTTCTGCTTGAACTCCTCCGGCGTCAGCTCACACACATACGCCAGCCCCTTCTTGATGAGCAGCACCGCCTGACGGTAGTCCTCCTCAAAGTAATCCGAGCCGTAGAAGAACCGGTCGCCCCAGTCAAAGCCCAGCCAGTGGATGTCCTGCTTGATGGCCTCTACGAACTCCTCGTCCTCCTTGGTAGGGTTGGTATCGTCCATCCGCAGGTTGCACAGGCCGTTGTACTTCTCGGCGGTGCCGAAGTCGATGGTCAGCGCCTTGCAGTGACCGATGTGCAGATAGCCGTTGGGCTCCGGTGGGAAACGGGTGTGGACGGTCATTCCCTGGAACTGACCACCCTCTGCGATGTCCTCGTCGATGAAATTCAGGATAAAGTTTTTGCCGGACTCCTCGGTTTCAGGGGTCTTGATTTCCTCGGCCATGATCTTTCTCACACTCCTTGTTGTCGTAATCGTAAATTGTGCATAAAGCGGTTTATAATTATACCTGCCACCGACGGGAATTGCAAGAGGTTTACCGTCCTTCCCGCAAAAAAGTCACAGTGCGTCGAATTCCTCCCGGGTCAGCAGCAGATCCAGCGCCTCCAAAAGGCCGTTGGCGGTCAGTCTGGACGGCAGTCCCAGCCGCTGTTGCAGCGCGGCGCGTCTGGCGGCGGAGTCCGGGCCGATCAAGCCCTTTTCCAGCAGATCCGCCTTGGTCAGCCCCGCCCGCTGCGGGGCATTGGAGTCGTCCTCAAACGTAGCGCCCGCCCGGCGCAGAGCCTCCACCAGCACCTCCGGCGGCATCCCCTCCACGCCCAGCTTGCCCTCCTTGCCGCCCTTGCGCTTGCGGCGCTCCTTGCCGTATACGTCCGGCACATAGGCCTGCTTCAGCTTCTCCGGCGGGATGACGCCCTTGAGATGGCTGCGGATGACGAAGCCGGCGCCGTCGGGATCAGTCAGCAATATCAGCCCCCGCGTCTGCGCCAGACGGCGGAGATAGGCGGTCTTTTCCCGGTCGTTGAATACGGCGAAGCCGCCTGTCTCCACCACCACGGCGTCCACCGCCTGCAAAAGCGTGTTTTTGTCGTAGCGGCCCTCCACCACGATGACCTCACGGATGCGTGGCTTCATCGTTCACCTGCCAATTCCATGAGGAACAGCTTCAGCTCGCCCTCATCGTCCATACCGCGCTCACTTTTCATGCGGCGATCCAGCCTTTGACAGCGCTTCACCGCCTGCCGGCACCAGTCGTGATCCACATTTTTCGCCGCCCCAAGCAGCATCTTAGCGGGATAGTCACTGGTCATGCTCCACAGCTCCTTGAGCCAGATGCTGTCCTTGCCGCCGTCCAGCGCCAGCCGGGCCGTGTACAGCTTCCGCAGCTCCTTGCCCAACACCGCCAGAATGGCGATAGGCTCCGTCTGCATCCGCAGCAGGTCGCCGAGGACGGCGGCAGCCCGGTCGTATTTCCGCTCCGTGACGGCTCTGGTCATGTCGAAGACGCGGGCGTCCAGCACCGGCTCCGCCACGGCGTCGATATCCGCGATGGTGATGCGCTCGTGCTTGGCGTAGGCGGCGATCTTCTCGATCTCCGGGATCAGCCCCCGCATCAGGCTGCCGCAGGTGAACAGCAGGTGATCCGCCGCCGTCTGGTCGATGTCGTGGCCGGTGGCGGCAAACCGCCGCTTCAGCCATTTCAGCAGGTCGGAGCGCTCCTGCTGGGCGAACTCCACCTCCTGCACGTGCTCGTTCAGGGCGGCGCACAGCTTCTTCATCTTCCCGTCCCGCTTGTAGGACACCTGCTCGTACAGAAACACCATGGTGCAGTAGGGCGGGAAATCCGACAGCAGCTCGATGAGCGCCGTCCGCTGTCCCTCGTCCAGCTTGAAGATGTCCAGATCCGTGACCGTGACGAGGGTATGCTCCGCCATCATGGGCATGGCCTCCGCCGTCTCTGCCAGCTCCTGCACCGTCAGTCCCTTGCCGCCCAAGCGGTGGTAATTGAACTCCTCGAACCCGCCAGGGATCAGCAGCTCCTTCAGCTGCTGCACCATATTCTGGAGGAGATACCGCTCCTCGCCGTAAAAAATATACAGATTGGCCGGTACCCCCGCCTTGATGGCGGCGCGCAGCGCCTCATAGCCGCCGCTTCGCCCGCGGCTTTCCTTCTTCGCCATATCAGTCTCCTCCGTTTACGGTGATACACACCGTTCCCTGCTCATCCGTGCGCCAGATATCCGCCCCCACACGGCGCAGCCGCTCCAACGTCTCCTGGGACGGGTGTCCATAGCTGTTGTCCCCCACGCTGATGACGGCTGTCTCCGGCCGGATGGCTTGCAGAAATGTCTCATCCGAGCCATACCGGGAGCCGTGGTGGCTCACCACCAGCACCTCCACGTCCGGCAGGGCGTATGTCTCTGCCAGCCGCCGCTCCGTGGCGGCCGCCATATCGCCGGTGATGAGGATGTCGAAATCCCCCGCCGTCGCCAGTGCCGTCAGGCCCTGCTCGTTCAGGTCGCCCTCCGCCTCCACCGGCGGATAGACCGTCAGCGTCATCTCCCCCAGTGTCAGCTTTTCCGTATCCGTTACGAACACCACGTTCGTACCCTTCTCCTCCGCCAGCGACACCAGCCGCTCCCGCACGCCGTATTCGTCCTCGATATCCGGCAGGTACAGCGTGTCCACCGGCAGCCGCGCCAGCAGCGCATACAGGCCGTTGGTGTGGTCGGCGTGGTAGTGGGTCACCACCACGCATTGCAGCCGGTGCAGACCCATGCTCTCCAGCCGGTCCGCCGCCACGCCGCCGGCGTCCACGAAGCTGTTGCTGCTGCCGCAGTCCACCAGCGCCGCCGTATGCTCTGACCAGAGCGCCACGCTCTCGCCCTGTCCCACGTCCAGTGCCATCGCGCCCATGCTGCCGTACCGCTGGCCGCCCAGCCATACGGACACCGCCAGCATCAGCGCCGACAGCACCGCAGCCGCCGCGTACTTGCGGCGCTTGTCCTCCGTCACGGCGCAGCCGATAAACGCGGCGTAGGTGTACAGCATCCAGTAGATGAGATAGCGGTTATCGAAGTGAACGGCGTGGAACGGCAGGGCCGTCAGCCCCTTGGCCAGCCACAGGATATATTTCACCAGCGCAAAGGGTATCCAGCCCAGCGCTCTGCCCAGCGGCAGCCACGCAAAGCCCAGCAGCGTGGACAAAAATGCCGCCATAAAGCTCCATCCGGCGGCAGGCACCGCCAACAGCCCTGCCAGCGGCGCTACCACCACGAAGATGTTGAAATACCACGCCAGAAGCGGCGCTGTAAATACCATGGCGCCCAGCGTTGCCGCCAGATTGGCCGCGATAAAGGAGCGCCCGGCGTGCAGAATACGGCGTTGGCCGCCATGTTCGCCGGTAAACGCCCGGTAGAGCCGGGGCGCCAGCAGCACCATGCCCAGTGCCGCCGCAAAGCTCAGCTGCAAGCTGACGCTGCCCGCCGCAAAGGGGTTCTCCAGAAGGATCACAGCCAGCGCCGCCGACAGAGAGGTAAGCCCGTCGCTGCTCCGCCGGAACAGCGGCGCGATCAGCAAAAAGATCTGCATGATGCAGGCGCGCACCACAGACGGCGACAGTCCCGCCATCACCATGTAGAAGAGCAGTACCGGGATGGTGACGGCGCACAGCGTCCGCCGTCTGCCCGACGGCACCAGCAGGCTCAACAGCGTGACAAGAAACCCGCAGTGCAGACCGGATACGGCGAACAGATGGGCCAGCCCCGTCTCCTGCATGGCCACGGCGTCGCCCTCCGGCAGCTCCGACTTGTCGCCGGTCAGCTCCGCCAGCAGAAAGCCCCGCACCGATGGGTCGTCCCACACGGCGGCGATCTTCTCCCGCAGCACCTTGACGGCCCGCAGCGGCAGCCATTGGACGCCGCCCCTGCTGCCGTCGGTAACGGTCACGTCCTCCCGCTGGTACAGCAGGGCGTACACGCCCCGCGCCGTGAACTGGGTCAGCTCCGTGCCGCGGATGCTGGCGGCGTCCTGCCACCACGCCGTGCCGGACAAGCGCTGTCCCGGCTCCAGCGCCAGCACCTCGCTGTCGCCGTAGTACACAGCCTTGGCGCCGAAAAAGCCGTCCAGCCTCACGGTGACCTTGCCGCCGTGGGCTGCCTCCTCCGGCCACGCGCAGACGGTGGCGGTGAACTCCCCCGCCTTTCCACAGCACTCCAGCACCGGCTGCTGTACCGCCGCCTGATAGACGACAAAATACGCCAGTGCCGCCGCCAGCGGCCACAAGAGGAGCTGGCTGCGCCGGAACCAGCGGCGTCGCCGCGCCCACAGGCACAGCGTCAGCGCCAGCAGGCAGATGCCTGCCGCCGCCCACAGATACCAGCCGCTCCACGGCAGCACCAGCACCAGAAATAGCCCTGCCGCAAAGGAGAGCGCCATGGTAGCCAATACCCGCATATGCTCTCCCCCTTCCAGGCTGTCTCACCCTGCGTCGTTAACCTGTATATTGTAGCAGATACGATGTCCCGCCGCAAGAGGCGGGGCGCAAAAGGGCCTACACGGGGTGCAAAAGAACCTGCGCCGGTGCAGGCACACCTACGATGTATGCAAAAGAGCCGCCCCGATGGGGCGGCTCTTCCATGCGTTTGTTACTTGGCGCTTGTTACTTGGTCTTGTGCAGCTTGTCGCTGCACTTCTGCATGAAGCGGGCGTTGTCGATGATGGCGCGGGTATGGGTCCCCTCCCCGATCAGGCCGTCCTCATCAGAGGCGGTGATCTTGAAGGAGATCATCTTGCCGTTGGCGGAGACGCCCGTCACCTCGGCGGTGGCGGAGATCTTCATGCCGACAGGGGTGGGCGCCAGATGGCTGGATGCGATGTCCACGCCCACGGTACCCTTGCCCTCCGGCAGCTCGTTCTGCACGCACCACATGG
>ERZ857882.1417-NODE-1417-length-28097-cov-21.314920_pt1 | contig 28097 bp, 24 predicted proteins | sample MGYA00519697_ERZ857882 | MGnify/ENA primary metagenome ERZ857882 (study PRJEB31778, sample SAMEA3449373) | human gut metagenome | biome: human gut; feature: human-associated habitat; material: faeces | place: United Kingdom | collected 2010/2012 ...
CCCCTGCCGGTATGTGATTCACACCGTTGGGCCTGTGTGGCGAGGCGGCGGGCATGGCGAGCGGGAGCAGCTGGCCTCCTGCTATCGGACGAGCCTGGCGCTGGCCCAGGCGCACAACTGCGAGACGGTGGCGTTCCCGCTGATCTCCTCCGGTATCTTCGGCTACCCCAAGGACCAGGCGCTGCGGGTGGCGGTGGACACCATCGGCCAGTTCCTGCTGGGCAGCGACATGACGGTCTACCTGGTCATTTTCGACCGCGCCGCCTACCAGATCAGCGGCAAGCTGTTCGCCGACATTGCCGAGTACCTCGACGACCACTATGTGGACGCCCACACCGACACTCGCCGGGAGCGTCTGCGCGGGAGCTTTGACCTGCAAAGCCAGCCGCTGAGCGTCTACGAGGATGCCGCACCGCAGTATGCCTCCGCTGCCGTAAACCCGGACAACCTGGACGACCTACTGGCACATTTGGACGCCGGATTCTCGGAGACCCTGCTGAAGCTCATTGACCGCAGCGGCAAAAAGGATTCCGAAATCTACAAAAAGGCCAATGTGGACCGCAAGCTGTTCTCCAAGATCCGCAACAATCCGGACTACAAGCCCTCCAAGACAACAGCCATTGCCTTTGCCATCGCGCTGGAGCTGAATCTGGATGAGACCCGTGATCTTGTCGCCCGCGCGGGCTACGCTCTCAGTGCCAGCAGCAAGTTCGACGTCATTATTGAGTATTTCATCAGGCAGAAGAAGTACGACATCTTCGAGATCAACGAGGCGCTGTTCGCCTTTGACCAGAGCTTGCTGGGAGCATAATTGCTATAGACTTTCAGACTGTCGGAGTGTGTAGAATGAGGATAAAGCAGAAAGAAAAAATTGTATTGTTACTACGGGCGGGAAGTGCAATGACACAGGGTGAGCTGGCGGAAGCTATTTATGGAGATAGCTTTCATACGCCTAATATTTATTCTGCCCTTATGGGACTTGTGAATGAAAAGGTTATAATGCGATTAGACGGATACCCTGCAAGGTACTCTATCTATGGAACATCAGCTATTCAACAGACTGCAAGGCAAGACTGCGCTGAACAAGCGTCGTGTGATGAAATCAAACATCAAACGATGACCATGTCAGCGGAATGTGCAGTTAATCTTATGCGAGCATATTTCGAGCAAACCATGAGTGATCCCCATGGCAGATATCTGTCCTGGGAGCATTGCTATAAGGCATTTTTGGAAAACAGAGATGCAAATGATGAACAGGCGATAGATCATTTGGCACTTCACCTTGCGTTCTATTTAGCAAGCTGGGGAATGTACCGGGGATCATCATTTTTGTTGCAAAAGGATTATAAGGTGCATATTCCAGTCGTGAAAATTATTCAAGAGAAAAAATATGATCCGTTAGTGGGAATATGCGCGAAAGACTTATGTAAAGAACAGAATCTCGCACTATTGGAAGATATAGGGGAACGAATATGTGAGTGCTACGCTGCAGAGGGGCCTGCTATCGACGGAAAAGTCAATGCCGCAAGCGATACGTTGATAACAAAAATACTGCTGGGAACGCTTGGTTGTGTCCCGGCTTATGACCGTTACTACAAAGAGTCTGTAAAGAAATACCATATATCCAGCGGCAAATATAATAGTGACTCTGTTTATCGTGTAGCAAAATTCTATTGTGATCATGAAGATGAATTTGAAAGGCTAAGACTTGAGATGTCTGAACGTAGAATTGAGTATCCGCCAATGAAACTTATGGATATGTGTTTTTGGCAGGATGCATACATAAGTGACTCTAAAGCTGCAACCATTCAGAGAATCGAATAAGCAATATGTCGCCCGACAGGCGACCAAACCCTCCTTTGGCCGCACTACAATGGCAGCGTAATCAAACGAAGGAGGGCTTTCCTTATGACAGAACTGGTTTTTATTCTTGACCGCAGCGGCTCCATGTCGGGGCTGGAGGCGGACACCATCGGCGGCTTCAACTCCATGATCGTCAGGCAGAAGAAGAAAGCGGGCGAGGCACTGGTCTCTACGGTGCTCTTTGACCATGAGAGCGTGGTTATCCATGACCGCCTGCCGCTGGAGAAAGTACCGCCCATGACAGAGAAGGATTATTTCACCCGTGGCTGCACGGCCTTGCTGGATGCCGTGGGCGGAGCCATCCACCACATCGGCAACATTCACAAGTACGCCCGCCGGGAGGATGTGCCGGAGAAGACGATGTTCATCATCACCACCGACGGCTACGAAAACGCCAGCCGCCGCTACGATTACGAGCGTGTGCGCCGCATGATTGAACGGCAGAAGGAGAAGTACGGCTGGGAGTTTTTGTTCCTCGGCGCAAACATCAACGCGGCCAAGGAGGCGGCACGTTTCGGCATCGGTGCGGACCGCTCGGTGAACTACAAGTGCGACGAGGCTGGCACGGCGCTGAACTACGAGGTCATCAGCGAGGCGGTGTGCAGCGTCCGCGCCGCCCGGCCGCTCAGCGCCGATTGGAAGCGCCGCATCGACGAGGACGTGCAGAAAAGAGGGAGGTAAGCGTATGTACGGAGCGATTTTGGGCGACATCGTGGGCAGCCCCTACGAGTTCGACTGCAACAACTATAAGGCAAAGGATTTTCCGCTGTTCAGCCGCCATTCTGACTTCACTGACGACACGGTGATGACACTGGCAGTGGCAAAGGCGCTGCTCAGCATCCGCGGGCAAAACGATGCCGCCATCAAAGCGGCGCTGGTGCGGGAGATGCAGCGGCTGGGGCGCGCCTATCCTGACCGGGGCTATGGCACCCATTTTGGCGGCTGGCTCTATGAGGATGCCCCGCAGCCCTACCGGAGCTACGGCAATGGCAGCGCTATGCGGGTGTCATCTGCCGCATGGCTGGCAGCAGATATGGCGGAAACGCTGCATCTGGCGCGTCTCACCGCCCAGGTGACCCACAACCACCCGGAGGGCATCAAGGGCGCGCAGGCCACCGCCGCGGCCATCTTTCTCGCCCGCACGGGTCACGACAAGGCGGAAATCAAAGCGTATGTGGAGCGCGAGTTTGGCTACGACCTCAGTCGCAGCTGCGATGAGATTCGCCCCACCTATCACCATGTGGAGAGCTGTCAGGAAACCGTGCCGCAGGCTATTATTGCATTTCTGGAAAGCACAGATTTTGAAGACGCGCTGCGCACGGCGGTGTCCCTCGGCGGCGACAGCGACACCCTCGCCGCCATTACCGGCAGCATCGCTGAGGCATCCTACGGCGTGCCAGAGGAACTGCGGCAGGAGTGCCGCAAGCGTCTGACGCCGGAGCTGTCGGAGATCCTGCGCCGGTGGGAAAACGCGCTTTACAACGAAAAAATCTGTGGTAGAATTTGAAATGGAGAACAAAATAAGGAGGGGCTTCCATGGCAATTTTGAACTTTTCCGATGTGCTTAAAAATGTAGGTCTTGACCCGAAGCGGGTAAAGCTAATCCGGCATTCGCTGGGTGACAAGGCATTCAAGAAATGCTATGACAAGAACATGGTGGAGGAGTACACCCGCGTACAGAGTGAAACCTTTAGCAACGGGTATGATTATTGGTGCGTATTTATCAGCGACAAGAGTACGACGGCAAAGTTCTTCGCCTGCTACAAGGTAAACGGCGGCGTTATTGACACGCAGGACACGAAGCCAAAGGGTTTCCCGCTGGAGGATTGGTTCCAAGGGCAGCGGATGTTTTACAATCTGGAGCGCATTGACCTGCTGAAGGAATACGAAGGCAGGCTCTTGATCGAATGGGGTAAAAGCGCGCTTGCCTGGGCGCAGAAAGGCACCAATGAAAAGCCTATTGTGGCCATTCGGGACAAGAAGATTTTTTCCGGCTACGAAAACGCGATCCTTACCTATGAAGAGCTTCGGGAGATCGTGCAGGATCCCACGGCATACGAATCGTGGCACACGGCGCTTTCCACCGTCAACGCGGTCTACCTCATTGTTGACCGGGAAAACGGACGGAAGTATGTTGGCTCCGCTTACGGCAAGGGCGGCTTATTGGGGCGCTGGACGCACTATGTGAAGTCACTGCACGGCGACAACAAGCTGATGAAGGAGCTGCTCTGCGACTACCCGGATAGGTATACGCACTTCCAGTTCTCGATTTTGCAGCTCCTGCCAAAGGCCGTGACGCCCGATGAAGTGATCCAAACGGAGACCCTTTGGAAGAAAAAGCTGCTGACCTATGAGCCTCTCGGCATGAATGCGAACTGACTGTTCGAATTCTCCTGCCATACATCTGTCTTTGACCCACTTTTGACCCAGAACGGAACCGGAGCAGACAGGTCTGGGCGGAAACAATGGAAAATCCGCCGAGCGAACGGTGGTAAAAAGCACAAATCGGAGCCGAAATGACTCCGATTTGTGCTTGAGACACCCTACGGACCAGAAGACCGGGGGTTCGAATCCCTCACGGCGTGCCAGGAGAAAAGTGCTTGATTCTTTGTGAATTGAGCACTTTCTTTTGTTTTTGCGGCAAAATATCCTGCCGGGCTACAGACCGGCAGTTCGCAAATCGCTGCTCCGCCGCATTGGCATAAAAGGCGGACTGGCGGCAAGTTATATAAACTTTTGCAAAAGCGGGAGTCCGGCAGACGCCGGGCTCCCGCTTCGCTTGTCGGTCCTTATTGTATTGCTGCATCCTTTACAGGATAAGCATCGCATCACCGAAGCTGAAAAAATGATAACGCTCCTTTACCGCCTCCTGATATGCCGCCAGGACGTGCTCCCGGCCCGCCAGGGCGGACACCAGCATAATCAGAGTGGACTCCGGCAGATGGAAGTTGGTAATCAGACCGTCCAGTACCTTGAACCGATACCCGGGATAGATGAAGATATCCGTCCATCCGGCGCTGGCCGTCATGGTGCCGTCCTCTGCGGCCCAGCTTTCGATGGTGCGGCAGGAGGTGGTGCCCACGCAGATGACCCGGCCGCCGTTTTTCTTGGTCTCATTGATCAGGTCCGCCGTCTCCTGGGGGATCACGCAGTATTCGCTGTGCATTTCGTGGCCCTCGATCTCGTCCTCCTTCACCGGGCGGAAGGTCCCCAGGCCCACATGAAGTGTAACGTATCCTAGCTTTACACCCATTGCGGATACTTGATCCAGCAGCTCCTGGGTGAAGTGCAGGCCCGCCGTGGGGGCGGCTGCGGAGCCGTTGACCTTGGAGTACACCGTCTGATAGCGCTCCTGGTCCTGAAGCTCCTCCTTGATATAGGGGGGCAGGGGCATTTTCCCCAGACGCTCCAGCACCTCCAGGAAAATTCCCTCATAATCGAAGCGCACCAGGCGGTTGCCGCCGGGCAGCTCCTCCACCACCTCCGCCGTCAGCTCCCCGTCGCCGAAGGACAGCTTCGCCCCGGTGCGCATGCGCTTGCCAGGCCGCACCAGGCACTCCCAGGTCTTGTTTCCCCGGTCGATCAGCAGCAGCACCTCGCAGGCCCCGCCGCCGGGCAGCCGGTGGCCCAGCAGACGGGCCGGAAGCACCCGGGAGTTATTGAGGATCAGGCAGTCCCCGGGTCGGAGATACTCCGGCAGATCGTAAAAATGCCGGTGCTGCCATGCGCCGGTGTTCTTGTCCAGCACCAGCAGCCGGGAGGCGTCCCGCTGGGGGATGGGCGTCTGGGCAATCAGCTCCGGCGGTAATTCATAGTTAAAGTCGCTTGTTTTCATATCCATCGTCCTGTTTTCGGTAAATTGTGCCAGCGGCACTGTCAAATAAACAGTATAGTATATTTTCACCGTTACGGCAACTGTTTTCCGAAAAAAGAGAGGACGCCGGGACGCGGTCAGTCCGCAGTCTGCATAGCCTGCACGCCCTGTAAGATCGCGGCGATCTGCCGGGCCTGGGGATGGCTGGGCCAATACAGGCCGTAGTAGGACAGGGTGAAGGGATAGAACCCGTCCGCCAGCGTCGCGTCTGTGGGCCGCACGCCGTCCACGGAGATCACCGACCCGTTGATTCCCGCCTCACCGAACAGCCAGTTATAATGCAGGGGGAACAGCGGCGATCCCACCCGCCCGGTCTCAACAGTGGCCCACACAGGGTTGTCCCATGTCCCCCTCGTGAGAATATCCGGCGCGTCGGCGGTGAAGCCGAACTGCATCGACATCAGCTGCCACAGGGGGTCCTGGGCATCGCTGGCATAGCCATAGGCGGGAATCAGCGGCTGAGTCTGTGCCTCATCCCAGAAAAGGGGAGCGGTGCCGGCGTATATGCTGCGGAGGGTCTCCGAGGACAGGTTATAGTCCGCATCCTCCTGCCCGATGTTGCCGTGGACAAAGATCACGGCGTCCTTGAGCAGGGGCATGGACTCATAGCCGCCCAGCAGCTGCAGGGCCTTCTGATCGGGGGCGCACACGGCGGCGTCATAGTTCCCCAGCTTCAGCTCCGGGGCGATATCCCGGGGGTCCACCGAGAAGATCACGTCGTCCGGATCCGTGTCCCCGAACAGGGCCTGCCCCTCCTCCGAATAAAACCAGTGGATGACGGCGGAACGGGCCGGATCGCTGTCCACGGCGATCTTCAGCTCCGGGGCAGGCTGGGGTTCCTCCTGCTGGGGCGGGTCCTGGTGCTGCTGGGCGGGCTTCTGGCCGCAGGAAACTGCGGCAGTCACCACCAAGGCGCAAAGAATCAGGGCGCAGAGCATTTTCGGCAGTCTTTTCATCTGATACCTCCGTTTATGTCCGGTTGGATGGGATGAGCCATGCAGGCCGTCAGAACAGAAAATATTTTCGCCTGAAAGCATCGCATTTTGTCTATTCTGATGGCCTGCGTCTATCATAGCATACATATTATCAATCGTCAAGCTATATATATAGAAATTATCTGTATTCCGGATACCGCATTCTTCGTATTCCCCGGGAAATTCCCCGGTTGCAAAAAACCGCGCATTGCGGTACAATATCCGGGAATATACAGCGGCACAGCCGCATGGAGGATCATATGATCGTTATTATCCAAAAAGACACCCAGGAGCCCGCGCTGCGGCAGCTGGCGGTGCGCCTGATGAATCAGGGGGTGCGGATCGGCCGGACCCCGGGGCAGGACGCCGATGTGCTGACCCTGGTGGGGGATACCTGGCGGCTGGACCCGGAGGGCCTGGCGGCTCTGCCCTATGTGCTGGACGTGCGGCGCATCACGCCGCCCTATCGCCTGGCCAGCCGTGCCGCCCACCCGGAGAACACCGTGGTGGAGGTGGGCAGCGCCCGGATCGGGGCGGAGTTCTGCCTGATCGCCGGACCCTGCGCCGTGGAATCCCAGGTGCAGATGGCCGGGGTAGCCCGGCGGGTCAAGGCCGCCGGAGCGCAGCTGCTGCGGGGCGGGGCATTCAAGCCCCGGACGTCCCCCTATTCCTTCCAGGGGCTGGGCCAGCCGGGCATTTCCATGCTGACGGAGGCGGGCCGGGAGGCCGGACTGCCGGTGGTGACGGAGATCACGGACCCCCGCCAGCTGGAGGACCTGGATCAGGTGGATATCCTGCAGGTCGGAGCCCGGAATATGCAGAATTTCGCCCTGCTCCAGGCCCTGGGCCAGGTCAGGAAGCCCGTACTGCTGAAGCGGGGTATGTCCGCCACGGTGACGGAGCTGCTGCAGGCGGCGGAGTACATCCTGGCCGGGGGCAATGAGCGGGTGATCCTGTGCGAGCGGGGCATCCGGACCTTCGAGACCGACAGCCGTGCCACTCTGGACATTGCCGCCATTCCGGTGCTGAAAAAGCTGACCCACCTGCCGGTGATCGTGGACCCCAGTCACGCCGCCGGACGGGCGGAACTGGTGGCTCCCCTGGCGCTGGCCGCCGTGGCCGCCGGAGCCGACGGCCTGATGGTGGAGGTGCACGACCGCCCGGCCTGCGCCTTGTCCGATGGAGCACAGGCCCTGTCCTGCGACCAGTTTGACCGGCTGGCCGGGCAGGTGCGGGAGCTGCTGCCCCACGCCTGCCGCTGATGGCGGGCTATTATTACCGCCAGCTGGACCGGGAAAAGCGCGGGGTATACGACGCCATGCTGGCGGGTATGGAGGCCCTGGCCCCGGGGATCCGGGTGCCCCGGCTGGACGGCCCGGAGCTGTCGGATATCTATCTGCGGCTGAAGCTGGACACGCCGCTGCTGTTCTACGTCACCGGGTTTCAGTACCGGTGGATGCCCGGGGCGGACCATGTGGAGCTGCTGCCGGAGTATCTGTTCGACAAGGGGAAGATCCGCCAGCACCGCCAGGCGGTGGCCGCCCGGCTGGACCGTCTGGCCCGGCCCCTGCAGGGAAAAAGCGACCGGGACAAGGAGCTGTCCATCCACGCCTTCATTCTGGAGAACGTCCGGTATGACAAGCTGAAAAAGCCCTATTCCCACGAGGTCATCGGCCCCCTGACCCAGGGGGTGGGGGTGTGCGAGGGCATTGCCAAAACGGTGAAGGCCCTGTGCGACGCGGTGCAGCTGCCCTGCATCGTGGCTCTCAGCGAGGCGGCCCCGGAGCGGGGCGTGAAATACCGCCACACCTGGAACGTGATAACGGTGGACGGCCAGCGTTACCACCTGGACGCCACCTTTGACAACTCCCTTCAGCGGGGCACGCCCCGGTACGACTATTTCAACCTGGACGACCGGCACATCTTCCGGGATCACGAGACGCTGGTGCTTCCGCTGCCGCCCTGCACGGCGGACAAGGGGTACTACTACCGCCCCCTGTCCTTCACCAAGGCGGAGGACGTGGAGAACCGCGCCCGCCAGGCCCTGCGGAAAAAGCAGCCCCATTTTGTGTTCCACTGGCGGGGCGGCGGGCTGAACCGGGAAATCCTGACGGACCTTCTGAACCGCTGCGCCGCCGCAGCCGCAGAGCGCGGCAAATGCGTCAGCTGCTCCGTGAACACCGCCCAGGCGGTGGTGCAGCTGGACTTCACCGACGCCCCGGCCGGAGAGACCCTGCTGGTCCAGCAGCCGGACGAGGGAAACGAGCTGTAAGCAAAGACAGAGCTTCCGGAAGCAATTGCATCGAACCGGAAAACAGAAAGAAACACCCCTCATGCAGGCGCATAAACCTGCATGAGGGGTGTCGTTTATAAGCAGCTGCCAGGAATTCCGGACCTGTTACAGACTTGGCGCACCCAGGGCGCTCACGCCGCCCATGATGATACTGCCCGCCAGACGGGCCATCTCATCCGGCGACTCCTGGCCCCCGTCCCGCAGCCAGGACAGCGCCAGATTCAGGTTGCCCGACACGATAAATGAACAGAAGTGGTTCAGCCGCTGCCGGTCCCCGGGGCGGAACTGTGACAGGAAGTCATACAGAAAATAATCCCGCAGAATACAGCAGATGCGGTCGGTGTAGGCGATGTCCCCATTGGGACCCAGCAGCACCCGGCACAGGTCGGCGTTGTCCAGGATAAAGCGGTACAGATCCCGCAGGAAGGGGAACTGCTCCCAGGTGGAGTCCTCGGGCTTGTGTTCCTTACACAGAGCCGTCAGCCGGTCCGCCATCTCATCCTCCAGCCGCTGCAGAAGGTCCCCTACGTCCCGATAGTGGATATAGAAGGTGCCGCGGTTGATATCCGCCCGCTCGGCCAGCTCCCGCACGGAGATGGACTTAGCGCTTTTTTCCACCAGCAGCTCCATCAGCGCCAGGCGCAGCTGCTTTTTGGTTTTCCGCACCCGGCGGTCTGTGCTGGACTGTTCCATATGGGTATCCCCCTTTTTGTTGGATTTTTAACGAACCTGTTTGACCTGTATTTTAACATAGGTATTGCCTATTAATCAACAGGTTGTCGGCTTTTTCTGTAAAAATTTTCCGACTATCCCGGCCCGGGGACGCATAGAGTAGCACCAGACAAGATGTTATGGAGCAGGAGGAATGGACCATGAATCAGTCCGCATCCATTTATCAGGATATGGCGGCCCGCACCGGCAGCAGCATTTACATCGGCGTGGTGGGGCCGGTGCGCACCGGAAAATCCACCTTCATCAAGCGCTTTATGGAGACCCAGGTGCTGCCCAATATCCAGGACGGCTACCGCCGGGACCGGGCCCGGGATGAGCTGCCCCAGAGCGGCTCCGGCCGCACCATCATGACCGCCGAACCCAAGTTCGTGCCGGAGGAGGCGGTGGAGGTCCGCATGGAGGAGGGGGTCACGTTCTCCGTGCGGCTCATCGACTGCGTGGGGTACATGGTGCCCGGCGCTGTGGGCCAGTATGAGGACCTGTCTCCCCGGATGGTGATGACCCCCTGGTACGACCACGAGATCCCCATGACCGAGGCGGCGGAGCTGGGCACCCGGAAGGTCATCTGCGACCACTCCACCGTGGGCATCGTGGTCACCACCGACGGCAGCGTCACGGAGATCCCCCGGGAGGACTATCTGGAGGCCGAGGAGCGGGTGATCCGGGAGCTGCAGGAGCTTGGCAAGCCCTTTGTGGTGCTGTTGAACTCCGCCCAACCCCAGGGCTCCCAGGCCCAATCCATGGCGGCGGACATCGAGCGGCGGTATGACGTCCGCTGCCTGCCGGTGAACTGCCTGGAGCTGGGGGAGCAGGAGATCACGGAGCTGCTGCAGGGGCTGCTGTATGAATTTCCCCTGCGGGAGCTGGACCTGTTCCTGCCGGCCTGGGTGGAAGCCCTGCCGCCGGACCACCCCATCAAAACCGGCGTATACCAGGCGGTGCGCCGGGAGGCGGCGGACCTGGCCCATGTGCGGCAGCTGCGGGACTGCCTGTCCGCCCTGCAGGGGGAGGGGGATATCTCCGCCGCCTCCATCCGCAGCCTGAACCTGGGGATCGGCATTGCCGAGGCGGACCTGGACCTGCCCCGGAGCCTGTTTTACGACACCCTGAGCCGCCAGTCGGGCCTGTCCGTGACGGACGACGGCGACCTGATGCAGCTTCTGACCAGCCTGGCCGCCATCCGGAAGGAGTATGACCGCCTGGCTCCCGCCATGCAGGCGGCGCTGGACACGGGCTACGGCATTGTGATGCCCAGCGTGGAGGAGCTAAACCTGGAGGACCCGGAGATCGTCCGCCAGGGCGGCCGCTACAGCGTCCGCATGAAGGCCAGCGCCCCCTCCATCCACATGATCCGGGCGGACATCGCCACCACGGTTTCACCCATTGTGGGCAATGAAAAGCAGTCCGAGGACATGGTGAACTATCTGCTCCAGGAGTTCGAGGGAGACACCGGCAAGCTCTGGCAGTCCAACATCTTTGGCCGCAGCTTCCACGAGATCGTGGGAGACGACCTGCAGGCAAAGCTCCGGCGGATGCCGCAGGACTCCCAGAAGAAGCTGCGGGAGGCCCTGGAGCGCATCATCAACGAGGGAAGCGGAGGTCTGATCTGCATCATTCTGTGATTTTTCCCGGCAGGGACCGTTTTGCGGCGGTCCCTGCCGCATTTTATACGGAATATATTGCATAAAATGCTTGAATATTTGGAAAAAGTGTGCTAATATACTTAATTACTGAACAGCGGCGCAGTATCCTAGTCGGATCTGCCGTCTTGTAAGAAGGGCCTAAAAATCCTTTAAAGGGCACAACTGTGAAGTCCCTGGTGCCTGCTGCTTACGCCCAGTTTGGGGTGGGTGCTGGGGGGAGACGCGGGAGCCCCCGCGTCTGCGATGGTAGGGCGCCCTCCAATGGCATGGAGGACCCGACCCTGCCATCGTGGAGACCTGCTGTTGTGCACAGGCGTACTCCCCCTGTGGTCAAGCGACCTGTGTACGAGGCAGATGATGAACCTGCAATGCGGTGCTACCCGGCTTTACCGCCGTAACGCTGTGTGCAGAGTAGCCTGCCTTGCGTGGGCAGGGTGGATAGGGAAGTGGAAGCACCGGTCTCCCCGGCCAGGGAGACTGTGTTGATTCCCTTGAAACCCTGGCTGCAAAAGAGGCTAAGAGACGGTCTGACCGCTGTGGAAATCACCTAGGCTGTCCTAACGGGACGCCGGAGGGATTGCAGTGCGGACTAAGTGGCAATCGGGTCCCATGGCCGGCAACACCATGGCGCAGCGCCTAACGGGAAACCGCCTGACCGGCGACGGAAGGCGCGCTGCGGGGAAATCCAACCCGTACCTAAGCCGTAAGATTAACCTTCGGCGTTGCCCTGTTCAGTGTACTATAACAACAAAGCGAGGGATCTACTCTTGAGCGATCGCGACAGGAGCAAGGACAAAAACGGCGGGAAAAAGAAAAGCGGCCGGGGCTGGGCCCTGCGGGTGTTTGTGCTGGCGGTGGTGCTGTCGGCGCTGCTGAGCTTTTTCTCCACCACCGCCCTGGAGGGCACGGGATACGTTGTGGCGGCGTTGGTGCTGGCCGTGTTCATCGGCCTGGGCATCGTGTTCGACATGATCGGCGTGGCCGTTACGGCGGCGGACCCCAAGCCCTTCCACTCCATGGCCGCCCACAAGGAAAAGGGTGCCAAGGCGGCCATCCGCCTGCTGCAGAATGCCAACCAGGTGTCCTCCGTGTGCAACGACGTGGTGGGCGACATCTGCGGCATCGTCAGCGGTTCCACCGCGGCGGTGATCGTCACCCACCTGCAAAGGGACCTGAGCACCACCTCGGTGCTGATCTCCATCGGGGCCACGGCGCTGATCTCCGGCATTACCATCGGCGGCAAGGCCCTGGGCAAAACCGTGGCCATCAACCAGTGCACCAGCGTGGTATACCGGGTGGCCCGGATCATGCACGCCCTGCATCTCTCACGCTGAAATGGAGCGATATCGTTGATTTTAGACCATATGGACAGCCCCGCCGATGTGAAGGGGCTCAATGAAAATCAGGCCCGGCAGCTCTGTGCGGAGCTGCGGGATTTCCTGGTGCGGGAGGTATCCCGGACCGGCGGCCACCTGGCCTCCAATCTGGGGGTGGTGGAGCTTACCGTGGCCATCCACCGGGTGTTCGACACCTCCGTGGATCGGCTGGTGTTCGACGTGGGCCACCAGTGCTATGTCCACAAGGCCCTGACCGGGCGGCGGGAGCTGTTCGATACCCTGCGGCAGTTCGGGGGCCTGTCCGGCTTCCCCAAGCCCTGGGAGAGCGTACACGACGCGTTTATCGCCGGTCATGCCTCCAACTCCGTGTCGGTGGCCCTGGGCATGGCCCGGGCCAGGACTCTGCAGGGGAAGGACTATCATGTGCTGGCCCTGATCGGCGACGGTGCCATGGGCGGCGGTCTGAGCTTCGAGGGGCTCAACGACGCCGGAGCCAGCGGCGAGCCGCTGATCGTGATCCTCAACGACAATGGCATGTCCATTGACCCCAACGTGGGCGGCCTGTCCCGGCACCTGTCCCGGCTGCGCAGCACGCCGGAGTATTACGAGTTCAAGCGGCGCTATCGCCAGATGCTCACCGGCAGCCAGACCGGCAAGCGGGTGTACGCCATGAGCCACGATGTGAAAACGGCCCTGAAAAAATCCCTGCTGCCCGGCAGCACGGTGTTTGAAAACATGGGCTTTACCTATATGGGTCCCGTGGACGGCCACGATGTGGAGACCCTGACCCAGATGCTGGTGCTGGCCCGGGATATGCGTCGGCCGGTGCTGCTGCATGTGCACACCGTCAAGGGAAAGGGATACCCCTACGCCCAGCAGGAGCCGGGGAAATACCACGGCGTGGGCCCCTTTGATGTGGAGACCGGAAAGCCCCTGAAGCCGTCGGGGGAGAGCTTTTCCGCCGTGTTCGGCCATGAGCTGCTGGACCTGGCCCAAAAGGACGACCGGATCTGCGCCGTTACCGCCGCCATGGTGGACGGCACGGGGCTGACGGAGTTTGCCCACGCCCTGCCCCGGCGCTTTTTCGATGTGGGCATTGCCGAGGGCCACGGGGTGGCCATGTGCGCCGGTATGGCCCAGCAGGGCATGGTGCCGGTGTTTGCAGTGTATTCCAGCTTCTTGCAGCGGGGTTATGACATGCTGCTGCACGATGTGGCGCTGAATCATCTCCATGTGGTCCTGGGGGTGGACCGGGCGGGGCTGGTAGGAGCCGACGGCGAGACCCACCACGGCTGCTTCGACCCCATGTACCTGTCCCAGGTGCCGGGGATGACGGTGCTGTGTCCCGCCAGCTTTGCCGAGCTGCGGCGGATGCTGCACCGGGCGGTGGAGGAGATCGACGGCCCCGTGGCGGTGCGGTATCCTCGGGGCGGCCAGGGCCGCTACCGGGAGGACGGTGGCGACGGCGTCTTTGCCTGCCTGCGTGAGGGCGATGATGCCGCCATTCTGACCTATGGCATTCTGGTGAACCAGGCTCTGGATGCGGCGGAGCTTCTGGCGCAGAAGGGAATCCGTGTCCGGGTGGTGAAGCTGAATCAGATCTGCCCGCTGGACAGTAAGCAGGTAAAGGATGCTCTCTCCGGTACGGAGCGGCTGCTGGTGCTGGAGGACTGCATGGCCACAGGCTGCGTGGGTCAGCGCATAGCCGCTATCCTGGCCCAGGAGCGGATGGAGCCCCGCTGTCTGACGCTGAAGAATCTGGGCGGCCGGTTTGCCCCCCAGGGTACGGTGGACCAGTTATACAAAGCCTTCGGCCTGGACGCCCGGAGCGTTGCGGACAGTGTGGAGGAGATGCTGCATGAGCAATAAAACAAGACTGGACGTGCTGCTGGTGGAGCAGGGCTTGCTGGAAAGCCGCCAGAAGGCCCAGGCCGTTATCATGGCCGGCAGTGTGTTTGTTGACGGTCAGCGGGTGGACAAGCCTGGCACGGCGGTGCCCAATACTGCCGCCATCCAGGTGCGGGGCCATGCTTTGCCCTATGTCAGCCGGGGCGGCCTGAAGCTGGAGAAGGCCATGCAGACGTTTCCCCTGACCCTGGACGGCAAGGTCTGCGCCGATATCGGCGCATCCACCGGGGGCTTCACGGACTGCATGCTGCAAAACGGGGCCACAAAGGTCTACGCTGTGGATGTGGGCTACGGCCAACTGGACTGGAAGCTCCGGGGAGACCCGCGGGTGGTGTGCATGGAGCGCACCAACGCCCGCTATCTTACCCATGAGCAGATCCCAGAGGAGCTGGACTTTGCGTCGGTGGACGTGTCGTTTATCTCCCTGCGGCTGATCCTGCCGGCGCTGGACGGACTGCTGTCCCCGGAGGGAGAGGCCGTGTGCCTGGTGAAGCCCCAGTTCGAGGCGGGCCGGGAAAAGGTCGGCAAAAAAGGCGTGGTCCGGGACCCGGCGGTGCACCTGGAGGTGCTGGAGGCCTTTCTGGAGCATGCAAAGGAAAGTAACTTTACAGTGCTTGGAATTACATACTCGCCCATACGGGGACCCGAGGGAAACATTGAATATCTGGGCTATCTGCGCCACGGACAGGGGACACCCGGCGTCTTTTCCCTGCCGGAGATCGTGGAGGCGTCTCACAGCCAATTGAAGGACTGAGGTGAGCGGCATGAAACCAAAACGCGTGATACTTTGTCCCAATCCGTACCGGGACAGTGAACTGAAGGTCTGCAAGCAGTCCCGGGATATGCTGGAGAGTCTGGGGATGCAGACCTCTGTGTGCCTGCCCTTCCAGCGGGAGGGGTATGGCGAGGAGCTGGGGATCCCCATGCGGCTCTTGCAGCAGGAGATCCGGTCGGCTGACCTGCTGATCGCCTTCGGCGGCGACGGTACCATTCTGCATCTGGCCCGGACCGTGGCGCTGCACAGCGTGCCGGTGCTGGGGGTGAACCTGGGAAGTCTGGGCTTTATGTCGGAGCTGGAGGTCAACGAGCTGGACCGGCTGCGGGATCTGGCCGAGGGCCGGTTTACCGTAGAATCCCGGATGATGCTGGATGCGTCGGTGCTGCGGGAAGGACGGCAGGTGTACAGCAACATCGCCCTGAATGACGCGGTGATCTCAAAGGGGTCCATCGCCCGGGTGGTGCGGCTGGATATCTTCACGGAGGAGGGACGCCTGACCCGGGTAGGGGGCGACGGCATCATCGTGTCCACCCCTACCGGCTCCACCGGATATTCTATGGCCGCCGGAGGCCCCATTGTGGAGCCCACCGCCAAAAACCTGCTGCTGACCCCGATATGTCCCCATTCCACCCGCTCGTCCTCCTACGTGCTGTCACCGGACCATGTGATCACCGTGGAAGCTGCGGATGCCAACCGGAAATTCGTCTATCTTTCCGTAGACGGCGGCAAAGCGTTTTCTTTGAAAAACGGAGACCAGGTGCGGGTGAGCACCTCAAAATACACCACAAAGCTGGTTCGTCTCTCCAAAAAAAGCTTTTGCGAAATACTGGACAAAAAAATGGGAACGGAGGCTTCTAAAAAATGAAAAACGACCGCCAGAACCAACTCCTCCAGATCATCAGCGAGGAGATTATCGAAACCCAGGAGCAGCTGCTGGAGCGGCTCCAGGCCAAGGGGATCAAGAGTACCCAGGCCACGATTTCCCGGGACATCAAGGAGCTGCACCTGATCAAGGAGCCAGCCGGGCAGGGAAAATACCGCTATGCCGTTTCCGCCCACCGCACCAAGCTGAATTTTGCCGACAAGCTGCGCACCATTTTCCGGGAGAGCGTCCTGACGGTGGACAACGCCCAGAATATCGTGGTCATCAAGACTCTGCCGGGTCTGGCCAATGCCGCGGGATCTGCCGTGGACGGTATGGACGTGCCGTATCTGGTGGGGTCCCTGGCCGGCGACGACACGGCTCTGCTGATCATGCGGGACACGGAAAGCGCCGTGGATTTTACGGAAGAAATCAAGGAAATGCTGCGCTGACAGCCAGAAAATCGCGCAGGACAGCGGAGGGATACGCAGATGCTGCAATTGCTCCACATTGAGAATATCGCCATCATCGAGTGCGCGGACATTGCGTTCCGGCCCGGCTTCAACGCCCTGACGGGCGAAACCGGCGCCGGTAAGTCCATTGTCATCGACTCCATCAGCGCCGTGCTGGGCCAGCGGACGTCCCGGGACCTGATCCGTACCGGGGCAGATATGGCCTTTGTCAGCGCGTGCTTCACGGACATTCCGCCCCGGCTGGGGGAGGACCTGGGCATCGCCTGGGAGGGGGAGCTGCTTTTGCAGCGGGAGATCCACGGCGACGGCAAGAATGTCTGCCGGGTCAACGGACGCCCCGTCACCGTTACCCAGCTCCGCACCCTGGGCAGCCGCCTGCTGAATATCCACGGCCAGCACGATGGCCAGCAACTGCTGGACGAGGAGCAGCACCTGCTGTATCTGGACAGCTTTGGCCGGACGGAGCAGCTGTTGGCGGAGTATCGTGAAAAATACCAGGCCATGGCCGCCCTGCGGCGGCAGATGCAGGCCCTGGAAATGGACGAGGCGGAGAAGGCCCGGCGGGTGGATACCCTGACCTATCAGCTCCAGGAGCTGGAGCGAGCCAAGCTGCGCCCCGGCGAGGAGGAGGAGCTGCAAAGCCGCCGGACCCTGCTGCACAACGCGGAGAAGTTCATCTCCGCCGTGTCCGGGGCGGACTTCTGCCTCAACGGTGACGACGGCAGCGACGGTGCCGCCAACCTGGTGCGCCAGGCCCAGGGGGCCCTGGCCCCGGTGCGGGGTCTGGACCCGGAGCTGGGGGAGCTGTATGACCGGCTGGAGGCCGCCTACAGCGAGATTTACGACCTGGCGGACACCATCCGGGACAAGCGGGAGGATTTCGACTTCTCTCCCAAGGAGCTGGACCGGGTGGAGGGACGGCTGGACCAGCTGTACCGCCTGAAAAAGAAATACGGCCCCACGGTGGAGGAGATGCTGGAGTACCAAGCCCGCTGCCGCCGGGAGCTGGACCAGATCCAGGACGCCGGAGACACGCTGCTGCACCTGGAAAAGCAGCTGAAGAAGGCAGAAAAGGCCGCCCGTCAGGCGGCGGAGAGCCTGTCCCAGGCCCGGCACGAGGCTGCTGGACGGCTGGAGGAGCAGATCCTCACGGAGCTGCGGCAGCTGGACATGGGCAAGATTCGCTTCGCCATCTGCTTTACGGAGCAGGCCCTGGCGGAAAACGGCATGGACCAGGTACGCTTCCTGATGTCCGCCAACGTGGGCGAGGAGCTGCGCCCCATCCACAAGATCGCCTCCGGCGGCGAGCTGGCCCGCATCATGCTGGCCATGAAAAACGTCCTGTCGGAGCAGGATCAGGTGGGCACCATGGTGTTCGACGAGGTGGACACCGGCGTGTCCGGCCGGGCCGCCCAGAAGGTGGCCGAGAAAATGGCCCGCATCAGCCGCACCAAGCAGGTGCTGTGCGTGACCCATCTGCCCCAGCTGGCCGCCATGGCCGACACCCACTTCTCCGTGGAAAAGGGGGAGCAGGGGGGACGTACCTTCACCCGGGTGGTGCAGCTGGACCGTGCCCGGCGCCAGCAGGAGCTGGCCCGTCTCACCGGCGGGGCCTCCATCTCCGCCACCATGCTGGAGGGAGCCGGGGAGCTGCTGGACCAGGCGGAAAAATTCAAGAAAACCTTGGCCTGACCCGTTGACAACCGGGGACGGACACGCTATAATGTGCCTAACTTCATATGCAACAGCGATGAAGGGAAGAAGTATCCGGCCAGTCTGCCTGCAAAGAGAACCCCCGTTTGGTGAAAGGGGGAGAGGCGGCGGCGGGAGAATACATCCCGGAGCAGCCTTCTGAACGGCTCGATGCCTATTAGGTATGTGTCGGGTTCGCCCGTTACAGCGATAGGGTGTTGCTGCACCCGATGAGGCCGCACGCCGCGAGGCGGCGGCGAAGCTGAGGTGGTACCGCGATTTTTGTCGCCCTCTGTCAATCTGACAGGGGGCGTTTTTTTGCCCCCTGTACGCCCAAAATATCGGAAAGGAATCAGAACAACATGGGAATTTATGAAGAACTGGTGGCCCGGGGACTGATCGCCCAGGTCACCAACGAGGATGAGATCCGCGAGATGATCAACAACGGCAAGGCCACGTTCTACATCGGCTTTGACTGCACGGCGGACTCTTTGACGGCTGGACATTTCATGGCTCTGACCCTGATGAAGCGTCTGCAAATGGCTGGTAACAAGCCCATCGCCCTGATCGGAGGCGGCACCACCATGATCGGCGACCCCTCCGGCCGTACGGATATGCGGAAGATGCTCACCAAGGAGGACATCGACCACAACGCCGAGTGCTTCAAACGCCAGATGGAGCGGTTTATCGACTTCGGAGAGGGTAAGGCCATCATGCTCAACAACGCTGACTGGCTGCTGAAGCTGAACTATGTGGACCTGCTGCGAGAGGTGGGCGCGTGCTTCTCTGTGAACAATATGCTCCGCGCCGAGTGCTACAAGCAGCGCATGGAGAAAGGTCTGAGCTTCCTGGAGTTCAACTATATGATCATGCAGAGCTATGACTTCTACTATATGTTCCAGCACAACGGCTGCAATATGCAGTTCGGCGGCAACGACCAGTGGAGCAATATGCTGGGCGGCACGGAGCTGATCCGCCGCAAGCTGGGCAAGGACGCCCACGCCATGACCATTACCCTGCTGACGGATTCTCAGGGCAATAAGATGGGTAAGACCGCCGGCAACGCCGTGTGGCTGGATCCCAACAAGACCAGCCCCTTCGAGTTCTATCAGTACTGGCGCAACATCGACGACGCCGATGTGCTCAAGTGCATCCGGATGCTGACCTTCCTGCCGCTGGAGCAGATCGACGCCATGGCCGATTGGGAGGGCGCTAAGCTCAACGAGGCCAAGGACATCCTGGCCTATGAGCTGACCAAGCTGGTCCACGGTGAGGACGAGGCGGAAAAGGCTCGTCAGGCCTCCAAGGCGCTGTTCTCCGGCGCCGGTGATACCGAGCATATGCCCACCACTGAGCTGACCAACGACGACTTCGGCGGCGGCGCTATTGACGTGCTGACGCTGCTGGTCAAGTGCGGTCTGGCTGCCTCCAAGGGCGAGGCCCGCCGGCTGGTGCAGCAGGGCGGCGTGACGGTGAACGACGAGAAGGTGTCCACCATCGAGACGACCTTTGGCTGTGAGCAGTTCACCGGTGACGGCATCATCATCAAGAAGGGCAAGAAGGTGTTCCACCGGGCTGTTCTGGTGTAAGAGGCTCTCCCACATAATAGCTTTTACCGTCCCAAGGGGCCGCGGCAGCGCCGCGGCCCCTTGATGTATCGGAATGATGGTGCAGTCCCACAGAAAAGGAGTTGAACGCGGCGGGATTTTATATTATAATAAATCATTATTACTTTAGAAAATGAGAGATGTACAGATGAAGACCCATGATTTCTATTTTGACCTGCCGCCGGAGCTGATCGCACAGACCCCTATCGCGCAGCGGGACGCCTCCCGGCTGCTGGTGCTGGATAAGACCACCGGCGCCACGGAGCACCGGCATTTCTTTGACCTGCCGGAGTATCTGCATCCCGGCGATTGCCTGATCCTCAACGATTCCAGAGTACTGCCCGCCCGCCTGCTGGGTCACCGTGTGCCGGGCGGCGGCGCCTGCGAGATCCTGCTGCTCATCGACCGGGGCGACAACGTGTGGGAGTGCCTTGTCCGTCCGGGCAAGAAGCTGCGCAAGGGCGCGAAGGTGTCCTTCGGCGACGGTGAGCTGACGGCGGAGATCGCGGAGGAGCTGCCGGACGGCAACCGGCTGGTGAAGTTCTTCTACGAGGGCATTTTTCTGGAGGTGCTGGATCGGTTGGGCAAGATGCCGCTGCCGCCCTACATCAAGGAGGAATTACAGGATCGGGAGCGGTATCAGACCGTCTACTCCAAGGTGAACGGCTCTGCCGCCGCCCCCACCGCCGGACTGCATTTTACACCGGAGCTGCTGGAGAAGATTCGGCAGATGGGTGTAAAGGTCGGATACGTTACACTCCATGTGGGACTTGGTACTTTCCGCCCTGTGAAGGAGGAGGAGATCACCGACCACGCCATGCACAGCGAATACTGTGTCATCTCGCAGGAGACGGCAGACCTTATCAACGAGACGAAGAAAAACGGCGGCAGGGTCATCTGCGTGGGTACCACAAGCTGCCGCACCGTGGAGTCGCAGGCGGCGGAGGATGGCACCATGCGGGCCTGCGCCGGCTGGACGGATATCTTCATCTATCCCGGCTATCGTTTTAAGGTCATGGACGCGCTGGTCACCAATTTCCACCTGCCGGAGTCCACGCTCATCATGCTGGTATCGGCGCTGGCAGGACGGGAGCACGTGCTGTCCGCCTACAAGGAGGCGGTGGAGCAGCGCTACCGCTTTTTCTCCTTCGGCGATGCGATGTTTATCCACTGAGCATAAAACATAAGGGGGGACGCAGATGCATCTGCCGGAGCTTGTTTCCGATCTTGCCGTCATTCTGCTGACAGGCGGCGTGATCACGGTGATCTTCAAAAAGCTGAATCTGCCGCTGGTGCTGGGTTACATACTGGCGGGATTCCTCATCGGCCCCTATATGCCGCTGTTCTTCTCGCTGGCCGACATCGAGGCGGTGTCCACTTGGAGCGAGATCGGCATCATCATCCTGATGTTCTGCCTCGGCCTGGAGTTCAACCTCCACAAGCTGGCCAGCGTGGGCGGCACGGCGATCATCACCGCGCTGGTGGAGGTCGGCGGTATGCTGGCCTTCGGCTTCGCCGTGGGACAGCTCATGGGCTGGGGTATGATGGACAGTGTGTTCTTGGGCGGTATGCTGTCCATGTCGTCCACCACCATCATCATCAAGGCCTTTGACGAGCTGAACGTCCGGAAGAAGGACTTCGCCCAGCTGGTGTTCGGCACACTGGTGATGGAGGACATCGCGGGCATCTTCATGATGATCATCCTGTCCACCATCTCCGTCAGTAAGTCCATTTCCGGCGGGGCGCTGGCGCTCCAGCTGGGACTGCTGGTGCTGTATCTGGTGCTGTGGCTGGTGCTGGGCATCTTCCTGCTTCCCACGCTGCTGAACAAGGCGTCCAAGCTGATGAGCGACGAGACGCTGCTCATCGTGTCGCTGGGCATTTGCTTCGGCATGGTGCTGCTGGCGGATGCGCTGGGCTTTTCCTCGGCGCTGGGCGCGTTTTTGGCGGGCTCGCTGCTGGCAGGCACCGTCCACGCCGAGCGGGTGGAGCATCTGACCGCCGGCGTCAAGGATCTGTTCGGCGCGGTGTTCTTCATCTCCGTGGGTATGATGCTGAACCCCGGCGCCGTGGTGAAGTACGCCGTTCCCATCCTCATCCTGACGCTGGTGACCATTGTAGGCAAGCTGATATTCTCCTCGCTGGGCGTGCTGCTGTCCGGTCATACGCTGCGGCAGGCCATCCACTGCGGCTGCGCGCTGGCGCAGATCGGCGAATTTGCATTTATCATCGCCTCGCTGGGTCTGTCGCTGGGCGTGATCGCGGACTATATCTATCCCATCATCATCTCTGTATCCGTCATTACCACGCTGACCACGCCGTTCTTTATTAAGAGCGCCGACAGCATCTGCAACGGCATCGAAAAGCTGCTGCCGGAAAAGCTGGTGCAGAAGCTGGACAGCTATACGGACGCGGAGCAGGCGGCCAAGGAGCAGGACAGCGACTGGGCGGTATTCCTGCGCCGCTATATAAAGCGAACGGTGTTCTACGGCGTGCTGATGCTGGGCATCGTCAGTCTGGGCGATATGCTGCTGCTGCCGCTGCTGGAGAAGACGCTCTCTGCGGCGGCGTGGGTCAGCAAGGCGGTGACGCTGTGCGCCGTATACCTGTGCATCGCCATGTTCGTCCGGCCTATGCTCGACGCCCATTCGCCCCAGTACACGGTGCTGTGGGCCAAGAAGCGCAGCTTCCGCCTGCCGCTGATCGCGCTGAGCGTTATCCGTGTGCTGCTCATTGTGTTTATCGTGTTCCTGCCCATCCGCTCGGTGCTGGGCATCCATAGCCTGTGGATATTGCCGCTGCTGGCGGCGGCGGTGCTGGTGGCGGGGCATTTCGGTTGGTTCGCCTCGGCGTATCTGCTGGTGGAGACCCGGTTCCTCACCAACTTCAACGAGCGCCTTTTGCAGCAGTACGGCGACAGCAATGATGCCACATGGCTGGACGAGAAGATGTATGTAACGGAGCTGATCTGCCCGCCGGAGGAGGCGGGGAAGGATCTGCGCGCCTTGGGTTGGGGACGGCGCTACGGCGCGAATATCATCAAGATCGTTCGGGGGAAGAAGGAGTTTGATATCCCCTCCGGCGACATGGTGCTGAGCGAGGGCGACCGGCTGGCGGTCATCGGCGAAAAGGAGAATCTGGTGTCGCTGCGGCTGTCCATCGGCGCTGACGCGGCGGAGGATATCCCTACGCTGCACACCTATATCGCCGGAGAGAAGGCGTTGTATACCTACACGCTGGATGTGGCGAAGAACGACCATCTGGCGGGCAGCACCATCCGGGACAGCGGCCTGCGGGAGAATTACGACTGCATGATTCTGGGCTTGCAGCGAAATCTGCTGCCCATCATCGGGCCGGATGTAAATTTTGTGATACAGCGCGGGGATCTGGTCTGGCTGCTTGGCTCCCACCGCATGGCGGAGAAGGCGCTGGACGATATGGAGGAAGCATAAATGTTCAAAGTGATCAAAAAGCAGGGCAGAGCCCGGCGGGGCGTGTTCACCTGCGCTCACGGCGGCGAGGTACAGACGCCGGTTTTCATGAACGTAGGCACGCAGGCGGCCATCAAGGGCGGCGTCAGCGCGCTGGATCTGAAGGAGGAGCTCGGCACGCAGATCGAGCTGTCCAACACCTACCACCTGCACCTGCGGCCCGGTGACGACGTGGTACGCCAACTGGGCGGCCTGCACAAGTTCATGCGCTGGGATGGCCCCATCCTTACGGATTCCGGCGGCTTTCAGGTGTTCTCCCTGGCGGGCCTGCGGAAAATCAGCGAGGAGGGCGTCACCTTCGCCAGTCATCTGGACGGCCACCGTATCTTCATGGGGCCGGAGGAGAGTATGCGCATCCAGTCCAATCTGGGCTCCGATATTGCCATGGCGTTTGACGAGTGCGTGGAGAACCCAGCCGCCTACGACTACGCCAAGGCCAGCTGCGAGCGGACGCTGCGCTGGTTGGAGCGCTGCAAGGCGGAGCATGACCGGCTCAACGCGCTGCCCGACACCATCAACCCGCAGCAGATGCTGTTCGGCATCAATCAGGGCGCGACCTACGCCGACCTGCGTATCTGGCATATGCAGCAGATCGCCAAGATCGACTGCGACGGCTTTGCCATCGGCGGGCTGGCGGTGGGCGAGCCGACGGAGGTGATGTACGAGATCATCGACGCGGTGGAGCCGTATATGCCGGCGGACAAGCCCCGCTACCTCATGGGCGTGGGGACGCCCAGCAACATCATCGAGGGCGTGGCCCGGGGCGTGGACTTCTTCGACTGTGTGATGCCCGCCCGCAACGCCCGGCACGGCAAGCTGTTCACATGGAGCGGCACGCTGAACATTAAAAACGCCAAGTACAAGCTGGATGAGAGCCCCATTGATCCGGCGTGCGACTGCCCGGTGTGCCGGAATTTCAGCCGCGCCTACCTGCGGCACCTGTTCACGGCGGAGGAGATGCTGGCCATGCGTCTGGCGGTGATGCATAACCTGTATTTTTATAACAAGCTGACCCAGCGCATCCGCGAAAGCCTCGACAACGGCAGCTTTGACGCCTTCCGTGAGGCATACAGCAAAAAACTGGCGGAACGTGTATAAAACCTCTTGCCAAAGCGTGTAGGGTTGGGTATAATAATAGCAATTTGTAAAAAAGGAGTAACGTTTCCATGTTTGACATCGCATACGCAGCAACTGCCTCCGGTACCGCCTCCGGCGCCGGCATGGGTTCCACGATCATGATGATCGTTCTGATGATCGCTATCTTCTACTTCCTGATGATCCGCCCCGAGAACAAGCGGAAGAAGCAGGCTGAGGAGATGCGCAGCGCTCTGAAGAAGGGCGACTGGCTGACCACCATCGGCGGCGTGTATGGCCGCGTTGTCGCCATCACCGATCGCACCGTGGTCATCGAGACCAGCGAGGATCGCGTCCGCGTGGAGTTCCTGAAGTCCGCCATCGGCCAGGTCGGCACGCTGGATCAGCAGGCCGCCGCCCAGCAGCGTCCCGCCAAGAAGGACAAGAAGGCTGCTGAGGAGAAGGTCGAGGAGAAGCCCGCTGAGACCGAGACCGAGACCGAGTCCGACAAGACGGACGCCCAGTAAGTTCTCTGCATAGAAAAATACCTCCCCCGAATATGCTGTGAAAAAGCATTTGGGGGAGGTATTTTTTATGTCTGTCAAGAAGCTGCTGGGCGCGGCGATGTGGCAGGGACTGCTGCTGGCGATGCTCACATTACTTGCGTTGCTGGCGGTATCGTCGCTGATGCTGCAAAGAGGGCTGCTGCCGGAGAGCGCCGCGCCGTCTATGGTCTGTGTCGCCTGCGCTGCGGCGGTATTTGCCGGCGGCCGCCGTGCCGTCAGAAGGGGGGAGGGCGGCCCGTTGCCGCAGGCGGCGGCTGTGGCGGTGTGTCTGTACGCCGCGCTATGGCTCATTGCGCTGGGCGGTACGCCGCAGTTTTCCATCCACGGCCCTGCCGTGACGGCGTCGGTATTCGGCGGGGCGCTGCTGGCCGGACTGCTGGGCAAAAAGAGGGGGAAGCGTCAGGCGGGAAGGCGCCGCAAGGGGGAGAAGGGGTGGCCTGCTACCGGGAAAGGGCGGCGGTGACATAAAATAGAGCATGGTTAAAATAACGAATTTGTTTTTTTCGCCCGGATTTCCTTGACGGGAAATGACGGCTGGCTTGCCGCGCCGGACGGGAAAGCAAAAGTCAATATGTTGTGCGCATTTTTCTGCGATCCTGCCACATCTCGGAGTTTTCGGCAACTTTCCGGAGGCGAAAATGTCTGCGTTTACGCGGTTGACATAATAGTGTTTACATAACATTTTGACATAATTTACAAAAAACGTGTTTTTGCGCGAAATCGCTTGCAGATTTGTCGGATTTGCCATATAGTATTCAGTACGAACATACGCGGTCTATTTGCACGGCTTGGCTCATAAAATTGGACGAGGTGAGCCGATGAAGCCGTATAACAGACAGACGCGCCTGCCCGCACCGCCGGACAGAGGTCTTTTCATTTTATGTGGATGCTTTGCTCTGGGGATGGTGCTGGCGTATCCGATCCAACGCAGGGTCGGCGCGGAGGCGCTTACCCAACTGGGTACATATGTCCAGAGCTATGCGCGGCTGGCGGAGGATCGCGTGCAGCAGCCTGCGTCCATTCTCTCCGCGGCAGCGGCCTATCTGCGTTACCCGCTGTTGGCGTTTTTGTGCGGACTCAGCGGTGCCGGTGTTGTGCTGATCCCGCTGCTGTGCGGGGTGCAGGGCTTCTTCCTGTCCTTCTCGGTCTGCTGCTTTGCCGCATCTCTGGGACGCGAGGGCGTCCTGCTGGCGTTGACGGCGCTGGGACTGCGATGCCTGTTCGTACTGCCGTGTATGCTATATCTGTCGGGAACCGGCTTTTCCCGCGCCTGTCGGTCGCTGGAGCGAGGTCAGGCGGCCAAGGCCGCGATCAACTGGCGGATGCTGTTGTTTTGTGTGTTTGTGCTTCTTGCCGGTACGGTGGTGGAGTGCGCCATTGTACGAAAATTTTTCGCGCTTATTTTGGCGCGGATGTCCTAGAGAAAGGGGTGAGGGAATATGACGGACTATATCGCGGCGTACCGCGAGTATCTGGCCGAGGAAAAGCAGGCGTCCGCCAACACCCTCAGCTCCTACATACGTGACCTGACCCAGTTCCAGAGTTGGCTCATCACCAACAATGCCGCCGATCTGCGGAAGGTGAAGAAGGATACCATCAACGAGTATCTGCTCCACATGAACCACAGCGGAAAGTCACCCGCCACCGTGACGCGCTCCACCGCGTCCATCAAGTCGTTCTACAACTACATGGTGCAGATCGGCGCGGTCAAGACCAACCCCGCCAAGGCGGTGGTGGCCATGAAGGTGGAGCGCAAGTACCCGGAGATCCTGACCAACCGGGAGGTGGAGCTTTTTCTGGAGCAGCCCAAGTGCGTGGATGAAAAGGGCTTCCGCGACCACGCCATGCTGGAGCTGCTGTATGCCACCGGTATCCGCGTGTCGGAGCTGATCGGTCTGGACATCAACGACGTGAACCTTTCCGCCGGCTTTATCCGCTGCCGCAGCAAGGGCAAGGAGCGCATCGTGCCCCTGTACCCCGCCGCCGTCCGGGCGCTGGAGGACTATGTAAAGGATATCCGCCCCCGCATCATCGCCGACGAGGACGAACCGGCCCTGTTCGTCAACATGAACGGCGAACGCATGAGCCGACAGGGCTTCTGGAAGATCATCAAGTACTATCAGGAGAAGGCGGAGATCGACAAGGACATTACGCCCCACACCCTGCGCCACTCCTTTGCGGTGCACCTGCTGGAAAACGGTGCCGACCTCCGCTCCATTCAGGAGATGCTGGGCCACGCTGATATCTCCTCTACGCAGATTTATACCCATGTCATCAAAAAACAGCTGAAGGATGTATACAACAAGGCCCATCCCCGCGCCTGAGCATTTATACGGCATCCGCTGCTGATATGCTGCTTTGCCGCCCGGTTTTTGCCGGGCGGTTTTTGTTGCTATTTTGCCGCCGCTTTGCTATAATAGAACTAATGTTTAAGAGGCGGAGGAAAACCATGCGCATTTTGGGCATCGATCCCGGCGTGGCCATCGTGGGCTTCGGACTGATCGAATCGGAGCGCGGCGCCGTGCGGATGCTGCAGTACGGCGCGGTCAATACGTCCGCAGGGATGCCGCTGGCCACCCGTCTGGTGCAGATCGAGCAGGATCTGACCCAGCTGATCCAGCAGTTCAAGCCGGATGAGATCGCCATCGAGGAGCTGTTTTTCAGCAAGAATATCACCACTGGCATCGCCGTGGCTCACGGGCGCGGCGTGATCCTCTGTACGGCGGAGAAGTTGGGTGTGCCCATCTATGAGTACACGCCCATGCAGGTCAAGCAAGCGGTGGTGGGCTACGGTCTGGCGGAGAAAAAGCAGGTCATGGACATGACGCGGCGGCTGCTGAAGCTCAGCGCCGTGCCTCGTCCCGACGACGCTGCGGACGCGCTGGCCATCGCCATCTGCCACGCCCGCAGCGCCACCAGTCTGCTGCGGC
>ERZ857882.1425-NODE-1425-length-28044-cov-4.697167_pt1 | contig 28044 bp, 20 predicted proteins | sample MGYA00519697_ERZ857882 | MGnify/ENA primary metagenome ERZ857882 (study PRJEB31778, sample SAMEA3449373) | human gut metagenome | biome: human gut; feature: human-associated habitat; material: faeces | place: United Kingdom | collected 2010/2012 ...
CAACGCCCCGAAAGGCGACCGGAACGCCCAACAGCCCGCCGCAAACAAATCCGCCGCGAAACCCGCTGCGAACGCCCCGGAGGGCACTCCGAAACCGTCGTCGTCCCGCCGCCGCAGACGCCGCCCCGCAGGCGGTGCGAAACCGGCGCAGGCCCCGGCGGCGAAGCCCGCCGCAGAGCCCGCCCCGCGGAAGAGCTGGTGGAAAATGTGGTAAAAATCGGGTTTTCGCGTAATAAGGATTGGAAATAAGCCGTTAAATCGTTACTTTTGCGAGATAAGTAGTTACGAAAAAAGTTTTCTCGGATATGCACTTTTACAAACGCTGGAACAACATCACGGGCTGGGCCGTATTCGCCGTCGCGGCGATGGTCTATCTGATGACGATGGAACCCGTCTCAAGCCTCTGGGACTGCTCGGAGTTCATCGCGACGTCCTACAAACTCGAAGTGGGACACCCGCCCGGAGCCCCGCTGTTCATGATGCTGGCGCGCCTGGCCACGCTCTTCGCCTTCGGAAACCCCGACTACGTGGGCATCGCCGTCAACGCCATGAACTCGCTGGCCAGCGCCTTCTGCATCCTGTTCCTGTTCTGGACCATCACCCACCTGGCACGGCGTCTGGTGACGCGCGACGGCGCGCAGCTCACCGCCGCCAACACATGGGCCGTCCTGGGCGCCGGAGCCGTCGGGGCCCTGGCCTACACCTTCACCGACACGTTCTGGTTCTCGGCCGTCGAGGGCGAGGTCTACGCGCTCTCGTCGATGTTCACGGCGCTGGTCGTGTGGCTGATGCTCAAATGGGAGGAGCAGGCCGACGAACCCCACTCCTCGCGCTGGATCGTGCTGATCGCCTACCTGATGGGACTCTCGATCGGCGTGCACATCCTCAACCTGCTCTGCATCCCCGCGCTGGTCTTCATCTACTACTTCCGCAAGACCGCCACGGTGACCTGGCGAGGCATCGCCCTCTCGACGCTCGTGTCCGGGGCGATGATCGTCTTCGTCAACAACATCATCATCCCCTACACCGTCTGGATCGGGGCGCAGATCGACACGCTGTTCGTCAACACGTTCGGCCTGCCGGTCAACTCGGGCATCACGCTCTTCGCGCTGGCGCTGATCATCGGCCTGGGATGGGCCGCATGGGCCGCCCACAGACGGGGCCGCGTGCTGCTCAACATCATCCTGCTCTCGACGACCATGATTCTCGTCGGCTATTCGTCCTACGCCTCGGTGACCATCCGCGCCGCGGCGAACCCGCCGATGAACTCCAACAACCCCAACAACCCCCACGCCCTGCTGTCGCTCCTGAACCGCGACCAGTACGGCGACCGCCCGCTGCTGTACGGCGCGCAGTATTCGGCTCCCCCCGAGGGCGTGAAGGAGAAGAAGGTGTGGTATCTGGACGAGGACGGCAAGTACAAGACCGCCACGGTGCTCACGGGCTACACCCACGCTCCGGAGTTCATGCAGCTCTTCCCCCGCATGTGGAACTACTCGAAGGGTGAAAAGGCCTACAAGGAGTGGGCCGCCTACCGCACCAAGACCGAGACGCTGCGCGACGACAAGGGCGAGGTCCTGCGCGACGCACAGGGGCGTCCCATGCGCGGCGAGACGCTCGACTTCGGACGCAAACGGGCCTACACCGACTCCTACGGCGAAACCCGCACGGTCACCGAACCGACGTTCTGGGAAAACGTCCATTTCTTCTTCAACTACCAGCTTTCGTACATGTACTGGCGCTATTTCATGTGGAACTTCGTGGGACGCCAGAGCGACATACAGCCTTCGCGCACGACGATCACCGACGGCAACTGGCTCTCGGGCATCCGCTGGATCGACGAGAAATACGTCGGCCCGCAGGACAACCTGCCGCGCGAAATCGCCGAAAACAAGGGCCGGAACACCTATTATTTCCTCCCCTTCCTGCTGGGACTCATCGGACTCGTCTACCAGTTGAACCGCGACCAGCGCAACTTCTCGATCGTGCTGTGGCTGTTCGTGATGATGGGCATCGCGCTGGTCTTCTACTTCAACACCTCGCCCGGCGAGCCGCGCGAACGCGACTACGTCTATGCGGGATCGTTCTACGCATTCTCGATCTGGATCGGATTCGGCGTGCTGGCCCTGCGCGACCTGATCGCCCGGCTCTCGAAGCGCGACAACGTGGCGACGGCAGCCGCGGCAACGGTCGTCGCAATGAGCGTCCCGGCCATCCTCGCGGCCCAGAACTGGGACGACCACGACCGTTCGCACCGCACGATGGCCCGCGACATCGGCTGGAACTACCTCCAGTCGACGCTCCCCAACTCGATCATCCTCAACTACGGCGACAACGACACCTTCCCGCTGTGGAACAATCAGGAGGTCTACGGCGTGCGCCCCGACGTGCGGATTATGAACACCTCCTACCTCGGCGGCGAGTGGTACATCGACGAGATGAAGACCAAGGCCAACGACGCCCCCGGCGTCCCCTTCTCGCTGCCCAAGCACAAGTACACCTTCAACAACGACATGATCTACGTCACCAACAGCATCGACCGCCCGGTGGAGATCAAGGAGGTGATCGACTTCGTGCGCAGCGACGACCCCCGCAGCAAGGTCAAACTCGCCGACGGCACGCTGGCCGACTACATCCCCGCCAAGCGCATCGCCCTGCCGGTGAACAAGGAGAACGCCCTGGCGTCGGGCATCGTGGCCGAAAAGGACCGCGACAAGATGGTCGACACGGTGTTCATCAACATCAAGAAGAATTCGCTGGACAAGAACCAGCTGATGATCCTCGACATGCTGGCCAACTTCGACTGGAAACGCCCGATCTACATGACGCAGGTCTACATTCTCCAGGACTTTGGGCTGATGGACTACCTCCAGTTCGACGGCTACGCCTACCGCCTGGTGCCGATCCTCACCCCGACGCAGAACCCCTACGAGATCGGACGCATCGACGCCGACTACGCCGCGCCGCTGCTGCGCGACACGTTCCGCTACGGCAACCTCAAAGACCCGCGGGTCTACGCCGACTACTTCATCCAGTACAACCTTTCGGCCTCGCACGCCCGCGACGCCTTCGCCCGCGTGGCCAAGGAGCTGCTGCGGCAGAACCGCGTCGCAGAGGCCGTCGAGCTGCTCGACCTGGGGCTGGAGCGGATGCCAACCTCGCAGGTGCGCTTCACCGACACCAACACCTACCCCTTCCTGGAGGCCTATTACGCCGCTTCGGCCATGGGCGACAAGGAAGCCGCCGCAAAGGGCGACGCCCTCTTGAGGGAGTATGCCCAGACGCTGATCGAATACATCGAGCACTACCTCCGTTTCGAAGGGGCGCAGGGCGACATGGTCTCGGGCCTTATCGACGAGAAGCTCGACCAGCTGGGCGACATCTACTACCTGGCCAGCTACGCCGACCGCAAGGAGGTGGTGGCCGAACTGAACGACTACTACCGTTCGCTGGGGGTCTCCGAGGAGAACCTGATCGACGTGGGCGACAAACGCCAGCAGCCCGACTCGGCGCTGCTGCCCGCCGCGAAATAACCGGAACCGGAAATGAAATAACGCACGTAACGCTTCTGTTACGTGCGTTATTTTTATGCTGCCGCCCCCACCCGGAACGGATTTCGGGCAGGCCAAAATCCGGTTCCGCGGTTAAAACCGACATTTTTTGAGCCTGAACACTCCCAATTGCCCTCACCTTTCACTATATTTGCAAAATAAACCGTTTTTCACGAATCCAAACCCTGAACTTATGCCGCTTTTCATTCCGGAAGACTATACGGCCAAGCTCGCTCCCGAAACGATGGAGCAGGCCATCACCTATCTCAAGGAGATTTTTCCCGACATGCTGGCCCGCCGCCTGCGCCTACGCCGCGTCACGGCGCCGTTGTTCGTCCTTTCGGGCACGGGCATCAACGACGACCTGAACGGCGTGGAGCGCGCCGTGTCGTTCCCGATCCGCGATCTGGGCGACCGCCGGGCCGAGGTGGTGCACTCGCTGGCCAAATGGAAACGCATGAAACTGGGGACCTACAAGATCGCCCCGGGATACGGGCTGTACACCGACATGAACGCCATCCGCGCCGACGAGGAGCTGGACAACATCCACTCGCTCTACGTCGACCAGTGGGACTGGGAACGCACGATGCGCCCCGAAGAGCGCAACCTGAACTTCCTGAAAGCGACCGTCGAAACGATCTACGAGGCGATGAAAGCCGTCGAGGAGGAGGTTTACGAACTCTATCCGCACATCACGCCCATACTGCCCGAGCGAATCACGTTCCTGCAGGCCGAGGAGCTGTTGCAGGAGTTCCCCGCGCTGACGCCCAAGGAGCGCGAGCAGGCGGCGGCCCGCAAATACGGCGCGCTGTTCCTCATCGGCATCGGCGGCGAACTTTCCGACGGGCAGCGGCACGACGGACGCGCCCCGGACTACGACGACTGGAGCACCCCGACCGAAGGCGGTTACAAAGGACTCAACGGCGACATCATCGTGTGGAACCCGGTGCTGGAGAGCGCCTTCGAACTTTCGAGCATGGGCATCCGCGTCGACGCCGAGGCCCTCGAACGCCAGCTTGCGATCTGCGGATGTCCCGAGCGGCGCGAAATGGAGTTCCACCGCCTGCTGCTCGAAGGACGGCTGCCGCTCTCGATCGGCGGCGGCATCGGCCAGTCGCGCCTCTGCATGTTCTACCTGCGCTGCGCCCATATCGGCGAAGTCCAGGTCAGCATCTGGCCCGAGCGGATGATCGCCGAGTGCGCCGCCCACGGCATCCACCTCAAGTGAGGCGGCCCCTCGAAAGCGCCCCGGTCCCTCGCCGAAAGCCGACCGCCCCGCGGAAACGCTCCGGCTGCTCCGGATTAAGAAAAAGCCCCCGCTCTCGGAGCGGGGGCTTTGCTTATTTTCCGGCGGCAGGCTGGTCCGGAGTCTGGCCGTTCTTGTTCTTGTTGTAAAGGAAACGCTTGATCTTATGCGTGGGGGTCTTGATGAAATCCTCCTTCTCCTCGACGACCTCCGAGATCCGCGAAAAACGGTTGACCTTGGCGTTGACGAAATCCATGATCTCCTTCTTCAGCTGTTCGGTCTTGGCCTCCCAGGCCTCCTTCTTGCTCTCCCACTCCTCGCGCCAGTCGTCGATCATCGACTCGATCTCCTCGCGGTTGAAGTGCACCAGGGCGATCAGGCGGCCCTCCTGCTCCGTGACGATCGAATCGGCGATGCAGACGTGCGAGTTGAGCACCGTCTCGATGTCCTCGGGATAGATGTTCTCGCCGCCGGGACCCACGATCATGTTCTTCAGACGGCCCTTGATGTAGAGCCAGCCGTCCTTGTCCAGCTCCCCGAGGTCGCCCGTGCGGAACCATCCGTCGGCCGTGAAAACCTCCTTCGTAGCCTCGGGATTCTTGAAATAGCCCACCATCGCGCTCGGCGTGCGGGCCACGATCTCGCCCTGACGGGTCTCGGGGTTGACGTTCTCCAGCCGCAGTTCGACGCCCGGGGCCTGGGGACCGGTCGATCCCAGCCGCACCATCGAAGGGGCCGCGCCGGCCAGCAGCGGCGCGGTCTCGGTCAGCCCGTAGCCGATGGCATAGGGGACGCGGGCTTCGAGCAGGAATTTCTCGGCCCCGCCGTCGAGTTTCGCACCCCCGATTCCCAGGAAGCGCAGACGGCCGCCGAAGAGTTTCATCAGTTTCCCGCCCGCGACGCGGTGGAGGTAGCGGCGCATGAAGCCGATGCGGTAGAGCGTGCGCCAGAAGGAGTTGGAATTGAACTTGGCGAGCACCTGATGGCGGTAGATTTTCTCGATGATCAGCGGCACGATCAGCATGACTGTCGGGCGGATCGCCCGCAGGGCGGGCATCAGCGCCGAGGCCGTGGGCGGACGGTCGAGGTAGACCACCCGCGCGCCCATCGAGAAGGGATAGATCATGCCGATGGAGCACTCGTAGGTGTGCGAGAGGGGCAGCACCGAAAGGAACGTGTCGCCGCCGTCGACCGGGAAGATCGAGGCGGAGATGTCGACCTGCGCGCAGAGCGCCGCATGGGTCAGCATCACGCCCTTGGGCTTCGAAGTGGTTCCCGACGTGTAGATGATCACGGCCAGGTCGTCGGGCCGGGGAACGCCCGTCGAGCCTTCCCCGCGGACGCGCTGCGAGATGACGCCGAGGTTCTTGGTGCGGACCGCCACGTTGAGCCGCTCGATGGTCTGCTTCGAGAGCTTGGTGAAAAGTTTGTCCGACACGAGCAGGGCCTTGGCCTCCGAATGCTCGATGATCATGTCCAGCTCCTCGTCCGAGAAGTCGGGCAGGATCGGCACGGCCACCATGCCCGCCGACGTGACGGCGAAATAGCTGATGCCCCAGTTGGGCATGTTGCTGCTCAGGAGAGCCACCTTGTCCCCGGCGCGAAGCCCCGCTCCGGTGAGGATTTCCTGCACCCTGGCGATACGACGGCCCACCTCGGCATAAGTCACGTCATCGCCCTCGTACATCGAGAAAGCGACTTTCGACGCGAACTTCTCCACGCTGTTGCGGACCAGTTCGTACAGTGTATTGATAGTCATCATGTGTTCTTTTTTAGCTACGTTCGGATAACGCAAAAGTTCGGGGCGAAATTACTAATTTCCGGCTAAAAAACACTATTTTTGACATAAATTATCACGATGATCGACCATCTGTACATCAAACGGCTCGCCGCCGGCGCAGGGTTCGACCTCTGCGGCATCGCCCCGTGCCGCCATCTGGCCGAAAACGAAGCGCTGTTCCGCGCATGGCTGGCCCGCGGCCGCCAATCGTCGCTGGGCTATCTGGAACGCAACGTCGACAAACGCTTCGACGCGCGCCGGCTGGTCGAAGGCGCACGCACGGCCGTGGTCTGCGCCGTGTCGTACAAAAACCGCGTCGGCGAGGGCTATCCGCCCGGGCACCGGACGAAGGTGGCCTCCTACGCCTGCGCGGCGGATTACCACGCCACCCTCCGGACGATGCTCGGCGGGATGCTCGACGCCCTGCGCGCGGCGCACCCCGGTCTGGGAGGCCGCGCCTTCGTCGACACCGCGCCGCTGGCCGAAAAGCAGCTGGCCGTAGAGGCCGGGCTGGGGTGGATCGGCCGGCAGTCGCTGCTCGTCACGCCGCAATACGGGAGCTACGTCGTGCTGGGCGAGCTGATTCTCACCGAAGAGACCGACCGCTACGACGCACCGTTCGAAGGGTCGCGCTGCGGAACCTGCCGCAGCTGCATCGACAACTGCCCCACGGGAGCCGTCGCCCCGGACAGGACCATCGACACGGGCCGCTGCATCTCGTGCCGCACCATCGAGCGGGAACAGCCCGGTCAAACGGACCTTCACGGCTGGATCTTCGGCTGCGACGCGTGCCAGAGCCTCTGCCCCTGGAACCGCCGCGCCCCGCAGCACCGCAACGCGGCGTTCGATGCCGTGTTCGACCCGCTGGCGATGGACGCCGCGACGTGGCTCGGCATGGATGAAGCGGCGTTCGAAGCCCTCTGCGGCCGCACGCCGCTGACACGCAGCGGACTGACCCGCATCCGAGAAAACGCCCTTCGAAACGCCGCACCCGAAGAGCCGTCGGAACGCTGAACCAGCCCCCCGCTCCGGCACGAAAAAGCGGGTTCCGGAAATCCGGAACCCGCTCTGCGGTTTATTTCATGGGGCCGGAGGCTCACTGTCTGCGGCCCTTCGGAAAACCCGGCAGGCCGCCCTCTTCCTCCTGCGGCCCGCAGGCTATTTGGTCAGTTCGGCCAACGCGGCTTTCGCACTCTCGACAGCCGGTCCCGCCGTCACCTTCCGGAAGGCCTCGATGGCCTGCGGCTTCATCTCCTTGGCGTTGTAGGCGGCGCCCAGCGTCAGGTACATCAGGCTCACATCCTCGGGATCGGTCTGCACCTTGGCGGCAGCCTCGCCCAGCTCGATCACCTTGTTGTAATCCTTCTTGCTGGCATAAGCCTGCAAGCGGACCTTCTGCGCCAGAGCGTTTTCGGCGTTCTTCGCCAGCAGCGCGTCGGCCATCGCGATGATACCGTCGAAATCGTTGGCAGCCTGAAGCGTGGCCACCTTGTTATTGGTGTAGAGGGCGATCATCTCCTTGGCCTTGGCGGCGTCATCGGCATACTTGGGGTGCGTCTTGGCGGCCACCGCCTCGTAGATGTCCATACCCTTCTCGTACTCGCCCATCTCGCAGTAGCTCATGGCGAGGTTCAGCGCCATCGCGGTATTGTCCGGGTCGGCCTTGTAGCCCTTCTCGAACACGCCTGCGGCGGTCGCATAGTCCTTGTTGTTGAAAGCGTCGCCGCCCTGGATCTGATAGATCTTGGCCACCCAGCCGTTGGCCTTGGCCATCTGGCTCATGTCGCCGTAGAGTTCGGCCAGCTCCGCCGATTTGGTGAAATTCTTCAGCGCCTCGTCGTAGTTCTTGGTCCGGATCGCTCCGCCGCCCATCATAAAGTAGCATTTGGGAAGCGTCGTCTTGGCCGTGGCCACCAGCGACGCAGCCTCCTCGCTGTCCAGCCCCTGCTCGATCACCTGTTCGAACTTCGCGGCCGCGCCTGCGAAATCCTTGGCGCCGAAAGCTGCTGCGGCTTCGTTGTAGATTGCAGTAACATCCTGCGCCGAGAGCGACACCGCCGCCAACAGCGCGACAACCGATACAAATAACTTTTTCATTGCTTTTCTATTCGATTTTATAAGTTTTTCAGTTCATGCGCCCCTGTCCGAAACGCGTTGGATGCAAAAGTATAAAAAAAATTCCTTTTTTACCAAATCTATCCGCGCAAACCCGCGAAAAAACCGTTCATCAACTCCTCGCACTCCTCCCGGAGCACCCCCCGCGCCACGGTCGTCCTGGGGTGGAACACCGCCTCGGAGTAACGCCGGAAGCCCTTCTTGGGATCGTCGGCGCCCCACACCACGCGGCTCACCTGCGCCCATCCGATCGCCCCGGCGCACATGATGCACGGCTCGACCGTGACGTAGAGCGTGCACTCCTGCAAATACTTGCCCCCGAGCGTCGCGGCAGCGGCCGTGAGGGCCTGCATCTCGGCGTGGGCCGTGGGGTCGGCCAGGGTTTCGACGAGGTTGTGCCCCCGCCCGATCACCGCACCGCCGGCCACGACGACCGCACCGATGGGCACCTCCTGTTGTTTTAACGCCTTTTGCGCCTCGTTTAGTGCCAGGCGCATGAATTTTTCGTCGGTTTCGTGCTGTTCCATGCCGGATTGTTTTCGGCAAAAGTAACCATTTTTTCCGAAGAACGCACCCCGCGCCCGGCAAACTCCACCCGGAAGCGACGCAGGCGCATCAATTTCGATTCAAAACACGCCTTCTTCCAAAAAGAAAAAATCAAAATCAAAGAAATGCTTGCATTTTTATTGCATAATTTCTATATTTGCAAATGGAATAGTCCACAAAACCCTTAAATTCAATTTGCTCCTACAAAAAAACACACATCCGGCCAAAAAACGGCCCAAACCATGCACTCTGTATTTCGAAACCACACCAATTACTAACCAGAACCAATTAAAACCATTATGGAAGAAACTCGCCAAAAAGCACCCGGGAACGGGCATTTTCCGGCAGTCCTGCGATTCGTCGCCGCGCTGCTGCTGTCCGGAACCCTATGCCTCGCGTGGGGGGGGGAAATCTCCTCGCACAAATCCGGAGCATTTATGTAACGGTAGATGCAACCGATGCAAGCATCCGGGAGGTCCTCGAATCAATCGAGGCGCAGAGCGATCTGCGGTTCATCTATGCGGATGAAGTAAAACCGATCCTGACCAAGGTCGTAACGGTCAGGGAGAAAAACGTAAGCGCAAACCGGATTCTCGACCAGATCCTGCCCGACGTCGGCCTTCAGTATTCGGTCGGCGGCACGCAGGTCCGCATCTACCAGGCCGCCAGCGGTTCGCGCGACGTCGCCCAAACGGTCAGCGGCACGGTGATCTCCGGCACCGACAACTCCCCGCTGGCCGGCGTGATGATCTACGTCGAAGGAACGACGGCCGGCACGATCACCAACGGCGACGGCTCGTACACCTTCACCATTCCCGCCAAATCGAAATACGTGACCTTCTCGTACGTCGGTTTCGACACGAAGAAACTCCACGTCGAGGACACCGAGCTGTTCAAACTCGTATCGCTCGCCGAGCAGAGCAACGCGCTCGACGAAGTCGTGGTCATCGGCTACGGCACGCAGAAAAAGGAGTCGATGGTCGCTTCGATCACCTCCGTAAAACCCTCCGACCTGAATATCACCTCCAGTTCGCTGACCACGGCGTTCGCCGGCAACATCGCCGGCATGATCTCGCGCCAGACCTCGGGCGAACCCGGCTACGACAGCGCCTCGTTCTACATCCGCGGCATTTCGACCTTCGGGTCGAGCAACTCGCCGCTGATCATCCTCGACGGCGTGGAGGTGTTGAGCAACATGCTCAACAACATGCCTCCCGAGTCGATCGAGTCGTTCTCGGTGCTCAAGGACGCCCAGGCGACCTCGGTCTACGGTTCGCGCGGCGCCAACGGCGTCATCCTCATCAACACGAAAAACGGCCGCAACTCGGAGAAGATGAACGTCTCGGTCCGTCTGGAAAACACCTTCTCGATGCCCACGATGGTACAGCAGGTGGCCGACGGCGTGACCTACATGCAGCTCTACAACGAGGCCGTCTTCAACACCGCCAAGGAGACCGGAACGCTCCACGCCTACCAGCCGTTCTACTCGGCCGACAAGATCAACGGCACGAAGGCGGGACTCAACAAGTACCTCTATCCGAACAACGACTGGTACGACCTGATGTTCAAGGATTTCTCGGTCAACCAGAACCTCAACCTCAACATCCGCGGCGGCGGCCGTAAGGTCAGCTATTTCCTCAACGCGGCGGTCTCGAACGAAAACGGCATCATCGCCGACATCGAGCAGAACCCCTACGACGTGAAGATGAACCACCAGAAATACATCTTCCAGAGCAACGTCAGCGCCAACATCACCAAGACGACGGTCGTCGGCATCAAGGTCAACGCCCAGCTGGAGTACAACACCCGCCCGATCGAGGACATCGGCAACCTGTTCTACTACTCGATGCGCGCCAATCCGGTGCGTTTCCCGGCCACGCTCCCGGCCGAGGAGGGCGACACGTTCGTGCGCTACGGCAACAACGCCTCGTGGGACACCGGCGCCACCGACCTCAACCCGCTGGCCAAGCTGTCCCGCGGCTACGGCAAGCGCTACTACTCCTACATGACGACGGCCTTCACGCTGGACCAGAACCTGGATTTCTTCACCAAGGGCTTGAGCGCCAACCTCACGGCGTCATTCTACAACTACACCTATTCGGCGACCTACCGCACGGCAACCCCCTATTATTTCAAGGTCGAGGACGGCAGTTCGCTCAACCCCGACGGCACGGCCAATCTCATCGGCCTCGAGCAGGGTTCCGTCCACCATGAGACGGCGCACGCCGGCATCGAGCAGCTGCGGAACTTGCGGCGTGAGGTCGATGGGGTAGGCGTCGTACAAGCGTGAGCGGCCGTGGATGTCGGTACGCACCGGCATGACCTTTCCGTCGATATTCTTGAGCGAGAGCTTGCGGGCACGCAGACGGCAGTTGACACAATCGTGGATGCAGCCGTTGGCAACCTGCAGAATGCAATGCTCGCTTGTCATGACGCGCGGGCGGCCAAAGACGGTGATGCCCAAAGCCGCGGGCGCGGCGGCACCGAGCGAGACAATCTCGTCGAGCGTGATTTCGGGCGAGAGCCAAAACGCACCGGCTCCGCGCTCGGCAAGCGCCTCCATGCAGGGCGTGTTGTGCACCGGCAGGCAAGAGCGAATTTCGGCCGTGGCGCCGGCCCGCGCGGCTACGGCGAGCTCGGAGATATTACCGACGGCGACGGTAGCTCCGGCATTGATCCAGGGATCGACGCGCTCGTGGTCGACGGCGCGGCAGACCTCGTCGAGTACGGGTACGATGCCCTGCTCAAATGCATCGGCGGGGGAGAGCTCGGCCGCATCGAGTGCGTCGGTGGTCATGTAGATGCGCGTTGCACCCTCCGCCCGCGCTGCCTCGGCGGCCTCGAGCGAGGTGACGGTGGCGCAGATCTGCGGCTCGTCGCGGTAGTGCTCGGGCATGGGCCGCGTACATTTGTCGAGCACCGGCAGCTCGAGCGTGCGGGCACGCTCGTCATACGGTGCCAGAATGGCCTCCTCCAGCGCCTTGCAGGCGGCGGCGCGCACCTTGTGCACGGCGGAGAAGCCCATGCCGCAGCCCTCATCGAGCGCCACCTCAAAGCTCGCTGCCTCAAAGGGCGAGGAGCCCATGCGGCCCACATGCTCAACCAGGTCTGCCGCCTCGACGGCACGGGTCTTGGCGGCCTCGACGGTGAAGCCTGTGCCCGTGGCCGTAAGCGATGGGTCGTCGCAGCAAGTAAGCGTGACGGCAAACGGTTCACCCAAACGTGCCACGACGGTTACATCCACGGCGCGACGGCGCAGCACATCGCGCTTGAGCGCGGCGCCGGCGGCGTCAATGGCACGCTGACTGCGAATCACGCGGACGCGGCAGCCCTCAGGCATGCTGCGGGGAACGCGACATTCGATGATGTCGCCCGCGGCGGCATCATCGGCGGCGATGGTGGTCAGGAATTGGTCGAACTCATCGTCGTGGCGAAGCTCCAGCAGGTCGCCCTTGCCCACGGGCTCAAACAGCTCAATGCGGGCGATGGCGGCGCGGCGACGGCGGTCGTCGGGCTTAAGGCCGCGCACATCGCGGTTGGCCGGGCGGCTGCCCAGCACCGTGCCCACGATCTGGCCGCGGTTGTTGGAACGCTCATAGCTCATCATCTCATCGCCCGAGGTGCCGTCCTGATAGGCGTGCGTAAAGTCGCGGTTAAAGCAGCGCTTGAGCTGTCGCTGGCGGGCCGCATCCTCATCCTTAGAGGTCGAAACATCGGCCAGCATGTCATCAATCTGATGACGATACACGTCGACGATGGAATACACGTAATCGGGAGCCTTCATGCGGCCCTCGAGCTTGAGCGATGCGGCGCCGGCGTCATACAGACGGCGAACAAGCTGCGAAGTGTTGGTGTCGCGCGGGCACAGCGCGCGCTCGCGACCGGCAGGGGAGAGCGAGCGGCCGTTCTCGTCAATTAGCTCGTAGGGTAGGCGGCAGGGCTGGGCGCACATGCCGCGGTTGGCCGAGCGGCCAGCCATGGCAAAGCTCGACAGCAGGCACAGACCCGAGTAGCAAAAGCAGATGGCACCGTGGCTAAAGACCTCAAGGTCCACATCGGGCGCGGCGTCGTGGATGGCGGCGATCTCGTCGATGGAGAGCTCGCGCGAGAGAGTCACGCGGTCGGCGCCCTGCTCACGGCACCAAAGGGTTCCGCGGTCGTCGTGGATGTTCGCCTGGGTCGAGATATGTGTCTCGATGCCGGGCATGGTGCGCTTGGCCTCAAAGAACAGACCCCAGTCCTGGATAATGAAGGCATCGGCGCCCAGCGTGGAGCAGCGATGAATGAGCTGCAGTGCATCGCCCATCTCGGACTGCTTGATGACGATGTTGACCGTGACGTAGACGCGCGACCCGGCTAGATGCGCGGCGCGGCAGGCTTGCTCAAAGGCCTCGTCGGTAAAGTTGGTTGCCTTGCGGCGGGCGTTGAAGCTGCCCATGCCGCAGTAGATGGCGTCTGCCCCGGCGGCGAGCGCGGCGGCAAAGGGCTCCGGGCCTCCGGCGGGGGCCAAAAGCTCGGGCCTGCGGTTAGTGGTTCGGCTGGCGGTTGCGGTCATATCCTGCCTTTCAAAATGCTCAGATATTCAAAAGTATAGTGGCGTCGCTGCGGTGGGCGACGCCCGCAGCCTAAGCAGGACAAAGTCTTCAGCAGCTTGGACTGGCTGCTCCACATGAGAACCGTTCAGCGGTTCGGGGAAACCGTTGGGCGATAAAATATTCTCGCAGCGTGATAATAATCTTGCATCGCGCGGAAACCTTGAGTACTATCCCAATCAAGCGCGGTGTTCAGACCGAACTGTGCCTCCCGGTGTGAACACCGCGCTCACGCTCTCTCAATTGATCGTAAGGAGAAAAACATGAGCAAGACCGTCGTGTCTTCCGATAACGCACCCGCAGCCATCGGCCCGTATTCCCCCGGTATCCAGGCCGGCAACATGGTGTTCCTGTCCGGCCAGCTGGGCATCGATCTCGCGACCGGCAAGATGCCCGAGGGCGTCGAGGCCCAGGCCAAGCAGTCCCTCGCCAACGTCGAGGCCCTGCTGACCGCTGCCGGCGCCACCTTTGCCGATGTCGTCAAGACCACAGTCTACCTGGCTGACATTGCCGACTTCGCTGCCGTAAACGAGATCTACGCCTCCAAGTTCGAGGCCCCGTTCCCCGCGCGCAGCGCTTTCCAGGTTGCCGCTCTTCCGGCTGGCGGTCTGGTCGAGATCGAGGTCGTTGCCGCTCTCTAAGGCGTTGGCCACAACTAAACATGACATGCAAAAAGACCCTGCAACGCGTGCGAGCTGCAGGGTCTTTTGTCAAGTGACGAATCGCTTGTGGAGCCGCGCTCCATTTTGCTCGTTAGCCCTCCTTGCGGACTTTTTGCAGGTAGCGGTAGACGCTGGGCTCCGAGATGCCCAGCGAGGTGGCGGCGCAGGCCACGGCGCCCTTGAGCATGAACACCCCGTTGCCGTTGAGGTGGCGAATGACGTCCACGCGGTCGCTCTGACCAAGCGACGCTACATCCAGCCCGCGCGCGCTCAGCAACTCGGCAATGCTGCGGTCGATGAGCTCCTGGGTGGACTCCGAAAGGCTTTCAACCTCGATAGGGGCGGGCTCCGTGCGCGTCGGCGCTGCGTCGAAGCACGCCATGAGCTGCTGCGCCATGGCGTTGATGGAGCGTACGGTCGAGAGGTCGGTGTTGACGCAGAGCATGCCGACGATCTCTTTATCCTCGCGGATAAAGTACGTCGCTGACTCCAACGTCTTGCCACCGGCACCGCGCCCCTCGTAGCCCGTAATAAACGGCAGGTCGCGATACTTTGGGTCGTGCATGATCTTGAGCGCCAGATCGGTGGCGGGACCGCCGACCTTACGGCCGCTCACGATGCCGTTGCGAATATCGACGATGGCGTGGTCGGGATCCGAGAAATCATGCAGCACGATTTCGCTGTTTTTGCCGAGTATCTGCTCCAGAAAATCGACCATCGGCAAAAAGCGACGTACGGTCTCGTTCACGGGCAACTCCTTTGGGTGAAATCGGAAATGTTCATAACAATTTATTCTCATGGTAACACGGTGTCTATTGCCTCGCATATTCGCAGGTACATTGCGTAATACGGACGAGCGGTAGGAATTTGGCGGTAAACGGTCGACCAAAAGAAAAGTTAGATGTTATTTTGACCAGACACTTTCCTGACCTGCGGAAATGCATAATCCCAGCTCAAGAACAGTCTGATAACAAAAAATTATTATTGAGAATGAGAATCATCTTTAATACGATATGCAATGAAGGCACAACCTCAACCCCGCACTGCGTCACAATAGAGCGTCAGATGCGAAAACAGCTACTTCGAGGATTGGTGGTCAAATGACCCAGGAGACGGTTACGAACGGCACTGAAGCCCTGTTCACTCGTGAAGGCATGCCTCCCGTTAAGGAAATGATCCCGTGTGCCCTTCAGCACGTACTGGCATCGTTTGCCGGCATCATCACCCCGGCTGTCATCATGGCCGGCGTCTACGGCTTTAATAGCCAGCAGAGTACCGACATCATCCAGGTCGCGCTCATTCTTTCGGCGATCGACACGGCCCTTCAGGCCTTCGCTCCCTTCCGTCGCATCGGCGGCGGCCTGCCCATCGTCATGGGCGTTTCGTTCGCGTTCCTGCCGGCCCTGCAGGCCATGGGTGCCTCGGGCTTTAGCTTTGGTGCGCTGCTGGGTGGCGAGATCGTCGGCGGCGCCGTCGCGGTCCTCTTTGGTCTGGCCTACAGCAAGATCAAGTGGCTGTTCCCGCCCGTCGTGACCGGTACGGTCATCTTCTCCATCGGCGTTTCGCTGTATCCCACGGCCGTCAAGTATATGGCCGGCGGTATGGGTACGCCGCTGTGGGGCACCCCGCAGGCCTGGTGCGTCGCTCTTATCACCTTCGCCGTGGTCTTTGCGCTCGCCAACTTTGGCAAGGGCACGCTCAAGCTGGGATCCGTGTTCTTTGGCATGATCGTTGGCATGATCGTCTCCATCCCCTTTGGCATGATCGACTTCTCCAGCGTCGCCACCGCTCAGGTCTTCGCTCTTCCCAAGCTCATGCCCTACGCGCTCGAGTTTGATCCCGAGGTCTGCATTACCCTCGCCGTCGTGTTCCCCATGGTTGCCATCCAGGTTATCGGCGACGTCTCCGCCGCCTGCCTGGGCTCCATCGACCGTATGCCCACCGAGCGCGAGCTCTCCGGCGCTATCGTGTCCCAGGGCCTCACCTCTATGGTCGGCGGCCTGCTGGGCGGTCTTCCCACCAGCGCCCTTGGCCAGAACGTGGGCATCATCTGCTCCAACAAGGTCGTCAACAAGTGGGTCTTTGTGATCATCGCGGCCGTCTTTGCCATCGCCGGTCTGTTCCCGCAGCTCTCTGCCGTCCTTTCCGCTATTCCGCAGCCCGTCATCGGCGGCGCGACCGTCGGCGTCTTTGGCACCATCACGATGAACGGCGTGCGCATGTTCACCCGCGAGGGCCTCACGCAGCGCACTACCACCATCGTCGGTACCTCCGTCGTCTTTGGCCTGGGTATCTGGATGGCCAGCGGTTGCCTTGCCGGCGAGGGTATGCCCGCCTGGGTATCCACCGTCATCGGCTCCAATGCCGTAACCCCCACCGCCATTATGGCCATTGTCCTTAACCTGATCCTTCCGCAGACGCCGGTCGTGGCTCAGCACATCGATGCTGCCAAGGACGCCGCCGTGGATCTGGTCTTGCCCGAGAGCAAGAAGTAACCAATTCGGTGCTATTCGTCGGCGGGCGCATCGCCTCGTCCGCCGACGTCATGCGGCGCCAAGCCGCACTTCAAAGGGTTTGTCCCTTTGGTGAAGCGTTGACGGGAGAGGGCCCGTTTCCGGTGTAGGCCGGCGCTTCGCACTCCGCCATGTCAGAGGTGTCAAACCCCGCCCCTGATGTTGAAGGGAGCATTCATGCTTCTGGTCGCCAACGGTTCCGTTTTTACCCGCAACGCTCAGACCCCGTTCATTCCAAACGGTGCGGTCGCCATTGACGGAGATACGATCGTCGAAGTGGGTCCCGAGTGCGAGCTCAAGGCCAAGTACCCGGATGCCGAGTACGTCGACGCCCGGGGCAACCTCATCATGCCCGGACTTATCAACTGCCACACCCACATCTACTCGGGTCTGGCCCGCGGCCTTGCCATTAAGGGCTGCAACCCCACCAACTTCCTGGAGAATCTTGAGCAGCAGTGGTGGAAGATTGACGACAACCTGACGCTCGACGGCACCAAGGCCAGCGCCTATGCCACGATTCTGGATTCCATCCGCGACGGCGTCACCACGATCTTCGATCACCACGCGAGCTTCTGCGAGATTCCGGGCAGCCTCTTTACCATTAAGGACGCCGCTCAGGAGCTGGGCATGCGTTCGTGCCTGTGCTACGAGGTCTCCGATCGCCGCGGCCAGGAAAAATGCGACCAGGCCATTGTCGAGAACGCCGAGTTTGCCCAGTGGGCCGCCAAGGAGCGTCGCGATAACGACAACCACATGATCGCCGCCATGTTTGGCGGACATGCCACCTTTACGCTTTCGGACGAGACCATGGATAAGATGGCCGAGGCCAACAATGGCCTGACCGGCTTCCACATCCATGTGTGCGAGGGCATGAATGACGTGTGGGACTCCCGCCTCAACCGCGGCGGCATCAGCCCCGTCGAGCGCCTGCTGCAGCACAACCTGCTGGGTCCCGACACCATGCTGGGCCACTGCATCCACGTGACGCCTGCCGAGATGGATATCGTCAAGGAGTCCGGCACCTGGCTCGTCAACAACCCCGAATCCAATATGGGCAACGCCGTGGGCTGCGCCCCCGTGCTCGAGTTCTTCCGCCGCGGCATCCCCGTGTGCATGGGCACCGACGCCTACACCCACGATATGCTCGAGAGCCTTAAGGTCTTCCTGATTATTCAGCGCCACAACGCCGCCATGCCCAACGTGGGCTGGTGCGAGGCCATGACCATGCTGTTCGAGAACAACGCCAAGATGGCGAGCAAGTACTTCGATCGCAAGCTCGGTGTGCTCGAGGCCGGCGCTGCCGCCGACGTCATCGTCATGGACTACAAGCCCTTTACGCCGCTGAGCGAGGAGAACATCGACGGCCACATGCTCTTTGGCATGATGGGCAAAAACTGCCGCACCACCATCATCAACGGCCGCGTCCTGTACAAGGATCGCGAGTTCGTTGGGATTGATGAGGACAAGATCAACGCGTGGACCATGGCTGAGTCCAAGAAGCTCTGGAGCACGCTCAACGATCGCGCCTACTAATTACAAGTAGATTCACGCGCGCCGGATGTTTCGCCGCATCCGACGCGCGTATAGGCGGCCTCCGCGGGGTCGCCGGCGCTGTGCTAGCGCTACACCGTATTTGCGCCCGCCGCGCGGTCTCGCCGGGCGTTACAGAGAGGAGCTCATTATGAGCGACATCATGAGGCCGATCCCGTTTTCGCAGCTGATGAACTGGATCATCGAGGAGCACAAGACTCAGGGCGCCGTCTTTGGCGTGCGCAAGATGGTCACGACCAACCAGGAGGGCGCGCTTCCCATTTTTGACGAGCGCATCGAGACTCCGTTTGGCCCGGCCGCCGGTCCCAATACGCAGCTGGCCCAGAACATCGTGGCATCCTACGTGGCCGGTTCCCGCTTCTTTGAGCTCAAGACCGTTCAGGTTATGGACGGCGAGGAGCTCTCCAAGTGTGTGAACAAGCCCTGCATCGTGGCGCAGGACGAGTGCTACAACTGCGAGTGGTCGACCGAGCTCGAGGTTCCGCAGGCCTTTGCCGAGTACGTGAAGGCATGGTTTGCCTGCCACCTGATCGCTCGCGAGTACGGTCTGGGCAGCCCGGACGGCTTTGTCTTCAACATGTCGGTGGGCTATGACCTCGAGGGTATTAAGAGCCCCAAGGTCGATGCGTACATCGAGGGCATGAAGGACGCCAGCGGCTCCGAGGTTTGGAACGAGTGCCGCACGTGGGCGCTCGCTAACCTGGACAAGTTTGAGCATGTCGATGCTGCGTTTGTCGAGTCCATCCCGGCGTGCGTCTCCAACTCCATTACCGAGTCCACGCTGCATGGCTGCCCGCCGGCGGAGATCGAGCGCATCGCGACCTATCTGATCACCGAGAAGGGCCTCAACACCTACATCAAGTGCAACCCCACGCTGCTGGGCTATGAGTTTGCCCGCCAGCGTCTGAACGAGCTGGGTTTTGACTACATCGTCTTCGATGACACGCACTTCCGCGAGGACCTGCAGTGGGCCGATGCCGTGCCCATGTTCGAGCGCCTGATTGCCCTGTGCGCCGAGCGCGGCCTGGAGTTTGGCGTCAAGCTGACCAACACGTTCCCCGTCGACGTGACGAGAAACGAGCTGCCCTCCACCGAGATGTACATGTCCGGCCGTTCGCTGTTCTCGCTGACCATCGAGGCTGCCCGCCGCATTACCGAGCAGTTTGATGGCAAGCTGCGCATCAGCTACTCCGGCGGCGCCACGGTCTACAACATCCGTGCTCTGTACGATGCCGGCATTTGGCCCGTTACCTTGGCGACCGACGTGCTCAAGCCCGGTGGCTACGAGCGCTTTAGCCAGATGGCAGGCGAGTTTACCGACCTGGATGGTAAGCCGTTCGCGGGCGTCTCTCTCGAGGCCGTGACTGCGATTCAGACCGATTCGCTCACCAACCCGCTCTACAAGAAGCCGCTGCGCCCGCTGCCCGATCGCAAGGTCGCCGGTAAGAGCCCGCTTTCCGACTGCTTTACCACGCCGTGCCGTACGAGCTGCCCCATTCAGCAGGACATTCCCGCCTACTTGGCGGCTGTTGACGAGGGCCGCTACGAGGACGCGCTCAACATCATCATCGAGCGCAATGCCCTGCCGTTCATTACCGGCACCATCTGCCCGCATCCCTGCGGCCGTGCCTGCGAGCGTGCGTTCTACGAGCCCGAGGGCGCCCAGATCCGCGCCAGCAAGCTCAAGGCCGCCCGCGAGGCCATGACGGCCGTGCTGCCCAAGCTGCGCGCCCAGGCCATCGCCAACGACGGCGAGCGCAACGTTGCCGTTATCGGCGGCGGCCCGGCCGGCCTGGCGACGGCGTTCTTCCTGACGCGTGCCGGCGTGCCCGTCACCATCTTCGAGGCCCGCGACTCTCTCGGCGGCGTGGTCCGTCACGTGATCCCCGAGTTCCGTATCGCCAGTGACGATATCTCTCACGATGCCGAGCTCTGCTTGGCCTTTGGCGCCAAGGTACAGCTCAATGCTCGCGTGGATTCCATTGAAGAGCTCAAGGCCCAGGGCTTTACCAACGTGGTCGTGGCCACCGGTGCCTGGATGCCCGGCTCTGCGGGCTTGGGCGAGGGTGCCGAGCTCGACGTGCTGGAGTTCCTCGAGGCCGCCAAGAAGGGCGAGAAGCTCGAACTGGGCGAGGACGTCGTGGTCATTGGCGCCGGCAACACCGCCATGGACGCGGCCCGCGTGGCCAAGCGCCTGGCCGGCGTGAAGAACGTGCGCCTGGTGTATCGCCGCACCAAGAAGCAGATGCCCGCCGACGAGGAAGAGCTTGATCTTGCTCTTGCCGACGGCGTTGAGTTCTGCGAGCTGCTGGCGCCCAAGGCGCTCAACGGCTCCGTGCTGACCTGCGACGTTATGGAGCTCGGCGAGCCGGATGCAAGCGGCCGTCGCAGTCCCGTCGCCACGGGCGAGACCGTCGAGCTTTCCGCCACCACGGTGATCTGCGCCGTGGGCGAGGGCATCGATGCCAGCCTGTACGATGCCGCGGGCGTCGAGCACGACCGTCGCGGCCGTCTTGCCGCCACCTCCACCGGCGTTGAGGGCGTCTGGGCTGCGGGCGACTGCCGTCGCGGTCCTGCCACCGTGGTCGAGGCTATCGCCGACGCCGCCGAGGTCGCCCGTGCCATCGCCGGCGTGGACTTTAACAAGTACGCCGACTGCAACGAGCAGGCCGGCCGCGAGGACACCTGCTACGAGCGCAAGGGGTCGCTGTGCCGCGACAAGCGCAACTGCACCAAGACCCGCTGCCTGGGCTGCGGCTCGGTGTGCGAGGTCTGCTGCGACGTGTGCCCCAACCGCGCCAACGTGGCAATTAAGGTGCCGGGCCTGGCCAAGCATCAGGTCGTCCATGTCGACGGCATGTGCAACGAGTGCGGTAACTGCGCCGTGTTCTGCCCCTACCAGGAGGGTCGTCCCTACAAGGACAAGCTCACCCTGTTCTGGAGCGAGCAGGACATGGAGAACTCCGAGAACGAGGGCTTCCTGGCCGTGGACGAGGACCACTTTAAGGTCCGCGTCGCCGGCACGGTCCGCACCGTCTCGGTCGATGCCGTCAACACTGGTCTTCCCGAGGCCGTCCGCCTGACCATCAGGGCCGTGCGCGACAACTATTCGTACCTTCTTAAGAAATAGGCGAGTCTCTTATGGCCAAATCCATTCAACATAACGTGGCCTACGTTGCCTGCGGAAGCGGCTGTGCTTCCGCAGGCGGCGACGCCCGCTGCAGCGAAGGCTGCATTGGCTGTGGCGCCTGCGTCACGGCCTGCCCCCACGGCGCCATTGCGCTGGTCGATGGCATCGCCCGCGTGGATCGCTCCAAGTGCACGGGCTGTGGCCTGTGCGGTATGGCGTGCCCGCAGCGCGTGATTGCCTTCGTTCCCGGCTACCAGAACATTCTGGTGCGCTGCAACAACACCGATAAGGGCGCCATTGCGCGCAAGATCTGCGACACCAGCTGCATCGGTTGCGGCATGTGCGCCAAAAAGTGCCCTGCCGGCGCTATCCGCATCGAGGACAACTGCGCCCATATCGACGGCGTGGACTGCCTGTCGTGCGGCATGTGCGCCGTCGTCTGCCCGCATGGCGCCATCCACGACCGCACCGGTATCGCCGCCGGACTGAATATAGATGCGTTCGCGCCCCGCCTGTCCTTCTTCTGGGGCATGGGCAAGAATTACTTTATGGAGGTTGCCAAAATGCGCGCTGGCCGCGTGCTGTGGGCCAAGATAATAAAGGAATTCGGGCCGAAGCTTGATAAGTCCATGGCGCTGAGGACGCATTGCCAGACCTCCGGCTGGAGCCTTACCGCGCAGGATCCGTTCAACAACGTTGGCCGTACCTGCATGGAAGCCATGGCTGCCGCGCTTGGCCATACGCAGAGCCTGCACACCAACGCCCTTGACGAAGCCATTGCCCTGCCAACGGACTTCTCCGCGCGCATAGCAAGAAATACCCAGCTTTATATTCAGGACGAGACCCGCGTTTGCAAGGTGGTCGATCCTTGGGGCGGTTCATACTATGTTGAAGCCCTGACCGATGAGCTGATAAAGCGTGCATGGGGCCATATACAGGAAGTTGAAAAGCTGGGCGGCATGGCCAAGGCAATAGAAACCGGCCTGCCCAAGATGAGAATAGAAGAAGCCGCCGCGCGCCGTCAGGCCCGCATAGACTCCGGCCGCGAGAATATAGTCGGCCTGAACTATATGCAGCTTGAGCACGAGGATGCAATAGACATTCTTGAAGTTGACAACACCGCCGTGCGCGAGGCGCAGATAGCAAGGCTGAATAAGCTGCGCGCCAATCGCGACAATGAAAAGGTTCAGCAGTGCCTTGACGCGATCACCAAGTCCGTTGAGACGGGCGAAGGCAACCTGCTTGAGCTGGCCGTTGAGGCCGCCCGAGCGCGCGCAAGCCTGGGAGAGATATCTATGGCAGTAGAAAAGGTCTGCGGCCGCCATAAGGCCGTTATACGCTCCATTTCCGGCGTATATTCCAAGGAATCCTCCGATACCGCCGCGATAGAGCGCGTAAGGAAGATGACCGATGAATTCGAAAAGCGCGAAGGCCGCCGTCCTCGCATAATGGTAGCCAAGATGGGCCAGGATGGTCACGACCGCGGCGCAAAGGTGGTCGCTACGGCGTATGCCGATATGGGCTTTGACGTGGACGTAGGTCCCCTGTTCCAGACCCCTGCCGAGACCGCACGCGACGCCGTGGATAACGACGTGCATATCGTTGGCATGAGTTCCCTTGCCGCCGGACACAAGACGCTGCTGCCGCAGCTGATGGAAGAGCTGAAGAAGCTTGGCCGCGAGGACATAATGGTAATAGCGGGCGGCGTTATCCCGCCGCAGGATTACGATTTCCTGTATAAAGCCGGCGCGGCTTGCATATTCGGGCCCGGTACCCGCATACCCGAGGCCGCGGAAGAAATGCTCAATAAGCTTAACGAGCGCCTTGGCTACACCAAATAAAAATGGCAGAGAACAAGGAAAACTATAAACCCGAATGGACTCCGGACGGTGCGGGGAGCGAATTCGCTTCCAGCGTTATGCCGGGGATAGAAGGCAGCGGAGTGCAGGAAACTGCGCCCCGCCCCTTTTCGCGTAAACAGATGAGCGTGGAGGAGTATGTTCAGGGCGTGCTCAGCGGCAACCGCCGCATTTTGGCGCAGGCCATAACCATTGTGGAAAGCAATTCCGAAAAGCATTTCGCATTGGGACAGGAAATAATCCGCCGCATTTTGCCCTATACCGGAAACAGCGTGCGCGTTGGCATAACGGGCGTGCCGGGGGCGGGCAAAAGCACATTTATAGAATGCTTCGGCAATATGCTTTGCGATAAGGGGAGGAAGGTTGCTGTGCTTGCCGTGGACCCGACAAGCAGCATCTCACGCGGCAGCATACTGGGCGACAAAACGCGCATGGAACGCCTTTCAAGAAGGAACGAAGCGTTCATACGTCCGTCTCCTTCCGGCGGCACATTGGGCGGGGTAACGCGCAAAAGCCGCGAAACCATGCTCCTTTGCGAAGCGGCCGGATTCGATACCATTCTTGTTGAAACCGTGGGCGTGGGCCAGAACGAAACCTCAGTGCGCGCAATGGTGGACTTTTTCCTTGTTATAACCATTGCCGGCGCGGGGGACGACCTTCAGGGCATAAAGAAAGGCGTTATAGAAACGGCGGATGCTATTTTGGTCAATAAGGCCGACGGGGACAATAAAACCCGCGCGCAGGCCGCCAGGGCCGAATATGAGCAGGTACTCAGATATCTGCGCCCTGCGACCGAAGGCTGGACCACGGGAGCATACACATGCTCCGCCATAACGGGCGAAGGCGTTGAGGGCATATGGAACGTTATACTCGGCTTTATCAAGCAGACGCGCCGCACAGGCGTGCTTGAATCCCGCCGCGGATCGCAGACCATGGAATGGGTAAAGAGCATGACGGATGATTATATTCGCACAATGATCTATTCAAATCCGCGCGTGCAGAAATGCATGGACGAACTGAGCGGGCAGGTAATGAGCGGGGAAATGCCGCCAACGCTTGCCGCCAAGGAATTGATAGACACCATCGAAGCAGCGCTCAAAGCCTGAAACGCATAATTAAACATAAAAAGAGACAGTCATGCGGCTGTCTCTTTTCTGTATGAAGAATTGATTTTACATGTCCAGCACCTCAAACTTTTTTGCGGATATGCGATATGCCATATATGATGTAAGCCCGTATATCACAGCGCCTATGGCAAGTATGATGTACTTCGTTCCCATGTTTTCGGGATCTGGCGTATCGAGCACATCACGGAAGAAAGGAACGGCGAACGCGCAGGCCTCCGCAATGCCGATGTATATAAACGTTACTATGCTTGCGCGCGCGAACACACGGCCGACCTTATCAGGCCGCGAAAAATAGCCGGTGAAGAAAACATAATTAAAGACGGCGAGCATTATGAAGCTTAGCCCGAAAAAAGCAACGTTCGGATCCATTCCGGCTTCATTTGCGCCAAGGCCCAGCGCGCGGCGGACGAACATGAAGCCAACCGCCAATACGCACTGCGCAAGCTGCAATATAACGGCGAACACAATGCGCGCGCGCACGGCGTCCCGCTTCCTTATGGGCAGGGAGAGGGAATATGCAAAGTCGTGATTTTCGCGCCCGCTGAGGCAGATGAAGAATATGCCCAGCGTGTTATAGAAAAACAGCACATACATTGGATAATTCGGAATAAGCATCATTGAACTCAGCAGCAGAAAAAGCACCGCCGCCGGATGCAAGGCAAGCTTAAATTCCTTATACAACAGCTTTGACAGCATGGCTTTCACTCCTTTTCAAGATGTATCATGGCCGTTTCAAGATCGGCTGGGGCAAGGCGCACAAACGTGGGCAGCTTTGCCGCGTCCCGCTTATTCACTATGGCGGTATAGCCGTGCTTGGCGGGCTTGGCGCCTATGAGCAGCGCGCTGATATCGGCGGGTATGGCATCGGCGTCTATTTCCGCAGCCATATACTGCCCAAGGAACCGCTCTAACGGCATACTCGTGGCAATCTCGCCGCGGCGTATATATGTTATTGAATCCGCGCAGCGGTCAAGGTCGCTTGTTATATGCGTGGAGAAAAGTATGCTTACGCCTTCGCGCTGAAGCGAAAGAAAAGCATCCAGCAGATCGTCGCGCGATACGGGATCGATCCCGCTTGTGGGTTCATCGAGTATAAGCAGCTTCGCCCTGTGGCTCAGCGCAAGCGTGAGCGCGTATTTCACCTTCATGCCGGCGGAAAGCTGATCCGGAGTTTTGCTTTCGTCCAGCTCAAACTGCGCCATATAGCGGCGGTACGCTTGCTCGTCCCAATCATCATAAAAGCGGCGCGTAACGTTGGTTATAGTCTTGATTTTCTTTTTTACATAGTAATCCACGCCGCCGGAAACAAAACCTATTTGTTTTTTTATTTCCAGCTCGTTCTTTTCAAGTTCCATGCCGAAAAAGCGTATCTCTCCGCGGCTTGGATGCACCAAATTGAGTATTGATTTGAGCGTGGTGGTTTTTCCTGCGCCGTTGCGGCCGATAAAGCCCATTATAGCACCCTGCTCAACCGAAAAGGAAACATCCTTCAGGCTGAAGGACGGGTATTCCTTGCATAATCCTTTTACGCTAAGCGCCTCCATTCAGGCAGCCTCCTTTTTGAGTAACATAGTTTGCGCAACAAGTGTTGCCTGCATTATACACACAGTGACAGCAGCTTGTCAAGGCCATGCGATTTGACATGGATTTTACATAACATTTCTTTTTGATTTTACATGGATTGAGTATCCTATAACCATAAAGAAAATGATTTGAAGGAACCGAAAGGAGATAAGAATTATGAAGAAGATTATGATGATCGTACTTGCCGCGATAACTGCGGCGGCTATGTTTGCGGGCTGCGCAGCCGATAACGGCAGCGCGGGCGGCAGCGTTTCAACGGATGGCTCAACGTCCATGGAAAAGGTGATAGGTGCGCTTGGCGAATCGTTCATGGCGAACAACCAGGGCACAACGTTCACTTACAACCCCACCGGCTCGGGCTCCGGCATAAAGGCCGTGCTTGAAGGCCGCTGCGATATCGGCCTTTCCAGCAGAAGCCTGAAGGACGACGAGAAGGCCGAAGGGCTGAAGGAGACCGTGCTTGCATATGACGGCATTGCCATAATAGTAAACCCGGAAAACCCTGTAAACAATCTTGACCTTGAAACCATTGCCAAGCTTTACACCGGCGAAATCACCAACTGGAAGGACGTTGGCGGTAATGATGCCGAAGTGGTGCTCATAGGCCGCGAGGCGGGCAGCGGCACAAGGGACGGCTTTGAATCCATCACCGGCACTGCCGACAAGTGCCAATACCGCCAGGAGCTGACCTCCACCGGCGACGTTATAACCACCGTATCCCAGAACCCCAACGCCATCGGCTATGCTTCCCTTGCCTCTCTGAAGGACAGCGTTAAGGCCCTGACCGTTGGCGGAGTGGCCCCCACCGAGGACACCGTTAAGGACGGCAGCTACGTTGTACAGCGCCCGTTTGTGCTGGTAACTAAGGACGGTGCGGCCCTCAGCGAGACTGCGCAGAAGTTCTACGACTATGCCACCAGCGCCGATGCGGCGGACATAATCGCCAAGGCCGGTGCGGTAGCCGCGAACTGAGCGTGAACAATACAAACCTTAATGATCGGGCGGCCGAAGGGCCGTCCGACAGCCACGTTAATAAGAAAGGAGCAGGCATGAAGCAGAATAAGAAGCATACAGCAAAGCCGATAGAAACCATTGTGCACGGAATATTCCTTGTGGCGGGACTTATAACCGTGGGCTGCGTGCTGCTGATAACGGTTTATCTTATAATATCCGGCCTGCCCGCAATAAGAGAAATAGGCCTTATACCGTTCCTGTTCGGCAAGGTGTGGGCGTCCACGGCAAAGACCACCGAGCCTTCCTTCGGCATACTGCCGTTTATACTGACCAGCGTATACGGCACATGCGGCGCAATAGTGCTGGGCGTGCCGGTAGGCTTTATGGCAAGCGTGTATATTGCAAAGCTTGCGCCGAAGAAGCTGAAGGCTGTTATGCAGTCGGCAGTCAGCCTGCTTGCGGGCATACCAAGCGTTGTATACGGCCTTGTGGGCATGCTGGTGCTTGTGCCGGGGATAAGGAAGCTGTTTAACGTGCCGGACGGCGCAAGCCTGCTGGCGGCGATAATAGTGCTGGCAATAATGATACTGCCTTCAATAATAAAGGTGTCTGTAACGGCGCTTGAGGCCGTGCCGAAGGAATACGAGGATGCATCGCTTGCCCTTGGCGCAACCGAGGTGGAAACATATTTCAAGGTATCCGTCCCCGCGGCGCGCAGCGGCATTGCGGCGGCGGTTGTGCTGGGCGTTGGCCGCGCGATAGGCGAGGCTATGGCGGTTATGATGGTTTCGGGCAACGTGGCGAACATGCCGGGACTTTTTGAAAGCGTAAGGT
>ERZ857882.1427-NODE-1427-length-28033-cov-10.308600_pt1 | contig 28033 bp, 28 predicted proteins | sample MGYA00519697_ERZ857882 | MGnify/ENA primary metagenome ERZ857882 (study PRJEB31778, sample SAMEA3449373) | human gut metagenome | biome: human gut; feature: human-associated habitat; material: faeces | place: United Kingdom | collected 2010/2012 ...
TTCATGGTGGAAGCTCTCGGGCACGATGCCCATCTCCTCGAGGGTCAGGCAGATGTCGCGGCGGATATTTTCTCCCCTGTCGGCGGGAGCCACATCGAGATAACCCGCCGTATCGATCGGCAGGGTGGTGGGATTTCCCTTCTCGTCCAGCTCAAAGAGGTAAAACTCGCACTCGGGACCGATCTGGCAAAGATAGCCCATCTCCCGCGCACGCGCGCAGGCCTTTTTGAGCAGCCACCCTTTCAAATAAACACCGCGGGCGCACCCCTGCAAGGCGCCCGCCGCAAGGAGAACATACCGCAATGCGAATGAGATTCAAGCCCTACGCCCGGCCGGAGCTTCTGGCCACCCCCTGGCACGCCCACGAGCCCGCCGCCAACAAGGGCTGCTGGCGCAGCCAGTTCGCCCGGCCCGAACAGCCCATGCATCTTGAACTGGGCTGCGGCAAGGGCGGCTTTCTGGCCCGGCTGGCGGCCGCCAACCCCCAGGTAAACTACCTGGGCATCGACATCACCGACAAGGTGCTGATCCTTGCCAAGCGCAAGATCGAGGCGCTGTACGCCGATGCCGGCCGCCCGGTGGACAATGTGCTCATCATGAGCCTGAACATCGAGCGCATTCTGGACGCCTTCAGCCGGCAGGATGCCGTGCAGCGCATCTACATCAACTTCTGCAACCCCTGGAACCGCAAGCTGGCCCACAAAAAGCACCGGCTCACCCACACCCGCCAGCTGGCTTTGTACCGGCAGCTGCTGGCCGACGGCGGCGAGGTATATTTTAAGACCGACGACGACGGCCTCTTTGCCGACAGCCTGGAATACTTTGCCGAGGCGGGCTTTGCGGTGGTGTGGAAAACCCTGGACCTGCACCAGAACGAGCCCGCGTGGAACATCCGCACCGAGCACGAGGCCATGTTCACCGATCAGGGCATCGCCACCAAAGCCCTGATCGCCCAAAAGCTGCCGCTGGCGCGTGAGGCCGAAACCCTGGCCGCGGCCATCGCCGCACGCACCGCAAAGGAAAAGGCCGAGAGCGCGGCCATCCGCGCGGCGCGGGGCGAGGCGTAAAGGAGTTACCCCATGAAGGAACAGCCCTTCCCCATTTTAGAGTTTGACCCCGACCCGGACGCCGTGATTTCCCCGGCCGACTGGGCTGGCGGCGCACGGCTGCCACGCCGGTGCGTGCTCACCTTTTTCCGGGAAATCGTGGAGGAAAAGTGCGCCGCACAGGGCCTGCAGCCACTGGCTGCCCTGCGCTCCGAGATCGTGACGCTGCCCATCTACCCCTTGGAGGTGGGAGGGGTGCCCGTGTGCCTTGCCATGCCTTTTGCCGGCAGCGCCGGGGCAGCCGGCGCGCTGGACGAACTGGCCGCAATGGGCTGCGGCACCTTTTTGATCTGCGGGGCGGCCGGCGCGCTGCAAAGCGGGCTCACTGCCGGGCGCCTGATCCTGCCCACCGCCGCCGTGCGGGACGAGGGCGCCTCGTACCATTACCTGCCCCCGGGCCGGGAGGCCTTGCCCGACCCGGAGCTTGTGGCCGCGCTGGAACGCGCCCTGGCGGCCCGCGGTCTGCCGTTTGTAACGGGCAAGACCTGGACGACCGACGCGCTTTACCGCGAAACCAGGGGTAAGATCGCCCGGCGCGCGGCCGAGGGCTGCCTGACAGTGGAGATGGAGGCGGCGGGCTTTTTTGCCGCGGCCAGCTTCCGGGGGCTGCAGGCCGCGCAGCTTCTCTACGCAGCAGACGACGTTTCGGGCGAAGCATGGGCCGAACGCGGCTGGCGCGACCAGCGCGGGGTGCGGCGGGCGCTGGTGGACCTGTGCCTGGAAACCATCGCTTCTCTATAATTGTTTTGGGCCGGAAAAAGCCAGCCCGCGGAAAATTCCGCGGGCTGGCTTTTTCTGTTCCCTGGTTTTATAAGGATCGGCTGCCGAGCCAGGGCCCGGCAGCTGTTTTGGCAAAGGCCGGCCCGGAGGAGAAGCCCGACCTGCCCCCGCCTTTTGCTCTTTATAGCACCGCACTTTATTCGTCCAAAGCCATCCCACAACCCTTCCCATTTCCAGGCCGTCGCCGGAACCCATATTTTTCATAAAATGGTTCCTTGCCTGCAGCCGACAAAAGGCAAACACTGGCTCCCGGCGTTCTGGAAGCTCTGATATATTCCAGCGCCCGCTCCAAAAGCATGCCGCCGACCCCTTTCCCCTGCCAGGCGGGAAGCACGATCAGATCGTGAACGAGAAAACTGGTGACTCCATCGCCCTGCAGCTTTACAAGGCCAACCATCCGGTCCTCTTGATCCAGCGCACAAAAGCATTTCAAAGTGTGCTGGAGGCCACGCTCTGCGGCTTCCAGAGGGTATGGCGCAAAACCTACAGCTCGGCGCAGTGTAAGCCAAGCTTCCGCTGTTGGGCAGCCCTCCTGGATCTTGATCATCCTTGTATTCCTCCTTTTTCTCTTCTGTATCTCTATTATACCGGCGGCACTGCTTTGAAAAAAGCGAATAAATGCTCAAAACTATAAGAATACAGCCAATAATTGGGACTTTATTGTCATCTCTCCCGGCCTCTTTTACAATAAAGAAAATGTTTCCATTCATTTCTCAACAGAAAGAGGTTTGTATGCAGGCCATTTATGCAGGCTTTAATTTCGATTTTCTTTATGTGGAACGGTACAAATTCTCGGAAAAGTGGGTGTATCCTCCCGATCTTATTCCCTATGCCATTTACCGCTATATCCTGACCGGGCGGGCTGTTTTTGTGTTGAACGGCGCCGCATACCACGTGGAGGCAGGGGATGTGTTTTATATCCCCCAGGGAAGTGAACTCTCCTGCGAGGCGCTGGAACAGATCGAGTTTATCAGCGTCCGTTTTGTGGGTTCGGTGCAAATCCCTGGGGCCGACGTCCTGAAAAATTTATGGGGGCTGCCTACCCTTTGTTCCTTCCGGGGCGACCCCCGCATGCAGGCAGCTTTTTTGCGCATCTACGAGATGGCGCTCTCTGATCGGCAATATAAAATTTTAGAGATAAAGGGTTATTTGAACCTCATCACCGCTTGGTTAGCTGCCAGCGGTGATACAGGGCCGGGAGGGGTGCGACAGGCCGTGGGCCAGGCAGCTTTCCCCGAGCCGGGAGGCCTGTCCGAGATCCGCAAGCGCGCCTACAAATCAGTGCTCAACCACGATCCCCGTATCACCGTAATCCTGGATTATCTTTTATGCCACCCCGAAAAGAACGTTTCCATTGAAGAGATGTGCCAAATGGCCGAGGTAAGCGAAAGCACTCTGCGGCGACTATTTCGCGCCCGAACAGGAAAAACAGTATACGCCTTTGTGCGTGATAATAAAATGCTCAACGCCGCCCGCATGCTTATTGCAACCGGCATGCGCATTTCCTCCATCGCCTATCAGCTGGGATATGAATCCCCCTGTTACTTTGGGAAATGTTTTAAAGAAGTGTTCGGGGTTTCCCCCCAGCAATATCGCAAAAATTCCCGCGAATTGTAAAAGCGCGGGAATTTCAAAAAAGACTTTTTCTTTCAACCTCCTGCATATTTGCAGGGACAAAGCATGTTTTGAAGGTTTCGTGATAGTTTTGGCCGAATTTTGCATTTTTATTGGCAAGTCCCTTCGATACAATAAAAACAGACGAACACACGGGCGTCCCGTGTGGCTTGAGCGGAACGTGTTTTTAGGATAAGGAGGATAACGCTGCTATGAAGAAGAAATTTGTACGGTGCTTTGCGGTGATGCTCTGTATCGGGCTGCTGACAAGCTGCGGCTTACCAGCGCCCTCAGCGCTGCCAGCAACCTCTTCCGGCGCGGATTTGGGCGGCGCCCTGGAGGGCGAGATCACTTTTTGGCACTCCTTCGTGAACGGCCCCCGGCTGGAATCCATCCAGAACTCGGCAGAGGAATTTATGCGGGAAAACCCCGGCGTCAAAATCAACATCGAAACCTTTTCCTGGGGCGATTTTTATACCAAATGGACCACCAGCATGGCCTCCGGCAACCTGCCGGACATGAGCACGGCACTGCCTGCTCATGTGGCCGAGATGATCGACGCCGACGCCATCATCCCCCTGAACGATCTGATCGACCAGGTCGGCCGTGACCGGTTTTACGAAGCGCCCCTGCGCGAGATGACCGTGGGTTCCGACACCTACGCCGTGCCCCTTTATTCCCATGCGCAGGTAATGTGGATTCGTAAAGACCTGCTGGAGCACAATGCCCTTGCAGTGCCTGAAACCTGGGACGAATTGTATGAAGCGGCCAAAGCCCTGACCGGGAATGGCGTTTATGGCTGCTGTGTGCCGATGGGCATCGGCGACCGCATGGCCACACGCTTTTTGAATTTCTACGTGCGCAGCGGCGGCGGTACCCTGCTCACCGAAGACAAAAAGGCCGATCTGACCAGCAACCTTGCGCTGGACGGCATCCGCTATTGGGTAAAAATGTACGAGGACTGCTCACCCGCCGATTCCATTAATTATAAATGTCACGACAAAGAGCTGATGTACTACCAAGGCAAGACTGCCTTTGACTTTGAGAGCGGTTTTCAGATTGAGGGTATACAGGAAAATTCACCGGATCTCGCCGATTTCATCGACTGTATGCCCATGCCGAAAATCCACAAGGGTGACCCGGTATACGGCATCGAGACCTCCAACATTCCCATGGTCGTGTGGAAAAATTCGCAGCATCCAGAGATTTGCAAGGCTTTCATCCGCTTTTTGTACCAGGAGGATCGCTATATTGAATTTTTGTCGGCCACGCCTGCAGGCATGCTGCCCGCCCTGAAAGACATCGCTGAAAACGAGGCGTATCTCTCGAACCCCATCGTCCAGAAATACTCTCATGCGGTACAGGTCATCAGCGACGCGGTAGCGGTGGGGACTGAAATCGGGTTTGAAAACGGCCCTTGCCCACAGGCCAGCATCCTGACCTCACAGGGAGTGATCGAGGCCATGTTCCAGGATATTGTGTCCAACCACACCGATGTGGAAACGGCCGCCAGAGCCGCTGAAAAAAAGCTGAACGAACTATTTGAAACAGTGAAATAAATAGGGCGCGGGTGCTCTGCGGCCCTGAGCGTCCATGGGGTGCCCGCCTACAGGGAGAAGCTGCTATGCACAAAAAAATTGACTGGGCGGGCACCGCCTTTTTACTTCCCGCATGCCTGATCGTGGGGGCGCTGCTGTTTTACCCGATCCTTTCCAGCGTATATTATAGTTTCACTGCCAAAAACCTCATCAAGCCCGGGGCAACGTTTATCGGTTTGGGAAACTACGGCAGCCTCCTCTCCAACAGGGAAATTTACCGGGCTTTTGGGGTTTCACTCAAATGGACCTTTTTTTCGCTCATCGGCCAAGTGTTGGTAGGTGGGTCAGCGGCGCTGGCGCTGCACCGCATCAAACGGGGCCAAGGCATTTACCGCACCTTGCTTATTATCCCCTGGGCATTTCCCCCCATCGTGATCGCAGTGGCCTGGAAGTGGCTTTTAAATGGTGTGTACGGTTTTTTGCCCAGCCTTTTGATGCAAAGCGGCCTGTGTTCCGCCGCGCCGCAATTTTTGAGTGATAAACGTCTGGTGTTTCCTACCCTAGTATTTATCAATATCTGGTTTGGTGCGCCTCTCATTATGGTAAACGTGCTTTCGGCGCTGCAAACCATCCCGAAAGACCAATACGAGGCTGCCCAGATCGACGGAGCATCCCGGTGGCAGAGCTTCGCATATATCACCATTCCTCATATCAAGGTGGTTATGGGGCTTTTATTGGTGCTGCGCACCATCTGGATTTTTAACAATTTCGACAATATTTATCTGCTCACCGGAGGCGGACCCGCGGGGCTTACCACTACCGTGCCCATTTACGCCTATAACCTGGGCTGGGGGCTCAAGCAGATTGGCAAAGCTTCCGCGGTCACGATCCTGCTGCTGCTCTTTTTGATGCTGGTGTGCCGGGCCTACTTTGCCATTCTGGACCGGTGGGAAAGGGAGCGGATATAATGAGTCGAAAAAAATTTTCATTTAGCCTTCTGGCCGATCATGTATACCTCTCGCTGCTTTCGGCGCTGGCCTTGTTCCCGCTGCTGTGGGTGTTGCTGTGCTCGGTAAAATCCAAGCAGGAACTTATGGACCGGCCTACCGCCCTGCTGCCCCACTATATTTCATGGGATTCCTATCGGCATATCTTAGGCCAAATGGGCTTTGTAACCAACATTCTCAACAGTTTGTGGGTCGCACTGGCAGCCACAGCGGCCACCATTTTTATTTCGGCGCTTGGGGCCTACGGCATTGTGCGCTTTTGCCCGCGCCTAGGCAAAAAGCTCACCCGGCTTATGATCATGTCCTACATGTTTCCCTCTATTCTGCTCGCAGTTCCCTACTCCACTATGATGATGCGGGCCGGGCTTACCAATACCCGCCTGGGGCTCGTAATCGTATACCTGTCGTTCTCCGTGCCTTACGCCATCTGGCTGCTGGTGGGCTTTTTTGGAACCGTACCGCTGGAAATTGAGGAGGCGGCCCGGGTAGACGGCGCCGCTCGGCTTCAGGTGTTTTTACAGGTAGCGCTGCCCATTACCATGCCCGGCATCGTTGCCACCGCCATTTACACTTTTATCAATGCCTGGAACGAATTTCTGTTTGCGCTGATCCTCATCAACAGCACGGGCAAAATGACCGTTTCAGTGGCCCTGAATGCCATTCAGGGCGCGGAATATCTGGATTGGGGCGACGTGATGGCAGCCTCGACTCTGGTTGTAATGCCTTCGGTCGTGTTTTTCATGTTCATTCAAAAAAGAATCGCGGGAGGCCTGGCGCAGGGCGCGGTAAAATAAACCGCCGTTTTACGTCGGCCCGGGAAAGGACGCTGTTGTAACCATGGACACCATTGGATACGCCGTCGTGGGCACCGGTTATTTTGGGTCAGAGTTGGGCCGTATTATGGCCCGGCAGCGGGGCGCACGGCTGGCTGCCGTATTGGACCCACAGAATGGCCGGGCCATTGCAGCCGAATTCGGCTGTGCACTGGAAACCGATCTGAATATCCTGTGTGCGCGGCCAGACGTGGACGCAGTTATTGTGGCTACCCCCAACTATCTGCACAAGGAGCCGGTACTGGCCGCCGTGCGGCACAAAAAACATGTGTTTTGTGAAAAACCCATTGCTTTGTGCTATACCGACTGCGACGAAATGGTGAACGCCGCTCAAAAAAATGGGGTAACCTTTATGGCAGGCCATGTAATGAATTTTTTCAGCGGCGTGCGGCGGGCAAAGCAGTTCATCGCCGAAGGCAGAATCGGAACGCTTTTATATTGTCACTCGGCCCGCAATGGCTGGGAAGAGCCACAGCCCTCGATCAGTTGGAAAAAGCTGCGCGAGAAATCGGGCGGCCATCTGTACCACCACATTCACGAGTTGGACTGCATTCAATTTTTGATGGGCCCGGCCTGCAAGGTAACCATGGTCGGCGGCAACACCGCACACTTTGGCCCGCGTTTTGGCAACGAGGAGGACATGCTGTTCCTTTCTCTGGAATTTGGGGGCGGAGCTTACGGCCTGTGCGAGTATGGCTCCGCCTTTCATTGGCCCGAACACTACCTGCTTATCCAAGGCACCAAAGGAGCCATCCGTATTGATATGTGCAATGTGGGCATGACCTTGAAAGGTCCCGGCGGCCGTGAAGAACACTATCTTGTACATGAGAGCGCCGCAGAAGACCAACAGCGCACCCAAATCTATCACAGCACCGAAATGGACGGCGCCATTCAGTATGGCAGGCCCGGCAAAAAGCCTCCCCTGTGGCTGCACAGTACCATGTGCAGCGAGATGCGCTTTTTCAACGATGTACTGCACGGGGTGCCTGTTCCTTCAGAATTCTTGCCTCTCCTCTCCGGCGAGGCGGCCCGCGCTGCCATTGCTACGGCTGACGCCGCCACCCTTTCTCTGCGTGAGGACCGCAAGGTGGCCGTGCAGGAGGTATTGAACACAGCACAGGATCACATCAATTAAACAGCCGCGGCCCGGTGGAAAAAACCTTCCGCCGGGCCGCCGTTGTTTATGAGTTCTGCCGAACTTTACATATCAAAATCGCAGAACACCCGCTCGCTGATGACCGAGTGGACGAATTTTTTCACTTCCATATGGGCCGGGTGTTCCTGATACACCGCCAGGGCCTCGCGGCTCTCCAGCTCGGTGATCAGCACCACATCGTAGCCCGCAAAGCTTTTGTGCACCCAGGCGCTCTTCAGCCCAGGCACCACGCCCACCAGGCCCTCCAGCTTTTCCTTCATTTTTGCGGCATTGGCCGCCGCGTTCTCCTTGTCGGCCAGGTTCCACATCACGATATGCTTTACCATGTTTTATTCTTCCTTTCTTTTTCCACAGCCCTGCGGCTGGTTTGTTGAAATCTCAAAGGGTGTCCAGCAGGGGGATCGCCTCCCGCAGGCTGGGCACCACCGCCGCGGCCAGGGCCGCAAGCTCGGGGGTGGCCGGGTCAAGATCCGGCACCATCACCGCGCGGCAGCCTGCCGCCGCTCCGGCCCGCAGGCCGTTGGGGCTGTCTTCCAGCACCATGCACTGCCCGGGCGCCGCGCCCGCCAGGGCCGCCGCCCGCAAAAAAATGTCCGGCGCGGGCTTGCCGTGCTCCACCTCGTCGCCGCACACCGCGCCCTTGAAATACCGGTTCACCCTTGCCAGCTCCAGGTAGCGCAGGGCGGTGACGCGGCCGGTGCTGGTGGCCAGCACCGCGGGCAGGTCGCGGCGGGCCAGTTCTTCCAGCAATTCGTCCAGGCCGGGGCGCTTGGGCAGGCCCTTTGCCGCGATCTGTGCTTCCATGCGCTCCACGCAGGCGCCGCGCAGCTCCATAAAGTCAAACTCCGGGCCGAACGCAGCTTTGCACAGCGCCACGCAGCCCTCCCGGTTGCGGCCCCGCATTCCGGCCACCAGCGCTTCGGTCATGGCAAGGCCCCGCTGCCTTCCCAGCTCCAGCCAGCTGTCGTGATACATGCGCTCGGTGTCAAACATCAGGCCGTCCATGTCAAACAGTACCGCTTTTATCATGCGCGCTTCCCCCTTCTTACAATGGACCCTTTACCTTCTCGTCCAGGTCCTCGTCCTCGCCGGGGCTCCCAATGGCAAGCTCCCCCAGCCCCAGATCGTTTTTCAAAATGCTTCCCGCGCCAATGGCCGCCCTGCCGTACTTCTGGCGGATGGCGTCCAGGCTTTGCTCCAGCTTTTCCCGCTTCGGGTCGGTCCTCGGCGCGTCCTCAAAAAAGCTCTGCTGCACCGCAAAAGGCTCGGTGGTAATGGAAAGCGCCGTGACCGTGAGCATGCGGATGGGCTTTTGCATCTCCCAGTTGGCCTGCATGAGCTGCCAGCAGCCCTCGGCCAGGTCCCTTGCCAGGTGGGTGGCCTGGGGCAGCTGCTTTTGGCGGGTGATGGTCTTAAGCTGGGTGTCGCGCACCGTCACCTGCACTGCGCCCGCCCATACGCCGTGGCGGCGCAGCCGGGCGGCCACCTCGTCGGCCAGGACCGTGAGCGCGTGCCGGATGTCGGCCGGGCCGGAGAGGTTGCGCTTGAAGGTCATGCCGTTCCCCACCGATTTTACCGGCTCGGCCTCGCCCCAGCGGCGCACGGGCTCTGCGTCCTCGCCACGGGCATAACGCCCGATCTCAGGGCCCAGCTTGCCCAGGGCGCTCTGCAGCATGGCGGGCTCGGCCGCCGCCAGCCCGCCGATGGTGCGCACCCCCAAGCCCTGCAGCTTTTCTTCCGCCGAGCGGCCCACGAACAGCATCTGCCCCACCGGCAGCGGCCACAGGATATCCTTATAGTTCTGCCGGCTGATCAGGGTGGTGGCGTCCGGCTTTTTATAGTCGCTGCCCAGCTTTGCGAATACCTTGTTAAAGCTCACCCCCACCGAGATGGTCAGCCCGGTGGCGGCTTTCACCTCGGCCCGCAGCCGGTCCGCCAGCGCGGCGGGACTTTTTTCAAACAGCTGCCAGGAACCGGTCACGTCCAGCCAGCTCTCGTCAATGCTGAAGGGCTCCACCCGGTCGGTATACTGCTGGTAAATATTGTTGATGAGCCGGTAATATTTGCGGTATAGCTCCCGGTGGGGGGGCAGCAGCACCAGATCCGGGCACTTGCGCTTTGCCTGCCAGATGGTCTCTGCGGTCTTGACGCCCAGCTTTTTTGCGGGCTCGTTTTTTGCCAGGATGATCCCGTGCCGGCTCTCGGGGTCGCCGCACACCGCCACGCATTTTTGCCTCAGTTCGGGGTGCGCCAGCAGCTCCACGCTGGCGTAAAAGCTGTTGCAGTCGCAATGCAGCACCCAGCGCTCTTCCACGGCGCGCGCCCCCTTTCTGTTTCGACAAATTCCCGTTACTGATTATACCATATCCCGGCCGCCGGTGCTATAATGGCTACAAAAGGAGGGGGAAGCAATGTTTGGTTTTTCTGTGTACCAGCTGCTCTGGTACTTCTTTATTTATGCGGTGCTGGGCTGGTGTGTGGAGGTGATCTTCTGCACCGCAACCACCGGCCAGTGGGTAAACCGGGGCTTTTTGAACGGCCCGCTGTGCCCTATCTACGGCTTCGGCATGGTGATCGTGCTCCTCTGCCTCATCCCGCTGCAGGGCAGCCTGCCGCTCTTGTTCCTGGGGTCTTTTCTGCTCACCAGCGCCCTGGAACTGGTGACGGGCTTTGTGCTGAAAAAGGCCTTTCACACCACCTGGTGGGATTATTCCGACCAGCCCTTCAACCTGGGCGGTTACGTGTGCCTGGGGTTCAGCCTGGCCTGGGGCCTGGGGGGCATGGCGGCGGTGCGCCTTCTGCACCCGCCGGTGGCAAAATTTGTCGCCTTTTTGCCCCGCCCGGTGGGCTGGACCCTGCTGGGGGTCTTTGGGCTTGCCTTTCTGATCGACCTGGCCGCCACCCTGACCACCCTCATCGGCCTGGAACGGGACCTGCGGGAGCTGGAGCGCATTGCCGCGGCCCTGCGCCGGGGCAGCGACGCCATCAGCCGGAACCTGAGCGACGCGGCCCTTGCCGCCGACGAAAAGCTGGAGGAGGGCAGGGATGCCCTGCCCGCAAAGCTTGCCGAGCTGGAGGTGCGGCGCGATTTTCTGCGGGCCAAGCTGGTGGACAGCCGCCTGTTCGGTGCGGGCCGGCTGATGCGGGCCTTCCCCGCCATGCAGAACTTAAAGCACAGCGACGCCCTGGCCGAGCTGAAAGCCGAATTCAAAGCCCGCCTGCCGCGTTAATGCCGCCCCACATGCAAAGAACGCCGCCGGTCCAAAGGACCGGCGGCGTTCTCTTTTTCAGTTGTGTTCAGGCGGCCTTTTCGGTGCCCGCCACCTGGCGGATGCTCACCGCGGCCGAGTGCCGGATGGGCGCCCATTCCACCTTTTTAAAGCAGGCCATAAGGCCCACAGGCAGGTAGGTGGCCATAAACAGCGGGAAGGTCACAAGGCTTGCCAGCTTTTGCGCAGTGGTGGCCCGCAGGTTCTTCCACTCGGTGATGCCGGTCAGGATCCCCATGCCCAGCAGCGAAACATACGCCCCGGCGACCAGCTGCAGCACTGAGAGCCCAAGCAGGCTCCAGCTGCCGGCGGCCAGCGCCGCAAGGCCCGCAAAGCACAGGCTCAACGCGGTGCACAGCAGGATCGGCATATAAGAGAGCAGAATGTCGGCGCAGGCCCAGCTGCCCCGCAGCGCGCCCTTAACCATGCGGCCGCCCCGCGAGCCCAGCACCTGCAAAAAGCCCTTGCACCAGCGCATACGCTGTTTCACGCTGGCCGCGTAATCGGTGGGCTGCTCGTCAAAGAACTCCGCCTGGGGGCAGTAGCCAATGCGGCGGCCCGCCAGAATCTGATCCACCGAAAACTGCAGGTCCTCGCACAAAAGGTGCCAGGGCCAGCCGCCCGCCTCTTTCAGGATCTCCTCGCTCACCACAAAACCGGTGCCGGTCACGTTGCAGCTGGTTTTCAGCATCATGCGGGGGGCGTTCATGTAGCGGGCCTCACGCAAAAAGCACAGCGCATAGCCCGAGGCGATCCAGCCTGCATAGTTTTTCGAGTTGCGGTAGCTGGTGACCACCGGGCACTCGGGGCCGAACACCCCGTCCATCCGGCGCACAAAATCCGGCCGCAGCAGGTTATCCGCGTCAAACACAAAGTAGCCGTCGTAATGCTTGCCCAGCGCCCAGATCTTTTTAAGCAAAAAATCCAGCGCGTAGCCCTTGCCCACAAGCTGCTTGTTCTGCCGCTCGAACACGGTGGCGCCCGCCTGGCGGGCTGCCTTCGCGGTCCCGTCGGTGCAGTTGTCGGCGGCCACATACATATCCACGCCGCCCGGGTAGTCCTGGGCGCGGATGCTCTCGAGCAGCTGGGGAAGCACGGCCTCCTCGTTGCGGGCGCACACCAGCACGGCGTAGCGGTTTTCACCCTTGCCCGGGTTCCACTTCGGTTTTTTCATCAGGGTCAGCAGGGCGTAAAGGCCCTGATAGGCGCAGCACACACCCAGCGCCATCATGCACAGGCGGCTGATCAAAAGCAATGTATCGGCCATAGTCGGCCCATCCTCTCCCGGCCCCCGATTTAGCGCGGATGCGCCCGGGCCGTTACATCCCATTCAACGAGAGGGGGCGGCGTATATTTTCAGTTTTTTTGATTTTTTTCATTTTGTAAGAAAGATTTAAGATTCTGCGGGCGAAAAAAACGCCCCAAAGCCGCAAGAGCACAGGCTTTGGGGGCATTTTACCTGTTTTCAAAAAGCAGGCTTCCTTTTTTTAGCAGCGGGCTTGCGCGGGGCGGCACCGGGCCCTTTTGTTCCAGCCGGTAGGCTTTGTCCCGCAGGGGGGGCTCGCCGCTCAGCACCGCCGCGTCGGTCACGCCGGCCAGCACCAGCAGCCGTTCGCCCGCCTCGGTAACGTCCTTTACCCGGCAGATCAAAATCGCGCTCACATGTTCAGCCGGGCAGGGCATCGCGCGCAGCTCGGCCACCTGCAGGCCCTCGAATTTGTCAATCTCTGCGCAGGAACAAAGCCCGAACCGCTCGATCAGCTTCAAGGGCGCGCTTTCGGCCAGCACCGAAAGCGCAAATGTCTTGCCGCGCTGCACCGCGCGGGCCGTAAAGTTTTCCCTGTGCAGGCTCACGGTGAGCTGCGGGTCGGCGGTGGCAAGCGGCGTGACCGCGCTCACCACACACCCCACGCCCCGGCCCCCGTCCACCGCGGTGAGCACATACAGCCCGTAATCCAGCTTTTGCAGCGCAGTGCGATCCATTCGTGCTTCCCCCTTCTCTCCGCGCCTTCAGGCGCGCCGGCCCCGCCTGCCCAGCAGCTGGCGCAGCATGCCCAAAACCCCCTGGAAGTTAAAGGCGCATACCCCCACTGTGAGCAGCGAGCACCAGATCGCCCAGTGGGGCGCCTGGAACAGCATCAGCCCTACCTCGGCCATAACCATGATTCCGTTGAACACAAGCTTTACCGGCGCAAAATCAATGCGCAGCAGCCCCCGGGTGTTCACCGCCCGCAGCAAAAACACCAGCAAATAGCTCAAAAAGCTAGCCAGGGTCACCCCATTTGGCCCCATGCGGGGAATGAACAGCCAGTTGAGCGCGCAGTTTGCAACAGCGCCCGCCATCATGGTGTAAAGCGACAGGGTGCTGCGTTTTTCCACCATATAAATGCTGTTCAGGAACTGGTTCAGGCAGTTGAACAGCGTGGCAATGGTGAGCAGCGGCACAAACTGCCAGGCCTCGTAAAAATTCGCCTTGAACAGGAACATGAGCGGGCGGCACAGCAGCACAATCCCCGCGCAGCAGCAGAACAAAAGGCTCTGGTAAAGGCTGAACACCCGGCTGAAAAACCGCTCCCGCCCCTGCTCCTCGGTCACGGCCGAAAGCTGCCACGCCTCGTAAAAAATGGTGCCCAGTACCGTCAGAATGGTGGGCAAAAAGTAACCCACCCCCAAAAGGCCGGTCCAGTATTCGCCCGCCTGGCCCTCGTAGCCGTTGCACATCACCTTTACAAAAAACAGGTCGCTGGCGTTGATGATCCAAAAGCTGATCTGTGCGGGCACCATGGGCAGCGCGTAGCCCATCATCTTTTTCCACAGCGGCAGGTTAAAGCTGGCAAAGCGCAGGTAGCGCCGCAGCCCCGCGATCACAAACACGAACAGCGCGCTCAACGCGTCCGAGCAGATGAGCGCCAGCACATATCCCTCGGCCCCCAGGTGCAGCCCGGACAAAAACAGCAGCATAAACCCCAAATTGGTCGCGCTGCACAGAACGCCGTCCAGCGCAACCAGCCGGTTGATCTGGCGGCTGCGCACAAATTGGGTGCACAGGGTGCGCAGGCAGCTCACCAGCACATGTACATACAAAAGCAGCGCGTAGGTATTGAACAGCGGGATCAGCCGCAGCAGCGGGTAAAAAGCCAGCATCAGCCCAAACCCCAGCAAAATGGTCACAAGGCCGTTGGTGAACACCTGGCTCTTGCTGTTTTGTTTTTCCAGCCCGAACCGGATAATGGCAAAGCTCACGCCCATGCTCACCAGTGGGATGAGCAGCGAGCCGATGTTCTGCACCAGCTTGGTGATGCCCACCTCCTCCACCTCGCCCATGGCAAAGGTGATGTAGGGCTGCAGCACGATGCTGAGCAGCTTGGAGGAAAAGTTGCTGATGGCAAACAGCATGGTGTTGTTCATCAGCTTTTTATACTTGCCGTCCACCGGATCCTTCCTCTCCCGATTCGTTCCCATTAGGTTACCCTATTATAACAAGCTTAGTCCGCCTTGTCACCCTGCGGGGGCATTTTAAGCAGGGCGCGGCGGGCCTTATAGTCCGGCAGGATGCCGGCCACCAGCGCCCAAAACCCCGCCTGGTGGTCGGGGTGCACAAAATGGCAGTACTCGTGCACCACCACATACTCCACCGCCTCGGGGGGCATCAGGGCAAGGCGCGCCGCCAGGGTGATGCGCCGCTCTTTTACATTGCAGCTGCCCCAGCGGGTGCGCATGTCCCGCACGCGCAGCTCGGGCCTTTGGCCCCCCAGCACCCCTTCAAACAGGGGGAATACCCGCTCGCTCACCGGCAAAAACAGCGCCAGGCACTCTTTTTTGCCGGGCGCGGCCTGTGCCGCCTCGGCAGCCTGCCGGCGGCGCATCTTTGCCTGTGCGGCCGCGATCCACCCGGCCCGGCCGGCCACAAATGCGTCCACCGCGGCCAGGGGCGCGCGCGGCGGGGCGCTCACCGCCACGCTGCCGTCGCCCCGAACCCGCAGGTTCAAATTTTTAACCCGTTTGCGGGTCAGCTCGTATTCCACCCCGCCTGCGCTGCGCATGCTGCACTGCCGCAAGCCCATCCGTTCTCCCCCGCTTTGTTTTGGATTTTTTGTTTGTTTTCCCGTTTTGCCAAAAAGCGCGGCGCGTGACCGGCCGCCCCTGCGCCCGGCCCGTGCGCAGGGGCGGATGCGCGCTTTATTCGGCCAGCAAAACAACCGCGCTGCGGTTATTTTACCATGTTTTTCATGCGAAAGGGGCACCCAGAGCAAAAGTAACAAAAAATTCATACAAACCTTAGCGTTTATTTTGTGTTCCCTCATATTGACACCCACTATATCTGGGTGTCATAATGAATAGCGAATGAAATCAAACCCAAAATACAGGGCTGGGCGCAGGGCGCCCGAAAGGCCGCGCAAAAAGGAGTTTTCGCCATGATCAAGAGTGTTATCAAGCGGGATGGCCGGGTCGTTTTATACGACGAAAGCAAGATCGCTTCCGCCGTTTTAAAGGCGCTGGAGGCCGCCGGCGAGGGCGATGCCGCCGAGGCCGCCCGCGTTGCCAACAAGGTGGCCCGCCACCTGGAGCTGGGCTGCGGCGACGAATCGCCCCAGATCGAGCAGATCCAGGACGCGGTGGAGACCGGCCTGATGGAGTGCGGCCACGACGAGGCCGCCAAAAAGTACATTCTGTACCGGGCCAACCGCACCCGCATCCGCGAGGCGAACACCAGCCTGATGAAGACCATCGACGAGATCACCAATGTGGACGCCCGTATCAGCGACATGAAGCGCGACAACGCCAACATCGACGGCAACACCGCCATGGGCAGCATGCTGCAGATCGGCACCGCCGGCGCCAAGGCCTACAACGCGGCCTATCTGCTCACCCCACAGCAGGCAAAGGCCCACTCCGAGGGCGACATCCACATCCACGACTTCGATTTTTATTCCCTCACCACCACCTGCACCCAGATCGATATTCTGCGCCTGTTCCACGGGGGCTTTTCCACCGGGCACGGCTTTTTGCGCGAGCCCTCCGGCATCGGCAGCTACGCGGCGCTGGCGGCCATCGCCATCCAGTCCAACCAGAACGACCAGCACGGCGGCCAAAGCATCCCCAACTTCGACTATGGCATGGCCGAGGGCATCCGCAAAAGCTTTGCCAAGGCCTACGTGAAAAAGCTGGCGGAGACCGCCGAGGATCTTCTGGCAAGCGAGGATGGCTCCGCCTTGGCAAAGGCCGCGGTGCAGGCCGCGGTCAGCGAGCTTGGCGCCGGCCCCCGCATGGGTGATGATCAGCAGGAGTTCGACCAGCTTGTGGCCGGCGCCCTTGCCCGGGCCAGCGCGCTCAGCAGCGCCGACGCGGAGCGTGCCGTCGCCACGGCACGCCGCCGGGCGTTCCAGCAGACCGACCGCGACACCTACCAGGCCATGGAGGGCTTTGTGCACAACCTGAACACCATGCACAGCCGCGCCGGCGCCCAGACCCCCTTCAGCAGCATCAACTACGGCACCGACACCAGCCCCGAGGGCCGCATGGCCATCCGCAATATCCTTCTGGCCGAGGACGCGGGCCTGGGCCACGGCGAAACCCCCATCTTCCCCATCCATATTTTTAAGGTCAAGGAAGGGGTAAACTACAACGAGGGCGATCCCAACTACGATCTGTTCAAGCTCTCCATGAAGGTGAGCGCCAAGCGGCTGTTCCCCAACTATGTCTTTTTGGACGCGCCCTTCAACCTGCAGTATTACGTGCCCGGCCGCCCCGAGACCGAGGTTGCCACCATGGGCTGCCGCACCCGCGTGATGGGCAATGTATACGACCCCGAGCGCCAGATCAGCTACAGCCGGGGCAACCTGTCCTTCACCAGCATCAACCTGCCGCGCCTTGCCATCTTGTCCGGCCGCGACGAGGCGGCTTTCTATCAAAAGCTGGACGCCATGCTGGAGCTTGTGGCACAGCAGCTGCTGGACCGGTTCGAGATCCAGGCCGCCAAGCGGGTCTATAACTACCCGTTCCTGATGGGCCAGGGCGTCTGGCTGGACAGCGACACCCTCGGCCCTGCCGACGAAGTGCGCGAGGTGCTCAAGCACGGCACCCTCTCCATCGGGTTCATCGGCCTGGCCGAAACCCTGACCGCGCTGTACGGCCACCACCACGGCGAGAGCGAGGAGATGCAGCAGAAGGGCCTTGCCATTGTAAAGCACATGCGCGATTTCTGCGACCAAAAGAGCCAGGCGATGAAGATGAATTTCACCCTGCTGGCCACCCCGGCCGAGGGGCTCTCCGGGCGCTTTACCCGCATGGACCGCAAGCGGTTCGGCACCATTCCCGGCGTGAACGACCGCGAATACTACACCAACAGCTTCCACATCCCGGTGTGGTACCCCATCTCGGCTTACGACAAGATCCAGAAAGAGGGCCCTTACCACGCTTTTACCAACGCAGGGCATATCAGTTATGTGGAGCTGGACGGCGACACCGCCAACAACCTGGAGGCCTTTGAGAGCGTGGTGCGCTGCATGCACGACGCGGGCGTGGGGTACGGCAGCATCAACCACCCGGTGGACCGGGACCCCGTGTGCGGCTATGTGGGTGTGATCGGCGACGTTTGCCCCCGGTGCGGCCGCCGCAGCGGCGAGGCCCTAGCCCCCGAAAAGCTGGCCGAGCTTCGCAAAAAGTACCCGGGCGTGCCCACCTTCTGCGGGTGCGAATAAGGTTTTTGCCGGGTTTTGTTGCAGCGGCAACCCGGCCCGCCGGCCCGGCCTGTTATAATCGGTTTCAAGGCAAAAAGCAATTACTTTTGAATTTTGGAGGAATGAACAATGGCAGCAATGCAAAAACAGTCGGTCGTGGGCAAAGACGTGCCCTTCGAGCGCATCCGCCGCATCACGGGTTACCTGGTGGGCACCATGGACAAATGGAACGACGCCAAAAAGGCTGAAGAGCGCGACCGGGTAAAGCACCTGTAATGCTGCGCGTCGCGGGTTTTGCAAACGACAGCATCGTGGACGGGCCCGGCCTGCGCTTCACGGTGTTTTTCCAGGGGTGCCCCCATCATTGCCCCGGCTGCCACAACCCCGAAACCTGGCCTTTCGAGGGCGGCCAGCAGTGCACCCCCGAACAGCTGCTGGCCCTGGCCCGGCGCAACCCCCTGTGCAGGGGCGTCACTCTTTCGGGCGGCGAACCCTTTGCCCAGGCCGGGCCGGAGCTGGTGCGCTTTGCGCTGCTCTGCCGCGAAGCAGGGTACGAGCTGGCGGCCTACACCGGCTACACTTTTGAGCAGCTGGCCTCCGGCACGCCGGAGCAGCGCGCGCTGCTGGCGCAGCTCGACACCCTGATCGACGGCCCGTTCGTGCAGGCCGGGATGAGCCTCGACCTGCGCTTTCGGGGCAGCCGGAACCAGCGCATCCTGAACGTGCCCCAAAGCCTTTGCGCCGGCGCCCCCGTGTGGGAAACAGGCGAGCGCTGGGTGGGGGCTCATGAATAATTCCTTCGGCGGGCGGGGCTTTTTTGCCCCGCCCGCTTGGTGTTTACAGTTCCGATACAACTTATTGCCTACAAATTTGCGGTCCGTATGCAATAATGAGGGCAAGCAAGGCTGCTGCGGCGGGTGTTTTGCGGCGGCTGGGCAAGGAGGGAATGCGATATGGCCCATATCCTGATCGTGGAAGACGAAGCGCACATCGCGCAGATGATCGGGGCCACCCTGGCGCTGGGCGGCTACACCAGCGAGACCTGCGCCGACGGGCAAAAGGCGGTGGAGCGCATTTTTTCCGGCGGGTTCGATTTGATCCTGCTGGATGTAATGCTGCCCGGGCTGGACGGCTTTTCGGTGATGGAGCGGGTGGCCGAGCTGGATGTGCCGGTGATCTTTCTGTCGGCCATGCAGCAGGTGGCGGATAAGGTAAAAGGCCTGCACCTGGGGGCCGAGGACTACATCGCCAAGCCCTTTGAGGCGCTGGAGCTGCTGGCCCGGGTGGAGGTTGCCCTGCGCCGGCGGGGCAGGGGCGCGCAGGTGCTGCAATACGGCGACATCCGGCAGGACCTGGCGGCCCACACCGTCACCCGGGGCGGCCGGCCGGTGACCCTGAGCCCCAAGGAATTTGAGCTTCTTCGGGTATTTCTGCAAAACCAGGACCTGGCCCTCAGCCGGGAAAAGCTGCTGGCCATGGTGTGGGGCTACGAGTTCGAGGGCGAAACCCGCACCGTGGATATCCACGTGCAGCGGCTGCGCCACAAGCTGGGGCTGGCCGGGCGGCTTGTAACCCTACCCCGCATCGGCTACCGGCTGGAGCACTGAAATGAAGCTGTGGCAAAAGGTATTTCTCACAACGCTGGCCCTGCTGGTGCTCACCACCAGCGGGCTGAGCCTGTTGTTTCTTCGCTCCAGTCAAAACGAGCTGTGGCAGCGGGAACGCCGGCGGGCGGCCACCCAGCAGCAATATATGGCGAGCCTCATCAAAACAGGGGTGGTCAGCCAGCGGCTGCAAAGCGGGCAGATCTGCCTTGGGCCGGACGCCGCCGACCAGGCAGCGCTGGAGGTAATGGAACGGCAGGCGCCGGACGAGTATCTCACCGCCAGCCAGCTCTATCGCAGCGGCCGCTCCGTCAGCGCCGACGAAACCGGCCTGTGCCGCGGCAGCGGCCTGGCCGGCAGTGAATACACAGACCCTGCGCTCACCTATGGGCAGGTTTTCCGCCGGGAAGCGCAGCTGTTTTTTGCCCTGAACGCCCCCCTTTTGCTGGAACAGACCGACTACCGGTTGATCTGCGTTTTCGATGTGACCGACCTGGACCGGCATTTGCAGCGCCAAACCACCAACGCCCTGGCGCTGAGCGGTGCGGCCAGCCTGCTTTCCGCCGCTGTGCTGCTTGTGATCGTGCGGGCCTTGCTGCGGCCGCTTTCCACCCTGTCGCGCGCTTCCCGCCATATCGCGCAGGGCAACTATGCCGAGCGGGTGAACCTTGGTGGGAGCGACGAGCTGGCCAGCCTTGCCCAGGATATGAACCGCATGGCCCAGGCCGTGCAGAGCCGGGTAGAGCAGCTGGAACAGGCCGCTGACGACCAAAAAGCCTTTATCGCCAATATGGCCCACGAGATGAAAACCCCTCTCACCAGCATCCTGGGCTTCGCAGACCTCCTGTACCTTCAAAAAGATGTACCGGTCAAGCGCCGCATGGAATACGCAGGCATCATTGTGGAGGAAACAAAACGCATGCGCTCCCTGTCCGGCAAACTGATGGAGCTGCTGAATGTGGGCAGCCAGAACCTGGTGTTCACCCCTGAGCCCCTGGACGCCCTGGTGGCCGAGGTTGCCGCCGCCATGCAGCCGGTGCTGGCCGGCGCGGGCATCACGCTGCAGCAGGCCTGCGAGCCCGGCCTGACCGTGCTGGCCGACCGCGAGCTATTCAAATCGCTGCTGTTCAATTTTATCGACAATGCCCGTAAAGCAAGCCCCCAGGGCAGCACCATCAAGCTACTGGGGCATGTTCAGAAGGGCGAGGCTGAGCTTCTGGTGCGGGATTACGGGCAGGGTATCCCCGAAAAAGAACTGGAAAAAATCCGCCAGCCCTTTTACATGGTGGACAAATCCCGCAGCCGCAAGGCCGGGGGCGCGGGGCTGGGCCTTGCTCTGTGCGAGGAGATCGCCCGCATCCACGGCGCCCGCTTTTCCATCGACAGCCGGGTTGGCGAGGGCACCCTGATTACCCTGCGCCTGCCCCTGGCCGGCGCGGAACCAACCGCCGGGGAGGTGCAGCCATGAGGGGCCGCCAGCCTGCAAGGCCGATGCCGCCAGCCTCTGCAAAGCCGGCCTCCGCCCCCTGCGGCCTCCGGCGCAGCGCGGCCCGCAAGCGCCGGTACACCGCCTGGAAGGTGGCGGCTCTGGCGGCGGGTATTTTGCTGGCCGGGAGCCTGGGAACCTACCTTGCGGCCCAGGCCATCGCCGCCCCTAAAACCGCCGTGGAGCAATCCGCCGCGCTGCCCGTGCGCAACGCCGTGGGGCAAAAAGCCGATGAGGTAAAATTTTTGCCCTGGCAGGTGTTCGACCAGGCCTCGCCCGCACCCGTGGGCGAAGTGGACGTTCAGGAGGTGGTCCGGGCGCTCCAGGCCCCTGCAATGGCGCTGCTGAGCTGTGGATATACCCGGCAGGCCGCGTGGGAACCCGCGGCGGGCTCCTCTTCCCTTCCCTTCTTCTCCCTCTCCGACCGGCAGGGTGACTTTGCCTACATCCAGGGCGCGGGCTTTACCGTTACCTGCCAGCCGGGGCCGGAAGGCCTTCCCGCGGCGTTCCCCGCTTTATTGGACGTTGCCGCCGGCACTTCTCCGGGCGGTTTGCACGCCGCCTATTTTGTAATGCAGCTGCGCCCCGACCTGGTTACCTCCCCCGGCCCGGACCAGTTGGATGCGGCCCGGCACGCCGTGCTGCAGGATCTGTATGCCCTGGCCGGCACGGCCGGGGGCCGGTTGGCGGTGCCCTCTGTGGCAGGCGCCGAAGAAACCGTGCAGTCTTCCTCTGCATGCAGCCTGCAGGCGATGCTCCCTTTTTTGGAGGGTTACCTGGGCGAGGGCAACTTTACCGGCGCTCCCGCCGCAGCCCTCTCGCTTGTGCGGGGCGCGCTGGACAGCCCGGATTTCGCCGAACTTTTCCGCGACAGCCTGCGGACCGCAAACCCGGCCGACCCGGAAAACGAGCGCATTGAACAGGCCTTGCAGTCCACTTTTTTGGCCTGGCAGAGCATTGACTTTCAGCTTGTGACGCTGGATTCCACCATCTTGATGCTTTTTACCGCCAGCTACGATGGTTCCAGCAGCGCGCTGGGCATTTACTATGACCCGGTGCTGGCCTGCTACAGTGGGTTCGGTATCCAATAAGCCGTGCGAAGGGAGGCTGCTGGCAATGGAAAAACATCCCAAGCGTGGTTCTTTCAACGCAGTATTTGCCGGTGCGGCCGCGGGTATTTTGCTGGCGGGCGCGGGCCTGGTGGGTCTTGCGGGGAATCCCCGCTGGGCCAGGCCGGTACGGCAGGCTGCCAGCGCCCTGCCGGTGCGCAGTGTCATCGGCCTGGATTCGGCCGATGTGGAGTTCTGGCCCTGGGAGGCTCTGGCGCAGGCCCGCGCAGCCGATTCGCCTGAACTCATCACACCCCCTCCCGACCCAGGCGGCGCCTTTTCGCTAGAGTTTGTGAATGCCCTTTTGGAAATGGGCTGCCTGGATGTGGATTTGGATCTGCTCAACGGCGCCTGCTCTGTTCTAAACAGCGGCGGGGAAAGCTGCTTTTATCTGGAAGGGCTCTCCTTTTTGTCTTATCCGGCGCGCCGGGAGGCCGATCCCACGCCCTCCCCGGCCACGCTTCCGCTTCGGGCCGCGCTGGCGATGGGCTATCGCCGGGAACGGCTTGCCCTGACCCTGAACGTGGAGGCCGCAGAGGGCTACGCCGCGCTGCCGCAAAATTGGGCCGCGGCTGCCCAGCAGCGCGCACTGGAAGAGCTGATGTACCTGGTCAATCTGAGCAACGACGACCAGCGCGCGCACCTGTACGATCATATGGCGTGCATTTTTTCCCGTGCGGGCGACCTTCCCCCCACGCCTATTTTCGACTCACAGCAGCAGCTGCTGTGGCGCATGGTGGGGAAGGATCAGCTCATACAGCGGCTGGAACGCCTTGCTGCCCTGCTGCGTTACGCCCAGCAATGCAGCGTGGATTCTTACAGCCGTTACGGCTTCGACCACAGCGTCTCCATCACCGGCGGGCTGTACCCGCACCAGCCCCTGTATGCGGCCGCCCTGCCCCCGCAGGAGGCCTTGCTCACGGTACTCACCCAGGCAGGGCTGGACGTACAGCTGCTCCCGCTGGATCACCAGCTCCTTATTTTATTCAGTTGGGAAAGCGGGAATCTGGGCGTCTGCTACGACCCCCTGCTGGATCATTTCGAGGGCTTTGCCCTGCAATGAGCCTTGGGCAGCCGGCACTGCACTTTTTACAGGTCGGATACATCTTTTTGCTTACTTTGTTCGCTCTTTCTTTTTATACTTTGCCTGTAACGGATGTTCCCCCGCAGGCGTCATGTAAAAAGAAAGGGGGCTTGTACTGTGGCTGTACGTAGCGTTTGCACCACCCATGCCCGGCACGCCGCGCCCGCCGGGCGCGCTGTGCGCCGCCCTCCCCCGCATCCCTATGCAATGCCCGGCACGGCGGCCCATCCCGGCTGCAAACCACGCTTTGCAGCCCGTCGCCCGTCGCGGCGGCTTGCCTTCGCGGGGGCCCTGCTGCGCCTTTGCGTTGTGGCGGGCAGCGCCCTGCTTTTGCTGGCGGCGCTGCGTTTTATGGCGGGCGATCTTGCTTTTCTCTCCCTCGTCCCGGGGGGCTTGCCGGCCCCGCAGGTCTCCGGAAACGGCCGCGCCGGCCTGCCGCTGGAGGCTGCGCCGGTGCTGCAGAACCCCGAGCTTCCCAATGGCTGCGAGGCCGCCAGCCTGGCCTGCCTGCTGCAATACCAGGGCTTTTCCGTTTCGGCTTCCGAGATTGCGCGCGACTGGCTGCCCTGCCAGCCTTTTACCTGCTCTGGCGCCGACCGCTGCGGCGCCGACCCCGAACAGGCTTATGCCGGCGACCCCTTCAGCGAAAAAAACGGTTGGTACTGCTTCCAGGGCCCTGTGGCCGAGGCCGCCAACGCCTATCTTGGCGCACAGGGCAGCCCTCTGCGCGCCGCTTCCCTTTCCGGCGCGGGCACAGACAAATTGCTGGCTGAGCTGCTGGCCGGGCGGCCGGTGGCCGTATGGTTCACACAGGACTACGAAGCCCCCCGCCTGAACGCCCGCTTTTTCTGGCTTTTGCCAAGCGGCGAAGCCTACCAGCCCTACGCCAACCTGCACTGTGTGGTGCTCACCGGCATGAGCGACGATGTCTGCACCCTGGCCGATCCCCTGCAAGGCACCGTGCAGGTGGACCGGGCCCTGTTTGACGAGGTTTACACCGCCATGGGCGGCCGGGCTGTAACGCTGGGCTGACCCAGGCGGCGCCCCTCCCGTTGCGGTTACAGCGGGAGGCTGTCTTATGTGTTCCTCCCATGCGCCGGGCAATTTTGTCTGCCCGGCGCACTTTTTTGAGCAGATCCGCCCCGTTTGAAACATTTGCGTTCTGTTTCTCGTTTTACAGCTAGACCCCAAAATGAAAGTGAGGGCCCCTTTATGCGCCGCTCAATCTTTTCCAGCCCCCCGTGCTCCCGCGCCCGCCGCCATACCCTGCTGTTTGTTGCCGCAGCGGCCGCCCTTTTGCTGCTTGTGTACCTTGCCAGCAGCGTACTGGCAGGGTTTTTAAAGCAAACGCCCGGCGGCCCGTACCGGGTGGCGGTCGATGCCGGCCACGGCGGGGGCGACAACGGCGCCTCGGGCCTTGCGGGCAGCCAGGAATGGGCGCTCACCCAGGCCACGGCCCAGGCGCTGTGGGAGCTGTTGGAAACCGACCCGGACTTTATCCCCCTCATGGTGCGCGCAGACTGGGACGCCTCCGCCACGGCGGGTGAACGCGCCCGCACCGCCAGGCGCCAGCATGCCGACCTGCTGCTTTCCATCCACATGAATTCAGACGGCGGGGCGGGAACCGCCAGCGGGTTCGAGTGCTTTCCCGCGCCGCCTCAAAGCCCCCAAAATGCCGGCAGCATGCGCTTTGCCGACCTGCTGGCCGCCGAGATGGGCGCCGCCGGGGCAGCCCTTCGGGGCCAGGGCGGGGTGCGCTATGCCTATTACACCCCCGAGGGGCAGCGGCTCATCCGGGAACGGGGCGACCTGAACGAACAAAACCTGGAAAGCTTCGCCGTGGTGGAGCTGCCCGGCTGCCCCGCAGTGCTGGCCGAGCAATGCTTCATCACCAATCAGGGCGACTTCGATGCCTTTGCCGGCCCCGAAGGCCAGCGCGCCGCCGCGGGCTGCTATTACCGGGCGATCCGGCAATTTTTCGGCCTTCCCGCGCAGCCCCCCGCCCCCGGCTCCGCGGCCTGATCCGCCGTGCGGTGCGGGCCTTCCCCTGCCGCGCAGGCCTGTAAAAAGCGCAGCCCCCGGCCGCAGGCCTGTTTTGCCGCGGCCGGGGGCATTTTGTCCGCACTTTTTTGCCGCGGCCGCCGCGGGCAAAGCAAAAGCAGCGGGGGCATGGGGCCCCCGCTGCTTTTGCTTTGTTTCTCTTTTTTACGCCGCCGCGCTGTCATCGTCGTCCAGGTCGTCCGCCTGGGCCAGGCCGCCCACGGTCAGCCCGCCGCTGATGTAATAGCTGCCGCCATCGTAGGCAATGCCCAGCTTGTACCGGTTGCCCGGCTCCAGCCCCGAAAAGGTGCCGGTATAGCAGCTGCCGTCCGCGGTGAAATACATGGTCCCGCCGGTCACATACTCGCGGGCGCCATAGCTCTCTTTCCACAAGGTCACCCGGTACTCGGTGCGCTTTTCGCTCTCGGTTGTGGCTTTGCTGGTAATGGTGATGCTGCTGCCCGCCGGGGTAAAGTATGCGGTGGTGCGGTTTTGCACGCCGTTGAACACCGCATACAACGTGTCGCCCCCCACCTGGGTGGCAAAGCGCGCCGCGGTGTCCATGCCCTCGGGCCAGGCGATATCGCCGCCCGGGGCCGCAACGTTTTTGTTTTCCACCTCTCCCTCGTCGCCGTCGTCCTTGTTCCCGCAGGCGGTGAATACCGCCGCCGCGAACACCAGGGCCAGCGCCAGGGCCAGCAGCCGTTTTGCTTTTTTCATATGCGAACCTCCGCTGTGCAGCCGGTTTTGACAAATCGCCGCACCGTGTTACAATAGTCTTGCATGAACTCTCACCGGAGAGTATACAGTGTTATTATAAGCTAAATTGCGCCCTCTTACAAGCAAAAGAAGGAGTTTTGTTGGAATGGACCCTTTACGGAACGTAACCCTGGTGCGCCACGGCACCGTGCGCTTTGAGGCGGAGGACGGGCCGGTGGTCTATGTGGACCCGTTTCAGCTTGAAAAGGAACCGCACGACGCGGACCTCATCATTGTGACCCACGCCCACCCGGACCATTTCTCCCCAGAGGATCTGCGCCGGGCCGCCCGCCCCGACACCTGCTTTGTGTCCATCGCGCCCGTACTTGCCTGGCTGGAAAAGGAGATGGGGGTGGCGGCGCCCTATCTGAACCTGGTGGGCCCCGCCTCGCCCGAATTGTTCTTCGAGTGCGGCGTGATGCTGGCCCCCCTGCCCGCCGAGAACAAAAACCACCCCGCCGGGGCCGGCTTCGGCGCACTGCTTGGGCTGGGCGGCTTCACCTACTATGTGGCGGGCGACACCGACCTTCTGGCCGATGTTCCCTGCGACGTGCTGTTTGTCCCCTGCGACGGGGTATACAACATGACCGATTATCTGGCCAAAGTGCCCGCCCAGCTTGCCCGGCTGGACCACAAGCCCGGGGTGGTGGTGCCCTATCACTACGCCGGCTACATCGAGGGCACCGATCAAAACGGCCCGCGCCTGGTCCAGGCATTAAACAGCCTGGGCTTCCCCGCAAAGCTGCTGATCGGCCGCTGAGCGCCCCGCCTTTTGCAGCGGCCCGCAGTTTTTCACAAACACAAAGCGGCCCGGTGGAAAACCACCGGGCCGCTTTTGTCTGTCTCTTTGGTTTCAGGCCGCGTTGACCTGTTTCAGGTGCTGCACTTCGTCCGCCGCCAACTCAGCCCAGGCGCTGTTTTTGTACAGGAAGTCGTAGCGATACAGCACGTATCCGTCCGCCCCCGCCGCGCGGCCTGTGGCCACCATATCCGCCAGGTTATGGCCGGTCTGCCACTGGTCCTGGGCGTGGTCGTAGTTGCCGCCGTCGCCGTCGCCGATGCGGTAGGCCCCCAGGCCAAAATACAGCGCCACGCTGGGCGCCCGTTCCAGGCCGGCCCACTCGGCGGTGATGTTCTCAAAGCCGTAGCGGGTGCTGCCCCCCGCCGTGGTGTAGCCGTAACCCCAGTAAAGCTGGGGCAGCACGTAATCCAGATATCCGGGGGTGCTCATCCAAAGCGCCACATCGCTATACTGCCCGTTATAATTGTTATCCATATTCCCCTGCGGACTTACGCCAAACCGCACTGCGGGCTTTTCCGCCTTAATGGCGGCGTATACGGCCTGAATCAGGGCGTCCACGTTCTGCCGCCGCCACTCGTCCAGCGAAAGTCCGCTGCCCGCCGCCGCGTACTCGGCCGCGTCGAAGGCGGGGTCGGTGGTGGGGTAAAAATAGTCGTCGAAATGAATGCCGTCCACCTGGTAGTTTTTCACGATCTCCCGCACGCCCTCCACAATGAGCTGCTGCGCGCCGGCGCTGGAGGGATCAAAATAAAGCCCCTCGCCCGCCTCCTTCACCCACTCCGGGTGGATGTTGGCAGGGTTATCTGCGGCCAGCTCGCCCGGGCGGGTGGCGTTCAGCCGGATGCGGTAAGGGTTCAGCCAGGCCTCCAGCTGGAGCCCATGGGCGTGAGCGCTCTCCACCAGAATCGCAAGCGGGTCAAACCCCGGGTCCTGCCCCTGCGCCCCGGCGCACAAATGGCTCCAGGGAAACACCTCGCTTTGGTACAGCGCGTCCGCAAAGGGGCGCACCTGGGCGATCACGGTGTTCAGCCCCAGTTCCGCACAGTTCTGCATCATCTCGTCCGCCCCGGCGCGGAAGGCCTCCTCGCCGGAAAAATCAAAGCTCTCCCATTCAAGGTAGCTCACCCACATGGCCCGGTATTCCCCGGCCGCGGGCGCGGCCGGCG
>ERZ857882.1431-NODE-1431-length-28016-cov-5.640499_pt1 | contig 28016 bp, 26 predicted proteins | sample MGYA00519697_ERZ857882 | MGnify/ENA primary metagenome ERZ857882 (study PRJEB31778, sample SAMEA3449373) | human gut metagenome | biome: human gut; feature: human-associated habitat; material: faeces | place: United Kingdom | collected 2010/2012 ...
TGGTCAGCCAGCGGGGATCGACGTTGCAGAACCACCAGCCGATGGTTTCCGGGTGGGTTTCGGCGCTGATGCGCGCCGCGCGTACGGAGAACTGGTCGGCCTCATATTCGGGCGAAACGATCGGCAGCGCCACGCCCTTTTCGACGCCGATTCGGTCGTACATTGCGCGCAGCTCCTCACAGGTCAGTCCGATAGGGCCATACTCCCTTTCGAGCATCACATGCGCATGCAGATCCAGTTTCTGAATAATCATGAAGAACGCTCCCTTCTGCCCGCTCAGCGGGCGTCGATGCCGCTTGCGCGCTCAGCCCTCGAGGAGAGCGAGCAGATTTTCGCGGCAGATCTTGTTGTATGCCTTCTGGCTGATGCGGCCGTTTTCCACGGCGTCGTCGAGATACTGCGACAGGGGCATGAAGTTGCCGGGCTCACAGTAGTCCACGCCGAAGAACAGCTTGTCCTGGAACTCCTCGAGAAATTTGTAGCCGAACGCCGGATCGCGCATGACCGCGTTTCCACCGGAGCCGGCGGACAGATCGCCGTACATATTCGGATAGTTTCTGAGCAGCTCCACGAGCCGGCCGCCGGGCGTCACTGGGCCTTCCGGATACCCGTTGCGGTTCTGTTCGTTGCAGTCGCCGCTGATCTCCGACCACCATTTTTGGCTGTGGCCGATGAGCTTGAGCTTCGGGAATTTTTTCAGCGTCGCTTCGATCTTGTGCAGCCCCAGCTCATCCACGATGCCGTAGTCGCCGCCCTGCTGACCGATGTGGAACAGGATGGGCAGGCCGCACTTTTCCGCATGATAGAACAGGTTCTGCATCAATGGATTGTCAACGGGGAGATTGGTCGTCAATTCGCCGAGCCCTTTGGCGCCGCGGGATTTATAGTATTCCATCGGGATGGAGAGGTCGGCGTCCGGGCTGTTGGTCAGCCAGCGGGGATCGACGTTGCAGAACCACCAGCCGATGGTTTCCGGGTGCGTTTCGGCGGCCGTGCGCGCCGCGCGTACCGTGAGCTGATCGGTCATGTGCTCGGGCGAAACGATCGGCAGTGCCACGCCCTTTTCGACACCGATGCGGTCGTACATCTCGCGCAGCTCCTCGCAGACCAGGCCCATGCCGTTGGTCGCACCCCAGCAGGGGTATTCCTTTTCGAGCACCACATGTGCGTGAATGTCCAGTTTTTTGATGATCATAATGCGCTATCCCTTCTGCCCGCTCAGCGGGCGTTGATACGGTTGATGCGTGCGGTGATTGCGGCGGGATGGCCGCGCGTTCGGCTGCCGAACGGACGCGGATGGAAACAACAATGGAGCGAGCGCCCGTCATTCGGATGGGTACAGATCTCAGCGACTCTCACCGCTATTTTAGTGAAATGTTTGCAAGAACGCCATGTAAGACATTTGTGTTCTCATGTAAATAATTTCTGTATGCATCGCGCGGAGATCGGGCATATGACCGCTGCCGAACGCTCCACGTTGAATCAGTGAAACTCTTGCACCGGTTCTTGGCTGGGAACGCGACCGCTGCCGAACGTGCCGGAGACGTTTCAAAGGGAAAAATGATGCCCGATTTGACCGGATATCCCGCCCCGCCGGATGTGAAAATAGAATCGTACATCAATTCCAACGGAATCTACATGGAACGCCGCGCTTCGGTTTTCTATAATAGGATAGGAAACCACCATGAAGCAACCCGGCCCGCGATCCGGTGTGTGCGCCGTCTCTTGGGCAGCATGTGTATGCAGGCGCGGGGCAGGGCGGGCGCGCATCCGCCCTCGCCAAACGCTGATTCGTGAGTCGAGTCCATCTCAAATCATATGATAAAGGAGAAGAGTATCATGAAAACATTCCAAAAAGAGGAATTGCAGGTCAAGATCTTTGACACCCGCGCAGAGATGGGGCGCGTTGCGGCGGCCGATTTTGCGGCGGTCGTGAAGGAACTGCTCCAGACCAAAGATACCATTCGGATCATCTTTGCGGCCGCGCCGTCGCAGGATGATTTTCTCGCGGCGGCTGTCGCGGACAAGAGCATTGATTTTTCCCGCGTCGACGCGTTCCACATGGACGAGTACATCGGTCTCGACAAGGATGCGCCGCAGGGCTTCGGCAATTTCCTGCGCGACCGCATCTTTGCAAAGCGTGCGTTCCATTCCGTGCACTATCTCGACGGCCAGAATCCGGATTCCGAGGCGGCCTGCGAGAGCTATGCGGCGATGCTGAACGAAAAGCCGATCGACATCGTTTGCATGGGCATCGGTGAAAACGGCCATATCGCGTTCAACGATCCGCCGGTGGCCGATTTCAACGATCCCAAGACCGTCAAGATCGTCAAGCTCGACGAGGTGTGCCGCATGCAGCAGGTGCACGACGGCTGCTTCCGGTCCATTGACGAGGTGCCGACGCACGCGCTCTCACTGACCGTTCCGGCGCTGATGGCGGCAAAGTACCGCTTCTGCGTGGTGCCCGCCCCGACGAAGGCGAACGCAGCCAAGGCGATGCTCAACGATGCGATTGACGAGCACTGCCCCTGCACCATCCTGCGCAGAACGCCCGGCTCCATCCTGTATCTGGATGCGGACAGCAGCGCGCTGCTGTAAGGAGAACACCATGAAAACTTTGCTTCGGCATGTCCGCGTCGTGGATGGCGGCAGCATCGTAAACGGCAGCATTTTGATGGAGGACGGGCGAATCGCGGCGATTTTGCCGTATGACGCCGAGGTTTCGTATGCCGAGACCGTCGACGGCGGCGGAATGTACGCCTCCGCCGGCTTTATCGACACGCATACCCACGGCGGCGGCGGCCATGACTTCATGGACGGCACGGTGGAAGCGTTTGTCGGCGCGTGCCGCATGCATCTCTCCCACGGAACGACCACGATCGTGCCCACGACGCTCTCGGCCTCCACGGACGAGCTTGTTCGCAGCGTCGCCGCCTTCAAGGAGGCGCGCGAGCAGATGCGCCAAGAGCAGTACCAGCCGGGTCTGCACATGGAGGGGCCGTACTTCGCCATGAACCAGAAGGGCGGGCAGGACCCGCGCTATATCAAGGATCCCGATCCGGCCGAATATCGGAAGATCGTCGAGCTGGCGGACGGCGCAATCGTGCGCTGGTCCGTTGCGCCGGAGCGCAGCGGCGCGATGGAAATGGGCGATTATCTGACCGCGCACGGCATCCTGCCGACGATTGCGCACACGGACGCGACCTATGATGACTGCGTGGAGGCGCTCAAGCACGGCTATACGCATGTGACGCACCTGTATTCCTGCACCTCGACGATCACGCGCCGGAGCGGATTCCGCATCCTCGGCGTGACCGAGAGCGCCTATTGCCTCGATGGGCTGACCGTGGAGGTCATCGCGGATGGCTGCCATCTGCCGCCGGCGCTTCTGAACATGATCGTCAAGTGCAAGGGCGTTGAGCGCGTGAGCATGGTGACCGATTCGCTGCGCCCGGCCGGTCTGGACGTGAAAACCTCCATCAGCGGCAGCAAGGAGGACGGCCAGCCCTGCATCATCGAGGACGGCGTGGCCAAGCTTCCGGATCGGAGCGCATTCGCGGGCAGTATCGCGACGACCGACCGGCTCGTGCGCACGATGTGGAAGCTCGCCGGCGTGCCGCTGCCGGATGCGATCCGCATGATGACGGAGAATCCGGCAAAGCTCTTGCGCATCGACGGCCGCAAGGGCCGCCTGCTGCCGGGCAAGGACGCGGACGTGGTGCTGTTCGATGAGGACGTCGCCGTTCAGAGCGTCTACTATATGGGAAAGCGGGTTCGGTAATCGGGCCGGCGCTTCGGGACAAGGCGCGGATATGCCGTGCCGCCATGCGGCGGCACGGGCGGCGCGCAGCATGAGCAAAAAAACGGTTTTGAACCGTTCAACAAGCAAGAAATGCAAAAAAGAAAGGGAGAAAACCAATGAAACAGGACATCATGCAGGAGTTTTTTGACCAGGCGGTCGGTTATATGACGCGCATCAAGGAAGAGGAACGCGAGCGCATCAGCACGGTCGCAACGCTGATTGCAGACCAGATCGAGAAGGACAAGCTGATCTACATCTGGGGACCGGGCGGCCACTCGAACATGAACGCGATGGAGATCTTCTTCCGCGCGGGCGGTCTGATGCATGTCAGCGCGATTCTGGACGAGGGAACGATGATTTCCAGCGGCGCTCTGCGCTCCATGGCCATCGAGCGCACCCCCGGCTACGGCAAGATCGTCATTGAGGACAATCAGATCGGTGAGGGCGACCTGCTCATGATCGCCAACGCTTACGGCATCAACGCGGCGTGCCTCGATGCGGCCTACACCGCCAAGGCGCTCGGTGCAACGACCGTTGCCGTGACCTCGATCGGTCATGCGGACAACATTCCGGCCGACCATCCGGCGCGCCACCCCTCCAAGGAAAACCTGTACAAGGCGTGCGATTATTATATCGACACGAAGGTGCCGGTGGGCGACGCGGTCATCGAGATCCCCGGCATCGACCAGAAGATGGGCGCCGTATCGACGCTGTGCAACGCCTATACGCTCAACTGCCTGATGATGGTGGCGGCGCAGATTCTGGGCGAGCGCGGCGTGGAAGTACCGCTGTGGAAGAGCGGCAACTGCCCGGGCGGCGACGACTGGAACAACCAGTTCATCGCCCGTTTCAAGGGCAAAGTCCGCCTGATGTAACGCGAAGCAACGCTGGATTCGGAAAGCCCCCGGATGGAGGAGGAGAAAGCAATGGAGTTCTATCCCCTGTACAATGCTTACGGCTTTTATGAGAACGAGCTGCAGCAGAACATTCTGCCCTTCTGGCTGCCCCAGTGCATCGACCGGGAATACGGCGGGTTCCTGAACTGCTTCAGCAATGATGGCACGCGCCTCGTATCGCACGATAAATACACATGGAGTCAGGGGCGCTTTGTGTGGTGCTTTTCACGGCTCGCGGTGATGGACGCGCCTGTGTTCACCGCGGAGCAGCGGGCGCGGTTTCTCGAACTGGCGAAAAACGGTGCAGCGTTTCTGATGGAACATTGCCTGATCGGAGAGGACGACTGGCGCTGCGTGTTCCTGATGGAGCGCGACGGCTCGCCCAAGGAGGTTCAAAAGGGCGCGCCGCTCGATATGAGCGTCTATGCGGACTGCTTCGTGGTCGGCGGATTGGGCATGTATGCCTATGCCAGCGGCGATATGGCTGCGTACCGCTTCGCAAAGCGGCTGTACGATTCCGTGGTGGATCGGGTGGAGCGGCGCCGGTTCAACACGCTGCCGTACCCGCTGTCTGCGCAGTACCGCGCGCACGGCATTCCGATGATCCTGTCCAACACCTCGCGGGAGCTGTACCGCGCTGCGGAAAAGCTGGCCCCGGCGGACGGGCAGGCGTTGCTAGCTGACCTTGAACGCTATGCGGCGGATATTCTCGATCACTTCGTCGATGAAAACGATGCGCTGCACGAGGTCATTACGCAGGACAACCGGTTTTTCCCGCAGATTCTCGGACGCCATATCAATCCGGGGCATACGATCGAGGACGTCTGGTTCCTGCTCGACGCGGTCGAACTGTGCCAAAAACCCGAATGGAACGAACGAATCTACGCGATCGCACTGCGTGCGCTGGAAAACGGGTGGGACGAGCCGTACGGCGGCCTGATCCATCTTGGCGACGCGCATGGCGGCCAACCGGCGGGCGATGCGGCCGGCGTGGAGGAGGAGCCGATGACCAAGCAGCTTGCGGGCTGGAGCGACAAGCTCTGGTGGGTGCACTCCGAGGCGCTCTACAGCACGCTCAGATGCGGCTTTTGCAGCGGCGACGCGCGCTTCTTTGACTGGTATCGCCGGATTTTCGACTATACGTTCCACACCTTCCCGAACCCGGATCGCGAGGTGCGCGAGTGGGTGCAGATCCGCACGCGCAGCGGACAGCCGGAGGAGAAGGTCGTTGCCCTGCCGGTCAAGGACCCGTACCATATCATCCGCAACCTCATTCTGATTCTCGAGCTGCTGAATGGGCAGCTGCTGCTGGAAAAGAAGGCAGCAGCCGCATGCAAAACCGAGGCATGAACAACCGGAAACTCCGGGCCTGCCTGTATGTGCTGATCGCGTCCTGTCTCTGGGGCGTGATCGGCATTTTTGTGACGGAACTGCGCGCGGCAGGGCTCACGCCGATGCAGATCGTCGCGGTGCGCGTGACCGGGACGGCGGTTCTGTACGGGCTCATCCTGCTCGCCACGGATCGCAGGAGCTTTCGTATCCGGTTTCGCGACTGCTACCTGTTTGTGTGCACGGGCGTCGTCAGCTTTGTGTTCTTCACCTGGTGCTACTTCAGCGCCATGCAGGCGTGCGCCATCGGCGTTGCGGCGATCATGATGTATACTGCGCCCGCGATCGTGGCGCTGCTCTCGGTATGGGTGTTTGGAGAGCGCATGACGTGGCTCAAGGCCGCGGCGGTCGCGGTCACGCTTGCCGGGTGCGTGCTCTCCTCCGGCGCGATCGGCCAAAAAATGCCGTCCTTTAAGGGCATTCTGTTCGGCATGGGCTCGGGCTTCGGATATGCGCTGTACACCATCTTCAGCAAGCTGGCGCTCAAAAAGTACGGCAAGAACACCGCGTTCTTCTATACGTTCCTGTTTGCTTCCGCGGCGTCGATCCCGCTCGCCGGGTTTGATGCGCAGTCGGCGGCGCTGCTGCTCGATGGCAGAACGGCGTTTCTCTCGCTGTTCATCGCGGCTCTCTGCTGCCTTTTGCCCTATCTGCTCTACGAGGAGGCGCTTCTGACGCTGGAGGCCGGAGTTGCGGCGACGCTGTCCATGGCGGAACCGGTTGTTGCCGCGCTGACGGGCATCGCGCTGTATCGAGAGCCGGCCGACCCCATGAAGCTGCTCGGCCTCACAATGATCGTCGGCGCCGTTTTGATGCTCAGCCTTCGACAGCGCCGGAGCGAGCGAAGACCGCCTGCACAAGGCGCATTCAAGACGGAGGGGACGAACCGCTGATGCGGCGGCGGGCCGGGCGCGTTTGGACGGTCCGGCGGCGCGGTCTGGCTGTCATGCAGCATACACGCGATCACAATTGATACTTTTCCATCTCTTCCATTTTCTGCGCTTTTCTGCTCTGTTTCTGCCAAAAACAATGGAAAACAGCACATTTTTGCTTGATTTTTGCCTGCAAAACGCCGAAAATGGGCCAACAATTTATCCAAAGATTACATCATGAAGTACAATATTTACATGGAAACCGGTGAGATAATGCGATAGAATAGAAATGTAACTTATTTCTATACTCTTGCGCGCATCGAAACGAACGAAACAGAAAAGCAGAAACATCTCAGGAGGAACCACCATGGAAAAGAAGGACAGCCGGTATATTTGGCATCAGGCGTCGGAGAGCACGACGTTCCCCGCAGCGTTTTTGATGAACCCGGCAAACGAAATTGCATCGGACAGCAAGGCGGGCGGTTTGAAGGGCTATCTTTATGAAGGTGTGAACGGCGAACAGATTGCGCTGTGGGTATCCCGCGATGGGAAGGCCGGCTATTGCGAGCCGCATTCCCATGACTACGGCGAATACTGCCACGTGCTCAGCGGCGAATACCGTCTGGTGCTCGATGGCGAAGAGGTCGGCACACTGAAAGCGGGCGACGAGCTCTATATGGCGCCCGGCGTCGTCCATTCCGGCTGGTATACGGCTGATTATCGGGCGATCGACGGCTTTGAGGAGAGACGGTTTCATCGCTGCGGCGAGTAAGACAAAAAGGTTTCATCGGGACGCCCGGTGAATGAATGGTACCCAGATACAAAAATAAAGGAGGAAAGAACATGAAAAAGATCCTGGCAATGTTGCTTGCACTGCTCTGCGTTGCAATGCTGTTCGCAGGCTGCAGCAGGACCCCGGCGGACGATGGCTCTGCCGGCAGCAAGGCACCCGCCGCCAACGTCAATGTTGATGAAGCAGGCGACATCAAACTGAACCTGTGGATCGGCTATCCGGAGTTCGACGAATGGCTTGCCCAGATGGCCAAGGCGTACAACGAAAAGCATCCCAACGTGACGATCGAGTGCACCAGCTACAACCTCCGCGATGTGGAGACGAAGCTGAGCACCGCGCTGCCGGCCAATTCCGGCCCGGACATCGTTTCGATCGACCCGACCTTCTTCCTCCGCTTTGTGGAAGCAGGTTATGCGCAGCCGGCGCCCGCCAACGTGGTTGAGTTCATCAACTCCGGCGTGTTTGACGAGCCCGTCCGCAACTTCTGCTATGTGGGCGACACCGCCTACTCCGTGACGAGCCTGATCTCGGCCGGCGCGATCTACTACAATAAGGATATGTGGGCGGAAGCCGGTCTGACCGAGGCCGATGCGCCGAAGTCCTTTGACGACATCGTTGCGCTGTCCAAGAAACTGGCCAAGTTCGACGACGCCGGCAACCTCATCCGCTCCGGTATCTCCCTGCGCCTGACGGGTGGCGGTTCCGGCATCGGCGAGAAGTTCTGGATCTGGATGATGCAGGAAGGCCATTCGATCGTGAAGGACGTTGGCGACGGCAAGTTCGTTCCGGATTACAACAATCAGGCCGGCTTTGACACCCTGAAGATGTACATCGACATCGTTTGGGGCGACAAGACCTGCAACGCCGACATCGGCTCCGACTCCGCCGGCTTTGAGGCCGAGCAGACGGCCATGTTCGTGCGCGAGCACTGGGTCATCCCCGACATCGCGAAGAATGCACCGGATCTGAACTACGGCGCGCTCCCGCTTTGGAACGGCGGCCTGCTCCAGACCAACAACTGGTACGTCCTTGGCGACGGCAAGGATGCTGCGAAGACCGCGGCTGCGTGGGACTTCATCCTGTTCATCCTTGAGCCCGAAAACCAGGCTGCGCAGGCCAAGTCCAGCGGCTGGTTCTCCGGCCGCAACGACGTGACCGTGGAAGGCGTTGACCCCGAAGTGCTTGCAGCGTTCTCGCTCGAAGGCAAGACGGTCTATCAGTATCCGACCCTGGCCTGCAACGATGAGATTCAGACCAAGTTCGCAGAGCGTCTGTCCACCGTTGGCTGGGCTACCCCCGAGTTCTACGGCAACGACGAGGCCATCTGGAACTTCCTCAGGGAGTGCGAGGATGAGACCATCTCCATTCTGAAGGAGAACGGCGTTTACGGCGGCTAATGGTCCGCTGAACGCTGACAGGTAGTATCAAGACGGCCTGTCCGCCGGCTAACCGGAAGGCTTTCCGGCGGACAGGCTTCCTTCATATCTGCTGCAGGAGGCGAATGGTATGACTCCGTTCATTGACGCCGGCGGCGAAGCGGAACGCGCGGAATTTACATCGCATATCATTGCGCTGATTCAAAGAACGCGAACCGCGCTGAATCGGGATACGCTTGGCAAATGGTTTGTAAACCTGATGCCGGAAAACGGAACGTTGGAGGTGCCGAAGCCGTTTTGCTTTGACCGGCCTCCGTTCAGTGAGCTTGACAGTCACGGGTATTTCGAGGTGGCGATACAGGTGGATGGCTGCTGCCTGCTGCAGCTTGAGGATCGCTGCTATCCGCTGCGGCCCGGGCAGTTTGCCATTGTGCCAAGGAACACGGTGCATCGGCTCGGTTTTTTGGAGGCGGAGGACAGCCCCGCATCCATGCTGTGGATGAACATGACCGGCGACATGATTCGATCCGGGTACACGACCTATGGGAAGGACAACTCGCAGAAGGAGCGCGGGTACGATCTGATCCTGCCGGGCAGCTTTATCATCAACGAGGTGCTTGGCGAGGCAAAGGAGAGGCCCATTACTGCGGAGCGATTGGACGCAATCGGCAATTATCTTTCATTTTTTCTGATGCTGATCGCGCGAAAATTCGCCTTTGTTGATGAGGCGGCGGAGATCGGCTGGAATGAACAGGTGGCCAACGAGATCAAGCATTATATCAGCAACCACCTCAATTCCTCCCTGCGGCTGCAGGAATTGGCGGATGTGGTATCGATCAGTGCGTGCCATCTGAGCAAAATTTTCAAGCAGGCCACCAATCAGACGATTACGAGCTATATTCAGCAGTGCAAGGTGGAGAAAGCGATCGAGCTGTTGCTCTCCAGCACCCTCTCCATCGCGCAGATTGCCGCGCAGCTCGGCTTTTACGATCAGTATCATTTTAGCAAAACGTTCAAGGCTTACACCGGGTTTGCGCCGACCGTCTATCGCAAACTGGCGGAGAACCCGCACATGGAAGTCCGGTAACGATTTTTTATCAGACGAACCGAAAGGACAGGAATCATGGAAACACTTGCAATCAACGGCGGAAAACCCGTCCGCACGACCCCGTTCCCCACGCACATGCTGGGCGCCTCCCTGATCGGTCAGGAGGAGCTGAACGAACTGGCGGACGTCGTCCGCGAGCAGAGCCCGTTCCGGCATTACGGCATCGGCAGCCCGGAGAAGGTCAAGAAGCTCGAGGAGATGTTTGAAAAACGCTTGGAGTGCAAATACGCTCTGGCGGTCTCCAGCGGCTCCGCCGCGCTCCTGTGCGCGATAGCGGCGGCCGGCCTTGGCCCGGGCGACGAGGTGATCATCCCCAGCTTTGCATGGTATACGGATTATTGCGTGCTCGTGACGATGGGGGTTACGCCGGTGTTTGCGGATATCGGCGACGATCTGAACATGGATCCGGCCGACTTTGAACGAAAGATTACGCCGAAAACCAAGGCGGTCATTCCGGTTCACTATCAAGGCGCTCCGGCGAAGATGGATGAGATCGTCCGCATCGCGCGCGCGCATGATCTGCTCATCATTGAGGACTGCGCGCAGGCGCTTGGCGGCAGCTATCACGGCAAGCTCCTCGGCAGCTTTGGCGATATGGCCATTACCAGTTTTCAGACGCATAAGCTCATCACCAGCGGCGAGGGCGGCATGCTGTTCACCAACAACGAGGAGCTCTATGTCCGCGCCATCCGCTATCACGACCTCGGGTTTGTGCGCCCGTTTTTCGAGGCTAAGCTGGAGAACAAGGCGCTGGCGGCGCGCGAGCATGCGTTCGCGGGCCTGCAACTGCGCATGAGCGAGCTGCAGGGTGCGTTCCTGTGCGCGCAGCTCAACCGCCTTGACGGAATTCTCGATACCTGCCGGTGCGCACATCGGCGGATTCGCGAGCATTTGGCCGGCAATCCGCATTTCTCCATCCGGTATGAGGAGGGGGACTGCGGTCTCGCGTTCATCATGCTGATGCCGACCAAGGAGATCGCGGAGCGGTTTTCCGCCGCGATGAATGCGGAAGGAATCCCCTGCGGGCCGACCTCGTTCTGCTGCAACCTTGTGTCGGACTATCCGGCTAAGACGAAGGCGATGGCCAACGCCAACATGCCGCCGTTCGGCAAGGGCTTTGACGGCCAGAATCTCGAATATGATGCAATGACGATGTGCCCCAAAACGGATGATTATGTGGCGCGTTTCGTTGCCATCGGCATCGGACCGCTCTACACCGAGAAGGAGATCGACGATATCATTGCGGCGCTCGACAAGGTCATCGCAGCGATATTCTGATCCGGAGGAAGGACTGCGCGCGGATCATACAAAAGGCTATCATTGCGTCCTCGCACCGTTTTGCGGCGTGAGGATGCGCGTACATCTGAACAAGGGAGAGAGTCTATGGGGAAAAACAGGAAGCAAGCGGGCGCAACCGCGGTAAAGCGCCCCAGCAGGTTTCAGAAGAGGATGGCGACGGACGGCTGGTTCCTGCTGGTCGGCCTGCTGCCGATTCTGCTGATCTATGCGTATCTGCGCATCATCCCGATCGGCAAATCCGTCTACATGAGCTTCTTCAACTGGAACTATGTAACGAACAACAATATTTTTATCGGGCTGACGAACTATGAGAACATGTTCCAAAACGAGCAGTTCCTGACCTCGATGCGGAACACGACGATCATTGCATTTGCCATGTTTGCGCTCATCCTGCCGCTGTCGCTGCTGATCGCCAACGCGCTCAACAACAAGCTCAAATTCGGCGCATGGTATGAGGCGCTGTATTTCCTGCCCGTCATCATGCCGATGGTGCCGATCACGATCATCTGGAAATGGATTCTGAACACGGACTACGGCCTGCTCAACTGGTTCCTGTCCCTCTTTGGCATCCAAAAGCTCGCGTGGCTGACGACGTCGAACCTCGCGCTCATCGTCGTCATCGTCATCATGATCTGGAAGAACATCGGCTATAACGTGCTGATCTATCTGGTCGGTCTGCGCGGCATTCCGAAATCGTATTATGAAGCGGCGGCGCTTGACGGCGCGACCAGCGGCCAGTGCTTCCGGCACATCTCGCTGCCGCAGCTCAAGCCCATTACGATCTATGTTTCCGTTACCACGCTGATCAAGGGCTATAACGTGTACAGCCTTGTCAACATCCTCGCCTCGGATGTGCAGGGGGCGCCGGGATATCTGGTGCGCGTGCTCGTATACGATATGATTGAAAACGCATTCCGTTTCTTCAAGATGGGCTATGCCTCCGCTGAGGCGGTGGTGCTGTTCCTCATGGTTCTTGTCCTGACGGTTGTGCAGATGGGGCTCGTTAGGGAGAAGAAGTCGAAGAAGCTGAAGGTCTATCAGACGGGAGGGAAGAAGTCATGACGAATGATCGGCGCTCCGTACGCATTACCCGGTATATCCTGCTGACCCTTGGCGCGGTGATCATGGTCATTCCGTTCATCTGGATGTTCCTGACCGCGTTTAAGACCACGGCGGAGCTCAACCAGTGGCCGCCGACGATCCTGCCGCAAACATGGCGCTTTGAAAACTTTGCGGATGTGTTCCGCACGGCGCCGTTTACCAAGTATTTCCTCAATAGCTGCATTATGGCGACCATTTCCACAATCGCCATCCTCTATACGTCCACCATGGCCGGCTACATCTTCGCCAAGTATCGCTTCTTCGGCAAGACTGCGATTTTCGGCGTGATCCTTGCAACGGCAATCGTGCCGTTCGAGGTGTACATGATCCCCGTGTTCATGCAGCTCAGGGAATTGGAGCTTGCCGATACCATGGGCGGCCTGGTCGCACCGTATCTGGTGATGAGCTTCGGCATCTTCTTTATGCGGCAAAACATTTCCGCGCTGGTGCCGGATGAGCTCATCGAAGCGGCGCGGGCCGACGGCGCGTCGGAGTTTCGCATTTTCTTCCAGATCGTATTGCCGATGCTCGGCTCGTCGCTTGCCGCACTGGGCATCTTCGCCTTCCTTGAGGCGTGGAACGCCTATGTCTGGCCGCTGATCGTTGTCAACAGCGGCGCGCTGTTCACCATGGAGCTGGGCCTTTCGCAGTTCCAGAGCGCGTTCACGCTAAACATTCCGCTGGTCACGGCCGGCTCGCTGATCTCCATCCTGCCGATCCTGATCGTGTACATCATCCTCCGCAGGCAGATTCTCGACAGCTTTGCAACGACCGGTCTGAAGGGCTGATCGAGGGGAGAGACATCCATGCAGATCAGATCGGAAGGCGCGGCGCGCGAATGGATCCACACCTGCATACAGGACACACCGATCTTCGACATGCATACGCATCTGTTTGCGCCATGCTTTGGAGATCTGCTGCAGGTCAGCGTCGATGAAACCGTCACCTATCACTATCTCGTAGAGGAAGCGGTGCTGGCAACCGGCATGGCTCCGGCTGCATATTGGGCGCTGCCCAAGGCGCAGCAGGCCGAGCTGATCTGGAAAACGCTGTTCATCGACAGGCCGCCGGTCAGCGAGTCCTGCCGCACGGTGCTGGCGATGTTTCGCCGCGACGGGCTGGACATCAACCAAAAGGATCTCGATTACTATCGCGCCCATTATGCGGGACTTTCGCAGGAGCGATATGTCGATACCGTGTTTGAGCGAGAGCACATTACGGGCGTGCTGATGACCAATGATCCGTTTCAGCCGGACGAGGCAAAGGTCTGGCTGAATGGAGGTTATCGCGCGGACGCAAGGTTTCTTGCGGCGCTGCGGATCGACGAGCTGCTCGGCTTTGCACCGGCGGCGGTGGAACAGCTGATCGCGTGGGGGTATGCGGTCGAGCGCATGGCGGACGGAAACCCAACGCCCGCCTCCCTGCCCGAAATCTGTCGGTTCCTGGGCGACTGGCTGACCATGACCGGCGCCCGCTATTTGGCCGCGTCGCTCCCCGTGTGCTTTTCGCTGGACGATGGTTCGGCCTGCGCGCGCATTCTGACAGACTGTGTGCTGCCGGTCTGCCGCGAGAAACGGCTGCCGGTTGCGCTGATGCTCGGCGTCACGCGCAATGTGCACCGGGCGATGCGCGACGCGGGCGATTCGCTCGGCAAGGCGGATATCCGCCAGCTGCACAGGCTGTTTTCGGAGCATCGCGAAAACCTGTTCTTCATCACCACCCTTGCGCGGGAGAACCAGCACGAGCTGACCGCGACGGCGCGCATTTTCAGCAATGTGATGCTGTTTGGCTGCTGGTGGTTCCTGAACAATCCGGTGTTCATGGAGGAGATGACCCGTATGCGGTACGAGATGCTGGGGGCGAAGTTTGTCGCGCAGCACTCGGATGCGAATATGCTGGGGCATCTGGTCGGAAAATGGGCGCGGTTTAAGCCTGTACTGGAGCGCGTGCTTGTGGTATACTATGCGGAGCTGCTCTCGCTCGGATATTATCCGGACGATGAACGGATCCGGGAGGAGATCGTCGATCTGTGCGGCGGCTATTACCACAAGTTTTTGGAGCGTCCGTATCGACCGTAAAACGGAGTTGTAAGAGCGGCGCCGCATCCAAGATGCGGCGCTGTCCATATGTAGGACATTGCGGAGCGTTTCTTCGCAGAGGAAGACATGAAACAGAGCGGGCTTATCGGCAGCCGCCAATTTTATAAGAAGATTCTCGCCCTGGCCACGCCCATCGTGATTCAGGGCAGTGTGACGAACATCGTCAGTCTGCTGGACAACGTGATGGTCGGCCAATTGGGTACGGAACAGATGTCCGGCGTCGCGATTGCGAATCAACTCCTGTCGGTCTACAATTTTGGCATCCTGGGCGCGCTGGCCGGTATCGGCATTTTCACGGCGCAGTTCTTCGGAAAACACGATGAGGATGGGTTGTGCCATACGCTGCGGAGCAAGCGCGTTGTGGGCGTTGCCTTTACGGCAGCCGCCATCCTGCTGTTTTTGCTGTGGGGACGCGGGCTGATCGATGCGTATATCCGCTATGCGGGCAGCGAGGGCAGCGCGCTGCTGGCGGGCAGCAGTGCGTGGGAATATCTCTGCATCATGCTCATCGGCCTGCTGCCGTATACCGTGGGGCAGATATACGGCACGACGCTGCGCGAGGTCAACCGAACGATTCCAGCAATGGTCGGCAGCGTTGCCGCGGTTTTGCTGAACCTGTTTCTGAACTATTTGCTCATCTTCGGGAAATGGGGCTGCCCGTGCCTCGGCGTGCGGGGCGCGGCCATCGCGACGGTCGTCTCCCGGTTTGTTGAAATGCTGATCGTGGTGGTATGGGCCTACCTGTGCGGCGAGCGGTTCATTCGCCGCTCCTGGCGCCGCCTGCGGATTCCCGGCGCCCTGCTCAAGAGCATGGCGGTCAGGACCGCGCCGCTGCTCATCAATGAAACGATCTATGCGGCGAGCTATGCCGCCATTGCACAATGCCTGTCAACGCGCGGGCTTGCCGCCATTGCCGCCTCCAACATTACGACGAATATTACGCAGCTGTTCAACGTCATCCTGTACGCGCTCGGCGCGTCGCTGGGGATTGTGGTCGGCAATCTGCTCGGCGCGGATCGGTTTGACGAGGCTCGTGAGACCAACAGCCGGATGATCGCGCTGGCGATCGTGGTTTGCGTGGTGTTCGCGGTCATATTGATGCCGGTGTCCGTTTGGTTTCCACGCCTGTTCAATACCACCGAGGAGGTGTGGAACATGTCCGGCGCAATGATTCGCGTCGTGGCATACCTGCTGCCGATCCGCGGGTTCACGCACCTGGCGTATTATACGCTGCGCTCGGGCGGGCGCACGATGCTGACGCTGGCGTTCGACGGCGGGTATGTGACGCTGATCGGTCTGCCGATCACCTATCTGCTGGCCACGTTTACGAATCTGCCCGCTGTACCGCTGTTTGCGGTGAGCCTTGCGGCAGAGCTGAGCAAAAGTGTGCTGGCGGCGGTTTGGATCAAAAAAGGGGTTTGGGTTCGGAATATCGTAGCCTAGCGATGGCGAGGCGCGAATGCATGAAGGTGTGAATACGATGATGAGCGATATCTTCTTTCTTTCCAGTGAACAGATTCTGACGTTTATGGCGTTTTTCGCCATTGGTCTGCTGTTGAGCCGGCAAAAACTTGTGCCGGAGGACACGGGCGCTGCGCTGTCCAAGCTCGTCATGTATGTTTTCATGCCGTGCATGTCGTTTATCAGCTTTGCCCAGCAATGCACACCGCAGAAGATCAGCGGCTACCTCTTGGCGCTCATAGCCGGCGTTGCGCTGCTGCTGCTGAGCGTGCCCGTCAGCGCGCTCATGCGGCGCTGCTTCCCCGGGAACGAGAGCGAAAAGCTGACGGCGAGCTACTCCATGATCTCTCCGAATTACGGCTACATCGGCTTTCCGTTTGTGCTTGCGATGTACGGGCAGGAGATTCTGTCGAAGTACATGATGCTCGGCCTGCCGTTTACGTTCTATATCTATACCGTTGTCATGCCGAAGTGGATGCCGGCCGGAACCGATCGCGGCTGGAAGGAGCTGCTCAAGCACATTTTCAACCCGGCGACGATCTCCGTGCTGCTGGGAATTGTATGGGGCTTGGCGGGGATACCGATTCCGTCCTTTCTCAATACGATTTGTGACAGCGCATCCGGCTGCGTTTCCGTCTGCGCAATGATTCTCACCGGCATTGTGATCGGCCATATCTCTTTGAAGCGCGCGCTTCTGGAAAAGCGTGCATATCTGGTTTCGGCCATCCGGCTGCTGCTTCTGCCTGCGTTCTTTACGATCGGCACGTTTTTCCTCTGCCGGTGGACGGGGCTGGACAGTACGCTGCTGCTGATCATCGGCGCGTTTACGGCAATGCCGCTCGGAATGAATCCGGTGCTCTTCAGTGAAGCATATGGGCGCGATGGCGTTTTTGGCGCGGAGTGCGCGTTTATCAGCTCGCTGCTGAGCCTTCTGACGCTCCCGCTGATGTTTGAATTGCAGGCGCTGCTTTCGGCGCTGCTCTGACCGATACGGATAAAGAACGCCGCAATGCGTGCCGTTTGCGTGTCGCGCGGCGCGGCAGAATGGAGGATATGATGAATCTGCATCCCTACTTTGCCGATTTGGAAAATCGGATCGATCCAACGGACGAGGAGCGGCTGGAGCGCGAATGGCGGGCATTCGCGGATCTGAAGCTGACCCAGGGCGCGTTCCGCACCGCGCGGACGCCGCGGCCGGCTGCGGTCGAATGGAAGCGCGTATGGATCAACGATGCGCTGGAAGACGATGAACTCATGATCTATCGCGAGCTGTACAGCGTGCATGAAAAGCTGGAGAGCGGCAGCGGCGAGCTGCTGAGCGTGCGCAGCAATTACGGTACGGGCATCATTCCGACCATGCTGGGCGCCAAGCTGTTTTTGGTTCCGCGCGAGAACGATACGCTTCCCGCGCCGCATCCGCTGGAGAACGGACAGGAGGATATCGAGCGCCTGCTCCAAAATGGCGGCCGTCAGCCGGATTATTCCAACGGCCTCGCCGGCAAGACGTTCCGCGTGGCGGAACGCTATTTGGAACTGGCTGCAGGCTATCCGAAGGTCAGCCGCTATGTACACTATTATAACCCCGACCTGCAGGGGCCGCTGGCACTGTGCGAGGCGATGTGGGGCTCGGATTTCTATTATGCCTTCTATGAGGAGCCGGAGCTGGTGCACGATGCGCTGGACTATCTGGCGGATACGTTCATTGCATTCTTAAACCGCTGGCACCGGCTTTGTCCGACGATTGACGCGGAGCACTGCGTGGAATGGGGCTGCCTGCATCGCGGGCGCTGCATCATCCGAAACGATGCGGCGATGAATATTTCGGGCGAGATGTACCAGACGTTCGCGATGCCGCGCGATGCACGCATCATTGACACGTTTGGAGGCGGCATTCATTTTTGCGGGCGGGGCGACCACTATATCGAGCACGTCGGCGCGATTGACGGCATTTCGTGCGTCAACCTGTCCGAACCGTATATGAACGATATGGAGAAGATCTACCGCAATACGATCGATCGGGGGCTGATCATTTTCGGGCTGCTGCAAAGCGAGGTGGACCGCGCGCTGGGCGAGGGACGGAATCTGCGCGGACGCGTGGGCGCTGGCGCATCGGCGGCGGCATGGCGGCAGGAGAAGGATTGAGAATCAGCAAAAGAGGAGCCCTGCTGAGCAGAGGCACGCTTGCAAGAGCTTGACGCCGCAAACCGCCTAACAGCGCGCAAACGGATGCGGCGCAGGGCGCCCAAAGGAACGTGTTTGCCGCCGTATGAAACGGAATCGGCTGCTCTTTCTGCTTAAACTGCGCGCACGAGCCGATGCGGCGTTCCGTATGGCAGGGGATTTGACCTGTTCCCCCGCATGGGGATGCCGGAATGAACGAGCCGGAGAAAAGGGCGCCTGTGCGGCAATCCGCGATAGCGATGGGGCGTGGCGGCCATAGGCGATAGAAGAAAGGAAGCAGAGGGATGACGGACAGAGAGTGGAGCATCATCAAGCGCTGTGCCGCGTGCGAACCGATGGACGAGATCCCATTGGGCTTTTTGATCGACAGCCCGTGGCTTCCCGGATATTGCGGCGTGGACACGCTGGACTTTTATACCGATCAGGACATTTGGCTGAACTGTTACCGAAAGGTCAGGCGGGACTTCCCGGATATTCTGTTCCTGCCGGGCAACTGGGTTGAGTTTGGCATGGCGGCGGAGCCGTCCGCATACGGCTGTAAACCGGTGTTTTTTCACCATCAGCCCGTATCGAGCGCACACTTGATCGAGGATCCGGATGATATTGACCGGATTGCCGATCTGCCGGTTCCGGATCCGAACCATGACGGACTGATGCCTCTGGCGCTGGCGATGTACCGGCGCGTCAAGAGCCGGCTTCACGACGAGGGCCAGAAGATCCGAATGGTCGCTTCACGCGGCCCGCTGAACATCGCCTCCTTTTTGATGGGGGTTCCCGGGTTCTGCATGGCGCTCAAGCTCGATCCGGATGCGGTGCATCGGGTGCTTCGCAATACGACACAACTCGTGAAACGGTGGCTGGCGGAACAGATGGCGGCGCTGGGCGACGTCGAGGGCATCCTCGTTCTGGACGATATCTGCGGCTATATTTCCGAAGCGGATTATGCGGAGTTTGCTCATCCCTATCTGAAGGAAATCTTTTCCGCATTTGATGTTCCCGTCAAGATGTTCCATAACGATAACTTTGGAAACCGGTATATCACGTTCCCGTACATGGAAGAATTGGGCGTGAACCTGTTCAACTTTTCCCATCAGGCGGATTTGAAGCGGGCGCGCGCCGAGCTGGGCGGGCGGGTCTGCATATTCGGCAACGTTTCGCCGCTGGATTGCCTGGCAAAGGGTACGCCGGAGCAGTGCGGGCAGGAAACGTGGAGAACGCTGCGCTCCTATGGCTCCGCGAGGGGACTGATTCTATCCGGCGGCGGCGGCGCTTCCATGGGAATGCCAAGGGAGAACATTCTGGCAATGCAGCAGGCGCTGCACCAATGGAACCGGGAGATACACGGCGGGAACTGATCTCGCAGATGCTGCGGCGCTCTTGGCTGCAATGGGTTTGCGGTGAGAAGGCCCGAAATACCGGAACTGTTTCCGAATGGCTGCGGCTGCGTCTGGTTGCACGCGCCATGCTCGGCGGCCGGATGGCATACGATCAAAACGCCTCCCTGTGCAAATCATGAATGGTGAGAGCGTTTTTTATTGCAACAACTTGCCGCTGCGCACGAAATGTGGGATAATCGGAGCAGGCTTGAGCAGAACCCCGGCCCTCCCGCCAAGGGCAACTCCGCCAATGCGGCGCTGCTAAGAGAATGGTGCGCTGCCACGGCAACGGCGCGGCGCTAAGATGGCGGTGCGCGGCACGGGGAAGCGAGCCGCCGGACGGTGAGACTGGCGGACAAAACGGCAGGAAGGGCCGCTGCGGAAGCGTGGGGAATATGGCGCGCGCCGCCTGCGCGGCGCATCCAAATTTAGGAGAACGACATGAAGGAACTATTGACGATTTTCTGGACCTTTTTCAAAATCGGCGCATTTACGTTCGGCGGAGGATACGCCATGCTGCCGCTGCTGCAAAGGGACGTTGTGGAGAAGCATGGCTGGGCCACGGATGATGAAATCCTGGACTATTTTGCACTGGGGCAGTGCATTCCCGGCATCATTGCGGTCAATACCGCGACATTCATCGGACATAAGCTGCGTGGGGTTTGGGGCGCGATTGTCGCGCTGCTCGGCATCATTGCGCCATCCTATATCATCATTTCTGTCATCGCGGCATTCATACAGAACTTTGCCGAGCTGCCAGTCGTTCAACACGCGTTCGCCGGGATCCGCATCGCCGTATGCGCGTTGATCCTGTCGGCGGTTATCAAAATGGGCAAGAGCAGCATCCGGGATATTCCGTGCCTGCTGGTCTTTTTGGCGACGCTCGTGCTGCTGATCCTCCTGTCTCCGTCGCCTGTGTTCATCGTGATTGGCGCGGTGGTGCTGGGCCTGGTTTTCCCGCGGAAGGAGGAAAAGGCATGATCTATCTGGAACTGATCTGGGAGTTTTTTATTACCGGCCTGTTTTCGGTGGGCGGCGGCTTGGCAACGCTACCGTTTCTCTACAAAATCGCGGAGCGGTACGACTGGTTTTCGGCGGAACTGCTGCCGGAGATGGTGGCCATCTCCGAGTCGACGCCCGGGCCGATCGGCATCAACATGGCGACCTATGCGGGGTTTCATGCAACGGGGCTGCTTGGCGGCCTTCTGGCAACGCTCGCGATCGTATTGCCGCAATTTTTGATCATCGTCACTGTATCCAAACCGCTTTATAAGGTCAGGGATCATCGGATCACCAAATCCATTTTTCACATGCTGCGCCCCGCTTCCACCGCTCTGATCGCGTTTGCCTGCTGGGAGATGCTGAAAACAACGCTCCTGCAGTTCCCCGCCGCCGATTTTATATCGATGTTCCGCTGGCAGAACATCGCCATCTTTGCGGTCGTATGGATTTTGTACGAGCGGTTTCACGGGCATCCGATCTTTTACATCATCGGCTGCGCCGTGCTTGGCATTTTGTTTCAGCTATAGACAGCGTGCGCCCGTCCCAAGGCGGCTTGCTCTGTGCTTCGCGTCAAGCCGGAACGCCCCCCAGCCGCAGCAGATATTCCGTCAAAAACAGAGTTTTTTGACGGTCTGAAACGTCCCCTGCCGGGGACGTTTTTGCGCATGCATAGAAATCCGATCTCGCATGGATGCGCCGCACCGTCGAATATTCTACAGCTTTTGTCGGGTTTTGTCCTTTTGATTGCAAATGCATTGTGACGATGTTATGCTGTTCTCAACAGAAAACGCGCAGGGGGAGGAGCATGATGACGAGGACAGAACTGGAGGATACGCTGGCACGCTATGGCATTCGGCCCGGTCTGCGCAGCAGCATGCAGACGGTCGAATTGCTGGAGAAGATTTTGTGGGAGCCGGCGTACGGCACCATGATGGATGGCTATGCGGTGGTCGGAGCGCGGTATGGTGTGCGACCGGTACAGGTGGAGCGCAATGTGCACGCGAGGATTCTGCATGTGTGGAGAACGGGGGACGACCGGCTGCTGCAATCGCTTCTGCCGTGGAGAACACGGCTCGACCCGCCCGGCAACCGGGAGTTTTTGTATGCGCTGGCAGCGCAGATCCGGATGGAGTATTTGCGGCGCGGCCGCGACATTCTGTATGAGGGGATGGAGAACGTACCGACGGAACAATGTGTATGAAAAAAACCGGCGACAAGCCGCATCTGCGGCCGGTCGCCGGTTTTGCTCTTTACCGGAATCAGATGGAGATCTCCTGCGCCACCCGGTAGGTATAGCTGTCGAGATCCTTTTTCATGGCCAGCGCTTCGTTGATCGGCGTGCACACGAGCTTGGAATCGCGGTAACAGACGACATGGCTGGTTGCGCCTGCGATGAGCTGCTCTATGGCAAAGTGGCCCATGCTCGAGGCCATGACCCGGTCGCGGGCCGTCGGGCTGCCGCCGCGCTGCACATGGCCGATGATCGTCACGCGCGTGTCAAGCCCAAGCTCCTCCTCGATGCGCTGGGCGATGCCGAGCGTTTTGCCGAGACCCTCCGCAACGATGATCAGATGGTGATGCTTGCCGCGGTATTTCCCCTCGCGGATATGCTCAAGCACGTCCTTTTCAAAATCAAAGTGCTTTTCGGGCGTGAGGATTGCCGTTGCGCCGACCGAGAGCCCGACATAAACGGCCAAGTGACCCGCATGCCGCCCCATCACCTCGACCACGGAGGTGCGCTCATGCGACTGCATCGTATCGGCCAGCTTGTCGATCGCCTCAATGGCGGTATTGGCGGCGGTATCGAAACCGATGGAATAGTCGGTACAGGCAATGTCGTTATCGATTGTACCGGGAAGACAGATGGTGTTGACACCGGCCGCAGCCAGTTTTTCCGCGCCGCGGAACGTGCCGTCGCCACCGATTGCGACGATGCCGTCCAGCCCAAGATAGCGGCAGGCGCTGACCGCTTTGTGCAGCCCCTCCTCCGTTTTGAACTCTTCACAGCGCGCGGTATACAGAATGGTACCGCCGTGGGAGGTGATGCCGTTTACGGCGCGCGCATCCAGCTCGACCACATCCGAATGGATCAGGCCGCTGTAGCCGCGGTGAATGCCGATGGGGGTAATGCCGTTGAGGACACAGGTACGGGCTGCCGCGCGGATGGCGGCGTTCATGCCCGGCGCATCGCCTCCGCTGGTCATAATGCCGATTCGGGAAAACTTGTGCTCCATATCGATACCTTCCTTCATGGATGAATCTTACTAAATAAATATTATACTATGAAAGGGAAGACCGCGCAATTCCAAGATAGAAAACTAATCGTGCGTTTGTTTCGGCAGGAAAACACGGGGAATGCAAATGGGAGATCCATTCGACAGAGTTTTTAAGACATTGCAGTAAAGATTGCAGAACGAACGTTTTCCAGACAAAAAGCACATCAAAAATGAAGGAATCAAATATCAAACCTGCATAATGATGCCAAGGACTTTTGAAGCAGTCGGGCAAATATCTGCACGCGTGAGAGAGACGGGGAAAGACATTCTGCTGGAAATCCGGGCGAATTATATATAATATTGCGAAAAAGTGGGGGAAAAGAGCGGGTATTTGGGAAAGGAAGGAAAGAACGGTTGCTTTTTGCTGTGGATGACGCCCATAGAAGATGATAAAAAATATATTGTTAAAAATTGAAAAAAATGCAAGAACACTATAGACAAAGATTCATTTTCGCGCTACAATACACTTGTAGCCGCAAATCTGGCGGCGTCATCGACTAAGCACATCTTTGAAGGAGGGTACACACAAATGGGTAAGTATGACATCATTGTTGACGAAATGGAAGCCAAACTCCGTCCCCCGACGATCGGACTGAAGCCCTATGAAGCGAAAGTTATCCCGCTGACCACTGGCGACGATATGCTCGTTCGCGAAGCAACCGACGAAGAGATCGAAATGATCATCGAAGGTATCCGTCCGTTGCTCGACCATCCCAAAGATTTTTATGACATCGTGTCCGCGCGTATCATCGCAGAAGGCTTGGGCATGCTCCGCAAGCGTGTCCGCGACGAGTATTTCTTCGTCGGCGCCGTCAACGGCGAGATCGCCGGTATCGTCAACGGCCGGTTGGTTGATGAGAAGATCGGTATGTCCTATCATACCATGACGCTCAAGCGCGGCGCGCGCGTCGGCGCACAGCTGTTCGCTGCGAAGATGGAGTATCACTTCGACTTTATGAATCAGGATGAAGTTTGGATCGTCGCCGAGTCGCCCAACGGCTTCAAGCGTTGGATGATTGAGTATGAGCTGGAAGACCGCTTTGAGTGCTCGCATGAGCTGGGCGGCGTTCCGACCTTCGTGCTCACCCGCGAGCTGTGGGAGAAGCATAAGGCCAACAAGAACGTCGGCATCCGTCCCGCTGCGGAGCTGTTCCCCGAGGTTGTCGAGGCGAACAAGGTTCTCCACATGCCGGCCAAGCTGAACGTTTAACACAAAGCTGAGAGAAAGGACGTAAAAATGCGCGAAGTAGGTATTGTTGGCATTGGCCATACCAAGTTCGGCAAATCGGCCGTTCCGTTCCTCGACATGGCTTGCGATGCAGCCCTGCAGGCAATGGATGACGCCGGCGCCAAGACTGGTAGAAAGAATGTGATCGATCAGGTGTTCATCGGCACGATGGCGGCAGGCATGGTGCAGCGCATCAGTGGCCTTGCTTCCGCGGTTGTCGATACGCTCAACCTTCGCCCCGCAATGGCTGAGACCATCGAAAACGGCCCGGCTTCCGGCGCTTCGGCTGTGAAGCTCGGCTACATGGCGATCGCCTCCGGCGTTTGCAACTGCGTCCTCGTTGTTGGCGCAGAGGGCATGCGCGCGGTCACCGGCTGGGAGGGCACGGACTTTGTTGCCACGATGCTCCATCCCGAAGCCGAGTACAAGTACGGCATCACGCTTCCGTCGTTTGCCGGCCTGTTCACCCGCCTGTGCATGGATAAGTACGGCGTTACCAGCCGCGATCTGTCGATCGTTTCCGTGAAGAACCATGCCAACGCCTGCCTGAACCCCAACGCACACATCAAGGCAGTCGTGAAGCTGGAGCGCATCACGGATGAGCGCATCATCAACGCGACCAACCCGCTCGTGGCCGATCCGCTGCGCCAGTACGATATGTGCCCCGTCTCCGACGGCGCCGCAGCCGTGCTGCTCGTTGCCAAGGATAAGCAGGAAGAGCTGGGCTTCGGCGACAAGAAGTTCGTCAAGATCGCGGGCGTCGGTTCCGCGACCGATACGCACGTCGTCGCCAACCGCGAGGTTCCCACGGATCTGTTGGCTGTCCGCCTGAGCGCCCAGATGGCGTACAAGATGGCCGGTGTCGGTCCCGAGGACATCGACGTGGCCGAGCTGCATGACGCGTTCCAGATTCTTGAGATCGCAGAGTCCGAGGAAGTCGGCCTCTTCCCGAGAGGCACCGGCCATCTGGCCGCCCGCGAGGGTAAGACCGAGATTCACGGTGAGATGCCGATCAACACCTCCGGCGGTCTGAAGGCCAAGGGCCATCCGCTGGGTGCGACGGGCGTTTCTCAGATCGTCGAGCTGGTGAAGCAGCTCCGCGGCGAAGCCGGCGAACGTCAGGTTCCCGGTGCGAAGACCGCGCTGGCGATCAACTTCGGCGGTTTCGGCAACAACGTTGCGGCCACCATCCTGACCACGAAATAAGGAGGGTATAGAAGTGGAACAGATGTATGCATACAAGTGCAAAAAGTGCGGCAAGCTCCATCACCCCCGTTATATCGTGTGCCAGAACCCCGATTGCGACGGCCGTGAGTTTGAGCAGATCCCGCTCGAGGGTAAGTGCAAGCTGCTGACCTGGACCCGCGTTTACAACCTGCCCGAGGGCTATATGTGCCCGTGGCTCAACTTCGGCATTGTCGAGTTTGAGAATGGCGTGCGCGCGACCGGCCAGATCGGCTTTGACGACGGCATTGAGTCCGGCATGGAGCTCGTCGCCACCGTCGGCGTCGTGAAGGAAAAGGTCATCAAGTACAAGGAGACCGTCGTCGAACCGCAGTACGGCTTCATCTTCCAGAAGGCGTAACCCCGGCATGACGGTTCGGCCGGCAATGGATGCCAAGGCAATCTGCACGCTGCTCTATGAGCGGCTGCACGATGCGGCGCTGGGCGGAACGGTGCTCTCCGCGTTTGAACACGCGGTCAACATCGAAACACCGGCAGGGCTTGTGAGCATCCTCACGGAGACACGCTGCCTACAGCCGTTCGCGGTGCGAGCGGCATGCGGCACGCTGCAGGCGCATTTCGCGCCGGGAGAGCAGGTGCTGCTCCATACTGACACCCTCCGCACGGGACGCACAGCCATCTCGCTTGAAACGGCTGCAACGGTGGATCTGTCGGTAGCACATGGCATGCAGTCTGCCATTGCCGGACATTCCAGAGAACATCATTCGGCCCTCGACCCGGCGCCGCTCCTGTCGGTGCTGGCGTCGGGCGGGGAGTCGGATGGGCTGTCCGCGCTCGTGACGCGGCTGAAATCTAACGTATATGCCGATTTTCTGAAGCCGAGGCTGCCGCGCCTGTTCGCGGCCGTTGCGGCGGGGGAGGCGGCGGAGGCGGGCGAGGCGGCAGCCGCGATCGCCGGTTGCGGTATCGGACTGACGCCGTCATCGGACGATTTGCTCACTGGCTATATGGCCATGCTGCATGCAATGTCCGCCGTTGGCGTTTTGGGAAACATTGCCCCCGTAGCGCGGGAAATCGCGGGCCGCGCAGCACAAAAGACCAACCGCATCAGCGGCGCATTTCTATTACAGAGCGGCGAGGGATATGTTTCCGAGGATGTGCTTCATCTCCTCCGGCTCTTGTATTCGGATTCGGATGCATTACAAATCAAACAGGCAGCCATGCGCGTTGCGGCATTCGGATCCACTTCCGGAAGCGATATGCTGACCGGCATCGTTTTGGCAATCATTCATCATGATGGAGGGAAAAACAGTGGTCAAACTGGAAATCAGGAAAAATGCTTATTTTGATTCCGTTACCCTCATGCTCATCTCCAAGGACCTGAAAAAGCTCGACGGCGTGAAAGAAGCGCTCGTCGGCATGGGCACCGACCTGAACGTCGAGATCGCCCACAACATCGGTCTTGCAACCCCGGAGTTTGACGCCAACATCACCCCGAACGATTTCTTCGTGGCGGTGGAGTGCGACAGCGACGAGGTGTTTGAGGCGGCGCAGAAGAAGGTAGAGGAACTGCTCAACAAGAAGACGGAGGCCAAGGAGGCCACCTACTATCCGCCCACGCTCGAGGGCGCGATCAAGGTCGATCCCGATCTGAATATGGCCGTCATCTCCGTCCCCGGCAAGTTCGCGGCCGATGTGGCGCAGAGCTGCCTCGATCGCAACATCAACGTCATGCTCTTCTCCGACAACGTGACCATCGAAGAGGAGAAGGCGCTCAAGGAGTGCGCATATGAAAAGGGGCTGCTCGTCATGGGCCCCGATTGCGGCACCGCAATCATCAACAACGTGCCGCTGGCGTTCGCCAACGTCGTTCCGAAGGGAAAGATCGGCATGGTCTGCGCGTCCGGCACGGGCACGCAGGAGGTCAGCTCGATCATCGCACAGCTGGGCTGCGGCGTGTCGCAGGTCATCGGCACTGGCGGGCGCGACCTGAAGAAGGAGATCGGCGGGTTGATGATGAAGCTCGGGCTTGACGCGCTCATCCACGATCCGAACACCGAGGTCATCACGCTCGTTTCAAAGCCGCCGGCCAAGGAAATCGCCTCCGAGATCCTCGACATCGCCAGGAACGCGGGCAAACCCGTCGTCGTTTGCTTCATCGGCGGCGACCCGAAGGAGATCGAGGCGAAGGGACTCGTCGCCGCGGTCTCGCTCGAGGATGCGGCGCACAAGGCGGTGGCCCTGCTCAAGGGCGAGCCGGTCAGGGACTTTGTGGAGTTCACCATGGGCGCCGAGAAGGCGGAGGCGCTGGCCCGGGAGATCGCCGGGAAGATGGCCCCTTCGCAGAAGTACGTGCGCGGCTTCTACACCGGCGGCACGCTGTGCGACGAGGCCATGAAGCTGATGATCGGCAATCTCGGCCACATCTACAGCAACATCCCGCTGCATCCGGAGGATAAGCTGGAGGACGCGCGCGGCGGCAAGAGCCGGGAGCACACGTTCCTCGACTTTGGCGACGACGAGTTCACCGTCGGCCGTCCGCACCCGATGATCGACCCGAGCCTGCGCGCCG